>Ga0114970_10000046_pt1 | contig 66171 bp, 48 predicted proteins | sample M_140205_XF_Meta_FD_87030 | JGI IMG/M metagenome (GOLD analysis project Ga0114970, IMG submission 87030) | Freshwater microbial communities from Lake Montjoie, Canada to study carbon cycling - M_140205_XF_MetaG | ecosystem: Environmental > Aquatic > Freshwater > Lake | place: Lake Montjoie... | reverse complement strand
CAACAGCTGGAACACGGATTTCGGGGGATTGCACAGATTGCACGGATAAGCAAACGGCGCCGAGGAGTATGCTCTCGGCGCCGTTTCGCTTATCTGTGTCATCGGTGACATCGCGTTTCCATCCGTGTTCCAGCTGTTGCGGTTGCCGTTGCCGTTCAGTCAGCAGCCAGCACTCACTCCCGCTGAAACTCCGCCGACACCAGTCGCCGCTTGTCGCCAGGCTGGGTGCGTACCACGATCGTTTCGCCGTTCACACGCGCGCGCACGGAGATCGGTTCGCCCGCGCCGAACCAGCGGATCGCCCGGTCTACCGTGGGCACGCCGGGCGGAATTCCCAAGGCGCGCGTGCCGTCGAACTCCACGGTGTCACGACCGAGCCCCAGATAGCCGCGCGGACGCGCAATCAGTACGCTCACGCTATCGGGGCGCGTCGCGGGCGGTGCGGAAAAGCGGAAGTTCACCACGCGGCTCGATCGCGGGAACGGCATACGGAACACATGCAACAGCACGGTGCTGTCGGGGCTTGCCACCTCGAACTCATAGCGCGTGGTGGGTGACGCGCGGAACGGACCCCAGCGTCCGGTGTGCGACGTCACCGCACGATAGGCTGGCGCGCCGATGCGCTGCCCCGTGGCGGCGTCCACCGCATGCACCGTGATCACCGCGTGAGCGAGCGGCAGATTGGTCGGGCTCGCATTCGCGTGGCCGCTGATCATCCCTTCGAGTACGGCCACCGTGTCGGCCACAATGTCCATCTGCGTCGGCGCGCGCCCCGTGATGAAGCGGTACTGCTCGCGAAAGGCGGCCGGACCGAAGGCCACTTCGCGATGATCGGTACCTGGCAGCACCACGTTCGTCGCCCCACGCAACGCCGGTCCCGTGGCGTCCACGTTGGTGAGCGTGCCCTTCATGCCGAGCCCCGCACCATCGGCCTGCGCGAACTTGTCGAGCGAGTCCGAGCGGAGGGCGAGGAATTTCACGCCGGGCACCACCTCGCTGCCGCGATTGAGCCCGCGCAGATACGGACCGGCGCCGTTGAATTCGCCGTCGGGCTGGAGGGTGGGGATCGCGAACACGCCGTGGTTCGGTGTGCCGCTGGTGATCACGTGCGAGACATGCGCCGCGCCGCCACCGTAGCGCACATAGTTACGGATCGTCATACCGCCACGCGAACTCCCCACGAGCGCGACCTTCTCCGCGCCCGTGGTGAGCAGCACGCGCGTCACGAACGCCGCCAGCGCCGCCGTCTGCTCCTCGGGGGTCGAGCGATTGAGCTCCACCGCCGTGAGCGTGCTCGAGGCCGACGGGTTCGGGAGATCCACCGCGAACAGGCGCGATGCGGGATATCCGTTGGACTCGAAGCGCCAGATCACGTTGTCCCAGAGCCCGGCGTGATCGCCGTTACCGTGGACGAAGACGATGGGCGTCTGGGCCGATGCAGCCATCGGGAGGAGCGTCGCGGCGACCGCCACGAGCAGTGCGCGTTGGAGCATCGGCAGGCGCGGTCGGGGGAGCAAAGGAGTCAGCATGTCGAAAATGTATTTGTACGCCGCGCATGCGTCGGCAAAATCGGAAATCCGTTACCGAATCCGCCCGTGTGTTCTTGTGGCTCACGCTGTCTCGCCCTAGCCTTCTCACATCAGTCTGCCGCTTCGCCTCCTACCCGCGAGCGTTCGAGGGCGATCCAACGGTACAGGACCAACGCCTTACCAACCCGTGCAATGACGCCAGCGCGCCATGCCGCGATCACCGGATGGGGTGAAGCGCTCCCTCCCGCCATCCTGACCAACGACGACCTCTCGACGTTCCTCGAGACCTCCGACGAGTGGATCACGCAGCGCACCGGCATGAAGGAACGCCGCGTGTCGCACATTTCGGCGATCGAGATGGCCACCATCGCCTCAGCCCGCGCGCTCGCCTGTGCCGGCCTCGAAGCCGGTGACGTGGATCTCATCATCTACGGCGGCTGCAGCAACGAGGAAGCCGTCCCGAATAGCGCTTCTGGTGTACAGATCGCCCTCGGTGCGACCCGCGCCGCCGCGATGGATGTGAACACCGCCTGCACCAGCTTCCTGTATGGCCTCTCCACCGCCACCGCAATGATTCAGACGGGCGTGGTGCGCAACGCCATCGTGATCGGGGTGGAGCTCATCACCCGCTACATGGACTGGAGCAATCGCAATGTGGCGGTGCTCTTCGGCGATGGCGCCGCCGCCGTGGTGGTGCAGGCGAGCGACGACGAGGAAGGGGTGATTGGCACCGTGCTCGGCTGCGACGCCGAAGCACGCCAGAGCCTACGCGTGCGCGGCCTCGGCTGCGGCTACGCGAATCGCGACGTCTCGCTCGGCGACACGCTGTGGGACTTCGACGGACAGGTGATCTTCAAGCGCGCCGTGCATGGCATGAGCGAAGCGTCAGCCAGCGTGCTGCGCGAGGCGGGCGTGACGGCGGATGACGTAGACCTCGTCGTCCCGCATCAGGCCAACCTGCGCATCATCGAGTCGGTGGCCAAGTACGCCGGTATCGGGATGGATCGCGTGATGGTCACCGTGCAGAAATACGGCAACATGAGCGCGGCCACGGTACCCGTGAGCCTGGTCGACGCGCTCAAGGAAGGACGCGTGAAGCCCGGCAGCCTGTTGCTGATGCCCGGTTTCGGTGGTGGACTCACGTTCGGTGCACTGCTCGTGCGCTGGGGACAGCGTACGACACCCCTTGGAGAATCGTCGGTCGTGATGCCGCCGTGTGAACAGACCGCGCTCGAACTCGTCAATGAGATTCGGGCCAAGCAGGATCCGCACGGCCGCTCGCTGCGCGGGCTGATGGCACCCGTGTTCGCGGAATCGAAGACATCCTGACGACGAGGCGCCCGCGCGTGTTCACCAGATCAGGTCGGTCAGGGGCGCGCCAGTCGGTCGGCGTGATCTGATCTCCTTGCGCAGCAATACGATCTGTCCGGCGTGATATGCCCCGTGTTCGGCCACACCGTCGGCCATGGTGGCGACGTTGTAGGCCTGCTGCTCGACGACCTTGAGAAAGCCCGACGACATCACTTCGCACACGCGCACGGCCATCGAGCGATAGGCGTTCGCCATCTGCACTTGCGAGTATTCCCAGGCGGCGGCCGTGCAAGGAATCGGCGTGCGAGGCCAGTCCTCGGCCGGGGTCGGCTCCTCGAGCGCCAGACCATCCATGCGCAAACGCGCGCGTTCGGCCCGCGCGGTCACATGCAGCACGATCTCCCAGATCGTTTTCATGCTCCGGATGGGGCGTTCGACGGCGTCGGCCGCGGTCATCCCCTCCAGCGCTTCGCGCAGGGAGGGACCGTGCCACATCGGTCCGGTGATCGTGCGGCGCAGTCGCCCCGAGAGATGCCGAGCGTAGTCCATGTAGACATACTCGGGGTGACGGACGGGCTTGTCTTCGGGTACTTCAATCGACATGTGATCAATTCCGGAGCAGGGGAGGCGACAATAAAACGCCGAGGCGTCAGCGCAGTGTCAGCGCTGGCGCCCCGGAAGGCCCCGTCCCACGTCGCCCGTCCAGCCGAGGCTGGCCGTTCCTACAGGGTCAGCACCGCTCCGCCCCAGCCGGCGGCGGTGCTGCTCAACCGCGCATCGAGCGCCAGCAGCACGATCGGGCCTTGGCGCACCAGACCGAACCCTTCCAGATCGCGCGTCAGCGGGTGTTGAAAGCACGCGGGGAAGCACGCCCTCGCGACTGACTAAATTGCAGCATGTCGTCCTTGCCCCCCGCCGCCTCGGTACCCGCCGAACCGCTGCACACCGACGCCGGTCTCCACCTGTTGCGCTTCACACGCGACGGGGACCTGCTGGTGTTCGACGACAAGCGGCCGGGCGACGGCTTCGCGCAGTTCTACAGCCTCGAGCGCAACGAGCTCCGGAAGTTCGTCCGCGACGCCGTGCGCACCAAACTCGAGCGCGTGCGCGACCGCGATCTCTGTCAGTCGGCGTTCGACCGGTATCGCGCCTATCTGGCATCGCTGCCGCCGGAGAAAGCGCCCCCGCCGCGCAAGGCGGTGCAGGCGGCGCGACGCATGGCCGCCGTGGAGAGCGGCGGGAGTGCCGAGCTGGCCGAGCTGTACGACCGACTCGATGTGCGTGATCCGCGTCCGTTGTTCGTGACCGGGCGGGCCGGCACCGGCAAGAGCACGGTGCTGCGCCAGCTCGCCGCCGCGCAGGGATCCAAGTGCGTGGTACTCGCGCCGACCGGACTCGCCGCGCTCAACGCCGGCGGGCAGACGATTCACTCGTTCTTCCGGTTTCCGCTCAAGCCGCTCACGGCTCGCGATATTCAGGGCGGGAAGTGGCTGCAGGTGGCGAAAAAGCTGACCATGCTGATCATCGACGAGATCTCGATGGTACGTGCCGATGTGGTGGACGGCATCGATGTCGCGATGCGACTGGCGAAGGGAAACGACCTGCCCTTCGGTGGCGTGCGCGTGGTGATGTTCGGCGATCCGTTTCAGCTGCCGCCGATCGTGTCGAAAGAGCAGGCGGGCGCCTTTGGCGATTTGTGGTACGACACGCCGCACTTCTTCGACGCCGCGGTCTTCCAGTACGCGCCGCTCTCCACCATCGAGTTTCGCACGGTGTACCGACAGCGCGATCCGGTCTGGATTGCGTTGCTGGACCGCGTGCGTACGGCCTCGCCCACCGGCGACGACTACCGGCTGCTGCACACGCGTATTGTGCGGTCCACCGACGATGAACTCGACGAGACGATCATTCTCGCCGCGCGCCGTCTTGACGCCGAACGGGTGAATCAGCGCCGACTCGACGCACTCGACGACGCCCCCGTGACGTTTTCAGCCGAACGCAGCGGCACCTTTGGCTCGCAGGTCGGCACCGGCACCTTCAAGCAGGATCCCGCCCCAGATCCGCTGCAGCTCAAGCGTGGCGCACGCGTGATGTTCGTGAAGAACGACCCGGAAGAGAACTGGGTGAACGGTTCGCTGGGCGAGGTGCAGGCCATCAGCGCCACCGGTGTGATCGTGAAGCTCGACAGCGGGGCCATCGTGACGGTCGAGGCGCAGGAGTGGCAGCAGCTCGAGTATTGGTACGACGACGAGGCCGACGAAATCCGCCAGAAGGTGGTTGGCCGCTACACACAAATGCCGCTACAGCTCGCCTGGGCCGTCACGATTCACAAGAGTCAGGGACTGACCTTCGATCGGGTGCATGTGCATCTGGGGCGCGGCGCGTTCTCGGCCGGGCAAACCTACGTCGCGCTCAGTCGCTGCCGCACCATGGAGGGGATGACGCTCGAGTCACCGATCGGCGCAGGTGATGTGCGCTGCGATCCGCGCGTCGTCGAGTTCATGGCGCGAATGGCATAATCCGCCATGCGCAGCGCCACTTGGGATGCGATTGCCCATCGGGCGCCGCGGACACGATCCGCTCGACGGCTTCCGCACCGAGGTGCTCGTAGAAGGCGCGGGCCCGGATGTTCTGCTCCAAGCACCACAGAAAGAGGCCCGCATGCGTCGCACGCTCGTGCGCGACATGCGCCACGGCCGTGAGCAAACCGCGACCGATGCCCGCCCCGTGGTGCGATGGCAGCACATGCAGGTTGTCCACCAAGGTGCCCCACGTCGGGTCGTGGTCGATCGACGCAAAGGCGAAACCCACCGGCTCGCCCTCGTGCTTCGCCAGCCAGCCGAAGTGCCGATCGGTCATCATCGACAGCTTGCTTTGCCATACCTCGAGGCGGTCGGTGAACAGATCGCCGTCAAGGTAGGCATCGGAGAGAATGCCGCGATACGCGTTGCGCCAGCTGGCACAGTGCAGCGCGACCACCGCATCGAAATCCGCCGCCGAAATGGCGTGCAGCGTGACCGGCGTCTGGTTCATTGCGCGCTCACTCCGTGGGTGTGTTGGCCCACGCCCGCACCACCGCGCGCTGCGCGTCGGTTTGCGGCGAGCCATCGGGGCCGAAGTAGGCAACCTTGGCCGGCGACATGGTCGCGAACAGCGCTTTGACTTCGCGGAGCGCCTCGTCACCGGTGCGCCCGTTGCGCACGAGCCAACAGCCCACGGTCATGCCGGTGCGCCCCACGCCGCCCCAGCAGTGCACATACACACGGTGTCCCTCGGCGATGCGCGCGTCGATCGTGTCGAGCACCCGGGTCATGAACGCGCGGTCGCACACGTCCATGTCCACGATGGACAGATAGTCATGCACCACCGCGACGCCGCGTTCGGCCGCGAGCTGTTGAAGGCGCCCGGCGTACAGATCGAGCGGATCATCGGGATGCGTGAGATCCACGAAGGCCGTGATCCCCGCATCGAGAAACTGTTGCAGCTTGGCGTCACGGATGCTGGAAGGCGTGCCGCCGCGCATGCCCGGATATTCGCCGGCCACCAGCGCGGTGTCTGGGACGATGTAGGAGTTGTCGATCGGACGGGACATCAATGACCTGACGGGGACTCGGTGATACACTTCGCTGACCATCCGCTGTGTCTGCAAGCTCGACCCCTCACTCTGTGCCAGCAAGCCCTCCGTGAAGCCTTACGAACGCCTCGCCGAAGCCGCCGCCCCTGATGGCACCATCCTCACGCTGTACCGCCATGACGGGGCGTTCCTGCTGCGCATTGACGGCATCGAGCTCATGTCGACGCGCCGCTCACAGTCGGAAGTGCAATTGGCCGAACTCGCCTGCCGCGGCCTGGCCGATCAGCCGGGGGTGCGCGTACTCGTGGGTGGACTCGGCTTCGGTTTCACGATGCGCGCGGCACTCGAGCGATTGGGCACCGACGCGCAGGTGATGGTGGCCGAGATCGTACCTGAGGTCATCGCCTGGAACCGAAATCCCGAGTACGCTCTCTCAGGGACGGCAATGGACGACCCGCGGGTGGACATCCGCCAGGGCGACGTGCTGCCGCTGCTCCGCGCGCACCCGGGCGTGTTCGACGCCATCATGCTGGACGTGGACAACGGGGCGGAGTCGCTGACCACCAAAGGGAACGCCAAACTGTATATCGATAGCGGCATACAATCGGCGATCGCCGCCCTACGTCCCGGGGGTCGTGTGATCTATTGGTCGGCCGATGCCGATCCGGCGTTTGCGAAAGCGCTGCGCCGCAACGGTCTTACGGTGACCGCCGAGCAGAGCCGCGCGCATGGGAAGAAAGGCGCGGCGCACGAGCTCATTGTGGGGGAGAAGCGTCGGTAGCGTCCTCCACGTCGCCAGCGGGCAGCTCCAGCACCATCGCCGCTTCCGCCTCCGACAATCGCTCGGCGGAGCGCAGCTTCTTCTCCATCGCACGGCTGCGTTGACCGGTTTCCTCGATGGTGCGACTGGCGGTGTTCAACTGTCGTTGCACCTTGTCGAGTACATCGCCGAATTTACCGAACTCGGTTTTCACCGCGCCGAGTACGCGCCACACTTCGGCGGCGCGCTGCTCGACCACCAGCGTCTGAAAGCCCATGCGTAAGCTGGTGAGGATCGCCGCCAACGTGGTCGGACCCGCCACCACCACGCGATACTGCTGCTGCAGATCGCTCACCACCGACGGATGCCGCAGCACTTCGGCAAACAATCCTTCGGTGGCGAGAAACATGATCGCAAAATCAGTACTCGCCGGCGGATGCACGTACTTGTCGTGAATTTCTTTGGCGGACCCGCGCACCGTGCGGATCAGCGCATCGCTGGCCGCCTGCACCGCCGCGACATCGCCCTGATCTGACGCGTCCTGCAGCCGCAGCCAATCTTCCTGCGGAAACTTGGAATCGATCGGCAACCACACACAGCTGGCCGGATCATCGAGTGGCCCCGGCAACCGCACGGCAAACTCCACGCGCTCGGCGGTGTCCAGCCGGATGCACACGTTCTTGCTGTACTGCTCGGGCGTGAGCACTTGCTCCAGAATGGCCCCCAGCTGCACTTCGGCCCAGGTCCCGCGCGCCTTGACGTTGGTGAGCACGCGCTTGAGATCGCCCACGCCCGTGGCGAGCTGCTGCATCTCGCCCAGTCCCTTATGCACGGTATCGAGCCGATCACTCACGAGCTTGAACGATTCGCCGAGTCGCTTCTCCAGCGTGTCATGCAGCTTTTCGTCGACGGTACGACGCATCTCGTCGAGCTTGCGTTCGTTGCCTTCCTGCAGCTCACGCACGCGCTGATCGAGCGTGGCGCGGACGCGATCGAGTGAAGATTGCGTGGTGTCGATCGACTTGGTCACCTCTTCGCGCAGCTCACGCGCCGACAGCCGCGCTTCCTCGCGCGCGCTGCGCAGCTCGTCGCGGAGTTCACGGCGCGCGACGTCGGCGTCGGCACCGGCATTCGGGCGAACACGTAGGATCTGCACGAGCAGCAGCACCACGGCGAGGACGGCACACACGAGGGTGAGAATCGCGACGAGGTCACCCATGCGACCCTTCCAGTGCCATGCCCGCCCGCAAGATTGCTTCGAGACCACTGCCCCGTCGCACGGTGCGCGACACGGCCGATCGCATTACCGACTCGTCGCCCACGATCAGCACGTGGCTCCGGGCGCGCGTGACCGCGGTGTACAGCAGTTCGCGGCCAAGCACCCGACTACCCTTGGCCGGCAACATCACGATCACGTTGGTGAACTCCGACCCCTGCGCCTTGTGCACCGTCATGGCCCACGCCGTTTGCGTTTCGGGCAATCGGGCTGGCTGAACCGCGCGGGTGGTGCCCTCTGGCCCCGGGAAGTGTACGAGCAGCTCGCCATCGGTGTCCCAGGCTACCCCCACATCGCCGTTGAACAGCTGCGTGCCGTAGTCGTTCGCGATCACCATGACTGGACGCCGATGATACCAGCGCTCGGTGATCACGGTGCCCTGACTGCGCAGCCAGCGCTCGACTTCGGCGTTCATGCCAGCCACGCCCCACGTGCCTTCACGTTCGGCGCACAGTACGCGAAACCCCTCGAGGGCGGTGAGGGCGGCTGCCGGCGTCGTGGCCGCCAGACATGTTTCCAGATGCGGCACGAGTAGCGCCAGCAACTCAGCCCGATCGTGAGGCGCGGGCACCCAGCGCACATCGGCGCGTGCTACGTCGTGTACGACGGCCAAGAGGGCGACCGCGTCGCCGGCGAGAATCGCGGTGGCCGCGTCGCCGATGGCCGGATGCGCTTCAAACCGGTAGCTGCGGGTGAGCCGCTGCACGCTGGCGTGCAGCGCGTTGCCGCTCCCGAGATCGTGCGCGACGCGACAGATCGCCCCCAACACGTCGCCCGCTTCCACGCTGGACAGCTGATCCTGATCGCCCACCAGCAGCAGCGTGGCGTGCGACGGAAGGGCGGCCACCAGCGCATCCATCAGCAGCACGTCCACCATGCTCGCTTCATCGAGAATCACCAGGTCGTACGGCAACGGCGTGCCGGCGCGCGACCAGAAACGATCGCGATCGGGCTGATAACCCAGCAACCGGTGCACCGTGCGCGCACGCTGCGGCACGCGCGCGCGGACCTCCGGTGAGGCCTTCATGCCATCGAGTCGCAGGCGGACCGATTCCGACAGCCGGGCCGCCGCCTTCCCGGTTGGTGCGGCCAACGCCACGCGCAGCTCGGGGTCACGCTCAAGGGTTTCGACGAGCAGTTCGGCAATACGCGTGGTCTTGCCCGTGCCCGGACCACCGGTAATCACGCGGAACGTGGGTTCACGCAGGGCCCGCGACGCGCGAATGCGCGCCGCAATCTGCATGGCGATACGCTGCTCCGCGTCGAAGTACCGGCGGAACTGCACCAGCGATCCACGCAGCACCAACGGTGCGACGGAATGGCCATGTTCGGCGTGCCCGTTGGTTGCGTGACCGTTCACCGAGTGCACGACCGACGACACCGCTTCCAGCGCGGCGCGCCACCAATCGGCCTCACGACCAACCAGCAGTGCCACCACGGCGTCGATCGCATTACGGGCATTGACACGTTCATTCTCACCGTCGGCGGCGTTGACCGAGGCGAGTTCGCGCGTCAGCTCGATCGCTTCGGCGGCAAGATCGATCAGCGACAGGGCGCTGTGCCCATCGTCGCGCGCCCGGGACAGCAGCGCCACGGCGATGGCGATGGGCACGGCGGCGTCACCATGCACGCCCGCGCGCCGAAGCGTGAGTTCGCCGAGCGCCCGGTCGCTGGCGGACAGCAGATAGTGCGCGACCGCCATCTCGAAGAAGGCAGTGAGGTTGATCGGCGCACTCATGGCGTGCCTCCGAAGGCGCGATCGAGCGCGTGTAGCAGCTCGGCGGTGGGTGTATCGGTAAACCAACCGTCGGGCCCGGAGGCGCAGATACCGCGCAGGAACGCATAGGTGACCTGTCCCCAGTGTACGCGCGCGTCATAGCCGGGCTGTCGTGCGCGCAGGTGCCGGTGCAGCGCCACCAGATACACGTGGTATTGCAACGTGTAGTGCGCGGCGTGCATCGCGTGGCTGAGCGCCTCGGGCGCATAGTCGGCGTCGTTGGCACCCAGCCAGTTCGATTTCCAGTCGAGAAGGTGCCAGCGCCCCTCGTGCTCGAACGCGAGGTCGATGGAACCGGTGAGATAGCCACGGAACTGATCGTCGCGCAGCCGGCGTAGCATCGGCGCGTACTCGCGCGCGTGGGCCGAGCCATACGTCTCGAGGGCGCTCGCCACCGCCGCCATCGAGAAGGCGCGCACGGGCATGGTAAAGCGCCACTCGCGCAACGTGGCCTCGGTCGGCACTGCGCGCAGCGCAAAGCCCGCCTCGGGAATTTCGGCGCAACAGACGGTGTCGATCATCGCTCGGATGTGCGTCGGTGTCCATCGGCCGTCGCGTGGCACCGTCACGCCGTACGCGCGTAGAGCGTCCTGCACGTGCGCGTCGGTGGTCGCCGTGGGCTTCATGAAGTCGGTGTGCTCGAACAGGCCGTGCAGCACGTTGCCGATATCGGCACCGGCCGGCACGCCGCGGAAGCCGGCCACATGCGAGGCCGTACGCCGCACCTCGTCGGGCTGCAGGATGTCGTCGACATCGCGGCTGTCCACGTGCGACACGTTGCGCGTGAGCATGGTGAAGCTGCTGCTGCGCCAGATCGTGAGCTGACCCGGCGCCGTCGTGAACGTGAGCGGTGCGCGGCGTGCGGGCGGCTCGACCGGGGCCGGGGCCGGCAACGACGGCGCCTGCAGCACCACGTCGGCGATACCCATCGTGCCGGCGCTGGCGGTGATCAGCGTATCGATTACCTCGTGCTCCACCGTGTCACCACCACCCTGAATGAGCCATCCGAGCGGCGATGCGGCGGCGTCGGAGAAGGTGCCCCACGTCACGTAGCAACGGGACTCGGCGCGCGTCAGCGCCACGTACGTGACACGCAGATCTTCACCGAGCTGTTCGCGCTGCTTCTGTTCATTTCGCTGCGCCTGCATTGGCGATCCGATATCGAGCACCATGCCGTCGTCGAGCGGCGTGAGCGAGTACGGCACATCGAGCGCCTTCGGCGCGAACGACTTGGTGCGCCAGAGCGTGGGGCAGAACACGACGGGCCACTGGAGTCCCTTGGCCTTGTGAATGGTGAGGATCTGCACCGCATCGGCATCGCTTTCCAGCCGCATCTCGCGACGTTCCGGCGTGATGGCGGAGCCGCGTTCACTGGCCACCCAGTCGAGCACCGCGTCGGGCGTGAGCGCCGAGACCGCGTCGGCCTCCTGCAGAATCTCGAGGACATGCCGCACGTTCGTGACGCGCCGGTCGCCATCGCGCAGCGACAGGAGTCGCGCCGTGGAACCGCACTCGTTCATCAGCCACGCCAGCGCCGTGGCGCCACCATGTCGCAGCCACATCGTTCGTGCCCGAACCAGCCGATCGAGCACGCCGTCCAGCGCGCCGTTCCCGTCGTTGCGCAGGGTCTCGGCCACCGCCACGGCGTCGCATCCCCAGAGGCGCGTGGCCATCGCCGACCGCACCGCCGCCCCGTCGCGCGGAGTGGCAACCGCTTCGGCCAGCCGCACGAGCTCACCGGCTTCTTCGCTAGCCAGCACATCCTGGTTGGCACCCACCACACACGGAACGCCCGCCGCGTCGAGCGACGTTTTGACCTCCTGGGCCTCCGCATTCGTGCGCACGAGCACGGCCATCTCGCCTGCACCGAGGCCGTTGGCCATCAGGCGTTGCATTTCCACGGTGACCGCCCGAATGGCCAACGTGGTACCCTGATCCTTCGCGATGCTGTTCTTCGATGTGTTGTACGCCTCGCCCACCCACATCCACTCCAATGCGCGCCGGCCGTCACCCGCGAGGGCCTCGGGGAAACGCACCTGATTCGCGGCCGTGACCTCGGGCATGCCGATCAGCGTGGGGCTGCAGGCGAACGGCTCGGGGTTGTTACGGAACAGCTGCGTGACGCCGCGCACCATCGCATCGGTGCTGCGGAAGTTCGTGAGCAACGTGTAGCGTCGTTCGATGTTCGCGGCAGCCCTGAGATAGGCGTGCACATCGGCGTTCCGGAACGCGAAGATGGATTGTTTTGGATCACCGATCAGGAACAGCGGGCACCCAGTGAATGCGGTCGAGAAAATCGGAAACTGGGTGGGATCGGTGTCCTGGAATTCGTCGATCAGCGCCACGCGGAAGCGCTCGCGGATCCGCGAGGCCAGCAGGCCCCCCGATCCTTCGGCCACCAGAATGTCGTGCAGACGGCGCAGGAGATCGTCGAAGCCCATCAGGTGACGCGTCTGCTTCTCTTGCTCGAATGCCTTCGACACCGTGAGCACGAAGTCCTTCAGCAACTGAGGGGCGAACTCGGGCGCCGCGTCGATCGTGGTGCGCGGATGCCGCAGGTACGGCCGTACCAGATTCTTGATCCACGCGGTCGGATCATCCCCGTCGTCAGAAATCAGCGCGGCAGCCTCGGGGCTGTGCAGCACGCGACGGCGCATCCAGTCCTGCGTGAGGCGCTGCAGGATGTCGGTGTCGTCTTCGAGGAACGTGCCGCCGAAATGCACCCGACTTTCCAGCGCGCTTTCGGAGAGCACGCGATGACAGAAGCCATGAATGGTGGACACCCCGAGCTCGTCGAGCGCACCGAGGGCGGCACGCATGATGGGCGCACCGGCGCTTCCGTGCCGCTCGCGCAGCACGAACAGATCGTCGTTGCCCGCAACGCGCGGTGGTGGCGTGTCAGACCAGACACGATCGGCCTCGCGCAACGCCGCACGGATGCGACCGATCAGCTCCTGCGTGGCCTTCTCGGTAAAGGTGACCACCAGAATCTGGCCGAGATGCTCCACCTTTCGTTCGAGGAGCATCCGCAGCACGAGTCGGGTAATCGCGAACGTCTTGCCGGTGCCGGCGCTGGCTTCCACGAGCGTGATGCCGGGCTCCAGCGCCACACCGAGCGCATTGAAGGGCATCATAGGCCGGCCGCCGCCACCATGCGCGGCGACCACGATGGTTCGAACAGCATGGTCGTGAGACGCACGAACTCCGACTCAGAAGCATCAAACGCCAGTGTGTCCCGGAAGCACAGCTGCAGATACGGATCCGACTCGTCGCCCGGGGCGCCGAAATCGTTTCCCGTGAATGCGGCGGCGGCCTTCGTGATGGGGAGCTGCGTCTTGGCGCGAGACTTCGGATTCAGCACGATCCTTTCGTTGTGCACCATCGATGCCCGATAGGCTTCGGCCGCATTCGGAAAGAATGGCAATGGAGCGCGACGCGCATCGTGCATGGCACTGATCCAGCCGTCCAGAATTGCGGTGGCGTCGGGCACTTCGATCATCGACTCGACGATCGCCTTCTCCTTCTTGCTGTCGGGATACGTGAGCACCGTGGTGCCTGGTACCTCTGCTCCCTGCTGCTTCGCCGCACACATCACGACGTGCTCCACCCACGCCACGATGCGGTGCCGTGCCGAGACGCTTCCCGAGCGCACGACGTAGCGGACGCTCTCGATCACGCCCTCCACCGCGCCGGTGATACGCCAATCGGTGCCGACTACAGTAAGCGCGGCGCTCGTGCGGGTGCCCTCGGGCAACGCGTCGATGACCGGTCGCGCTTCGTTCTCCAGACGCGCGAACCACGACGCGCCGAGGGCGCCGGGCGGGAGCTTGCCCGTGGCCACCATCTGACGCTGCATCCACTCGGCATCGCGACGGCCACTCATCACCGCGCGCAGCATGTCGGCGCGCACACCGCCCTGCTTCACCTTGTTGAGCCAGTGCAACTCACTATCCGGGCTGTCGGTCTCACCAGCGTCGGGGAGACGCAGTCGCAACAGCTGCTCGCAGAACCACTGCGACGGATTGCTCCAGAAGCCGGTCAGGTTGCGCAGCGCAATCTCGGCCACATCGTCAGTGACGAGATCGGGCACCGTATCGACAAAGAACGGGAAGCCCTCGGCAGCCGCCGGGCCCGACGCCTTGCCCGCCAACGGCGAGAACGTGATCAAACGCGGATCGTCGGTACTCACATAGCGATCGCTGAACGCCTGCAGCGGATGACGCAGCACGAGATTGGCCCGTGCGCTGCCATTGGTGCGTCGATCGAGATGGTCGAGCAACTCATCGACCACGATCGAGGGCGCCCGCGCCGCGTTGTCGCGGGGATCGTTTCCGCTGTAGGTGAGCACGACGCGTGACTCGGCGGCCATGAGCAGGTCGAGAAAGAGCTGCCGGTCGTCGTCGCGCAAATTACGATCACCGTCGCGCGCGTCACACGACAGCAGGTCGAAGGCCGGGCGGCGGTCGCGCCGCGGGAACGCGGCATCGTCGAGGCCGGCCACGGCGATCACTTTGAACGGCACGCTGCGCATCGGCTTGAGCGCGGCCACCGTGACGCGGCCACTGAGAAACCCTGAGCCGAAGCTGTCGTCGGCGAGCTCCTGCTCCAGCCAGTCGCGCACCACGCTGAACGGGACGAGCGCGGTGTATCCGGCCTGCTCGGCCGTGGTGGCCAGGGCCTGCATGACGAGACGCACCGTATTCAGCCCCTCGCGCTCGTCGGCTGACGTGGGCTGCACCATGGCGTCGAGGAATGACGAGAGGGCGGCCGTCCACTCGGCAATTGACCGCGACTGCCGCCACGACTGCAGCGTGACCGCGAGCGTATCGATCCATAGCGACAGCGCCGCCATCGCCGCCGGATCACCGATCGTGTCACCGGCTTGCGGCAGCACGCCCAACACCATTTCCGGTACCGCACCGGCCATCTGCCCCAGCAGCAACCGATCGAGACCGGTGCGCCAGGTGGGCATGTCGGCCGTCGGCAGCGCGAGACGCTCGAGGGCCTCATTGTCGTAGCCCCAGCGCACGTTGGCCTCGCGCGTGAGCTGCGCGAGATACTCCACTTGGCCCTCGTCGAGGCCGGCTGCCGTGTGGATTGCCGGCTGTTCCAGCACACCGAACACTTCGGAATGCGTGAGGCGGCCGCCCTCGAGTGAGAGGAGCCGCAGCACGGCGGTGGCCACCGACTCGTCGCGACGTCGGCGATCGGCCACCGTAAACGGCAGGTGCACCGATCCGTCGTTCGCGCCAAATACCGACTGCACGAGCGGCGCCCAGTCGCTGATGTCCGGCACCAGCAGCAGCACGTCGTGTGGCTTAAGCGTGCGATCGGTCACGAAGGCGTGGCCAATCTGATCGCGAATGATCTCGAGCTCGCGCAGCTTCCCGTGCGCCGCGTGCACGCGCAGCGACGTATCGTCGGCCGAGAGCGTGAGGGCGCTCGCTCCGTTAGCATGGCGATCGCCCGTTCCCGCCAATTCCTGCTGCAGCCGCGCAAGCAGCGTATCCGGGCCTTTGGCCGACTCGTCAGTCAGCGCGACGATGGCCGCGCCCTGCGCCACCAGCAGGCGCTGCAGCACTTGCCCCTGACTGCCGAACGCCGTGGCCAGCGGATGCGGTGCGGCTGACGCCGAATGGTCCGGCAGCAGCGCGGCATACAGCGTGACCTCGGTGTGTCGCGCGATCGCGGCGAGCAGCTCGATGATGCGAGGCGGCAGCGAGCTCACCCCGAACACGGAGACCCGTGACGGCAGCGACAGTGAACCGGGCGCCGCCGCCTGGATATGCGCCAACAGTCGCGTGAGCCGGTGCGCGCCGTGTTCAGCGTCATTCGCGCACAGTGCGCGCCACAGCGCCGCCTGCCAGCGCTCATGCGGCGCCTCGAGCGGATGCTCGCCGCGCTCCCATGCCTCGAGCAGATCGTGCCGAAACAGCTGGTAGTCGTCGAACCGTGCGGCCACTTGAGCGGCGAGGCCGAAGCGCATGCGGTCGTCGCCGTCGCTGAGATAGCGAGACAATGCCGCATAGCGCGGGTCACGCAGCTCCACGTCGCGCAGCAGGGCATCCACCCGCCACGTCAGCGACTCGCGCGAGAACGGATCGACGTCGCGCTCCGACATCCCGACCGAGGCGGCCAGCGAACGTACGAAACGCGCCGGGAACGGCAGCTCCACCGAACCCGCACAACCCAGCGCATCGGCCATCGCGAGCGTGAGCCATTGCCGCATGCCTTGGCTTTGCACCACGATGATTTCCGTGTCACGCGGCGGAAGCGGAGCCGCTTGCAGTCGCGCGATCAGATGATCGCGCAGCACGCCCAGCCGAGGGGCGATATACACATTCATGATTGGGATTCTAACGTATAAAGAGCCCGTCGACGTCCTGGAGTCATGCGGGAAAGCGCATGACTCCAGGATAGGCGCCGGGTCTGGCAATGCCGTACCGACGAGCTGAACCTACTTCGAGCCCGCCTTGGTGGCCGGAGCAATCGGACGATTCGGGACCACCGGACCATCACGCTTGGTCGGGTACGTCTCGGCCAGCGTATTGCCGTCGTACAGGCGGCCGTTCTTCATGACGAACTTGATCTTGCCGGTGTTACGTAGGTCGACCAGCGGATCGGCGTCGAGCACCACGAGATCGGCCAGCTTGCCGATTTCAATCGAGCCCACGTCGCCTTGCAGTCCGATCGCCTGCGCGCCCATCGCCGTGGCGGTGCGCAGCGCTTCCATTGGCGTCATGCCACCCGACGCCATGGCCCACAGCTCCCAGTGGTAGCCAAGGCCCTGCAACTGGCCGTGGCTGCCGATGCCGAGCCGTCCACCAGCGCGCAGGATCTTCGTGGCTTCGGTAGCGAGCTGCGGAAAGATGTACTCCTCATCGCGGAACCAGCCGCCGGCCGTGCCGCCGCCCGGCATCGACGCCATCCGACGACGCGTCTTGAGTGCCAGTTCCTCGTACGCCGTGAAGCGCTGGAGCTTCGGGTCGCCGTACGGATTTTCCTTGGTGTAAAAGTAGTTCTCGCCCCACGGGCCGCCGTAGTTCACCAGCAGCGTGGGCGTGTAGGTGCGCTTCGACCACGCCATGAACGTCGTGACGTCGCTCCCCAATGGGACGATGCCCATCGAGTGCTCGAGGCCGGGATAGCCATCGATCGTCTCGCTGAGATTGAGCTTCACGTCGAGCGAGCCTTCCGTGGTGGGCATGAGCTGCTGCTCGCGCGCCGCCTTAATGATCCACTGGCGCGTCTGACGCACGCCGGCCACGTACATCTTGATCGTCTTGGTGTCATAGTAGCTGCTGTAGCGCTTGAGAATGCTGCGCGCATGCTCCTGATCACGGATGAGATCGCGATCGAAAATGCCTGGGCCGGTCGAGTAGATCCGCGGGCCGATGATCTGACCGGCATCGACCATGTCCTGATACGTCAGCACGTCCGTGGTGGCGGTCTGCGGATCGCGCGTGGTCGTGACACCGTACGCGAGGTTTGCCAGATATGCCCACGGCTGCGTTTCGTGAATGGTGCCGCGTTCGGCGCGCAGGTGCGCATGCGTATCCACGAAGCCCGGCATGATGGTGGCGCCTGCCATGTCCATCGACGCGGCACCAGCCGGAACCGTCACGCTGCCCGCGGCGCCGACGGCGGTGATGCGGTTGTTCGTGACCACGATGTCGCCGCGCGCGATGACCTCGTCGCCCTTCATCGTGATGATCCGGGCATTGCGCAACACCATGCTGCCGCGCGGAATGTCGCGCGTGGCCTGAATGAGCACGCGCTGCTCGGCGGGCGCGTACGGGCGCGGGCGCAGGCTATCGGCCACGGTGGAGTCACGGCGCGACGCGGCAATCGCGGCGTCACGCGCCGCCGCCGAGTCGAGATCGTACACGACATGCGCGTTACCGATCGACCAGTGCACGCGCGTACCGTTGCTGCTCCACGCCGGGAACTGCCCACCGATGTCGGTGAGCCGCTTCACGGGCACGGCGGCGGAGTTCGGATCGGCCACGCTCACCGACGGCTGCGTCCCACGCGGCGGCACGACCACCGTGTAGAAATCCTGATTGATCTGCGCCAGCGCCGTCTCGCCGTTGGGCGACATGAGCGTGAGCGTGGCCGACGGCCCCGGCGTATTGGGCTCCTCGGCGTCGCGCTGCAACATCAGCTCGGACGGGTTCACGTCGTGATCGTCCACGTTGCCGCCGGCCGCTGGTCCGGTCACGCGCAGATGTCGCTGTTCGTCACTGCCGTCCCAGCGAATCGACACGAGGCCGTTGGCGTTCGACGACAGATAAATACGCGACGTGTCCTTCGCGAAGTGCGGCACACTGCGTCCGGCGGCTCGCGCGATCACAATGGGTTCGCTGCCACCAGCTGCCGTCGGTGTCGCGGGATACCACACGATGTTGGTGGGCGCGGTCACGCCGGTCTGATCGCGACGACCCTGCGCCGCCGTCTGCGTGAGCACGATGCGCGTGCCGTTCGGCGACCACACCGGCTGCCGCAACGTGCCCACGACCTTGCTGAGCAGTACCGGCGCCACGGCACGCGGCGACACGGCGGCCTTGTACAGGCGACCGCCATCATCAGCCCAGGTGACCCACGCCAACGACTTACCATCTGGCGACCAAGCCGGCTCTGACTCGACGCTGCTGAGCGTGGACACGCGACGCGGCGTGCCACCGGGGTAGTCCATCACGTACAACTTCTCGAGCGCGACCAAGGCAAGCTGCTTGCCGTCGGGACTCGGCACGGCGTCTCGGATCTGCCGCACCGTGAACTGCGCGCTGTCGGAAATCGGATACTTGAACGCGAGCTCCGGTCCGGCCTCGAGCGAGGCCTGCACGCGGAATGGGATCTCCGTCTGTCCGCTGCCGTCGATCGCCACGCGCCAGATCTTGTTGGCGTAGCTGGCGATCAGCTCTTTCGAATCGGGGGTGAAACTCATGCCGGGTAGCGCATCGAGCGGCGCGCGTGATTCCATCTCGTCGCGCTGCGTGGGATAGGCCAGCCAGCGCTCGTCGCCGGTGGCGAGGTCACGCACCCGGAGTCCCGTCTTGTCTTCGTAGCGCGAGCCGTACACCAGCCACTTGCCATCGGGGCTCAGCGTGGGGCGCACCGCGGATCCGTAGCGCGACGACTGCGCGTCGCGCTCACCCGTGTCGCGATTGTACACGTAAATCTGGTACTGTGGGAACTGCGCGTTGTAGTTCCACGCACCGGTGCGCTGCGTGTACCAGATCGACTTGCCGTCGGCGCTGAACGCGGCACCGGCCTGCTGCACCGCGGTGCCCGGCGCGGCGTTGGCCGGCGCGGAATACAGCGACATGCCGTTGCCGCCATCGGCGTGATACATCCACAGCGTGGGGAGTCCACCGCGGAACCCGCCTTTGCTGGCCACAATGTACTTGCCATCGGGCGACCACTCGGCCGAGAGGTAGACGTTCGTCTTGCCGCGCGTGATGCTCTTCACCGCCTTCGTGGCGAGGTCTACCACATGCACGTTGTCAGCGCCTTCACGATCGGAGATAAACACGATCGACTTGCCGTCTGGGCTGTACCGCGGCTGCGCATCGTACGCCATGCCACTGGTGATGCGCGTGGCGTCACCACCAGCGAAGGGCATCGTGTAGAGATCGCCGAGCATGTCGAAGGCGATCGTGGTGCCGTCGGGGCTCACGTCGAGCGACAGCCAGGTGCCCTCACGGGTGTCGAGCGAGAAGGTGCGGCCGGCTTCCAGCGGGAGGGGCTTTTCGGGAGCACGCGCACCAGCCCGGGGGGCGGCGCCTTGTCCCTGTGCGATGAGCGGAGCGGTGGTGGCGATGGCGGCAGCGCACAGCGCGCCGAATCGCCAGGACAGACGGGACATCAGAAACCTCCAGGGCAGGTGAAATGCGTGTTACGAACGTCCTTCGCTCATGGCGATCACAGTCTCCCATTCGTTGGGCCGCACGGGCACCACGGACAAGCGCCCGACCTTTACCAACGCCATCTCACTGAGCGCAGCGCTGTTCTTGATCTCGGGGAGCGCGACGGGGCTTTTGAGCTTCGTGACCGCCTTCACGTCGACCATGAACCAGGTGGGCGTGTCGGCGTTCGACGTGGCGTCGTAGTAGTCATGCGCCGGATCGAGCGCCGTGGGATCGGGATAGCCTTCCCGCACCACTTCGCAGATGCCCACGATCGCCGACGGATCGGCATTCGAGTGGTAATAGAACGCCAGATCGCCCTGCTTCATGCCATCGCGCAGGAAGTTGCGCGCGCTCGAATTGCGCACACTGTCCCAGCAGGTGGTCTGCTTCGGCGCCGCCATCAGGTCGTCGAACGAGAACACATCGGGCTCACTCTTGATAAGCCAGTACCGCTGTTCGCCCGGCGCGCGCGCCGAGAACGCCGCAGCCCAGGCACCCTTTTCGTAGGGCATCGACTTGGGGGCCGCTTTCTTGGCGGGTGCCTTCGAGGCGGGTGACGTCTTCGCGGGCGCTTTCTTGGCGGCTGACTTTTTAGCGGGCATGTAGACCACGGTAGGAGCGGGCAACGTCAACAGCAACAGCGGGAACACGGATCGAAAGGGATATCACCGATCTCACAGATAAGCAAAAGCGATCAATCCAGGACGGCTGAAGCAGACGCAGGGCGGCTTATCTGTGTGATCCGTGCCATCGCTTTTGAATCCGTGTTCCGGCAGTTGCTGTTCGGTGGGAAATCAAATCAAACGTTGGCCGCGGCCGCCGCCTTCCCGGCCGATCGCCCCGTAGCCCAGGCCCACAGAAAGTTGTAGCCACCGATCGGACCAAAGGCGTCGAGCACTTCGCCGCACAAGAAGAGTCCTTTGTGTCGACGACTCTCCATCGTACGCGGATCGATTTCACTCAACGCCACGCCACCGCCCATCACCTCGGCCTTCTTGTAGCCTTCGTCGCCCTGCCACGGCAGATCGCCGCGCACGAGGATGTCGATGAGGCGCAGCCGTTCGTCGCGACGCAGCTCGGTGAGCGGGCGGGTGGGCTCCACGTTGGCCTTCGCCAGCAAGGCGGCGGCCAACCGGTCGGGCATTTCGGCCCGCAGCGCACCGGTCACGGTACGCGCACCGTGCGGCTTGAGTGCCTCCTCCCATTCCTTTTCACCCAACGCGGTCCACTGCACGTGCACTTTGGCCGACGGCGCGTGCCCGGCGCGAGCACGCACCGCCACGTGCGACACGTTCAACACCGACGGGCCGCTGTAGCCATGGTGCGTGAACAGGAAGCCGCCGCGCCACGTGGCCTGCTGCAGCGCACTCTTGGCGGTGAGCGACACGGTGAGCGAAATCCCCGACAAGTCGTTGAACGCCGCGTCGGTGGTGGTGAGCGGCGTGAGTGCGGCGTAAGTGGGGTGCATCGTGTGCCCCAGCGCCTTGAGCATATTGAGCCCGGCGCCGTCGCTGCCGGTATTCGGTACCGACAGACCTCCGGTGGCGATGATCACGGCGTCGGCCTTGAGCACGGTACCGTCATCGACAGTCACCTCCCACGCCCCGCTCACCGAGGCGATATCCACCACGCGCGACTCCATGCGCAGGCGGACCCCCTGCTTGCGCGCGTAGTCCAACAGCCCATCACGGACATCGCGGGCCTTGTGCGACGCGGGGAAGAGCTTGAGCGATTCGGTCTCTTCCTCGAGCGGAATGCCCAGCGTGTCTTCGAAAAACGCACGCTGCTCGGCTAGTGGCCAGGCGCGCACGATCTTCTTGAGCAGATTCGGTGAGGAATCCGTCACGAACCGAGACTCGTCCACCCTCAGCGGGAGGACATTGCACCGACCGCCGCCACTGATCAGGATCTTGCGACCGCCGTCCCGCGTTCCTTCGATCAGCAGCGTGTCGGCGCCTTCCGACGCCGCAAAGATCGCCGCCATCGAACCGGCGGCCCCTGCCCCGATTACAATCACCCGCCGCATACGCACTCCACGCCATCGCCTGTTGAGGAACCGCTGTACAACAGGTAAGCTAGCGCATTCCCACGCCATGTCCTCTGCCCAGCGTCTCATGTATCGTGCCCTGATCCCGCTCCTCCTTGCCGCGACCACGCTGCAGGCCCAAACCACCGGGCGCTCCGCCGACTGGCCCGTGTACGGCGGCAGCGAGGATCACACGCACTACAGCACGCTGAGCCAGATCTCACCGGCCAACGTGAAGCAGCTGAAAGTGGCGTGGACCTACGACACCAAAGACTCGTTCACCGGATCGGAAATGCAGGCCAATCCGATCGTGATCGACGGCGTGATGTACACCACCACGCCTAAGCTGCACGTGATTGCGCTCAACGCCGCCACCGGGGCGCCGATCTGGCGTTTCGACCCCAACAACGGGGCGCCGCCCGCCTCGCGCTTCCGCCATCGCGGTGTGGTGGTGACCGGTGAGCGCGTGCTCTTCAACTATCGCAACCGACTCTACGCGCTCAACCGGAAGACCGGTCGCCCCATCACGACCTTCGGGGACAGCGGCTGGGTGGACCTGCGTCAGGGACTCGGTCGCCCAGTCGAAGGGCTCTCGGTGAGCGCCAGCACGCCGGGCGTGGTGTTCGAAGACCTGCTCATCATCGGCAGCTCGGTGCCCGAAGCGCTGCCCAGCGCCCCCGGTGACATCCGCGCCTTCGACATCAACACCGGCGCGCTGCGCTGGAGCTTCCACACCATTCCACATCCCGGCGAGCCGGGCTATGAAACGTGGCCGCCCGACGCCTGGAAGATCGCTGGCGGCGCCAATGCGTGGGCCGGCGTGACCATCGACACCAAGCGCGCGATGGTGTTCGCCGCCACCGGCTCGGCGTCGTATGACTTCTACGGCGCCAACCGCCTCGGCGACAACCTGTACGCCAACAGCGTGCTGGCGCTCGATGCGCGCACCGGCAAGTACGTGTGGCACTATCAGGTGCTCAAGCACGACCTGTGGGATCGCGATCTCCCCGCCGCACCGGCGTTGGTCACCATCACGCGTGGCGGCCGGAAGATCGACGCCGTCGCGCAGATCACCAAGACGGGTCACACGTGGCTGTTCGAGCGCGAGAAGGGCACGCCGCTCTTCCCCGTTGAGGAGCGCGCCATGCCCGGCATCGCGCTAGGCGACGACAAGCCCGCCTCATCGCAGTTCTTCCCCACGATGCCGGCCCCCTTTGCGCGCCAGCAGCTCACGCGCAACGATCTCACCAGCCGCACGCCGGCCGCCCGCGCGTCGGCGCTCAAGATCTTCAACGAGTACAAGACGGGACATCCGTTCGACGCCCCCAATACCCGCGGCACCATCGTGTATCCCGGCGTGGACGGTGGCGGTGAGTGGGGCGGACCGGCGTACGATCCGACCACCGGCCTGCTGTACGTGAACTCGAACGAAATGGCGTGGCTGCTCAAGCTCGTGCCGCGCAGCGACAAGTCGTTGTACGCCGCCAACTGCGCCGGCTGTCATGGTGACAAGCTGCAGGGCTCAGCCGCCGGCCCCACGCTCATGGACATCGCCAAGCGCCGCTCGAAGGAACAGCTGGCCACGATCATCAAGGAAGGCACCGGTCGCATGCCGGCCTTCGGCACCGCACTTGAAGGCGGTGCCGTGAACGACATCGTGAACTACCTGCTCACGGGCAAGGACAACTCGGCCGCACAAGTGGGCACGACGCCGTACATGCTGCCGTATCGCACCGCGTTCTTCGACATCTTCCTCGATCACGAAGGCTATCCGGGCATCAAGCCGCCCTGGGGCACGCTCAACGCGATCGATCTGAACGCGGGCACCATCAAGTGGTCGATTCCCTTCGGTGAGTATCCGAAGCTGGCAGCCAAGGGCATCAAGAACACCGGCACCGATAACTACGGCGGCGCCATCGTCACCGAGAACGGCTTGCTGATCATTGCCGCCACCACGTACGACAACAAGATCCGCGCCTACGACAAGAGCAACGGCCGCCTGCTCTGGGAGGCGAAACTGCCGGCCGCCGGCAATGCCACGCCAAGCACCTACATGGTGGACGGCAAGCAGTACCTCGTGATCGCGTGCGGCGGTGGGAAGAACGGAGCGCCGAGCGGCGGCACGTACGTAGCCTTCGCGTTGCCCTAACCGCAAAGCGCGCCGTACATTCGGCGCATGACTCCTCGCATCGCTCCCCGCCCCGCGCGCATCGCCGTCGCGCTCCTGCTCACGGCCTTCGCCCCGACGGCGGGCGCCCAGAGCGCCGACCTGGCCGCCACGACCGACAAGATCTTCGCCGCCTGGAACTCCACCCACACGCCAGGCTGCGCGGTCGGCATTGCGCAGGGTGGCCAGGTGCTGCTCACCCGCGGCTACGGCATGGCCGACTTGGCCGGTGCGCGGCCGATTCTCCCCGGCACCATCCTCGAATCCGGGTCGGTGGCAAAGCAGTTCACCGCCACCGCCATCATGCTGCTGGTGAACGACGGCAAGCTCAAGCTCGACGACGACGCGCGCACCGTCTTGCCCGAGCTGCCGGTGTACGGACGCACGATCACCTTCCGGCACCTGCTCACGCACACGAGCGGCTTGCGCGAATGGAGCAACCTCGTGGCGTGGCAGGGATGGCCGCGCGGCACGCGGGTGCACACGCAGAGCGACGCCTTCGAGCTGATCACGCATCAACAGGCGCTCAACTATCCGGTGGGCGACTACTACTCGTACACGAACTCGGGCTTCTTGCTGCTGCGCACCGTCATCGAACGCGTGAGCGGGATGCCCTTCGCGCAGTTTACCGCACAGCGGATCTTCGGACCGCTCGGCATGACGGATACCCAGTGGCGTGATGATTTCACGCGGATCGTGCCGGGGCTGGCACAAGCGTATTCGCGACGGGCCGATGGATTTCATATCGACATGCCGAACGACAATGTGATCGCCGCCGGTGGCTTGCTCACGACCGTGAGCGACTGGCTGCGCTGGAACGATCATCTCACAAAAAAGACGCTTGGCGCCGGTGTGATCGATTCGCTCACCCGTCGCATGAAGCTCACCAGCGGCCTCGAGATCGCCTACGCCCTCGGACTCACGGTGAATAACTATCGCGGCCTGCGCGAGATCTCGCACAGCGGCTCCACGGCTGGCTACGGCACGTATCTCGCCCGCTATCCCGAGCAGAACGATCTCTCGATCGCCGTGATGTGTAATGTCGCCAACGCCGGGGCGACCGGGCTCACCCATGCGATCGTGGACGCCATGGTGCCAGGACTTCCTCGCGCCACGGTGGCGGATACCATCGCCACCGACCTCGCGGCCGTCGTCAAGCTGGTCGGCATTTATCGCGACACACGAACGAATACCGTGGTCGTGCTCGATACTGCGAGGGGCCGGTTACGTCGCGACGGTGGTGCGGCCTTCCTCGCGTTGCGTGGCGGCGGATATCAGCTTGGCGGGTCGCGGGTGCAATTCACCACCGACGCCAGCGGCAGGCCGGTCACGCTGCGCATCCCCACCTCCGATGGCGACACGGTGGTGCATGCCTTCACAGCGGCGGAACGGTGGAAGCCGAGCGCGGCGGAGCTGGCCAGCATTGCCGGCCGGTACCGGAACGAGGAAATTGGCGTCACCTTCACCGTGGGCGCGGCGGGTGACCGGCTCACGATCAGCCCGCGGGTTGGTGTCACCGATACCCTGACGGCGACGTATCGCGACGCCTTCGGCGACAGCGAAGAGACCGTCTGGTTCGTGCGCGACAAGCAGGGGCGGGTGTCGGCCATGCACTTCGGCAGTGGACGCGCTTGGGACGTCGTATCCGTGCGCATGAAGTAGCGGTCTCGCACCAACCGTGTCACATGACGGCGCGCCCTCTCCTGCTTCGCCCGGAATGAGCGCACCGTACGCGCATGTCATCACACATCTCGCTTCGCCACGCCTTGCTGGTCGGCGCCGCACTCTTTGCCGGTGCCTGCTCTCCCGCGAAATCCAATGGGTCTCGCGCCACCGTCAATGAGCCGCGCCGGCTTCCCACCGGCGCGACGCTCGACCCCGCCGGCACCCAAGTCGATGTCGGGAGCTTCCCGCTGACCGTCGTCGTCTCCCCCGACTCCACGCACCTGCTGCTCCTCCTGAATGGATGGCGGCAGCAAGGGGTGCAGGTGGTTGATCGACGCACGGGGGCAGTCGTCCAGACGGCTGAGCAGACGGCCGCGTTCGTCGGACTCGCGTTCTCGCCCGACGGACGCACCGTCTACGCGTCGGGAGGCAACACCGACGCGGTGTATCGCTATGACTGGAACGGCAAAGCGCTTACGCGCAGGGACTCGCTCACGATCCGTGTGAAGCGCAATGCGCGCGTTTCCGGCACGAGCTACCCCGCCGGGCTGGCTGTGAGTCGAGACGGAAAACGCCTGTACGTCGCCGAGAATCTGGCCGACTCGATTGCCGTTGTTGACCTCGCCTCGGGCGAGGTCGTCCAGCGGGTCGCAGCGGGTCGCTATCCCTACGCCGTGGTGGTCAGCGCCAGCGGCGACGTCTTCGTGTCAAGCTGGGGGACGCGCGATGTGCATGTGTTGCGCGAAAGCCCGGAGGGCCTCGTGGCGGAGACGCGCATTCCGGTGGAACGTCATCCGTCGACACTGCTGCTGTCCGCGAATGGTGAACGACTCTTCGCCGTCTCCGCGACAACGGACGCGATCAGCGTGGTCGACACGCGCCGCCGCGCGGTGGTCAGCACGCTGCGCGACCCGACACCGGCCAATCTGGGTCAGGGCAGCACCCCCATGGGCCTGCAACTCTCGTCGGACGGCGCCACGCTGTACGTCACGGAAGGCGACAACAATGCCCTGGCGGTATTCTCGTTGAGCGCCGCCACGGCCGGCCGGGCGAGCGGCACGAAGGACTCGCTGCTCGGGCGGGCGCCGGTGGGGTGGTATCCGGCCGCGGTCGCGCTCGTCGGTGACACGTTACACGTAGTCGATGCCAAGGGGCGAGGAACCGCGCCGAACCCGCGACTGCCGCAGCCGGGTGAGACCGACGCGGCCGCCCGGGCGGTGAACTACACCGCCGGACAACTCAATGGCACGATCACCAAACTGCCGGTGAACCAGCTGGGCGGCGAGGCGCTCGCCACGCTGTCGGCCCGCGTGGCCCGCGCCAATCACTGGGACAATCGCGCGACGGCGGCCGGTATGCCGCCGGTGACGCATGTGATTTATGTGATCAAGGAGAACCGCACGTACGATCAGGTGTTCGGCGATCTGCCGCAGGGCGACGGCGACACCAGCCTCGTGTTTTTTCCCCGCGCGAATTCGCCAAATCATCACGCCCTCGTCGAGCGCTTCGGCCTGTTCGATCGCTTCTTCGTGAACGCCGAGGTGAGCGCCGACGGACACAACTGGAGCATGGCGGCGTACACCACCGATTACACGCAGAAGACCGTGCCCTCGAACTACTCCGCACGAGGGCGCAGTTATGACTACGAGGGCGCCAATCGCGGCCGCGTGCCGATGGACGACGGCGACGACGATGTGGCAGAACCGGCGAACGGATATCTCTGGGATCTTGCTCAGCGAAAGGGGATCACGTTCCGCAACTTCGGTGAGTTTGTGGCGCCGGAGGGGGCCACCGGCGCGGCCCCAGCTGGCTATCGTGGCCTCAAGCCGTTCCTGCGCGCCAACACGAGCCGCACGTACCCGGGGTACGATCTCGACATCCCTGATCAGCGGCGGGCCGACGTGTGGATCTCGGAGTTGCAGGGATTTGTCAAGGCTGGCGAGATGCCTCGACTACAGATTGTCCGCCTCCCCAACGACCACACGTCGGGGGCATCGGCCGGCAAGCCGACGCCGCAAGCCTTCATGGCGGACAACGACTTGGCGCTCGGTCGTATGGTTGAGGCGCTCTCGAACACCGCGTTCTGGGAGAAGACGGCCGTTTTCGTGCTCGAGGACGACGCGCAGGCCGGTCCGGATCACGTGGATTCGCACCGGTCGCTCCTGCTCGTGATCTCCCCGTGGGCACGCGCCGGGCTACACCGCCGCTTCGTGAACACCACCGATGTGATCGCGACCATGGAGTCCCTCCTCGGCCTCGACGCGCTGTCGCCCTTCGACCACTTCGGACGGCCGCTCCGGGAAATCTGGCGCACGTCACCGGACCTCAGGCCGTATCGGGCGCTGACCCCGTCGGTGCCACTCACCGACCGCAATGCCACGAGCGGCCGGGACGCCGAGGACTCACGCCAGCTCGATTTGCGCTACGAGGACGTGGCGGAAGAGGATCTGTTCAATCGCATTCTCTGGCGGACCATCAAGGGATCGTCCCGCCCGTACCCAGGTCCGACCCGGATGTCAGCCGCGGAGGTGCTGCGAAGCAGGTAGCTTTACGGTTCCGCACATCGCGCCTTCCTGACCTGAGCGTATGTCTGCCCTGTTCTCGCCGCTTACGCTCCGCTCCCTCACCCTGCGCAATCGCGTGGGCGCGTCGCCAATGTGTCAGTACTCCAGCCAGCACGGCGTCGCGACGCCGTGGCATCTGGTGCACTTGGGTGCGTTAGCGACCGGTGGGGCCGGGCTCGTGCTCACTGAGGCCGCGGCGGTTACGCCGGAAGGGCGCATCAGTGCGCACGACTTGGGTATCTGGGACGACGCGCACATTCCGATGCTGCGGCAGATTACCGATTTCTGCCGTGCGCAGGGCGCGGTGATGGGTATTCAGCTGGCCCACGCCGGTCGCAAGGCCAGCGCACGCCGTCCGTGGGAACAACCCAGTGGCGTGGTACCCGTTTCCGAGGGTGGGTGGGACAACGTGATGGCACCGAGCGCGGTGCCATTTGCGCCAAACTTCGCGCTGCCGCAGGCACTCTCGATCGATGGCATCGCGCATGTCATCGCCGCGTTCCAGTCGGCAGCGCGGCGTGCCGTCGAGGCCGGATTCCAAGTGGTCGAGTTGCACGCGGCGCACGGGTACCTGCTCCATGAGTTCCTGTCGCCGCTCGCCAATCAGCGCACCGACCACTACGGCGGGTCGTTCGACAATCGCGTGCGGCTCCTGCTCGAGGTGACCGATGCCGTGCGTGCCGAATGGCCGCTGGAACTGCCGATAATCGTGCGTCTCTCGGCCACCGACTGGGCCGACGGCGGCTGGAACATCGAGGACTCGGTACAGTTATCGATGCTGTTAAAGGCGCGCGGGGTCGATGTCATCGACTGCTCGTCGGGCGGGCTCGCCGCCCATCAGCAGATCGCGATCGGCCCAAGCTATCAGGTGCCCTTCGCGCGTCGCATTCGCGCCGACGTCGGCATCGCCACCGCGGCGGTGGGGCTCATCACCGAGGCGGCGCAGGCCGAGCAGATTATCGCCGATGGCAGCGCCGACATCGTGTTGCTCGGGCGCGAACTGCTGCGCAATCCGAGGTGGCCGCTTCTGGCGGCCCATGCGCTAGGCGCCCAGATCACGTGGCCGCCGCAGTATGAGCGCGCCCGTCCTCGATAGGCGCGATGCCGATCAATCGACGGAATCACTACCGACTGCTGCATGTGCAGCCGGACGCCCCGCCCGAAGTCATCAAGGCGGCGTATCGGGCGTTGATCGCCACCCGGCATCCGGATGTCGGTGGCGACGCGTACGAAGCGGCGTTGTTGAATGACGCCTACGCGGTGCTGTCCGATCCCGCGAAACGCGCGGCGTACGATGCGCGTCGCGCGGCGCGCGCCGCCTCGCGAGAACGTGATGCCTCCCCGTCGTCGACACCTCGGTCGACGCCACCCGCTTGGCCGCCCGCCTCACCGCCCGTTCAAGGCTGCCCGATGTGTCACCTCGGCCTGCCCGCGACGCTTGGGCGCACCACGCGATGCGCACGCTGTCGTGCGCCACTCGCGCGGGTCCGCGCCGCGGGTCCGAGTGGGAAGCCGATGGATCGCCGCGGCATTCCGCGCGTGAGCAAGTCGGACTGGGCGATCATGTACCTGGATTGGCAGGCCGACGCGATCGATGTGCGCATGCGCGATCTCTCGCTCGACGGCATCAGTGTGTACAGCGGCCTCGAACTACCGCCGCGCGGGGTGGTACGCATCGTCGGTCAGTCCTTCGACGTGGTGGCCGTGGTCGCCGGCTGCCGGCGCCTCGACGCCGTCTTCACCGTTCACGCGCAACTCGTGACCGCGCTCTTCGCCGGGCCCACCGGCGGCTTCGTCTCGGCCACCGCGTAACCAGCGCCTCTCGCCGCAGCAGCCTGCTTCCATGTTTGGCCGCGCAAGCGAAGACGGCAGCTGCTTCACGATGACCGCGATGCCGATGGCGGCCGCGTCATGAGCAGGCACCACGAGGAAGGCTCGGCTCGGCGAATTTGGCCCGCTGGGCGAGTGGACGATTCCCCTCCCCACGGGTAAGCTCTCCCGTATGACCACTCCCGTAAGACCCGTCTGCCTCATCACCGGTGCGGCCACCGGTATCGGCGCCGCCTGCGCCCGCACCTTCGCCCGCCATGGCTGGGACGTCGGCATCTGCTCGCTCGATGACGACACCCGCCCCGCCGCCGAGGTGGTGGCGGCCGAATGCAGCGCGCTCGGGGCGAAGACCGAGGTGGTTCTGCTCAACGTCACCAGCGACGACAGCTGCCGTGCCGCCGCCGCCACCATGCGCGCGCAGTTCGGACGCACCGACGCGCTGGTGAACTGCGCCGGGACCACGCGCTTCATTCCGCACGCCGATCTGGAGGCGTTGCCCGACAGTGAGTTCGCGCGCACGTACGACGTGAATCTCACCGGCACATTTCGCATGATCCGCGCCTGTCGCGATCTGCTGCGCGAGTCGGGACGCGGGGCAGTGGTGAACCTCTCGAGTATCGCCGGCACGGCGGGGCTGGGGTCGAGTGTGGCCTACGCCGCGTCGAAGGGCGCCGTGAGTACGCTCACGCTGTCCTTGGCACGCGCCCTCGCACCGGACATCCGCGTGAACGCGATCGCCCCGGGTTATGTGAGTGGTGGCTTGCCCAGTCGTGTGCTCGACGGCGACAAACTGAAAGCGGTGGAAGAGAAGTATCTGATCACGCAGGCGCTGCCGCGGCTGCTGCAGGTGGACGAGGTGGCGGGGCTGGCGTACTTCCTCGTGGCCGGCGCCCCCGGCATCACCGGCGAAGTGATTCGCATGGATAACGGGTTGCATCTCTATGCATAAGTCCACGGGCACCGCGATGTCGCCGCGCATCGGATTCATCGGCACGGGGCTCATCGGCACGCCAATGGTGCAGCGCCTGCTCGAGTGCGGGCTGTCGGTCACCGTGTGGAACCGCACGCCCAACAAAGCCACGCCACTCATCGCATTCGGCGCGACCGTAGCCGAGTCGCCGCGTGCGCTGGCCGAGTCGTGCGACATCGTATGCTTGTGCCTCACGAACACGACGGCGGTACACGACGTGGTGTTCGGTGCACAGGGCATCGACGCCGTGCTGCGCACGAGTCAACTGCTCATCGATCTGTCGAGTATCGCCCCTGACGCCACGCGCGAGATGGCACAGCAGTTAGCGAGCGCGTGCGGCGCGCGCTGGATCGACGCCCCAGTGTCGGGTGGCTTGCCCTTGGCGCGTGCGGGAAAGCTCATTGTGTTTGCCGGTGGCGACGCGCACGACATCGTGCGCGCGGCGCCAGTGTTCGAAGCGCTGTCGCAGCGCGTGACGCACATGGGTGGTCATGGCGCCGGTCAGCTGGCGAAGAGCTGCAATCAAATGATCGTGGCCTGCAATTTGGTGACGATCGCCGAGATGCTGGCATTCGCGAGTACATCCGGCATCGATGCCACGCAGCTGCCGGGCGCGTTGGCCGGTGGCTTTGCCGATTCACTGCCGCTCCAGATTTTCGGACCGCGCATGGCGGCAGGCGTCGACAGCCCGCGGATCGGTGGACTGGGCACTTTCCGCAAGGACATCGATCAAGTGGTGCGTCTGGCCGGCGAGTGCGGGGCATATGCGCCGATGGCGACGCGCGCCGCCGAGCTGTTGTTGGAAGCGAGCCAAACGGAGAGCGTCGGGGCCGATCCGGATGTGTCGCGCATCATCGCCCTCTTCCTCGATCGGGTCACGACCGGCGACGCCTCGGGCACGCGGTAATGCACGCATGACGAAGCGCTTCCGCTCGGCCAACATCCACGAGGGAATGCTGCGCGCACCGACGCGCGCGTTTCTGCACGCCCTCGGACAGGACGACGACGAGATCGCCCGTCCGCACATCGGCGTGTTTCACACGGGCGGTGAGATGAGTCCGTGCAACATGCTGCTGCGCGAGCAGGCGCTGCACGCCAAGACGGGGATCTACGCGGCGGGCGGCATGCCACACGAATGCCCGGTGGCGTCCGTGTCGGATGGCTTGTCGATTGCGCACAGCGGCATGCGTTTCTCGTTGGTATCGCGCGAGATCATCGCCGACAGCGTCGAAGCATCCACGCGCGGGCATCAGTGGGACGGCATTTTTGCCATCGGTGGCTGCGACAAGAATTTGCCCGGCCTCATGATGGGCATCGTGCGCTGCAACGTGCCCGGCGTATTCGTGCACGGCGGTGCCGCGTTGCCTGGGCATTTCCGCGGACGCGACACGAACATCGGCGAGACGTACGAGATGATCGGCAAGGTGCTCGCGCGCGAAGCGACCGAGGCCGATCTGTACGAGATCACGCATGCCTGCCTGCCCACGGCGGGCTCGTGCGCGGGTCAGTTTACGGCGAATACGATGGGCATGGTGTCGGAAGCACTGGGACTAGCTCCCATCGGCTCGAGCATGATTCCCGCCGTGTACAGCGAACGCGCGCCGCTCATGCGACGCGCCGGCGTGGCGCTGATGCGGGCCGTCATGGGAGACGGTCCGTTACCGCGGGACATCGTGACGCGCGCTGCGCTCGAGAATGCCTGCGCCGTGGTGTCAGCCACCGGGGGTTCGACCAACGCCGCGTTGCATCTGCCAGCGATCGCGCACGAGGCCGGCATCCGCTTTCACCTCGATGACGTGGCCGCGGTGTTCGCCCGCACGCCGCTGATCGCCGACCTGCAGCCTGGTGGCCGCTTCCTGGCGCGCGACCTCTACCACGTGGGCGGCGCCGGCGTGGTCATGCGCGCGCTGCTCGAGGCGGGCGCCCTGCACGGCGACTGCCTCACGTACACTGGGCGCACGCTGGCGCAGGAACTCGTGGGCGCGGCGCTTCCCGATGGTGAGGTGGTGCGTACGGTGGTGAATGCGCGCTCGGCCGATGGTGGCGTGACGATGCTTACCGGCAACCTCTGCCCCGACGGTGCACTGCTGAAAACGGCAGGACTGGCCACGCTGGTCCATCGCGGCCCGGCGCGGGTGTTCGAATCGGAGGAGCAGGCGCAGGCGGCGGTGCGCGACCAGCGCTACGCCCGCGGCGACGTGATCGTGATCCGCAACGAAGGCCCACGAGGCGGCCCGGGCATGCGCGAAATGCTCGGGATCACCGCGTTGATTTACGGGCAGGGGATGGGCGCCGACGTGGCGCTGCTCACCGACGGCCGCTTCAGCGGCGCCACCCGTGGCCTGTGCATAGGCCATGCGGGGCCGGAAGCGGCCGATAGAGGCCCGATCGCCCTGCTCCGCGATGGAGATATGATCTCGATCGATGCGCGCCCTGAGGCGCGCCGTATCGCCGTGGAGCTGAGCGACGAGGAGCTGGCCGCACGATTGGCGGCGCTACCGGAGGCGGTGCCGGTGCGACTCGGCGGAGTGTTGGAGAAGTACACCCGCCTGGTGGGCCCGGCGCATCAGGGCGCGGTGACGCACTCGGGCGCGGTGGAGTGGCCGGCGGACGGCTAGCTACCGCGGCGCCGCCGGCATGGCGGGCATGCACATCACGAAGATCTGGTAGCGCGTCTGCCCTGCCGCCAGCCGGAGCGTATCGTTCACCCGCGCCTCGGCGTCCGTTCCCAGCAACGCTTCAGCGTTGATGTTGAACAGACAGTCGGACTGCTCCCAGCGAAAGCGCAGCGATCCCTCGTTCGGGGAATCGCGTGGCTCGGGGGTACGTACCCACTTCGCGGCGCGCAGCAGCTCGTAGAAGCGGACGGCTTCCGGGCCCACGCCACCCTCCGTGCCGCCGGCCGCGGTGATTCGGCATCCGGGAACCCGTTTCTGCGTGCGCCAGTCGTCGATCGTGTCGTTCTCGACCTCGACGACCATGTGCCGCTCGTCGCGCAAAAAGCGCGCCGCCGCGGCACAGTGCGACGTATCAGCAACGCGTGGCGCGATCATCAGCGCCAGCAGGGCAGCAATCACCATCGGGTCGACGACCTCCGCACCGCAGCACGCGGTGCTAAAATACGCGAATCCTTGGCCAGCGCGACGTAGCGCGGCGTGTATCGTTCCGTAGAGTCTAATACCATGCTGACCGGCGAACGTCCCACCCTCGCCCAATTCATCATCGAAGAACGCCGGCGTGCGCCGGCGGCCACTGGCGATTTCGATGCGCTGATCACCGACATTGCGCTGGCCTGCAAGGCGATTTCCCAGCGCGTGGCACGTGGCGTGCTCGTCGATGACGAACACACGGGGCGCACCCGCAATGTCCACGGCGAGGAGCAGCAACCGCTCGATCTTGCCGCCAATGACCTGTTCCTGCGGGCCGCCGAGTGGGGCGGTCATCTCGCCGGGATGGTCTCGGAAGAGCTCGAACTCCCGTATCAAATTCCCCCGCATCTCCCGCGTGGCAAGTACCTGCTCCTGTTCGATCCCCTCGACGGCTCGTCGAACATCGATGTGAACATGTCGGTCGGCAGCATCTTCTCGGTGTTGCGTGCGCCGACGCCGGGGGCGTACGCGGAGATGGCGGACTTCCTGCAGCCCGGCACGGCGCAGGTCTGCGCCGGCTACGCCGTGTATGGACCGAGCACGATGCTGGTGCTCACGTTCGGTCGCGGCACACACGGGTTCACCCTCGACCCCCAACTGGGCGAGTGGGTGCTGACGCATGCGCAGCTGCGCGTCGGCCCGGCGACCCGTGAGTTTGCCATCAACGCCTCAAACCACCGCTTCTGGGAGCCGGCCGTTCGACGCTACGTCGACGAATGCCTCGCCGGCGCCAGCGGCCCGCGCGGCGTCGACTTCAACATGCGCTGGATCGCGTCACTGGTGGCCGAAGCGCATCGTATTCTCATGCGTGGCGGTGTGTTTCTGTATCCCCGCGACAGCAAGTCCGCCACGAAAAACGGTCGGTTGCGCATGCTCTACGAAACCAATCCCATCGCGTTCCTCATCGAGCAGGCCGGTGGAATGGCGAGCACCGGTGCGTCTCGCATGATGGACGAACGGCCGACAGGGGTGCATCAGCGCAGCGGCTTTGTGTTCGGATCGAGTGAAGAGGTGCTGCGCATCGAGCAGTATCACCGAGAGCTGGCCGACGCGTAGATCAGCTGGACCGCGGCGGCATCCGCAACCGCCAGAACACGGAGACCACCGAAATCACCGAACCAACACGGATAAGATGAAAAGCGCTGTTGGCTTACCCGCGTTGTTTTCGTGTCATCAGTGGTCTCCGTGTTCTGGCTGTTGCTTTTAGGGAGATGAACGACGCCCGGCCCCACGGGCGCGCGCCGGCGTGATGTCCCCCCATACTTGTCCCTCATGTCCGGATTCTTCGATCGACTCGCCGCGCTGTTTAGCGCACCTGCCGCCGCCGGTACGCGCGCGCCGGTGACGGTGCGCACCACGCTGCATGGCGTGAGGGTCGATGTGATCAACACGCGTGCTGACATCGCCACCGCCGACGTGCTCGCGCGACTCGACGAGGCACTCGCGCTCATCGCCACGTATCAGCCGTGGCGCCTGGCGCATCTGCAGCGCGACATCCGTGGCATCCGCGTAGAACGCTTTGCCTGCCGCGGCGCCTTCATGCCGCAGGACAACGTGATCATCACCGAACTTACGTTTCTCGCGCGACGCGACATCAGCGCGGCACCGGTGGCCTCGTCGATTCTGCACGAAGGGGTACATGCGCGTGTGCACGCGATGGGTGTGTATCGCACGCAAGCCCAACTGCCGCGCGAAGAGCGTCTATGCCGGCGAGCCGAGCTGGCGTTCGGGCAGGCGTTGCCACCGGAGCTCGGCGCACCCGTCGTGGAACGCGCGTTGGCCAGTCTGTCGCTCGACGATCGCGGTGTCGCGCCGATCGTGGATTGGTCGGAAGCGCAGCGTCGGCAGGACGCCGCCGATCGGAATGCCTCGGCATAAACGCACCGGCATAAACGCCTCGGCGTAAACGCCTCTGCGTCACGACGATGTAGGGTAGCCCGATACGACGCGTGTTTCTCTCTGTGAGCCGCCGTCGCGCGATGACATCCCCGCGCCCACGGTGATCTCGACACTTCACATAGAGAGGCACCATGATGCACCACTCCACGCGATGGACGGCGCTGCTCGCGCTCGCCCTTGGGTCACTCACCGTTTCCGCACGCGCGTCGGCGCAAATCGCCGTGCTATCGCGCGCGTCGATCGACGATGCCGTACAGGTCACCTTCGGCCAGCTGTGCGAAGACCGTTTCGTGATCCGCAACGACGGCGCCAAGCCGGTGGATCTCGAGTACGCCGTCCAGAAGGGGACCGAACACACCAAGCTCACGCTGAATGCGCGTGAGCTGGTGGAACTCGAATCGAAGGCCAAGGAACCGCTCGAATTGTGGATCGGCGGCAAACTCGTGGCCAAGGCCGTGAAGGAGAAGCGCGCCTGTAAAGACGTGCAGGGCAACGCGTCGGTGCTGGTGGCACCACTCGAAGTGGCAGCCACCGTGAAGGACAACAGCAACGCCTACGGGAACGCCTACGGGCGTGGCTACCCGTACTACGACCCATTCATGTACGGCGCCGGGTATGGCTTCGGCGGGCTCTACGGCGGCTTCGGTTACCGCCCCTTCTACACCGGCTTCGTCGGGGTGCCGATCATCGTAGGCGGCGGCCCGCGCGGCGGCGTGCGTGGTGGCGGCGGACGGCGGAGGTAACAGGAACGCCCCTAAGGGGACTTCCCGCACTGATTCCGGCTATGTTTTGCATCCTGTGGCCGGGATCGGTACGGATTTTCTTTTCAGGAGACGTCTGATGATTCGCGCGCTCGTTGCTGTCGTCGTGTTCACCACGCTGTCCTTCGCCTCCACCGCGCGTGCCGCCACGCTGCAAACCGCCGTCTTCGCCGGTGGCTGCTTCTGGGGCGTCGAAGCCGTGTTCGAACATGTGAAGGGCGTGAAGTCGGTCGTGTCGGGCTACGCCGGTGGCACCGTGGTGAACCCCGACTACGAGACCGTGAGCAACGGACGGACCGGACACGCTGAAGTCGTGAAGGTCACCTTCGACCCGGCCGTGGTGTCGTACGAAACCCTGCTGGCCGTGTTCTTCACCGTGGCCCACAACCCCACGGAGCTCAATCGTCAGGGGCCCGACGTGGGCACCCAGTACCGTTCAGCGATCTTCTTCACGAACGCCGAGCAGCAGAAAAGCGCTACGACCGTGATCGCGCAGCTCACCCAGGCCAAGGTATTCCGGCGGCCGATCGTGACGCAGGTGACGTCGCTGTCCAAGTTCTACGACGCCGAGACGTATCATCAGAACTACCTGTACAGCCACACCGATCAGCCGTACATCGTCTACAACGACCTCCCCAAGATCGACGCGCTGAAGAAGCAGTACCCGGCGCTCTGGGAGAAGACGCAGGGCAAGTAGGGCGCAGGCCCGTCACGAGGGGCCCAGCACCTCGGTGAAGAACGGCTCGAGGGCAATCACGAAGGGTGCATCGGCACCCGCCGGTTGCCACTCCACGCGATCAGCGTGAATGCTCGGGCGCTCGTCACCCGGCATCCATCGCTCGATCAGGCGCGAGTCGAGATCCACGATCCAGTATTCGATTTTCGCGCGCTGATAACGGCCGCGCTTGATGACGCGATCGAAGCGAGCGGTACTGGGCGACAGGATTTCGACGAACAGCAGCGGGTGGCCGCGCTCCTCGTACGTGCGCGGGCGACGACCGTCGACCAGCGGCACCACGTAGAGGTCGGGCTGCACCAAGGTCTTGCCGTCCAGCACCCACTCAGACGGCGCGACGAACGCGGCGCCCACTCCGCCGGAACGCCCGAACTGCTCCAGTATGCTCCACAGCGCCGTCAGTGCCGACTGGTGAATCAGACGCGGCGACGGGCTCACCAGCAGCTCCCCATCCACGCACTCGTACCGGTTGGACGGGTCGTCCGGTAGCGCCTGCACTTCGGCGGCAGTCCAGATGCGGGGCATGAGCGCGGGCATGGCCATAGTGTGCCGAGCAGCGGGGGGAGATGGCAAGGGGTCACGTCCCATTATGGTCGTCCGAAACACACCGTGCGTGATCGTTTTCCCGCCGGTGGTGATGGAACAACGCACGGCCTGCCGATGGGATGCATTACCCCGGCCCGCACGGCGCACTAGACTCCCAGTTGCCGCCGCCGTACTCAACCTGCAGCCGGAATCCTGATGCGCCGCTCTTCGTCGTCCCTCGTCGTGCATGCTGCCGTAACGGCCCTGCTCTTCACGACCGCGGTAAGCGCCGTCGCCGCGCAGTCCAGCATCGCCCCGCCCGCGCGTTTCACCGATCCCGATCGCGTAGCGAAGCTGCGCGCCGCGCTGCCGCAGGTCGACAGCGTAATGCGCGCCTTCGCGGCAAACTCACGTGTGCCGGGCATCGCGTATGGCGTGATCGTGGACGGCAAGCTGCTGCATGTGGCGGCGCTGGGATTGCGCGAGGTGCCAACCAAGGCGGCCGTAGACACGAGCTCGGTGTTTCGCATTGCCTCCATGACCAAGAGCTTCACCGCGCTGTCCATTCTGCAGCTGCGCGACGCCGGCAAGCTCTCGCTCGACGACGCGGCCGAGCGCTATGTGCCGGAACTGAAAGCGATGCGCTATGCGACCAGCGACGCGCCGCGTATCACCATCCGGCACTTGCTGTCGCATTCGGCAGGCTTTCCGGAAGACAATCCGTGGGGTGATCAGCAACTCGCCGCCACCGATGCGCAGCTGTCGGCCATGATCAAGGCAGGCATTCCGTTTTCGAATGCACCCGGCACGGCGTACGAGTACTCGAACTTCGGCTTCGCGATCCTCGGTCGCATCGTGCAGAACGTGAGCGGCATGCCCTACGCTCGATATGTCCAGCAGCGGGTGCTCCGCCCGCTCGGCATGACGTCCACCACGATGGAAGCGCGCGATGTGCCGGCCAATCGCTTGGCGCACGGCTACCGCCTGCAAGACGGCGCATGGCTGGAAGAAGCGGCACTGCCCGACGGCTCATTCGGCGCGATGGGCGGCATGCTCACCAGCAGCGCTGACTTGTCACGCTGGGTCGCACTGATGCTCGACGCGTGGCCGGCGCGCGACGGCGCGGAGTCACCGGTGCTCAAGCGCTCGTCGCTGCGCGAGATGCAGCAGATCGCGCGTTTCGGTGGCGCCACCGCGGCGCGCAACACGGCCGGGGTATTGTCCCTCAATGCCGGTGGCTACGCCTACGGCCTACGCTCGGCGTCGAACTGTCTGTTCGCGCATATCGTGTCGCACTCCGGCGGCCTGCCGGGTTTCGGCTCGCAGATGCGCTGGCTCCCCGAATACGGCGTGGGCATCGTGGCACTCGGCAACCTCACGTACACGGGCTGGACGGGCGTACTCGATCAATCGTTCGAGATCCTGGCTCGCAGCGGCGGACTGAAGGCGCGTGAACCACAGCCGGCGCCGGTGCTGCTGGCCATGCAGAGCCAAGTCACGCGGCTCGTGCAGGATTGGAAGCAGCCGTTGGCCGACAGCATCGCGGCCATGAATCTGTTTCTCGACGAATCCGGCCCGCGTCGCGCGGCAGCGATCGAGCAGATGTCGAACGCAGTTGGCGGCAGCTGCAAGGCCGTGGGTCAGCTGTGGGCCGAGAACGCGCTGCGCGGCGTGTGGCGCATGCAGTGCGCGAACGGCGCGCTTTCCGTTGCCATTACACTGGCGCCGACGGAACCGGCGCGCGTGCAGCAGTTCACGGTGGTGCCGATGAGAGCGGACGCGGTGCTGGGAGCAGCGCCGTTGTGCCGGCAGTGAACTGCGCAACTGCTCAGTACCCAGTGACCTGAGTTCTGGCTTGAGACTTTGTATAGTGGTCAGAACTCAGCAACGACAGTGCTCAGTACCGAGCGTTTGACTGGCGGCGCAACCGTGAGTGCACCGCAATCCCAAGCGGCGCACGTCACAAAGGAAATTCTCGAAACTGAGCACTATAGTTGCTGAACTCTGACCACTATACCCAGTCTGACGCCTGAGCCTGACCGTCTGAACTCAGACTACTGAGCGGTCCGCAGGGCCCGCACGCGCTGCCTTCTCCACGCTTCCCACACGTTGGCCACCAACAGTCCCGCCAGCAGGAAGTACACCGCGCCCACCAGCTCGAACACCAGGTACGACACCACCGCCGTGATCACGCCGAACACGATCTGATCGCGCGCTTTCGGTGGCGACGTGGGCGGATCGGTCACCATGAAGAACGCGAAAAACAGCGCCGCGTGCAGATCTGGCTCGCGATACAGTTCGGCCACCTTCGCTGGATCGCCCACGAACGAGGTGACGGTGAACAGCAGAAAGTGTACCCCGAGAAACGCCAGCACCGCCGGCATCTTGTTCACGCGATCGGTGATGAACACGCCGGTCACGAACAGCGCGGCGATGGCGAGAATCGGCAGCTCCGGAAGCGCACCCCACCACGAATGCCCCGTGTCGAAGGCGAAGAAGCTCACCACCAGCGCCAGCGCGGCGGGATTGAACACGTTGGCCGAGCGACCGCGGGCCACGTACTTGCTGAGCACTCCGATGGCAGCAGTGGCAGCAGCGACTTTCCACGAGCCGAACGGGCTGAGCACCATCGCCACCAGCAGCCCCGTGAGCAGCGCGCCGCTGGGGAACGACCACTCCTTATCGCGATAGCGCAGGATCGGTGCGTCAACCAGCATAGCGGCGATGGCCGCCGCCGCCACACCCGGCGCCACCACCGCGAAGCCGCTGTGCGCGCCCGCCAGCGGGATCAGCAACGCGAGCGCAATCACCAGAAGGCCCTTCGGTGTCTTGAAGAACTTGGAGAGCGACTTGAACGAGTTGTTCGGCATCGGCGACATGGCCGCGACTACTTCAGACATCGATCCAATCCGGCGTTGTGTGACGAACGAGCTGCGCATCCACCAGGCACGCGCGGAGTTCATGATGTTCCAGCAGCGCGAGCCCCTGAGCGCAGCCTAGCACAAAGGCCGCAGTCCCGAGGGCGTCTGCTACCATCGCGGTGGGCGCGATCACCGAGGCACTGATCACATCGCGCGGCGACGCGCCCGTGCTCGGATCGAGCACATGATGTTCACCCGCCGTATCGTCGGCGACCCGGCGCTCGTAGTCGCCTGACGTACACAGCGCAGCGTCGGTGATCGCAACGCGTGTGAGCAGCACATTCGATTCGCGCGGATGGCGGATCCCGACCGTCCACGGCTGTTCGGCGGCGTTGTGTCCGCCGCAATACACGTCGCCGCCGGCGTCGACCACGAAATTCGCCAGCGGCCGCAGCTCCTGCACCGCCATGTCGATGGCGAGTCCTTTGGCCACGGCGCCGAGGTCGAGCAACACGGCGCGCTCGAGTCGGACGGACCGCGCGGACTCGTTCAGCACCACATCGCGATACGACACCGATTCATCTGGACGCACTTCGGAGCCCACCGCCGCACCAGAGCGATAGTCATGATTGAAGCCGCGGGCCTCCATGCGCGCCCCCACCGTAGGATCGAACGCCCCGTGTGTTTCCTCAGCTACCGCCACCGCAAACCGTACCGCTTCGAACAGCATCGGCGACACTTCCACGTCAACGCCGCGCGTGGCACACAGGCGCCGCAGCTCGCTGTTGGTATCGAAGCGCGAACACACCGACTCCACACGATCGAACCAGGCGAAGGCCCGATCGATGGCGAGATCGCGGGTGCGACGCGCGCGCGCACTACGTTCGTGTCCGACCACTTCGATCGTGACCACCGTGCCCATGCGCGCTCGCGAGGACTTCGGCGCGCTCACGAGCATGGCGGCCGGCGGCAGCTCAAGCGTGGCCCGACTCACTTCGCCTGCGCGAGTGCCTGCGTCACCGCGTAGTAGAACGCGTCGGAGCTCACCGTGGCGCCCGACACGTAGTCGACCTCGGCCGACTGACGCGCCACCACCTGCGGTACCAGCACCGCGATCCACGAGCAGGAGTAGCGCGTGAGACACTGCGAGATCACCGCATTCGTGATGCGTCCGTTCTGGATCTCGACCATCGCCTCGATGTCGCCATGTCGCGACGTACCGCGACCGAGGTACACGCCGTCTTTGTACGTCGTCTTGCCGGCAGGCTTGGCGGCGGGGGGTGGAGCAGCCGGCGGCGCGACGGGCGCGGGTGTCGACACGGGCACCGGGGCCGTCTGCACCGGCGCTGGTGCACTCGTCGCGGCCGCCGGCGCCGTAACCGCCGGCGGAGTGACCGCCACGGACAGGGGCGCACTCACCACGGTCGGCGGTGCCGTCTCCACCGGCGCCACCGGTGCCGCAGCCGTTGCGGCAGCAGGCTTGGCGACCGCCGCGGCCGCAGGCGACACCGCCACGGCCATCGTGGACGGCACAGGTACAGGCATAGGCGCGGACGCGCCTCCAGCCGACGGCGCCACCGTACCCGGCACATTCGCCGCCGGTGCAGCAGCCAACGGCCCGTTGACCACCGCCACCGCCGGCATGGCCGGTACCGTCGCGCCCCCCGATTCCCCCCCGGCCGTACGAGCTCCCACCGCGCCAGCCCCCGCTCGCGACGCACCGCGCGGACGGCGCTCGGCGCTCTCCGCCGCCATGCGATCGGCCGCCGGCTTCGTTTTCGCGAAGCCGGCCGTGTAAACGATCAGCACGGCCGCTGAACCGAGGGCGACCAGGTTGTTGCCGCGAAGTTTGGACACGGAGAAGGCGGGCGCGTCGGAAGGCGAGGGGGGTGAGCCGAGTGTCGGTATATACGCGGCGAACGCCCGCTCTGCTGCGGGCGCTCCAACACCGCGGGCGTCCGACAACACCCCGACGGCTGACACCGTCGGCCGTAACGACGGTACTCGGCTGGACGAAGTCGCCATTGATTGCATCGTGGGCCATCGTTTGCCGGACACCGTTCCAGCTTACCGACAGCGTTTGACTTTCGATCCTTTTGCGCCTGAACCACAAACCGCGCGAACCCGTGAAGGTCCGCGCGGTTTCTTCGCTGCTCACACAGCGACGGTACTGACCCGCTTACGCCTTCGCCAGCAGCGGCACCAGCAGCAGCGCCACGATGTTGATGATCTTGATCAGCGGGTTGATGGCCGGGCCTGCGGTATCCTTGTACGGATCGCCCACAGTGTCACCGGTCACCGACGCCTTGTGGGCTTCGCTGCCCTTGCCGCCGTGATTGCCCTCTTCGATGTACTTCTTGGCGTTGTCCCACGCGCCACCGCCGGTGCACATCGAAATGGCCACGAACAAGCCCGTCACGATCGTACCCATGAGCAGGCCGCCCAGCGCCTCGCCACCAAGCACGAGGCCCACGATGGGCGGAATCACGAGCGGCAGCATCGACGGGAGAATCATCTCGCGAATCGCGGCCTTCGTGAGCAGGTCCACCGCCTTGTCATACTGCGGCTTCTGCGTGCCCTTCATGATGCCGGGCAGTTCCTTGAACTGACGCCGCACTTCCTGCACCACCGCACCGGCCGCGCGACCCACCGCCTGCATGGCCATGGCGCCGAACAGGTACGGGATCATGCCGCCGATGAGCAAGCCGATCACGACTTTCGGATCGTCGATTGAGAAGTTGACCGGGGTGCCGAGATGCACGCCCAGCTTGCTCGAGTAGTCGGCGAACAGCACCAGCGCAGCCAGTCCGGCCGAACCGATGGCGTAGCCCTTCGTGACGGCCTTCGTGGTGTTACCCACCGCGTCGAGCGCGTCGGTGATCTTGCGAATCTCGGGACCGAGATGGCTCATCTCGGCAATACCACCGGCATTGTCGGTAATCGGACCGTACGCGTCGAGCGCGACGACCATGCCCGCCATCGACAGCATCGACGTGGCCGCGATGGCGATGCCGTACAAGCCGGCCAGATCGTAGCAGAAGTAGATCGCCGCCGCGACCACCAGCACCGGCGCGGCCGTCGACTTCATCGACACCGCCAGACCGGCGATGACGTTCGTGCCGTGTCCCGTCTCCGACGCCTTCGCGATCTGGCGCACCGGGCCGTACTCGGTGGCGGTGTAGTACTCGGTGATCACCACCAGCGCCGCCGTCAGGGCGAGGCCGACCATCGCGCAGCTGAACAGGTTCGTGCCCAGCTCACCGGGGAACATGGTGCGCGTCACGAAGAAGAACGCGATCGCCGCCAGCACACCCGACACGATGAGGCCGCGGTACAGCGCGTTCATGATCTTGCCGCCCGGCTTCACGCTCACGAAGAACGTGCCCACGATCGAGGCCGGGATCGACACCGCACCGAGCACCAGCGGGTACAGCACGCCGGTGTTGCCGTAGGTGGCGAACGACAGACCGGCCACCAGCATCGCGGCGATGATCGTCACCGCGTACGTCTCGAACAGATCGGCCGCCATGCCGGCGCAATCGCCCACGTTGTCACCCACGTTGTCGGCAATCACGGCCGGGTTGCGCGGATCGTCTTCGGGAATGCCAGCTTCCACCTTGCCCACGAGGTCGGCGCCAACGTCCGCTCCCTTCGTGAAGATACCGCCACCGAGGCGGGCGAAGATCGAGATCAGCGACGAGCCGAAGGCAAGGCCGATCATCGGCTCGAGCGCCGCGCGGATCGCGTCTTCACCCGTGCCGTTGCCCAGCACGTACATATAGAAACCGGCCACGCCCAGCAGGCCGAGGCCGACCACGAGCATGCCGGTAATCGCGCCGCCCTTGAAGCTGACGTTGAGCGCGGCGTTCAAGCCGCTGGTCGCGGCCTGCGCGGTGCGGGAGTTCGCGCGCACCGACACGAACATACCGATGAAGCCGGCCAGCCCGGAGAGCACGGCGCCGATCGCGAAGCCGACGGCGGTCACCCAGCTGCCGAGCCCGAAGCCGACGGCGAGGAAGAGGACCACACCGACGATGGCGATGGTGGTGTACTGGCGCTTCAGGTAGGCGTCAGCGCCTTCCTGAATGGCACCAGCAATCTCCTGCATGCGCGCATTGCCGGCGGGCAGCGAAACGATCCAGCGGGCCGAAAGAATGCCGTAGGCAATGGCAACGGCCGAGCACACGAGGGCAAGGACGAGAGCGTACTGCTCGAGCACGGGGTGTCCGGGGTTGTAAGGGGAGGGAGGCTTGGGAAAACCTACAATGTAAAGAATCGCCGTAAACTCGGCTCTTGGCTGAGGTTAGACCAGTCCCCAGCGGCGGCTTTGTTCCAGCTGGGCGGGCCCACCCGAATCCAACGCGGGACGGAGTGGACTGAGAATGGGCGAACCCGCGCCAAATCGTTGCTGATTCGCGACATGGCCCGTTCTCTCACGGCCCCGGCCATTGGTAATTTTTAACCCTCGCTCGTTCGCGTCGCCTCACGCCGCGTCGGCCGAAGGGCTCAGTGCGCTGTCTCCAACAGCCGGTCACAAGCCCCCTCGATCTAACTTTAAGGAGATGGGTAATGAAGCCGTGGTTCACGAAGTTCACACGGGCAGCGTGGTCGCTGGCGTTCGGGTGCCTGCTGGCCCTGCCGACCGCTCTGCTGCAGGCGCAGGGAGTCACCACTGGTTCGATGAGTGGGACGGTCCGGAGCGACAAGGGCGCCGTGGCAGCGGCCCGCGTGGTCGCCGTTCACCAGCCGTCCGGGACCACGTATCAGGCACTGAGTCGTGCGGACGGGCGCTTTCTGATTCCCGCCATGCGTGTCGGTGGTCCCTACACCGTGACCGCTGCGGCGGTGGGATACGAGCGTACGGCCCAGACCGGTCTTGACGTCACCCTCGGCTCGTCCACCGACGTGAGCTTTGAACTCAAGTCCGTCGCGATCACGCTGACCGGGGTGCAGGTCACGGCCACCGGCGGCGCACTCAGCTCGCGCATCACCGGTGCCTCGACCACCATTTCAAAGGAAGCCATCGCGGCCTTCCCCACGATTGGCCGGACGATCACCGACTTTACGCGTCTCACGCCGCAATCGAGCGGCTCGTCGTTTGCTGGTCAGGACAATCGCCTAAACAACATCACGCTCGACGGTTCGTTCTTCAACAACTCCTTCGGACTCGGCTCGCAGCCTGGTGCCCGCACCGGTGTGTCGCCGATCCCGATCGACGCCATCGAACAGATTCAGGTGAACATCGCCCCGTTCGACGTGCGTCAGGGCGGCTTCACCGGCGCCGGCGTGAACGCCGTGACCAAGAGCGGTGGTAACGAGTTCAAGGGCTCGCTGTATTACACCACGCGCAACCAGGGGCTCGTGGGCGACAGCACGGCCGGCGTGTTCTTCAATAAGGGCACGTTCAAGTTCACGCAGCCGGGCGGGTACGTGAGCGGTCCGATCATCAAGAACAAACTGTTCTTCTTCGTGGACTACGAAACGGACGAACTGACCACACCGGCCACCAGCTTCCAGGCCAACACGGGCGGACAGGCGATCGCGGGTAACACCACGCGCGTGCTGCAGTCGGACATTTCGACGCTCAGCGCCTTCCTGAAGGACAAGTTCAAATACGAGACCGGTCCGGCCCAGGGCTTCAATCTGGCCGTCCCGTCCACGCGCATCATTGCCAAGATCGACTGGAACGTGAACGACCGAAACAAGTTCAGCTTCCGATACTCCGATCTCGAGTCCAAGTCCGACGTGCCGATCTCGAACTCCAATGCCCTCGGGACGCTCGGCAACCGTCGTGACAACCTGAACTCGATGAGCTTCCAGAATTCCGGCTACGCCATCAAGGAAAACGCGCGGTCGTTCATCGGTGAACTGAACTCGCAGATCGGGTCGAACATGTCGAACCAGATCATCGCCGGATACACCACGAACGATGAAAGCCGCGAGTCCAAGGGCACACTGTTCCCGCTCGTGGACATCAACAACAACGGCACCAATTATTTGTCGTTCGGCTTCGAGCCGTTCACGCCGAACAACGTGCTCAAGTACAACACGCTGCAGTTCCAGGATAACTTCTCCATCTACACCGACAAGCACGACCTGACGTTCGGTGTCACGGCGCAGCGCTACCAGTCCGACAACGGGTTCTCGCCGGGCCTGCAGAGTGCGTACGTGTACAACTCGCTCGCCGACTTCTATACCGACGCGAACGGCTTCCTGGCCAACCCGACGCGCACGACGTCGCCGGTGACCCTCGGCCGCTTCCAGGTGCGCTACAACAACATTCCGGGGCTCGACGCGCCGATTCAGCCGCTGCGGGTGAACACGTACGGCGCCTATGCGCAGGATGAATGGCGTGCGACGCGCAACCTCAAGGTCACCATGGGATTGCGGCTCGACCTGCCGGTGTTCGAGAACACGGCATTCAACAACGCACAGGCCAACGCGCTGTCCTTCCGCGACGAGACCGGCGCGGCCGTCAAGTACAACACCGGCCAGCTGCCCAACGCCAACCTGCTCATTTCTCCGCGCGTCGGCTTCAACTGGGACGTGGAAGGCGATCGGCGCACCGTCGTACGCGGCGGTACGGGTATCTTCAGCGGAACGCCGCCGTATGTCTGGATCTCCAACCAGCTCGGCAACACGGGCGTGCTGACCGGCTTCGACCAGCGCGACAACACGACCACGCGTCCGTTCAACCCGAACCCGGACACGTATAAGCCGACGACCGTCACCGGCGCACCGGCGGCCACGTATGAGCTCAACGTCACCGCACCGGACTACAAGTTCTCGCAGGTGTGGCGCTCGAACATCGCGGTTGATCGTCGTTTGCCGTGGGGCTTCATCGGTACGCTGGAAGGCTTGTACGGCAAGGAAGTGAACGGCCCGTACTACATCAACGCGAATCTGCCGGCTGCCAACTCGGCGTTCACCGGCGCCGACAAGCGTCCGCGCTGGACGGCGGGCAACAACCGCGTGAACAGCAACGTGACCGCAGCCTACGTCATCAGCAACGCGACCACGGGATATTCGTACAACATCGCGGGATCACTTCAGAAGTCGTTCACCAACGGCTTCTTCGCGAAATCAGCGTACTCGTATGGCGTGTCGAAGAACTCGTACGATCCGGGCTCGACGGCGTCCACGAACTGGACGGCCAACGCCCAGGCCGGTGACCCGAACAACCCCGGCGTGCAGTTCTCGGCATTTTCGCCGGGACACCGCGTGTTCCTCGCGGTCTCGTACCGCAAGGAGTACTTCAAGTTCGGTGCGACGTCGATCTCGCTCTTCACCGAAGGGCGGACTCAGGGCAACAGCAGCTACACGTTCAGCGCCGACGCCAATGGCGACGCGGCGGGCGCGAACGACCTGATCTACATCCCGCGTAACGCGGCAGAGATGAACTTCCAGCAGTACGGCGTGAATGCCGCGGGCAGCGTGGTGACCACGAATGCGGTGCGCACCTTCACCGTCGCCGATCAGCAGGCGGCGTGGGAAGCGTATATCACGCAGGACAAGTATCTCTCGTCGCGCCGCGGCCAGTATGCGGAACGCAATGCGGTGTTCCTGCCGGTGTTGCTCCGCAGCGACCTCGGCATCACGCAAGAGATCTTCCAGAATGTCGGCGGTAAGCGGAACACGCTCGCCATCCGGTTCGACATCCTGAATCTCGACAACCTCATCAACAAGAAGTGGGGCGCTGGCGATCGACTGGTGTCGAACACGCCGCTCATTCCGCAGGGTGCGGATGCCAATGGCGCGTTGCAGTATCGCCTCCGCAACTTTGGCACGAACCTGCTCAACACTACGTATCAGCATACCGCCGGCGTCTCCGACGTGTGGCGCATGCAGCTGGGCGTGCGGTACACGTTCAACTAAGCAGCTGATCGCGCAGGTTGTCCCTGCGCAATCAACAAACGCGCCGCCACCGACATCGGTGGCGGCGCGTTTGCGTTGTCCCTGACGCGTCCCATCCGACTGGCGCAGCCGTCGCTCCATGCTGAGATTTGGCGTGTCGCTCCCACCTTTGCCAGGAAGCTCCCATGCCCCGCCGCATTTCCCTGATCGCCGTGGCCCTGCCCACCGTCGCGATCCTCGCTGGCTGCACGCTCCAGCGCTCGTCGTCCAGCGCGTCCGGCGCACTCGCCTCGTCGGCCACGGCCGACGACCACATGGCGCACATGAACGCCGCTGACCTGTCCGTGCCCGCCATGCGCTCGTCCGGCGCGCAGCAGGGCATCGCCGGCCTCCCCGCCAGCAACAACAGCGCGCCGGCACGGCTCAAGGCCAGCCCGCGTCACGCCGAATGGGTGAAGATCGCGTGGGACGCCGGATCGGCCGACTCCATCATGGCGTGGGTGGTGTACCCGGCCAGCCCCAACAGCCGCGCCAAGGCGCCGGTGGTGGTCGTGGTGCACGAGATTTTCGGGCTGTCCACGTGGGTGCGCGGTGTGGCCGACCAAGTGGCCGCCGACGGCTTCATCGCCATCGCCCCCGACATCCTGTCGAAGGTGCGCGGTGGCCCGAGCAGCGTGGAGCTGCCCGCTGATTCTGCGCGCAAGCTGATTGCCGGTGTGAATGCCGCCGATCGCAATCGCGCCATCGCCGCCGCCGCGAACTACGCCATGATGTTGCCCAGTGCACAGCAGAAGTACGCCGTGATCGGCTACTGCTGGGGTGGACAGACGGTGTTCATGCACGCCGTGAACGGCGGACTGAAGGGCTTCTCGGGGGGCGTCGCGTTCTACGGCCTGCCGTACACCACCGGCGGCACGCCGGCCACAGCCACCACGGCCGCGGTGCCCGCGAGCATCAACACCGACTCGATCGCCAAGATCTCGAAGCCCGTCATGCTGCTGAACGGCTCAAAGGACGCACGCATCGCCGCCGCCATGCCCGCCCTCGATTCGATCATGAAGGCGATGAAGAAGGACTACTCGGGCACGAACTACGAGGGCGCCACCCACGGCTTCCTGCGCGCGCAGGATGACCCCAAGGCTACGCGCGACGAAGCCGAAGAAGCGGCCAACCTCGCCGCCACCAAGGACGGCTGGCCCAAGACGATCGCCTTTCTCAAGAAGAACCTTGGCGTGAAGTAGTCGACGCCGCTTGCGGTGTTCGCGAGTTGACGCGGTGAACGGCTCAGTACTCAGTTTTCTGGCGACAGGCGTCTGACTAGGTATAGTGGTCAGAATCGAGCAACTGCAGTGCTCAGTACCGAGAATATCCTGACTGCGTGTGCGGGGGCGGGGGCGGCGGGCGCGGGGGCGGGGGCGCGTTGGGGCGACGGCCTCGTGAACCGTCAGCTCCACCAAACCCGCTCGACACTGAGGACTGCAGCTGCTGAACTCTGACCACTATACCCAGTCTGACGCCTGTTGCCCGAACACTGAGCACTGACTGGGCCGTTCGCCGCCCCGCCGTCACTCCAGCTCCTTCCCCTGCGTATTCGGGATCACCGACCACGTAAGCGCCGCCAGCAAGTACGCCGATCCCGCCACCGCGAACGCCGTCTGAAATCCGCGTGACGTCGCCAGCGTGCCCACCGTAAAGGGCGCCGCCGCACTCGCGATGCGGCCGATGTTGTAGGTGAATCCCTGCGCCGACGCGCGGATCTGCGTGGGGTACATCTCGGCCGTGACCGCGCCAAAGCCGCTGAAAAAGCCGGTGCCGAAGAACGCCACGAAGGGCCCGAGCAACAGGAGCAGCAACGGGTTCGACAACGAGCCGTACAGCGGCAGCAGCAGGCTCGCGCCAAGCAAGTACACCACGTACACCTTCTTGCGGCTTATCACATCGGTGATGTACCCGAACGACACGTAGCCCAGCCACATGCCGAGCTGCATAAACACCACCAGCTTGGACATCGTGGCGGTGCTGAGGCCGATACCGCCCTGCGTGGCAGGCAGTGAGAGGTACGCCGGAATCCAGCCGTTCATGCCCCACCAGCCGAACAGCGTGCAGGCGTTCATGAACGTCACCGCCGCCGTGCGCTTGAACATCGCGCCGCGGAAGATGTCGAACACTGAATGCGCCCGAGGCGCGTTCGGCCGTGCGGCGGCACCCGACCGCTCGGCGTCGAGACGGGCGGCATGCAACGACTTCCAGGCGTCGGGCTCTTCCACGCTCCGTCGCACCCAGAGCGTGAAGAACGCCGGCAGGATGCCGATGAAGAACACGGCGCGCCATCCGTACGTCGGCAGCACAAAGCCCACCACCGTGGCCGCCGCGGCAAAGCCGATTGCCCACGCACTCTGCATGAACGCCAGCGCACGCCCGCGCGACTTGGCAGGCCAACTCTCCGACACCAACGCCGCACCGCTGGCCCACTCGCCGCCCATGCCGAGTCCGAGCAACGCACGGAAGAAGGCGAACTGCCAGAACGTGTTCGACAAGCCACAGGCGGCCGTAAACACGGAGTACAGCAGCACACTCGCGATCATCGACCGCGTGCGGCCGTAGCGGTCGGCCACCCATCCGAAGAACAGGCCGCCCGCGGCACCACCCAGCAGCGTGACTGACCCCAGCGCGCCGGCCTGCGCCTTGGTGAGCCCCAACTCGGCGATCACCGCCGACAGCGTAAGCGAGAAGAGCATGACGTCGAAGGCGTCGAGCGCCCACCCCATGGAGGCGGCGATGAGCGCGCGGCGCGGCTGCGGCGGCGCGACGCGCCACCAACCCATCAGGCCGGCGTCGGACGGAGCGATCGATGAGGTACTCATGCGAGCAGCTGCGCCGTAAAGGTGGCGGCATCGATATTCGCACCACACACCACGACGCCAACGCGTTTCCCGTCGAGCCGTTGGCGCAGTGGGTACATCAGCGCTGCCAGCGAGGCCGCACCGGCCGGCTCCACCGCGAGCTTGGCCGTGCGGAAGGTGAGTCGCATGGCTTCGCGGATTTGATCATCACTCACCAGCACCACTTCGTCGACGAAGCGGCGGTTGAGCGCGTACGAATACGGTTCGCAGCGCGGTGCACCAAGGGAATCGGCGATGGTGCGCACCGCGTCGATCGATTGCGGTGAGCCCGCGGCGAAGCTGCGCGCCATGGTGTCGGCACCTTCGGGTTCGACCACGTACACGGCCGTGCTCGGGCTCATCTGCTTCACCGCGCAGGCCACACCGGCGGTGAGTCCACCGCCACCGGCGGCCACAATCACCGCGTCGAGTTCATCACCAGCCGCGCGCACCTGATCGATGAACTCCATGCCCACGCCGGCGGTGCCGAGCGCGGTCTTTGGGCCCTCGTACGGATGCACGAACGTACGTCTTTCGCTCGCTTCAATCTCTTTCACACGTGCGAACGCGGCATGCACGTTCTCCACGAGTTCGACCGTCGCGCCCAGTTCACGACACAGTTGCACGCGAAAGGCGTTCGCCGTTTTCGGCATCACCACCGTGGCGGTGGTGCCGAGCGCGCGCGCTGAGTAGCCGAGCGAGATGGCGTGATTACCGGCCGATACACCCACCACGCCGCGGGCGAGCGCGTCGGCGTCGAGATCGAGCATCACCGACAGCGCACCGCGCGGCTTGAAGCTGCCGGTGCGCTGAAACAGTTCTTCCTTGATCCACACGCGCGTGGTCTCGCCTACCGCACGCCCCAGCGCGTCGTCCACCAGGAGCCGCACCGGGGTGGTGATCACGCGATCGCCGAGCCGAGCGCGGTTGGCGCGGATGGCGTCGATAGTCGGAAATTCGACACCATCGTGCTGATCGGTCACGGCGCCGGCCGCTTGTACAGTCCCACCAGCACGCCCTTGCCGCGAAGGTGCGAGGCCATGGCGGCTATCACCTCACGTCGCGTAAGCGGCGGCGACATGCCGGTCGGCGCCACGTTCACCATGGCATCGAGCGCATACAACTCGAACACATAGTGATGTGCCGGTCCGGTGGCCGGTGCGGCCGGGCCGCGATAGTACGGACCCGTACCACTGATCTGCCGCATGCCGTTGGCCGCCTGCGCGCCCTGCGGCACGCCTTCGGGCAGCGACGTGGCGGTGCCGGGGATATTCCACACCATCCAGTGCAGCAGGTCGTCGGTGCCGTCACCGATGGCGGCGTCGGCGTCGTGCACCAGCAGTACGAAACTGCGGGTGGAATCAGGGGCGCCACTCCAGCTGAGCGCCGGCGACACATCACGTCCGGTTTGCGCATGGCGCGCGGGGATCATGCTGCCATCGGTGAAGGCGCTGGAGGTCAGCGTCATCACCCGCATCGCGGCGCGAGCGGGGGCGCGGGCGGGCTGTGGGGTGGCCGATGTCGCGGGTGGCGTGGCGGGTCGCGCCTGCGCGAACGCGGTGGTCGCCGTGCACAACACCGTGGCCGCAACCAGGAGCCGCGATACCCGCTCGAGCTTGGTCTGAACCGTCGTCATCGCGGCGCTCACGAGAAGGACTTCGGCATGCGCTTGCGCCACACATCGTACCGCGCGCGCAGGGTCTTTACCGGATTGAGATTCTCGCCCGCCTTGATGGCGTTCGGTCCACCCTGCTCCGGCTGCGTGACCGTGAGATACATCGCGTACGTCCCGTTGTTGTGCGAATCGCCGTTGGTGTCGTTCTGATTGGCCATCAGCATGTACGCGATGTACGACGTACGCCCTTCGCACGGGCTGGCCGGTGCCGAGCCGTCGGCCGGCAAGGGCGGACAGACACAGCGACTATCGCCGCCGTATTGATCAGCCGTTTCGAGGGCCGCCATCACGCGATCGGTGATGGCGCCCTTGGTGTGCAGGAACGCTTTCACCGCGTTCGGGATCACTTCGCCCGGGCGCAGGATATTGCCCTGAATCGAGTAGTAAATCTGCGTGCCCGGGACGCGGCCCTGAATGTCCTGGCTCACATAGCCGTTGGTGAGCCCCGAGTGGCCGGCGCTGCGTCCGGTGAGGTCGAGAATGCCGAACTGCCGTGACTGAAAGGACGGGTCTTCCGACAGCATCTCGATGATGCGTGCCGGGTCGGTGCCCTTCTGGAGCTCGCGATACACGAGCATCTGATTGGCGTGGGTGCCGTCCACGCCGGCCTGGCAGGCGGCGACGCCCTTGCCGGGCACGACGACGGCCTGGATGCCCATCAGGAAGGCGTCGTTGTTGTTGACGCAGGTGGCCGAGGCGATGACGACGCGTCCGGTCGCCGCGTCGACCGCGATCACCGACCACGTGGCGTGGGCGGCGCGAGGCAGCGTCACAGAGAGCGCGAACAGGGCGACCGCATAACGGAGCGTCTGGCCCAAGCGGCGAAGCACATGAGATATCAGCATGTCGCTAACGTGCCCCGCGAGTATGCCGACACGCAAGGGCGGAGCGACTTACCGCCGCGCCAACCGCACGGCCCAGTGGTACACGCCACCGTATTGCTCGGCCGCGTGCTCCCACGAGTTGTCCTCACGCATGCCGCGCGCCCGCAGCAGGGCCCAGCTCTCGCGGTCGCGATACACCTCCAGAGCGCGGCCCATGGCGTCGATGAAGTGGCGTACGTCGTACGGATGGAAGCGGAAGCCGTTGCCGTCGTAGCCTTCGCGCACGGTGTCGTTGAGGCCACCCGTGGCGCGCACGATCGGCACACTGCCGTAGCGGAGCGCAATCATCTGCCCCAGCCCGCACGGCTCGAAGCGCGAGGGCATGAGGAACGCGTCGCTGCCCGCGTAGATGCGCTGGGCCAGCGCCGCATCGAACCCGATGCGGACGGCGATCCGGTGCGGATTCGCGCGCGCATGCTGCTGCATCACGAACTGCACATGCGCATCGCCCGACCCGAGCACGACCAGCTGGGCATCGGTGTGCTGCAGCAGCCAGGGTATGGCCTGATCGAGCAGGTCGAGCCCCTTCTGCTCCACCAGCCGGGACACGATCCCCAGCAGCGGGCGATCGGGCGCTACGGGAAGACCGAACTCCGCCTGCAACGCCGCCTTGCACACGGCCTTTCCCGACAGATCGTCGACATCGAATGTGGCCGCGAGGTGCACGTCCGTAGCCGGATCGAAGGCGTCGCGGTCGATCCCGTTCAGGATGCCCGTCACCCGGTCGCGCTTCGCGCGCAGCAATCCCTCAAGCCGCTCGCCGTATTCCGGCGTCATGATTTCCTGCGCGTACGTCGGGCTGACGGTCGTCACGACGTCGTTGAACAGGATCCCGCGTGCCATGAAGTTGAAGGTACCGGCGATGCCGGGTCCCATGCGGTCTTCCGGCAACCCGCCATCGGTGAGACCGGCCAGGGCCAGCGTCTTGGTGCTGCGCTGTCCCTGATAGGCGAGGTTGTGGATCGTGAACACCGTGGCGAGGTGACCGAAGGTGTACGCGACAGACGTTTTCAGGTAGTTCGCAATCAGCGCCGCATGCCAGTCGTGACTGTGCACCACGTGCGTCTGCCACCGTTCGACCTCACGCAGATGCTGCAGCAACGCCAGCACGCCGCGCGCGAACAGGATGAACCGGCGATCGTCGTCCCCCTCACCGTAGATCGCGGTGCGCTCGAAGGCGGCGGGAATATCAAGCAGATAGACCGGCGTTTCACTGCCGGCCAGCCGCCAGATCCGCAATTCTTCCTGTCGATCGCCGACGGTCAGGAAGGTGGCGGCGATGGGTCCCTCCACTGGAATGCCGCGCTGGCGCAGCTCACCGAAGTAGGGCATCACGACGCGCACGTCATGCCCGGCGCGCCGAAGGGCCGCCGGAAGGGCACCAGCCACATCGGCCAGTCCACCCGTCTTGATCAGAGGGGCGACTTCGGCCGCCGCGAAGAGGACGTTCATGATCGAAAAATGCAGCCCCGAATCAGCTGGGGACACCCTTCCGCGAGGTCCAGCAATGGGACAGACTCATAACAGATCTACTCCTCGTCCCGATTTCGAGCGCCCCCTCACATGACCGCTTCCTCCCGTTCCGGCTTTCTCGCCAGAAACGCCATGGCGTACGTACTTGCCGGAGGCCGCGGCTCGCGGCTGTACGAACTCACCGATCGACGCGCGAAGCCGGCCGTATACTTCGGCGGCAAGACGCGCATCATCGATTTTGCGCTGTCCAACGCCCTCAACTCCGGCATCCGTCGCATCGGCGTCGCCACGCAGTACAAGGCGCACAGTCTGATTCGCCACTTGCAGCGCGGCTGGAACTTCCTGCGCCCCGAGCGCAACGAAAGCTTCGACATCTTGCCGGCCAGTCAGCGCGTCAATGAAACGCAGTGGTACGACGGCACAGCCGACGCGGTCTATCAGAACATGGACATCATCGAAGCGTATCACCCGGAGTACATGGTGATCCTCGCCGGTGACCATATCTACAAGATGGATTACGAGCTGATGCTCGAGCAGCACGTCGATCAGAATGCGGACGTCACCGTCGGCGTGCTTGAAGTGCCGCGGAAAGACGCCTCCGGCTTCGGCGTGATGCAGGTCGATGCCGACGATCGCATCATGCACTTCCTCGAGAAGCCGGCCGATCCGCCGGCGGTCCCGGGTAGCCCGGACACGTCGCTGGCCAGCATGGGGATCTACGTGTTCAAGACACCGTTCCTATTCGAACTGCTGCGTCGTGATGCCGCCGACCCGAGCTCGTCGCGCGACTTCGGGAAGGACATCATTCCGTACGTCGTGGCGAACGGCAAGGCGGTGGCGCACCGCTTCGGCACCTCCTGCATCAAGGCCGATCGCGAAGTCGAAGCGTACTGGCGCGACGTGGGCACGATCGACGCGTACTGGGAGGCGAACATCGACCTCACCAGCGTCGTCCCGTCGCTCGACTTGTACGATCAGGATTGGCCGATCTGGTCGTACAGCGAGATTACGGCCCCTTCCAAGTTCGTCCACAACGATACGCACCGTCGTGGCGCCGCCATCAATTCGCTCGTCGCCGGCGGCTGCATCGTGTCGGGCTCGCACGTCGAGAAGTCACTGCTCTTCACCGGCGTGAAGGTGCATTCCTTCGCACATCTCGATGGCGCGGTGGTGCAGCCCTACGCCGAGATCGGGCGTGGTGCGCGACTGCGCAACGTGGTCATCGATCGTGGCGTAGTCATTCCCGCCGGACTGGTGGTCGGCGAGGACCCCGAGAAGGATGCTCGCCGGTTTCGGAGAACCGACAAGGGGCGCGTGCTGATCACGCAACCGATGATCGACAAACTCCCGGAGTGACGACCAGAACTGAGTGGTCAGTGTTCAGTCGCTGATCTCAGACCGGGTATAGTGGTCAGAGTTCAGCAGCGACAGTGCTCAGTGCCGAGTGTTTGATGACCACGGTGTGCTCCGTAGCGCCATCGCGGCAGCCGCACACAGAAGCAACCACATGCTCGAAACCGAGCACTGTCGCTGCTGAATTCTGAACACTATACGAAGCAGACGCCTGAATTCTGTAGCTGACCGCTGAGCTGTTCCCCTCCGCGTCCGCTACGCGTTCAGGTTGTACCGCATGATCCCCGCGTGCACGCCCGTCATGTCGCGCTCCAGCTCGTACACGCCGCCACGCGGACCGGGCGCCGCCGCCAACAGGGCCTGCAGCGCGGACCGCTCCGCCGCCGTGAACTCCAACGACAGCGACGACAACGTGGCCGGCAGGTGATCGGCGTGTCGTGCACCGACAATCACCGACGTCACGGCCGGTTCGTCGAGCACCGCGCGCAGCGCCACCGCACCGATCGTGCTCGCGTTCGCATCGGCGATGTCGCGCATGGTGCGCAGCAGCTGCTGAAACGCCGCCCATCCGCCGAACTCGTCGATGATCAATTTGTATTTCACCAACGAGCGGTTCTCGAGCGGCTCGATCGGCTCGCGCACACCAAGCCAGCGCTCGTGAAAGAAGCCGCCAGCCAGTGCGCCGTACGTGAGCAAACCCACACCACGTTCGGCGCACAGCGTCGCCATGTCGCCCAAGGCGCGGCGATCGAGCAGTGAGCACTGCACCTGATGCGACAACACCGGGATGCCCGCGTCGAGCAGCGCGCGCAGGCGCGGGGTGTCGAAGTTGGTGACGCCGAGCTGGCGGATCTTGCCGATGCGCGTGAGCTCCGCGAGATGACCGGCCGCGTCCAGCCATCCCGGGACGTCGAAGTTCCACCAGTGAAACTGCACCAGATCGAGCGCCTCCACACCGAGCCGCGTGAGTGAGCGATCGATCAGTCGTTCGAGATCGGCCCGCGTGAGGGTGGGAAGCGCATCGCGATCGGGCACGCACTTGGTGTGCACCCGAATCGTAGGTGCGGCGGCACCATACCGTTCGTGCCAGCCGCGCAGGAACTCGCCGATGAGTTCCTCCACGCCGGTATAAATGTCGGCACAGTCGAAGGCCGTGATCCCGGCCTCGGCGAAGGCCATCATGTCGGCGATGGCCTCCGCGCGGTCGACGGTGCCATGGCCACCGGCCAACTGCCAGCCGCCCTTGATCAGACGGGGCACCACGTAGCCGGGAGCGAGTTCGCGCGTGGGAACGGGCAGACGGTGCGCGGCGCTCATGATGCCTCCGCCGCCGGCAGCGGCACCAGCGTCACGTCGGCGTGGCGGAACGTCGTGGTGCCGGTGCGCGTGATGCGGAACCGCCCACCGCAAAACGGGTCGGGACAGGCGATCTCGGCGTCGGTCGTCATCCAGTCGTTGGGATGGGTGGGACGCTGCTTGGCCGGCAGCAGCGGCAGGAGCGCGGCCAACGGATAGAGCGGAAACGTCTGCCCCGCCGGGAATGCCAGGTTCTCGCCACGCAGCGTGAAGAAGTCACCCGCCTGATGGTTGCACACCATGGGGCGGTCGGTGGCGATCACCTCCACCCGCAGATCGAAGAGCGTGAAGGCGTCGTCGCGCGCGGGCGACAGCGCATTCCGCGTGGGTTCCCCATTCATCTCAGACATGGCGCGAACGATAGCGCCACACGACCTTCTTCTGCCATATGCCACGCCATATCCCAAACCCATCGCCCTCCCCTGCCCAGCCCCCAGCGCCGCTCACGTTCCACGGCGGACTTGCCGGAGCGCTCGCCCCCTTCGCCGCGTTCCTCAGCGGCGTGGCGTGGCTGGCGCTGAACGGTGCGCCCGACGAAAAAGGGTTCTGGCCGATCTTGCTGGGGGCGCTGATGCTGGGACTGCTGCTGGCCAAGGATCGCGAGCGGTACGCCGAAGCGATGCTCGATGGCATGAGCGAACGCGTGGTGATGGTAATGCTCTGTGCTTGGCTCTTTGCTGGCGTGATGGGCGCGGTGTTGAGCGCCGGTGGGCTGGTCACCGGACTCGCTTGGGCTTCGCGCACCGTGGGACTTGGCGGCGGCGCGTATGTGGCGGCGACCTTCCTCACCACCGCCATCGTATCGACCGCCACCGGCACCAGCTTCGGTACGATCCTGCTCTGCGGGCCCATTTTATATCCCGCGGGCGGGGCGGCCGGTGCCATGCCGGCGGCCCTCATGGGCGCGGTGCTCGCCGGCTCGACGTTCGGCGACTCGATGTCGCCGGTGTCGGATACCACCATTGCGTCGAGCGGTACGCAGCGCGTGGACATCGGCGGCACGGTGCGTAGCCGGCTAAAGTACGCCGTCCCCGCCGGGCTGGTGGCCCTGGTCGCGTCGGCACTGCTGGGGGGTGGCGGACCGGTTTCCAAGATCGTAGCGCAGACCGCGTCAGACGCGCCACCGGCGTCGCCGAACGGGCTGGTGTTGCTGCTCTCCCCCGCGCTCGTCATCGCGATGCTGCTGCGCCGCACGCATCTCATCACCGCCTTGCTGACCGGCGTCGCCACGGCGGTGGTCATCGCCCTCGCGCTGCAGCTGGTCACGCCGTACGACCTGCTGCACATCGCACCCGGCACCTTCGGGGCCACCGGCGTGCTGGTGGACGGCATGCAACGCGCGATCGGCGTGAGTGTGTTTACGCTGCTGCTGGTGGCACTCGTCGGCACGCTACAGGCCACCGACGTGCTCGACCGACTGGTGCAGGCGTCGCAACGTCGCGCCCATTCGCCGCGCGCGGCCGAGGGGTGGATGGTGGGCGTGGTATCGGCCGCCGTGTTGCTCACCACACACAGCGTGGTGGCCATTCTCGCCGTCGGGGAGTTTGCCAGGCAAACCGGCGAACGCTTCGGCATCGATGGCTATCGTCGCGCCAACCTGCTCGACCTCACCGTGTGCACGTGGCCGTTCCTGTTGCCGTATTTTCTGCCCACGATTCTCACGGCCAGCGCCAGTCGCAGCGGCGAAGCCTTCGGCATGCCGCCGCTGGCCGCCGGCACGGTAGGGCTGTACAACACGTATGCGTGGGCGCTGGTGGCGATGGTGCTGTTCGCGGTGATCACCGGATACGGGAGCGAACGCCGCTCACGTTGACAGCTGCAGCCTCACGGCACCGGCGCAACCGCGCGTACGACTGGTGATCATCACCTCGGCGGAACGGGCATCGGCATCGGCGATGACATCGCGCCGCCACGCACCATCCGCTCCACCGGACGTTGCAGCGTCACCATCGTCGCGCCGAACACCGCCGGCGGCTGCACCTGCACCGTCCGAACCGTCGAGGACAGCTGCAATTCCGCGCTCACCGGAAACCGCACGGCGTGTCCGCTGCCATCGGTCGTGGCCAAGCGCTCCATCATCTCGGTGCGCAAGGCCTGCTGCACCTCGCCGGCCGATGGCCACACGTAGCGCGCCAGCACACGCGGCGGCGCCCCGTCGGCGCGCACGAGCAGCGTGCGCTCGATGTCGCGCTGCGCGTCCTGCAGCTTGGTGGCGAAGCCGGCGGAGGGAAGGCTCCCCAACGTTCCGAGCGCCTGCGCGACATTCATGGCCGGGAAAAAGCGCCGTCGCAACACAGCCGACCATGGCACCAGCACCCGCACCCCCACGAAGCCCCCCTCACGCACACTCAGCGTGATGCTCGGCTCGGCCAACTCGTGCGCCACCGCGACGCCGCCCATCGTACAGAGCAGCAGCAGTGCGCCGACCACGCGCCTCGTCATCGGGAGCGGCAGTACGATTCGTTGGCCGTCGTCGCCGCGTTGGTGACGAACACGAAGTTCCAGCAGGTGGCGCTGGTGCGCGTATAGCGGATCTCGAACGTGTCGGCACCGACGGTCCAGCGCATCGTGGTGGTGCCACCGATGGCGAGGCGGGCTGCCGTGGCGTCGAGCGTCATGCTGGTCGCGCCCCGCTGCGGCGCGCCCGGCGGACGGATCGGTGAATACTTCCCACCCTGTCCCGCCAGATCAGGGCTCGGCACCCCGTGGAAACATGAGAGCACGTACGGACTCACGTCGGTCACGTGATACGCGTATCCCGACGGCGCGTTCGGATGCGTGACCGTGTTGCCGCCGCAGCCAGCATCGCGCGTGGCGGTGGTGCCATCGGGATTGCGATAGCCGAAAATGGCGTAACCGTCGAGCGCCCAGCCCAATGGGTGCGTATCCCAGTAGGTGGCCGACTGCTCCGACATCATGCAGGTGGGCGCGGCGTGATAGTGATAGTCGTCGGCACGTCCGGCGTGCCCGTTACAGAGATCGAGCTCGCCCAGCACCTTGGTGTCGCCACCGCCCGCGCCGGCGTTGCAGCCGCCTTGCTTGCACGGGTTGAAAATGGGTACGCCATTCACGGCGATGCCGATCGGCCCGTCCACGGCGGCCGTTTTCGTGGCCGCTACCTGCGGCGTGAGCGGAATACGCCACGCGTTCGTGCCAGTGAAGTTCTGCGGCAGCGGCACCTGCTGATTGGTGGCCGTGATGCCGTTCATCATGGCGTGCTTCGATTGAATGCCGGTAGTGCTGATGGCCGCGTACGTGGAGTCGCATGCCACCGACAGCGCATTGGCGGCCGCGAACGGCGTGAGCGACTGCTTCACATAGCCGCAGTTGATCATCGCGGCGGTGCGGGTGACCGACACGTTCAACGTGGCCGTCTTGAGCGTGATCGACGCCATGGCGGCAGTGAGCGCGGCGCCGGTTACCTGATTGGCGGCGAGCCCCGTGAGCGTGGGGCGCTGTGACAGCGCGTACAGCGTGAACGTGTAGGTCTTGAGCCCGGGTCCCTGCGAACAGGGCGACGCGTACGAGAGCCCACCACCGTCGTCGGCGAAGCCCACCGTCCCCTGCCCGTTCGTGCCGGCGGCAATGCTGCTGTCGGTCACCGGCAGGTTGTACAACAGCCAGTTGTACTTGGTCGCGCCCTGCGTCGGGATCGTGGTCATCAGCATCGCCAGCGATACCGTGCCGGTGGGCAGTCCGCGCCAGCTCAACGGCGGCGAGGTGGAGGTCCCGTCGCACGTATACGTGGTCGGAAGGGAACCATCAGCCGCCGTGGCACTGCTGGTGAGCGTGAACGTGGCCGGCGAGACCGGTGGCGTCACGGGCGGGGTCACCGTACCGGCACTGCTGCCGTCGCCGCCACCGCAGGCCAGCACCCACACCGTGGCGTGTAGCGCGACGAGCGATCGCCAGCGGCGGACCGTTGGCAGAGAAGAGGGCATGATCAGGACTCCATCAGGAGGTGGAACGCGACGAAACCGAACGCGGCCGGTCGGCGGCACAGCGAAAACCGGTATTCTGCAAACTGGTGGTGGCCGACGAGTGCATGCGCGCCGCGACCTCATAGCCGGCACAGTACGTGGGGTGACAGAGGAACGAACCGCCGCGCACGATACGCTCGTCGGCGGGGCGCACATCGGGCAGCGTGGCCTCGTCGAACCGGTCGGCGGTCCATTCCCACACGTTGCCAGTCATGTCCGAGAGCCCGTAGCCGTTGGCGGGATACGACCCCACAACCGCCGTGGTGACGTCGCGCTCGTGCATCGCATGTCGCAGAGGAAACTCGCCCTCCCACACGTTGGCCCGATCGGGAGACACGGGCTCATCGCCCCACGCATAGCGCTTGGCCGTCAGCCCACCGCGCGCCGCCACTTCCCACTCCACATCGGTGGGCAGGCGCTTGCCCGCCCACGCGCAGTACGCACTGGCGTCGGTGTGCGAGACCTGCACCACGGGATGCGCCGCGCGACCCACGATGCTGCTGGCGGGTCCCTCGGGATGGCGCCAGTCGGCCCCCGGCGTCCACTGCCACCAGGCCCGCTCGTCGTTGAGCGGAACGGGAGACGCCGGCGACACGAACACCAGCGATCCGGGCTGCAGCGCTTCGTCGGACGGACGCGGTGTGCCCGGCGGCAGTTCACCGGACAGTGTGGCCCAGTCGACCGGTTGCTCGGCGGTCGTGCGATACGCGGTGGCCTGCACGAAGCGCGCGAACTCGGCGTTGGTGACTTCAGTGCGATCGATCTGAAAGCCACGCACCGTCACCACGTCACGGGGACGCGCGTTCGCTGCCTCGCCGGCATTCGCACCGATCGTGTAGCGGCCCTCGGCGATCGCCACCATGCCCGGCGCAGCGGCCGCGGGGGCGTCCGTCGTGCATGAGACCTGCGAGCCCAGACCGACCATCCCACTGAGCAGGGCCACGACGCGAAACGGCCGCTTCGTCATGGGCGTCGCGTCGGCATCTGCGCGCCTTGCAGCGTGAGGTAGGCGCTCAGCAACCCATCGAGTTCCGCCGTCTTCGCCGGGTTGGTGCGCGACAGATCGGTGCGCTCACCGAGGTCGGTCGACAAGTCGAACAGGCGCAGGGCGCCGTCGGTGTAGGCGCGAATGAGTTTGAAATTGCCGACGTAGATCGTGGACGCGGGACCGATGGGATCGAAATCGTAGTGCGGGAAATGCACGACGAAGTCGGTGCGCGGGCGCGTGACGGATCCCGCGCCGTTACCAAGCAGCACGGACTTGAGACTGCCGCCTTCGAGCCCGGTGATCCCCGACACCGGCTTCCCCACAAGGTCCAGAATGGTTGGCAGCAGATCGACACCGGTGGCACGCACCGCGGTCGACGATCCGCGCGGAATCCCGGGGCCGGCCACCAACAGCGGGACTCGCACACCACCTTCCCACACGGTGCCTTTGCCCAGCGAGAGGGGCAGATCAGCGGTATTGCCCTGCGGTCCGTGATCGGACCACAGCAGGATGTACGTGTTATCGGTGACACCGAGGGAATCGAGACGGGCCCACAGCAGCGCCAGCGTGTTGTCGAACTCCAGCGTGGTGGCCGCATAGCCGACGGCGGCATCGCTTTGCCCTGGCATCTGCGCCTTGGCCGCGGCCCACGTCTCCGGTTTCACGTCGAGAATTTCCTTGCCGGCGTACTGCGAGAGCTGCACGAAGAACGGACGTTTCGCACTGACCTGCTGTGTGATGAAGGTCATCGCACGCGTGGTCATCCCATACGCTTGCACGGGATTGGGGTGCACCACGTTGTCCGGTCCCCCGTTCGCCGTGGCACCGTCCGACACATCGAACCCGTGCAGCGACGGGTCGGCGCGGCCGACGTGCCACTTCCCGAAGTGGGCCGTCGCATAGCCGGCGCTCTTCAGCAGGCTGGCAACGGTTGGCAGCGTGGTCGGCAATTGTTCGACCGCGGTCGGCGTGATCAGCGGAGCATTCGGGGGAGCCTGCTCCGCGCTTTCTCCCACAAACGTCATTTTGAGCTGCGCCGGACTGCGCCCGACAAAGAACGCGGCACGAGACGGCGTGCAGCGGGGCGACGGCGCGTAGAACTGCGAGAAACGCATGCCCGCGGCCCCTAATCGCGCGATCGCGGGGGTGCTCAAAAAGCGATGCCGTGACGTGGCGACGGCGGCGTCGAGCTGTACCGACGTGCCTGACCAGCCGAGCGCCTCGGCAAGGATCACGATCACGTTGGGCGCGGTCGCCGGAGTGACTGGCGGCGGTGTGGGCGGTGCAACGGCAGTGGACGGTGTGGAATCGCCTGTGCATGCGAACCCGGCGGTCAACACCGCGAGCTTCGCGAGGGCACGTCCAATCCGCCGCGGAACAGTCTCAAGTATCAGCATCACCGTTCGACGGAGTCGCCCCCGTCATTGTTAACGTGGACGGCATTTGGCCGTCGAACGCCGCATGCCATCCCTACTCCGAACCATCCGCCTCGGCGTTCTGGCCGCCGCCATCGTTGGTTGCTCGGGTGCCGCCGACACTGCCGAGCGCACCGGACCCACCGCTCCCGTCACGCCGCCCGACACCAGTGCGCCGGCGCCGGTCATCCCGCCGCCCAGCGGCGAGTTTCAGACGGCCGTCCCGACCATCGACCTCAACGTGATTCTGGCGCGCCCCACGGCGACGGGAATCACCATGAGCATCATGTCGGGCAGCGCACGCGATGTCCGTGTGACCTGGAGCCCGGGTAACGGGGATCTCACGCGCCGGGTCGCCGCCGGGATCCCGCTGCATCTACCGATCACCGGACTCGCGGCCAATCAGAGCTATCGTTATCGCGTGGCCGCCGGCTCTTCGGTGGTGGACGGCGTCATGCGAACCGCTCGCTCACGCGGCCAGCCGTTCCGGTTCGTCATGCAAGCCGACTCGCATCTCGACGCCGGCAGCAGCCTCCCCGTCTACACCGCCGCACTCGGCAACATGGTATCCGACAGCGCCGACTTTCTGGTCGATCTGGGCGACACCTTCATGACCGACAAGTACGCAGCCTATCAGAACGCGCTCGCGCAGTTCTACGCGCAGCGCCACTACTTCGGGCTGGTGGGGCGCACCACGCCGTTGTTCATGGTGCAAGGCAACCATGACGGCGAGCAGGGATGGCAGAGCGTGCTCGCTCCATGGTCGGCCACCCAGCGGCTACGCTATTTCCCCGGTATCGGCGCCGGCGACAGCTACTCGGGGCTGCCCGGCGCGCCCAATGCCTACGCATTCGCGTGGGGCGATGCCACGTTCATCATGCTCGACCCCTTTGCGGCCACGGCCGCCAAGCCCGGCAGCTCGGGGTGGGACTGGACACTCGGTAAGGCCCAGTACGACTGGCTGGCGGCCACCCTCGCGCAGAGCACCACGCCCTTCACGTTCGTGTTCCTGCACCATCT
>Ga0114970_10000044_pt1 | contig 67758 bp, 75 predicted proteins | sample M_140205_XF_Meta_FD_87030 | JGI IMG/M metagenome (GOLD analysis project Ga0114970, IMG submission 87030) | Freshwater microbial communities from Lake Montjoie, Canada to study carbon cycling - M_140205_XF_MetaG | ecosystem: Environmental > Aquatic > Freshwater > Lake | place: Lake Montjoie... | reverse complement strand
GGCCCGCTCGCGGTGGCCCGGCGCGACATACCGCCCTGATTTTTCTGGCAATCTTCGCTTTTCCGGCGCATGCCAACGTAGTTATCTGCCGCCGTGGTTCCCCCGGAACCGCGCCATCGAACGCCCTGTTCTCTCCCCTTCGAGGCTGGAATGAAAATCCTGCCCCCTGTCTCGATCGAAGGACGCCGCCTGCTTCCCGGCAAATGGGACCTGCTGGCGGCGGTGCTGGTGCTTGGCTTCCTGATCCTGTTTGCCGATGTCAGCCGCGACTTGGTGCGGCCCCTGGCCAGTGTCTCGGCCGGAACCCTCTTGCTCGATCCCGCCCTGCTGCCCGGCTATGCCGCCCGCACCGGCCTGCGCATGCTGATCGCGATGGGCGTGTCGCTGGCCTTCACCTTCGCCTACGCCACATGGGCGGCGAAGAATGCCCGTGCCGGCCTGCTGCTGGTGCCGCTGCTGGACATCCTGCAGTCGGTGCCGATCCTGGGCTTCCTGTCGATAACCGTGGTCTGGTTCCTGTCACTGTCGCCAGGCCGCGTCTTTGGCGCCGAACTGGCCTGCGTCTTCGCCATCTTCACCAGCCAGGCCTGGAACATGGCCTTCAGCTTCTACCAGTCGCTGCGCACGGTCCCCGAAGACCTAACCGAAGCCGGCCGCATGTTCGGCCTGTCCGCTTGGGCGCGTTTCTGGCGCATCGAGGCGCCCTTCGCCATGCCGCCGCTGATCTGGAACATGATGGTGTCGATGTCGGGCGGCTGGTTCTTCGTCACGCTGTCCGAAGCCATCAGCGTCGGCAACACCACCATCGCCCTGCCCGGCATCGGCAGCTACATCGCCGTCGCCATCGCGCAGCAGGATATCGGCGCGATCTTCTGGGCGATCGGCGCCATGCTGGTGGTGATCCTGATCTATGACCAGCTTCTCTTCCGCCCGCTGGTGGCCTGGGCCGACCGCTTCCGCGTCGGCGAGGAACAGCGTGAGGACCCGCCGCAGAGCTGGGTGCTGACCATGCTGCGCCGCTCGCGCCTGATCGACTGGCTGACCGCGCCGTTCGAAGCGATGATGCGGTGGAGCTATCGCTTCACCCCGCCCAGCTTCGGCGGGCGCGCCGCCTTCCGCGATTCCGACAGCCGCGTCTCGGGCGCCGTCTGGTACGTCATCCTGGCAGGCCTGGGGCTGTTTGCGCTGTGGCGCATCTATGGCTTCGCAGCGGCCAATTTCAGCTGGCGCGAGCTTTTCTATGCCACCGGGCTGGGCTTTCTCACCATGCTGCGGGTGGTGGTGCTGATCCTGCTGGCCAGCCTGATCTGGACCCCCATCGGCGTCTATGTGGGCCTGCGCCCCCGTCTCACCCGCATCGTGCAGCCGGTGGCGCAATTCTTCGCTGCCTTCCCGGCCAATATTCTCTTCCCGCTGGCGGTGTCACTGATCGTCTTCTGGGATCTCAACGCCGACATCTTCCTGTCACCGCTGATGGTGCTGGGCACGCAATGGTACATCCTGTTCAACGTCATTGGCGGCGCCAGCAACATCCCGCGCGAGCTGATGGATGTGGGCGACAATTTTGGCGTGCGTGGCTGGCTGTGGTGGAAGCGTGTCGCCCTGCCCGCAGTCTTCCCGCACTATCTCACCGGCGCCATCGCCGCTTCCGGCGGCACCTGGAACGCCTCCATCGTGGCAGAGGTCGCAAACTGGGGCAATCACACGCTGCGCGCCCACGGACTGGGCGCCTATATCGCCGACGCCACGCAGAGCGGTGACTTCCGCCGCGTCGTGCTGGGCATCGCGGTGATGGCCTTCTTCGTCGTGGTGGTGAACCGGCTGTTCTGGCAGCCGCTATACTGGTATGCGGAACGCAAGTTCAGGATGCTGGCATGACCGACCTGCTTGAAGTGCGTGGCGTGCGCCGATCCTTCCCTCGCAGCGGCGGTGGGGAATTGCTGGTGCTGGACGATGTCAGCCTGACCCTGAAGGAAGGCGAGATCGTCGGCCTGCTGGGCCGTTCGGGCTCGGGCAAGTCGACGCTGCTGCGCCTGATTGCGGGACTGGCGCGGCCGCAGGGCGGCACGCTGACTTATATGGGCGCGCCCATCGAAGGCCCCGCCCAGGGCGTGGCGATGGTGTTCCAGGGCTTTGCGCTGTTTCCCTGGATGACGGTGCTGGAGAATGTGGAACTGGGGCTCGAAGCACTGGGCCTGCCGGAAAAGGAAATCCGCGCCCGCGCGCTGGCCGCCATCGACCTGATCGGCCTGGACGGTTACGAGAGCGCCTATCCGCGCGAACTTTCCGGCGGCATGCGCCAGCGCGTCGGCTTTGCCCGCGCCGTGGTGGTGCATCCCAACATCCTGCTGATGGACGAACCCTTCAGCGCCCTGGATGTGCTGACGGCGGAAAATCTGCGCACCGACCTGATCGAATTGTGGGGCAAGAAGCAGTTGCCGACCAAGGGCATCATGCTGGTGACGCACAATATCGAGGAAGCGGTGCTGATGTGCGACCGCGTGCTGCTGTTCTCCTCCGATCCCGCTCGCGTCAGTGCCGAGATCGTGATCGACCTGCCGCAGCCGCGCGAACGCACCAGCCCGGCCTTCGAGGATTTCGTCGACCGCATCTATGTCGAAATGACCTCCAAGCGGGTCGAACGCATGCGCCAGGCGCAGGCGATGGGAACGCAAAGCATGGCCTTGCCCTTGACCCATGTCCCGCCTAACCAGATCGCCGGTCTGGTCGAGGCGCTGGCCGCTGCACCCTATGACGGCAAGGCGGACCTGCCCGACATCGCCTATGAGCAGGAACTGGAAGCGGACGAACTCTTTCCCGTGGCCGAAGTGATGCAGCTGCTGCGCCTGGCCGATGTCGAAGGCGGCGACATCAAGCTGACCCATATGGGCAGGCGCTTCTCGGACGCCGAACTGAACGAGCGCAAGGAAATCTTCTCCCGCGCCCTGATGAGCCATGTGCCGCTGGCGGCGCATATCCGCAAGGTGCTGGACGAACGCGCCAGCCATTCGGCGCCGCGCACCCGCTTCCTCGACGAGCTGGAAGACCACATGACCGAGGAAACCGCCGACGAGACGCTGAAGACCGTCGTGTCCTGGGCCCGCTTCGCCGAGCTTTTCAGCTACGATGACGATGCGGAGCTGTTCTCTCTGGAAAATCCCACGTAAATTTGGGTGCGCGCGCCGCATCCCACAAAGCGATCATCCGCCAGGAATATGACCCACATCCCTTTCCTGCGTATAACACACAAGAAGAGGAGGTGCTCGTAGCTGCCAGGCGAAGCCGCTTAAGCCAGTGAATGGTGGCGAGACTAAGCAGAAAGAGCATTTCTCTTAGCGATGCAGCGTGCAGCAGGCAGGACAAGCCGCGCCGTGGTGCCCTGGTTGAGGGCGCTTTCCAGTTCCAGCGTACCGCCATGACATTCGATCAGCGACTTGACCAGCGACAGGCCCAGGCCCGTGCCTTCCTGGGTGCGCGACAGGGGTGAAGCGATCAGGCGGAACGGCTTTAGCGCCAGCGGGATCACTTCGGGCGCCATGCCGATGCCAGTGTCGCGCACCGCCAGCACGAAATCGCCATTGGCGTTCTGCCCGGCGGACAGCGTTATCCGGCCGCCGGCGGGCCTGAACTTGAGCGCATTGGACAGCAGGTTGAGCAGGACCTGCTTCAGCCGCAGCCGGTCCACCACCAGGTTGGGCAACCCCTGCGCGAAGCGTGTTTCCAGCTTCAGGCCGGCTTCCTCCGCCTTTACCCGCATCAGGCGCAGGCATTCCACAGCCAAATCGACGGGGACGATCTCCTCGTCGCTGAGCTCGAACTTGCCGGCTTCCGCCTTGGAGAGGTCGAGAATATCGTTGATCAGCGCCAGCAGGTGCTTGCCCGCGCCATGCACGTCGCGGGCATATTCCTTGTAACGGGCATGGCCCAAGGGGCCGAACAGCTCAGCGCCCAGCACTTCGGAAAAGCCGATGATGGCGTTGAGCGGCGTGCGCAGCTCATGGCTCATCAGCGCCAGGAAATCGCCCTTGGCCTTGGACGAGGCCGTGGCGGCGCCCAGCGCCTGGCGCAACTCGACTTCGCGCGACATCGCCAGCTCGACCTTGCTGCGCAGCAGGGCCTCGCCGGTGACCATGCCGCTGTAGCGGCCATGGCGCGTCACCACGAAGCATTCGATCAGCGCGTCGGGATTTTCCGCCAGCAGCATGGCGCCCAGTTCTGAGGCCTGCACCTTTTCGTCCACCACCAGCGGTTCGGCATTGGCCAGCCGCAGCACCGGCTTCTTGCTGTAGAGCTCGGGCGCATAGGGCCGGGCATAGCGGGCGAGATAGATCAGCCGGTTCACCAGCCCGACCACCGCGCCATCGGCATCAACCACGGCGGCGGCGGGAATGCTGGGATGCGCCTGCAACCAGGTAAAGACTTCGCCGCAGGTCTGGGAATCCCGCAACGGCGGCAGCGACAGCGCGAGTTCGCCCGCCATCCTGTGCTGCGGCCCTGACATGGAAGCGAATACCGGCACCGAAAACCCCGTTTGTGATGGGGAACTTTATCGACTGCAGGGTTTTTCGCCGGTTAACAGCTGCCCGTTTCGCGGGCAGATCTGTATGAAGTTATTGTGTCAGTCCGGTCTATTCAGGATAGAGGCGCGCAAACGCATCCATCAGCAGCGCGCGGTCGGCGGGCTGGCCTTCGACCTTGATCGCGTCTTCGTGCAGCATGGCGCCGGGCGCGGCACGTTCGACCCAGATATGCGAGGTGGGGATGGCCCAGCTTGCATCGTCCAGCGTCGGAATGGGAATGAAGACCAGCGCCTTGTTGGCCAGATTGTGATGGAAGACGCGCGTGCCGCAATGGGCACAGCGATGAATGTCGAGCTGGCGGCCGGACTCGGCGGTCTTGATGAAGTTATGAGTCGCGCCAGTATGCGAGAAAGCGCCGGCGTCGGCGATCAGCATCTCGATATGGCTGCTGCCGGTCGAAATTTTGCACTGGTCGCAATGGCAGGCGTTCAGCGCCCTGGGCCGCGCGTTCAGCGTGTAGCGCAGCTGGCCGCAAAGACAGCCACCCTGATAGGGCGGCGCGGGAATGGGCTTGCGTGTGGCCATGGCACTCTCCTGAAACGAAAAGGCCGCCGCATTGAATGACGATGCGACGGCCTTTTTTCGCAATCGTCGATACTTAGTTCTTGGCGACGTCCACGAGCTTATTCTTCGAAATCCAGGGCATCATGGCGCGCAACTTGGCGCCGACGTCCTCGATCTGGTGGGCATCCCCTAAAGCACGCGTGGCCTTGAAGCTGGACTGGCCGGCCTTGTTTTCCAGCACCCAGTCACGGGCGAACTTGCCCTGCTGGATGTCGGTCAGCACGCGCTTCATCTCGGCCTTGGTCTCCGGCGTGATGATGCGCGGGCCGGTGACGTATTCGCCATACTCGGCGGTGTTGGAGATCGAGTAGTTCATGTTGGCGATGCCGCCTTCATAGATCAGATCGACGATCAGCTTCACTTCGTGCAGGCACTCGAAATAAGCCATCTCGGGGGCATAGCCCGCCTCGACCAGCGTCTCGAAACCGGCGCGGATCAGTTCGACCAGGCCGCCGCAAAGCACGACCTGCTCGCCGAACAGGTCGGTTTCGCATTCTTCCTTGAAGCTGGTCTCGATGATGCCGGCGCGGCCGCCGCCGATGGCAGACGCATAGGACAGGCCGAGGTCATGGGCATTGCCCGAAGCGTCCTGGTGGATGGCGATCAGCGACGGCACGCCGCCGCCCTTGAGGTATTCGCCGCGCACGGTGTGGCCGGGGCCCTTGGGGGCGACCATCAGCACATCGAGATCCTTGCGGGCCTCGATCAGCTTGAAGTGCACGTTGAAGCCGTGGGCGAACAGCAGGGCCGCGCCCTGCTTCATGTTGGCGGCCAGGTCATCCTTGTAGATGTCGGCCTGCAGTTCGTCCGGGGTCGCCATCATCATGACGTCGGCAATCTTGGCGGCGTCGGCGACGCTCATCACCTTGAAACCGGCGGCCTCGGCCTTCTTGGCCGACGGGCCGGGGCGCACCGCGATGATGACATCCTTGACGCCGCTGTCGCGCATGTTCTGCGCATGGGCATGGCCCTGGCTGCCGAAGCCGATGACCGCCACCTTCTTGTTCTTGATCAGGTTGAGGTCGGCGTCGCGATCGTAATAAACCCGCATTTTCAAACCCTTCTTTGTCCTTGGAGGCTGTGCGCCCCGAAATTCCGCCCGGTTTCTACAGGGGGCAGCCGCCCTAGGCAATCCGGCCGCCCGCATGGCTCATACCCGCAAAAGCGGCACGATGGAGAGGACCAGCGCCAGGGCCATCACGATGTTGAAGATCCGGATACGGCCGGGAACCTGCAGCACATCTCGCAGGCCCGCCCCGAAACCAGTCCATACCAGCATGCAGGGCAGGTTGATCAGGGCATAGGCCGCCGTCACCGTGGCCGTGTCCACCAGGGTGTGGCCGGGGCGGACATAGAGCGAGACCGTGGCCACCGCCGCCATCCAGAGCTTCACATTCACGCCCTGGAACAGGACCGAGGCGCCATAGCGCATGGGATGGGGCAGGTCGCCGCCTCCCAGGCTGCCGGCCGAGGCGATCTTCCAGGCCAGGAACAGGATGTAGCAGATGCCCGCCACCCGCAGCACGTCGCGCACCACCGGGTATTGGCTGAACAGCGCGCCCAGCCCCAGCCCCACCGCGACGGTGATGACCACCAGCCCGGTGAATACGCCCGCCATCTGCGGCACGGTGCGGCGAATGCCGAAATTCACGCCCGACGTGGCCAGCATGATGTTGTTCGGGCCCGGCGTAATCGAGTTGACCAGCGTGAACCAGAGCAGCGCGACGATGGTCGCGGTCGGCAGGAAGGTGGCGGCGTCGTCCATTGGATCGGCGTTACATCGCGTCCGGGCCGCGACTCATGGCGGCGACGCCGGTGCGCGACACATCCACCAGGCCCAGCGGCCGCATCAACTCGACAAAGCTGTCGATCTTGGCGGGCGCGCCGGTGATCTCGAAGACGAAGCTGTTGTGGGTGGTATCGACGGCCCGCGCCCGGAAGGCGTCGGCCATGCGCAGCGCCTCCATGCGCTTGTCGCCCACGCCCGCCACCTTGATCAGCGCCATTTCGCGCTCGATGCCGCCCTTGGTGCTGGTCCAGTTGGTGACCTTGTGCACCGGGATCAGGCGGGCGAGCTGTGCTTCGATCTGCTCGATCACATGCGGCGGGCCGGACGTGACAACAGTGATGCGGCTGGTGTGCTCGGCCGGGTTCACTTCGGCCACCGTCAGGCTTTCGATATTGTAGCCACGGCCGGAGAACAGGCCCACGACGCGGGCCAGCACGCCGGCTTCATTGTCCACCAGCACGGTGATGGTGTGGCTTTCGCGGACGCCGTCGCCCGTGTCTTTTTCATAGAGCATCGGATCAGACCATCATCTTGCCGGCATCGGAGACCCCGGTTTCGCCCAGATCGCCCATGATCATCTCGTTATGCGCCGCGCCGGACGGGATCATCGGATAGAGATTTTCCACCGGATCGACACGGCAGTCGAACAGCACCGGGCGCTTGGTGTCGATCATTTCCAGGATCTTGCCGTCCAGTTCCGCCGGCGTCTGCGCCCGCAGGCCCAGGCAGCCAAACGCTTCCGCCATCTTGACGAAATCGGGCAGCGCTTCAGAATAGGAATGGGAATAGCGCCCGCCATGCAGCAGTTCCTGCCACTGGCGCACCATGCCCATATATTCATTGTTGAGGATGAAGATCTTTATCGGCAGGTCATACTGCATGGCGCAGGACATTTCCTGCATCGTCATCTGCACCGAGGCCTCGCCGGCAATGTCGATCACCAGCGCATCGGGATGCGCCACCTGCACGCCCACGGCGGCGGGCAGGCCATAGCCCATCGTGCCCAGGCCGCCGCTGGTCATCCAGCGGTTCGGCTCTTCGAAATGATAACGCTGAGCCGCCCACATCTGGTGCTGGCCGACTTCCGTGGTGATGAAGGTCTTGCGATCCTTGGTCAGCGCATAGAGGCGGTCGATGGCGTATTGCGGCTTGATCAGCGTGTCGGAGCCCTTGTAGGCGAGGCTCTTGCGGCCGCGCCATTGCTGGATCTGCGCCCACCAGTCCTTGATCTCGGGCGCAGGCGTCTTCCTGGCCTTCCACAGCTCGATCATGGCGGCGATGGCCTTGCCGGCATCGGCAACGATGCCCAGATCGACCTGCACCACCTTGTTGATCTGCGACGGGTCGATATCGAGATGGATTTTCTTCGAACCGGGTGAGAAAGCGGCGATGCGGCCGGTGACGCGGTCGTCGAAGCGCGCGCCCAGGCAGATCATCAGGTCGCAATCATGCATGGCATGGTTGGCTTCCCAGGTGCCGTGCATGCCCAGCATGCCCAGCCATTCCGGCCGCGAGGCGGGGAACGCGCCCAGGCCCATCAGGGTCGAGGTGACGGGAAAGCCGGTCAGACCCACCAGCTCGCGCAGCAGCTTCGACGCCTGCGGGCCGGCATTGATGATGCCGCCGCCGGTGTAGAAAATCGGGCGCCGGGCCCCAGCCATCATCTCGACCGCGCGCACGATCGCATCAGCATCGGGTTCGGTCTTGGGCTTGTAGGTACGGTGATGCACCGCCTTGGGGCCGACATAGTTGCCGTTCTGGAACTGGATGTCCTTGGGAATGTCCACCACCACCGGGCCGGGGCGGCCCGTGGTCGCGATCTCGAACGCTTCATGGATGGTGCGCGACAGCGCGTTCACATCCTTCACCAGCCAGTTGTTCTTGGTGCAGGGCCGCGTGATGCCGACCGTGTCGCATTCCTGGAAAGCGTCGGTGCCGATCAGGTGCGTCGGCACCTGGCCCGACAGCATCACGATCGGGATGGAATCCATCAGCGCGTCCGTCAAACCCGTGACCGCATTGGTGGCGCCGGGGCCCGACGTGACCAGCAGCACGCCGGGCTTGCCGGTGGAGCGGGCATAGCCTTCGGCGGCATGGGCGGCGCCCTGCTCGTGGCGGACCAGGATGTGCTCGATGCCTTCGGCCTCGAACAGCGCGTCATAGATCGGCAGCACGGCGCCGCCGGGATAGCCGAAGATATGGGTGACGCCCTGGTCCTTCAGGGCGCGGATCACCATCTGCGCGCCCGTCATGGTTTCAGCCATCGTTTCGGCCGTCTTGGTCTTTGTCTCGCTCATCGTCCAAATCCGCTTTTCAAATCCGCTTATGGCACCAAAGAGAAAGGGGCGTTGCCGCCCCTTTTCTCATACCCGCCATGTCCGACCTCGGCTCAGGGAGCCCGTCGGCACGGCGGAAGTGTGAGTACCAGAGTTTGCTGCATTGCGGCGCAACTTATGGACGACAGATGGCCCCGTCAAGGACATTTCATGCGTTAATTAGGTTAAATTCGGTAATAATATTTCTTTTCGCGGGGTCAAAGCGCGCATAATGGCCCATCCGGCCCCGAAACCAGGTCATCTGGCGCTTGGCGAACTGGCGCGTCGCCGTCACCGCCTCGTCCAGCGCCGCCTTGGGTCCGATCTCGCCCCGTGCCAGCGCCTGCAACGGCCGCAGCCCCAGCAGCTTGGCGGCGGGCAAGGCCGGGTCGAAGCCTTCTAGTGCCCGCGCCTCGTCCAGCCCCTGCTCCATCATCGTCTCGAAGCGGGCGGCGATATTGGCGCGCAAGGTCTCGCGGGGCGGGTCGAGCAGGATGCGGGCCAGGCGCAGGCCCTTCAGGATCGGTTCGGCGGGTTCATCCTGCCACGAGACCAGCGGGCGGCCCGTCGCGCACCAGACTTCCCAGGCGCGCAGGGTGCGTTGCGTATCGGTGGGGCGGAGGCCCGCCGCCGTCAGCGGATCGCACGCCGCCAGCCGCGCATGAAGTGCACCGACGCCGATCTCTTCCAGCAAGGCGCGGGCAGTATCGCGGATCGCACCGGGAACCGGCGGGATGGTCGCCAGCCCCTCCTCCAGCGCCATGAAATACATTCCGGTGCCGCCGGCAAAAACCGGCAGCCGGTTCATCGATTGCACCTGGCGCAAGGCGGCCTTCGCATCGTCGGCATAGCGGCCCACCGAATAGGCCTCGCGCGCGGGCACATGGCCATAAAGCAGATGCGGCAGACGCGCCTGTGCCGCCGCATCCGGTTGCGCCGTCAGGATCGGCGCTTCGGCATAGACCTGCATCGAGTCGGCATTGATGATGACACCGCCGATCAACTCGGCCAGCGTCAGCGCCGCAGCCGACTTGCCGCTGGCGGTCGGCCCTGCAATAAGCACCGCGTCAAACATGAGCAGCAGAATGTTTGTTCTCAACGTCATCGGCAAGGGCGTGAGCCCGGATGCTTTCGCGGTGCTGGCGACGGCCAGGCCCAGCGTGCTCGCAGCCGGCTTCGCCTGCGACATCCCCGTGGAAGGCCGCGCCGCGCTGCTGGCCGCGCGCGCAATGGCCGGCGATGCGCCCTGGGACATCAACCTGGTCGCCCCGCAAAACCGCCGCAAGCAACTGCTGATCGCCGACATGGATTCCACCATCATCAATGTCGAATGCCTGGACGAGCTGGCTGACATGGCGGGCCTGAAGCCGCAGATCGCCGCCATCACCGAACGCGCCATGCGCGGCGAGCTGGAGTTTGAGGCCGCGCTGAAGGAGCGTGTTTCCATGCTGAAGGGGCTGCATCTGGAAGCACTGGTGCGCACCTATGACGAGCGGGTGCGGCTCAACCCCGGTGCCAAATCGCTGCTGGCAACGATGCGTGCACACGGCGCGCATACCATGCTGGTGAGCGGCGGCTTCGGCTTTTTCACCCGGCGCGTGGCGGCCGCGGCGGGCTTCCATGAAGAGCGCGGCAACATCCTGCTTGATGACGGCACGCACCTGACCGGCGCGGTGGCCGAACCCATATTGGGCCGCGAGGCCAAGCTGCAGGCCCTGGAAGACGGCGCGAAAGCGCTGGGCATCACCCTGGCGCAGACGCTGGCGGTGGGCGACGGCGCCAACGACCTGGCGATGATCGGCGCGGCGGGACTTCATGGGGGTCTGGGTGTGGCCTATCACGCCAAGCCGGTGGTAGCAGAAGCGGCGGGCGCGTCCATCGCGCACAACGACCTGACGGCGCTGCTCTACCTGCAGGGTTACTCGGACAGCGAGATCATTGCCGCGTAGCGCAGGCCCGCCTCCCCTTTTGGCGCGAAGCGCCCCAAAAGGAAGAGGGGGCTCACAAAATCAATTCAGCCGCACGCCAACGTAAGTCACTTCGCCACCACGGCTGATCAGGAACAGCGCCACCGGCTTCTTGGCGTTGGCGGCGGCGTCAATCGCCCGGTTCACATCGTCGGCCGTCTCCACCTTCTGGCTCTGCACTTCCACGATCACGTCGCCGGGGCGCAAATTCTTTTCGCCCGCGCGGCTGCCCGGCGCGACCTGCGTCACCACCACGCCCTGCACCGCGGCGCCGATCTTGAAGCGGCCGCGCGCCGCATCATCCAGCGCGCCCACGGTCAGGCCCATCTGGCCCAGCCGCGATTGCGGCCGGGGTGCCGGCGGCGGCGGCTTGGCGGCGCGGTCGGCGGGCTTGTCATCGGCCAGCTTGGCGACCAGCACGCGATAGCTGGCCTTGCGGCCACCGCGCAGCACTTCGACATTCACGGTCTTGCCGATGACGGTGTTGGCGACGATGCGCGGCAGGGCGCGGTTGTCGGCCACCGGCTTGCCGTCGAAACTCACCACCAGGTCGCCATTGCGCAGGCCACCCTTGGCCGCCGGGCCCGCCGGCGTCACGTCGGAGATCAGCGCGCCCTGGCGCGAAGGCAGGCTCATGGCCTGCGCCAGTTCCGCCGTCACCGCCTGGATGCGCACGCCGATCCAGCCGCGCCGCGCCGCGCCGAACTGGCGCAATTGCTGGATGACGTCGCGCGCCAGGTTGGAGGGAATGGAAAAGCCGATGCCGACGCTGCCGCCGGTGGGCGAGAAGATCGCCGAGTTCACGCCGATGACATTGCCGTCCATGTCGAATAGCGGGCCGCCGGAATTGCCCCGGTTGATCGGCGCGTCGGTCTGGATGAAGTCATCATAGGGGCCGGCATTGATGTTGCGGTTGCGGGCCGAGACGATGCCCGCCGTCACTGTGGAGCCGATGCCGAAAGGATCACCGATGGCGATCACCCAGTCACCGATCAGGGCCTTGTCACTATCGCCGAAACGGGTGGCGGGCAGCGGCTTGACCGGGTTGACCTTGAGCAGCGCCAGGTCGGTCTGCGGATCGCGGCCCACCACGCGCGCGGGCAGGCTGGTGTCGTCGCTGAGGATGACGGTGACCTGTTCGCCATTCTCGATCACATGGTTGTTGGTGACGATGTAGCCCGAAGGATCGATGATGAAGCCCGACCCCAGCGATGTCACCTGCCGGGGCTGGCCACCGCGCGGGCCCAGGAAATTCTTGAACAGTTCTGACAGCGGCGAATCCGGCGGCAGGTCGGGCATCTGGCCACGCGCCGGAGCCTTCAGGGTTTGCGAGGTGGAGATGTTCACCACCGTCGGCAGCAGCCGGGCCGTCAGTTGCGCAAAGGATGCGGGCGCGTTGGGGCGCGGCGTGATGGGCGCCTGCGCCAGCGCGGGCAGTACTAAGCCGCCAAGCGACAGAAAAGAGATCAGGAGGGCGGGCAGGATGCGCATGGCCAATTTCAGAAAAGGGAGGGAGGGGGATTCGGAGCGGCAGTCTAGTGAGGCTTTTGCCCCGCAAACAGGGTGAATTCACAGGCCCGGGGCCGGTTCCCGGCTTTGCCTTGGTTTCAGGGCGGCACGCCGCTATATGGGGCCGCTCAAAAGCAGGCGAATTATGGCGGTTACCCGAAACGATGTCCTGGCGGCGCTGGACCAGGTGATAGACCCGGTGTCCGGCCGCAGCGTCGTGCAGCAGGACATGGTGCAGGGCCTGGTGGTCCGTGACGGCCATGTCGGCTTTGCCCTGGAAGTGGATGCCGCCCGTGGCCGCGACGCCGAGCCCCTGCGCCTAGCGGTGGAAGCGGCCGCCAAGGCGGTGCCCGGCGCGCTGTCGGTGACAGCGGTGCTGACGGCGCATGAAGGCGCGCCCGGCCACAGCCATGACGGCCACGATCATGCCCATCACGGCCATGCTCACGCCCAGCCGCGCCCCGCACCCCAGCCCCCCGGCGCGCCACAGGCGCGCCCATCAAATGAGCGCCCGCAAGGCGTCGAGGGCGTGAAGCACATCATCGCCGTGGCCAGCGGCAAGGGCGGCGTCGGCAAGTCCACCGTCGCGGTCAACCTGGCCTTGTCGCTGAGCAAGCTGGGCCTGAAAGTGGGCCTGCTGGATGCCGACATTTACGGCCCCTCGGTGCCGCGCCTGCTCGACATCACCACCAAGCCCGAAACCACCGACGGCAAGCGCATCGTGCCGATCGAGAAGCATGGCCTGAAGGCGATGTCGCTGGGCTTTATCATCCGCGAGGACGAAGCCGCGATCTGGCGCGGCCCGATGGTGCAATCGGCACTGATGCAATTCCTGACGCAGGTGAACTGGGCCCCGCTGGATGTGCTGGTGCTCGACATGCCGCCCGGCACCGGCGATGCCCAGCTCACCATCACCCAGCGCGTGGCGCTGGCGGGCGCGGTGATCGTCTCCACGCCGCAGGACATCGCCCTGATCGATGCCCGCAAGGCCATCACCATGTTCCAGAAGGTGAAGGTACCGATCCTGGGCGTGGTGGAAAATATGAGCATGTTCGTCTGCGCCAATTGCGGCCATGAACATCCGATCTTCGGCCATGGCGGCGCCAGGGCTACGGCGCAAACTGTTGGCGCGCCTTTCCTGGGCGAAATCCCGCTGGTGCTGAAGATCCGCGAACTGTCCGATCTCGGCACACCCATCACGGTCGCCGAACCGGATGGCCCGGAAGCCGCCGCCTTTGCCGCCGTGGCGCAGAAAGTTGCCGCTGCGCTCGAAACAACACAGCGTGCCGCCCCCAAAATCGTGCTGGAATAACGTCACCCGCCATGCCCCCGACCAAACCGCAAATTCACAGCCTGTTCGCGACGCCGCTCTGCGTGCATTTCCTCCCCGTCGCGGTGGAAATGAACGCCGCGCTCAAGCCGGTCATCCTGGCCAAGCTGGAAGGGGTCCCGTCGAAAGGCCAGGGCGCCTATGCGGCGGAGGATTTCCGCGCCTGGGGCAACTATAACGCCGAGACGCTGTTCACCGTCGTCACCGACCTGGCCGACAGCATGACCGCCTCGCGCACCGGCGGGCGGGTCAAGACCGAGTGGAAGATTGCCGCCCGCGCCGGCATGCGCGTGAAAGGCGAACGCAAGGAGGCCGCAGCGACCCGCGCCGGTGCGTTCTGGGCCGGCGTCTATTTCGTCGATGACGGCTATGCCAAGTCGGACGAGGAAACGCTGGGCGGCCAGGTCGAACTGGGCGATCCGCGCGGCCCCTTGCCCGCGATGGTGGCGCCCAGCCTGTCGTTCCGCCTGCCCGGCGGACTTGGCGGTGGCCAGGGCGGCGGCGGCTTCGCCGAAGTGATCCGCCCGCAATCGGGCATGATCCTGCTGCATCCCGGCTGGCTGCCGCGCGGTGAGCGCGCCTATGAAGGCGACGGGCAAAGACTGGTTATTGAATTCGAACTGTCAGCGCCGCTCTAGCGTCACGAAGCTGTAGGTCAGCCCATCGGGCGTCGCGTGATCCGCGCGCGCCGTCTCAAACCATTGCGAACGATCAAAGGTGAACGCCGCGTCGCCGTGGAAATCCTTGTGCACCTCGGTCAGTTCGATGCGCCGGGCGCGCGACAGGGCGGCGCGATAGATTTCTGCGCCGCCGATCACGAAAATCTCGCCATCATCCGCCAGTGCGCTTTCCAGCGTGGCACGCTCCGCGCCAGGGGCTTGCCACTGTTCATCGCGCGTCACCACGACATTGCGGCGCTCCGGCAGCGGCCGGTTCTTGTCGGGCAGGGAGTCCCAGGTTTTGCGCCCCATCACCACCGTGTGACCCAGCGTCAGCGCCTTGAAGCGCTTCAGGTCCTCCGGCAGCCGCCAGGGGATCGTCCCGTCCTTGCCGATCACGCCGTTGCGCGCGGCCGCCAACACCAGCGTAATCATGCGGCCAGTCTTTCCAGGGGTTCGTCCATCAGGAGGTAGGTGTGCCATTGCGCCAGCGGCTTTGCGCCCAGCCCATCATAAAAAGCGATGGCCGGGGCATTCCAGTCCAGCACCCGCCATTCCAGGAAGCCGTTTTCGGCCCGCGCCAGCCTTGCCAGATGCGCCAGCAGGGCGGTTCCCAGGCCGCGCCCGCGACAGTCCGGCTTCACATAAAGGTCTTCGACAAAAAGGCCGCGCGCCGCGCCGAAACTGCGATAGGCCGCAAACCACACCGCCAGGCCAACCGGCGCATCCGCCGCGAACAGAAGCGCGCATTGCGCCACGCGCGCAGGGCCAAGCAGATCGCGGAACGCCGCAGCTTCGTTCAGAAGAAATCCCGGTGCCTTTTCGTATTCGGCCAACTCCCGCAGCAACGCCACAATGCTGCCTTCATCGCCGGGTGCGGCGGCGCGGATGCTGAATGGAAAGCTGTTGTCGCTGTTCATGCTGCAGTCATGTCGCCTGATTCATAGTCCTCAAGCAATGGAACCTGTCCCCCACCCCCGGGTTATGGTTCCGAACCGGTGTGGAGAAACGCCATGAAAAAGATGCTTCTGTTGTCCGCCGCGCTGATCGCGGCCTTGACCGCCCCGGCGCTGGCCCAGCGCGACAAGGGCCGTGGCGACGGTCCACGGGCCCAGCAGGGCCAGCAGGACCGCAGCAATCGCGGCGGCGGCTTCCGCAGCGGCCAGCAGGCAGCCCCGCAGGTGCAGCAGCAGGCGCCCCAGGCGCAAGCACAGCGCAACGACAATCGCAGCGGCTTCAATCGTGGCGACGACAGCAACAATCGCAATGATGGGCGCGGCAATTTCGGGCGCAACAATGACGGCCGGCCTGACTTCAACCGGGGCGGCAATGACCGGAATGATTTTGGCCGTCCCGGCTTTGGCCGCAACGACGACTATAATCGCGGCTACAACAATCGCGGTTATGACAATCGCCGCTTCTCCCAGTATTACCGTAACTGGAACTCACAGAGCCGCTTCCGGGCCGGCGTCTATTACCGGCCGCCGGGCTTTTTCTATCGCCGCTGGAGCTATGGCGACATCCTGCCCAGCCTGTTCTGGGGCAGCCGCTACCAGCTGAGCAACTACTACGCCTATGACCTGCCCCGCCCGCCGGTGGGCACTGTCTGGGTCCGCTATGCCGACGACGCCCTGTTGATCGACAGCTATACCGGCGAGGTGATCCAGGTTTCCTACAACGTCTTCTGGTAAAATGGCCTTCCGGGTGCCGCATCCTGTGGATGCGGCACCTTGGTCCTTACAGCCCCTGCGCTACCTGCTATAAGCCCCCACGCAAACCCGCGAATTCCTCGCGGGTTTTATTGCGTGGACTTGGCCCATGTCGAACGTGACCGTGATCGGCGCCCAATGGGGCGACGAAGGCAAAGGCAAGATCATCGACTGGCTGTCGAACCGGGCCGAGATGGTGGTGCGGTTCCAGGGCGGCAACAATGCCGGTCACACCATCGTGGTGGGCGACAAGACCTACAAGCTGTCGTTGCTCCCCTCCGGCGTGGTGCAGGGCAAGCGCTCCATCATCGGCAATGGCGTGGTCGTGGATCCCTGGTCGCTGCTGGAGGAGATCACCAAGGTCGGCGCCGCCGGCCTGCGCGTGACGCCCGACCTGCTGGTGCTGGCCGAGAATGCCTGCCTGGTCTTGCCGCTGCATCGCGAACTGGACGCCATGCGCGAGGATGCCGCCGCCCAGAAGATCGGTACCACCAAGCGCGGCATCGGCCCGACTTACGAAGACAAGGTCGGCCGCCGCGCCCTGCGCGCCATCGACCTGAAAGACATCGCCTCGCTGCCGGGCAAGATCGAAAAACTGCTGGCGCACCACAATGTGCTGCGGCGCGGTTTCGGCCACCCGGAAGTCGATGCTGCGGGCTTGCTGGCGGCGCTGACGGAACTGGCGCCGAAGATTACGCCCTATATCGGTTCCTCCTGGCGCGAACTGCATGCCGCCAAGCTGGCGGGCAAGCGCGTGCTGTTCGAAGGCGCGCAGGCGGTGCTGCTGGACATCGATCATGGCACCTACCCCTTTGTCACCTCCTCCAACACGGTGGCGGGACAGGCGGCGGCAGGCGCAGGCGTGAGCCCGCGCGACATCGGCACCGTGCTGGGCATCGTCAAGAGCTACACCACCCGCGTCGGTGAAGGCCCCTTTCCCACCGAGCTGAAGGATGCGACCGGCGAAAGGCTGGGCGAGCGCGGCCATGAATTCGGCACCGTCACGGGCCGCAAGCGCCGCTGCGGCTGGTTCGATGCCGTGCTGGTGCGCCAGACCTGCATCACAGGCGGCGTCGATGGCATCTGCCTGACCAAGCTGGATGTGCTGGACGGTTTCGACGAACTGAAGGTCTGCACCCATTACAAGCTGGACGGCGAGCGGCTGGATTACCTGCCCGCCGATGCCAATGCGCAAGCGCGGCTGACACCGGTCTATGAAACGCTGCAGGGCTGGAGCGAGACCACCGCCGGCGCCCGCAGCTGGGCCGACCTGCCCGCCAATGCCATCAAGTATGTCCGCCGCATCGAGGAGCTGATCGCTTCGCAGGTGCTGCTGCTCTCCACCAGCCCGGATCGTGACGACACCATCATGGTGAAAGATCCTTTTATCTGACCCCCATCCGTCGCAACTCGGGTCGGCGAAATGCCGACACCTCGTTGCGACACGTCCCCCGCTCGTCACTTCGTTCGCGGGGGAAGGAAGCTGGCGGATGCTGCGGGTCGCGCCGCGGAATGCGGCGCTTGAGCCTAAGGTTTCACGAAGTGATTGAGCGGCCCATGCCCAGCGCCAAGACCAGGCGCGGTGCGGATGGCGTCCTGCACATAGGCATGCGCGCGGCGCACCGCATCGGGCAAAGAACGCTTCTGCGCCAAGCCTGACGCGATCGCGGATGCCAGGGTGCAGCCGGTGCCGTGGGTGTGGCGGGTTTCGATGCGCGGCGCTTCCAGCACCAGCAAGGCGCCGGTTTCGCCGTCAGCCAGGATATCGCGCACGATTGCGCCCGGGGCATGGCCACCCTTGAACAGGACATGCCGTGCCCCCAGGGCGTGGAATTTCCGCGCCGCTTCGCGCGCTTCATCATCCGTAGCAGGCGCGAAGCCGATCAGCGCCTCGCATTCCGGCAGGTTGGGCGTCACGATGGTTGCGAGCGACAAAAGCCTTGCGCGGATAGCGCTGACGGCTTCATCCGCCAGCAGCTTGGCACCGCCCTTGGCCACCATGACGGGATCGAGCACCAATGGTGCGGACTGACCGCGCAAGACGGCCGCCACGGCTTCCACCATCGCGGCATCGCCCAGCATGCCGGTCTTGATCGCGTCGGCGCCGATATCGGAAAGACAGGCGTCGATCTGGCCGCGCACCACAGCGGCGTCGATCGGCTGCCAGTCCCTGACGCCCAGCGTGTTCTGCACCGTCACCGCCGTGATCGCGGTCATGGCATAGACGCCGAAGGCGGTCGCGGTCTTGATGTCGGCCTGGATGCCGGCGCCGCCGCCGGAATCCGATCCGGCAATAATGAGAAGCCGCGAGATCATGCGTGCACGCCGCGGCAGCGGCTTTTGGTCAAGCCGCTGCCTCTTCGATCGCGTTGGCGATATCGCGCACCACGGCGCGCACCAGCGTTTCGTCCTCGCCTTCGGCCATGACGCGGACCAAGGGCTCGGTACCGGACTTGCGCACCAGGATGCGACCATGACTGCCCAGGCGGGCATTGCCGGCCTCGATGCAGGACTTGACCTTGGCATTCTCCAGCGGCGCGCCTTTCTTGAAACGCACATTTTCCAGTATCTGCGGCAGCGGATTGAACAGGTGCGCCACCTCGGAGGCCGGCTTGCCCTCACGCGCCAGAACCGCCAGCACCTGCAGCGCCGCCACCAGCCCGTCGCCGGTTGTAGAGACATCGGACAGGATGATGTGACCCGATTGCTCGCCACCCAAATTGAAGCCGCCTTTCTGCATTTCTTCCAGCACATAGCGGTCGCCCACGGCGGACCGCGCCAGCTTCAGGTTCAGCGATTGCAGGTAATGCTCCAGACCGGCGTTCGACATCACGGTGCCGACCACGCCGTCCCCCTTGAGCAGCTTACTCTTCGACCAGCTCTTGGCGATCAGAGCCAGGATCTGGTCACCATCGATGATATTGCCCTTCTCATCGCACATCACAACGCGGTCGGCGTCCCCATCCAGCGCGATGCCGAAATCGGCGCGGGTTTCACGCACCTTGTTGGACAGCGCCTGCGGCTCAGTCGAGCCGCAATCCTGATTGATATTGGTGCCGTCAGGCGTCACGCCGATGGTGACAATATCGGCGCCCAGTTCCCACAGCACGGCGGGTGCGACCTTGTAGGCAGCACCATTGGCGCAGTCGATCACGATGCGCAGCCCTTCCAGCCGCAGATTGCGGGGAAAAGTGCGCTTGGCGAACTCGATGTAGCGCGCCTGGCTGTCGTCGATACGCTTAGCACGGCCGATATGGGCCGCTGGCGCTAGTCCAGTTTCCAGGCCGGACGCCATCAGCTTCTCGATTTCCATCTCAATCGCGTCCGACAGTTTCTGGCCGTCGGGACCGAAGAACTTGATGCCATTGTCCTCAAAAAGATTGTGAGAGGCGGTGATCATCACGCCGAAATCGGCGCGCAACGACCGCGTCAGGAAGGCAACAGCGGGAGTGGGCAGCGGGCCGAACTGGAACACGTCCATGCCCACGGCGGTGAATCCCGCGACCAGCGCACTTTCGATCATGTAGCCCGACAGGCGCGTGTCCTTGCCGATCACCACGCGATGGCGATGCTCGCCGCGGGTGAAGATGCGCCCGGCCGCCATGCCGGCCCTCATCGCCACTTCCGGCGTCAGCTTGCTGGTGTTGACGCGACCGCGAATGCCGTCGGTGCCGAAATATTTGCGGGTCATGCGGGAATTTCCGGAAATCAGGGGGGGGAGCTTACCATGATTGGATAACAAACCCCTTCCACGGCGTCGCGTCACGAAGGGTGACGTTCTCTTACCGCAATTTCCCTATGTCTTTCAGGGTCTTGAGGCCCATCCGAAGCGGCCCCGGCGCATGGGTGCGGATATGCGTGGCGCCATTGGCCTGCGCGAACAGCTCGGCGGCAAGGCTAGCGCCTGCCACGTCGCTGCCGCCCGGCGGCCGCCCGGCCCGCAGGAAGGACTTGCGCGAGACCGAGACCAGCAGCGGCAAGCCATAGCGCGCTTTCAGCTCCGGCAGGCGGTGCAAGATCTCGAAAGAGTTCTGCGGATCGCGGCCCAGGAAGAAGCCCATGCCGGGATCGAGCACCAGCCGTTCGCGCGTGATCCCCGCCACCGTCAGCGCCGCGATGCGGTGATCGAAGAAGCTTGTGACACGGGCGAAGATTTCCGGCGTCGGCACATCCATGCCCACCGCCACGCCGCCCTCCTGCATCATGTGCATCACCACCAGGCCGCATTTCGCCTTGGCGAGTTCGGGATAGAGCGCGTCGTCGGGAAAGCCGTGAATGTCGTTGAGATACTCCACGCCGTGGCGCAGCGCCCAGCGCTGTACCGGCAGTGAGAAGGTATCGACGGAAATTTTCAGCCCTCGCGCCTGCAGCGCCGGCACGATGGTGGCCAGCCGCGCGATCTCGATCCCGGCGGGCACGGCGGCGGAGCGCGGATTGGAGGACGCCGCGCCGATGTCGATCACATCGGCACCGGCTGCTGCCAGCAATTCGGCATGGGCGATGGCCGCGTCGGGGCTGAGGAATTTGCCGCCGTCGGAGAAGCTGTCGTCCGTGACGTTGAGAATGCCGAAGATGTTCATGCAAAAAGAAAGGGCGGCCCTGAAAGCCGCCCCATCCTATCAGATTTGCGCCAGTTAGCGCGGTTGCGGTTCGGGCGAAATAATCGGCCCCGGCCCGGTCGAACGCGGCTTGCCCACGGCGGGGACAGACGGCCCCTCGCCGCGCGGCAGTACCGGCTCTTCATACGGCGTGCGCACCGGCGGAATGCCCTTGAGCAGCGCGATGATCTCGTCGCCGGTCAGGGTTTCATATTCCAGCAGGCCGCGCGCCAGCAGGTTCAGGTCGTTCGAGCGTTCGGTCAGGATCGTCTTGGCCCGCGTATAGGCTTCGTCGATGATGAGCTTGATCTCGCTGTCGATCTTCTGGGCCGTGGCTTCGGAGATGTTCTGGGTGCGCGACACCGAATGGCCCAGGAAGACTTCTTCCTGGTTCTCGGCATAGGCGATCGGACCCAGCGCATCGGACATGCCGAAGCGCGTGACCATGGCGCGGGCCATGCGGGTGGCCTGCTCGATGTCAGACTGGGCGCCGGTGGTGACCTTGTCATGGCCGAACACCAGTTCCTCGGCCAGGCGGCCGCCAAAGGCGACGGCCAGGTCGGATTTCATCTTCTGGCGGGTCAGCGACAACTGGTCCCGTTCCGGCAGGCGCATCACCATGCCCAGCGCGCGGCCGCGCGGGATGATTGTGGCCTTGTGGATCGGGTCGGAGCCTTCGACGGTGATGGCGATGATGGCATGGCCGGCCTCGTGGAAGGCGGTGAGCTTCTTCTCTTCCTCGCTCATGGCCAGCGAACGGCGCTCCGCGCCCATCATGACCTTGTCCTTGGCGTCTTCCAGTTCGCTCATGTTGACCACGCGCTTGCCGCGACGGGCGGCCAGCAACGCGCCTTCATTGACCAGGTTGGCCAGATCGGCGCCGGAAAAACCGGGCGTGCCACGGGCGATGACCTTGGGCTCGACATCGGGAGCCAGCGGAACCTTGCGCAGATGGACGCGCAGGATCTTCTCGCGGCCAGCCAGATCGGGATTGGGCACCACGATCTGGCGGTCGAAGCGGCCCGGACGCAGCAGCGCCGGGTCCAGCACGTCGGGACGGTTGGTGGCGGCAATCAGGATGACGGACTCGTTGGCTTCAAAGCCGTCCATCTCGACCAGCAGCTGGTTCAGCGTCTGCTCGCGTTCGTCATTGCCACCGCCCAGGCCGGCGCCGCGATGGCGGCCGACCGCGTCGATTTCATCGATGAAGACGATGCAGGGGCTGTTCTTCTTGGCCTGCTCGAACATGTCGCGCACGCGGCTGGCGCCGACGCCCACGAACATCTCGACAAAGTCGGAGCCCGAAATGGTGAAGAAGGGCACATTGGCCTCGCCCGCGATGGCGCGCGCCAGCAAGGTCTTGCCGGTACCCGGCGGACCAACCAGCAGCACGCCCTTGGGGATGCGGCCGCCCAGGCGCTGGAATTTCTGCGGGTCGCGCAGAAAGTCCACGATTTCCTTGAGGTCGTCCTTGGCCTCGTCCACGCCGGCCACGTCTTCAAACGTGACGCGGCCCGAACGCTCGGTCAGCATCTTGGCGCGGCTCTTGCCAAAGCCCATCGCCTTGCCGCCGCCCGCCTGCATCTGGCGCATGAAGAAGATCCAGATGCCGACCATCAGCAGGAAGGGCAGCAGGAAATTGAGCAGGCCCAGGAACCAGGGGGTCTCTTCCGCCGGCAGCACCTTGGTATCGACATTGTTCTGCTTCAGCAGCGGCCACAGCGTGGCGTCGTTCGGCGGCACGATGGTGGCGAAGGGCTGGCGGTTGGCGTATTCGCCGGTCGCCTTGTCGCCCTGGAAGGTTACCGAACGGACTTCCTTCTTTTCGACCTGCTCGATGAAGCGGGTGTAGCTGATCGGGGCGTTGACCGGCTTGGTACCGGTGTTCTGGAAGACGTTGAACAGCACCACCAGCAAGACCGCGATGATGATCCAGAGGGCAAGATTTTTAAGATTGTTCAAGGCGGTACCTTTCCTGGCCCGGAAACTGCGCGTCGGACCGTCATGCCGGGGCTTCGCGCCCTATCCTTAGATAGAGCGTTTCTAACCTGTTTCCAGCCATCAAAACGTTAAGCTCTTTGCCCCCCGCCCCGCAACCGCGTGCTGGCCCTCAAATGGGGCTTTTCCGGGGTTTTTCGCGGGTCAGTTTGAGGGTCTGGGCCCCGAAAAGCCGCTCGCGCGCCGGGGCCGGGCCGATGCGGCAGCCCGACAGGGTCATGCCGCCGCCCAGACTCTGCGCGGCCAGCCGGTCGAACAGCCGCTCCAGGGACTCGAAGCGGGGGCGGTAGGCCGCGCCCGAAGCCGCCTGCAACAGCGCGGCCAGGGCCCGCAGACCCAGCGCGCGGGGCGCAGCGCCCAGCGCGCCGCCATCAATCAGGATGCCGTCCCGGTCCGGGCTGGCGATGCGGTCCAGCAGCGCCTCGGTCAATCCTTCCATCAGGTCGCGCGCCGCCGCCATGTGCCCGGCGGCCAGCGCGATGCGGGCGGGCGTCAGGCCCGCTTCGGCCAGGGCAGGCCCCAGACGGCGCAGCTTGATGCGATCAAAGCGCGGATCGTCATTCATGGGATCTTCCACCCAGCTTTCGCGCCGCGCCGTCAGCCAGGCGCGCAGCTCGGCACGGCTGAAGCCCAGCAGCGGCCGCGCCACCGCCAGTTGCGGGAAATCGGCCAGCGGATAGGGCGCCAGCGGCCGCATCGCGGCCAGGCCATCAATGCCGCTGCCCCGCGCCAGCCGCAGCAGGAAGGTCTCGGCCTGCTCGTCCTGGTTATGCCCCACATAAAGCGTGGTGAGCTTCTTGCGCGTCAGCCACGCGCCCATCAGGGCGTAGCGGGCCTGGCGCGCCGCCGCCTCGATACCACTTTTTGGATGCGGTCCCATCCAGCGCAGCACGGTGGCGGAAAGACCCAGGGCGCGGGCCTTGCGGGCAGCGCCCTGCGCTTCCTTGCGCGATTCCGGCCGCAATCCGTGATCGACGACGAGAACCTGTGGCGGCGGCAGCTTCGCCTTCTTCGCCCAGCGCGCCAGCAGATGCATCAGGGCGAGGCTGTCGCCACCGCCCGACACCGCCACGGCGCCTGGCCAGGCGACGCCTGCAGCGAACTCTTCCATCACCCGCGCGAAACGGGCGTCAAGATTGTCAGGTGCGCGATCAGCCACACTTGGCGGCGCGGCGCGCATTCGCTGCGGCAGTAACGGTGGAGGGCGAGGCATCGGGATACTGCTTCCGGATGGCGGCGAAGGCGGTGCAGCCATTGCTGGTCTGTCCCTGCGCCACCAGCGCCTGGCCCATCTTCAGCATGCTGTCCGCGCCGCGCGGCGACTTGGGATACTTCTTGATCTGCTCGGCAAATATGCGCGCCGCGCCGGTATAGTCCTGTTGCATGTAGGCGATATTGCCGACCCAGTAGAGCGCCTGCGGCGCCAGCTCGGGATCGTCGGGATGGCCGTCGGCATAGGAGCGAAAGGCGGCGCTGGCCTCGTTATACTGCGCCCGCGACAACAGGTTCATGGCGCTGTCGAACTCGCGCCCATCGCCACCGGCTGCGGCCGGCGGGCCTGCAGCGGCGAGCGTGCCCAGTGTGCCGGGACCACGGCCCGTGGTGCCCGAAGACGGCACCACCGAGTTGGGCATGATCGGTGGCAGCGACGAGCCCGGCGCCACCGTCATCGGCGCGTTCAGGCGCGGCGCGGCAGAGGCGCTCTGCGTACCGGCGGCGGCGCAGTTCAGGCCTTGCGGATCGGCGCCCAGCTGCTGCGCCGAAAGCACGCACAGGCGATAGGCAAAATCGCGGCCCTGGCTTTCGATCCTGGCATTCTGCTGCGCGATCTGGTGCGAAAGCTCCTCGTTGGTGCCGGTGGCACGCGCCAGGCTGTCAGTGAGGTTGCGAACCCGGTCATTGAGATCGCGAATCTGCGCCTGCAATTGCTGCTGCGTCTGCTGGGCCTGTTGCGCCTGCTGGTTGGACAATTCGATGGCCTGGGCATTGGCGCGGATCTGGGCGTCCTGGCCGTTCTCATGCGCGATCTGCTCGTCGCTGGGGCCGAAGAGTTGGGCCTGGGCCGGTAAGGCGGCGCACAGCAAAAGCGCGGCGGCGGAAAGAAGAAGGCGCTGTTTCATGAACCTACCTTTTGGCAAAAAGGGCGCGGGGTCTTGACCCCCACGCCCTTATTTGATGGTCGCGCCGCCCAACGCTTGCGCTGGGCGGGCGCTTCCCTGAACTCACAAGCGGGCGCTTTTACGAACCGGCGCCGCCGGCCACCACGGTGATGCCACGACGGTTCTGGCCCCAGCAGGCTTCGTTGGACTCGGCGCACATCGGACGCTCCTTGCCATAGGAGACGGTATCGACCCGCGCGGCGGAAACGCCCAGGCTCACCAGATACTCCTTCACGGCGTTGGCGCGGCGCGCGCCCAGCGCAAGATTGTATTCGCGCGTGCCGCGTTCGTCGGCATGGCCTTCGACGGTGGCGCGCACATTGGGATACTGGCCCAGCCAGGTGGCCTGTTTCTGCAGCGTGGCGCGGTCAGAATCCTGCACCGCATAGGCGTCGTAGCCGAAATGCACGGTGTCGCCGACATTGACGCGGAAATCTTCGGCGCTGCCGGGGATCGGGCCGCGCGGCGGCGGCGGGGCCGGGGGCAGCGGTGCGGGCGCAGGCGCAGCGGCCGGCGGCGGGGGCGGCGGCGGGGCGGTTGCGACGGCTTCGGGCCGGCTGGTGCAGGCGCCCGCCAGCAGGAGGGCCGAGACACTGGCGATCTGGGCCAGACGCGTGAAATTCTTCATGATTTGCAATCTCCTGAGCAGAACAAATGCCGTGGTACAGCCCAATGGGCGCGGGAAAATCAAAAGCACCTGAAATCAGCAACGCCCAACGGGCCAAAAAGAGCCAAAAAAAGCCAAAAAAAGCCAAAAATCATGTTCCCAATCGGGCGGTACCGAGATTTTTTTATGTGAGCCGCATGCCAATCCTAGCCAATTGAATCATCAGGGCAACCCCGGAGAATCAAAAGACCCGTCTTATTGGATGGCCGGCGACCAGGCGGGATCGGAGGCGCTGCCGGGGGTCTGCACCCGCCGCTCGTTACGCCCGAAAACATCGATGGAGAAGATCTGGGCCGCCGCCCCGCCCTGCCCTTCGCGCGTGTACATCAGCACCCGGCCATTGGGCGCCCAGGTGGGGCCTTCATCGTGATAGCCGGTGGAGATGATCCGCTCCGCCGAACCATCGGGCCGCATCACGCCGATGTTGAAGCGGCCATTGGCCTGCCGGGTGAAGGCGATCAGGTCGCCGCGCGGGCTCCAGACCGGCGTGCCGCTGCGCCCGGCGCCGAAGCTGACGCGACGCTGGTTCGAGCCATCCACATTCATCACATAGATCTGCTGCGTGCCGCCGCGATCGCTTTCGAACACGATCTGGGTGCCGTCGGGCGAGAAGGACGGCGCGGTGTCGATGCCCGGATCGCTGGTCAGCCGCGTCATGGCGCGGTTGCGCAGGTCCATGATGTAGATGTCGGAATTGCCGCCATTCTCCAGCGTCATCGCCACCCGGTTGCCGTCGGGCGAGAAGCGCGGGCTGAAGGTCATGTTGGGAAAATCGCCCAGCCGTTCCTGCTTGCCGCTCTCTATGTCGAACAGATAGACGCGCGGCTTGCCGCCAATATAGCTCATATAGGCGATCATCTGCGCCGTGGGATTGAAGCGCGGCGTCAGCACCATGTAGCTGCCCGGCGTCAGGTAATTGGGGTTGGCGCCATCCTGGTCCGTGATGGTGAGGCGGCGAGTACGGCTCAGCGCCGGGCCACTTTCCGAGATGAAGACGATGCGGGTGTCGAAATAGCCCTTCTCGCCCGTGATGCGCTCATAGATGGCGTCGGACACCAGATGGGCGATGCGCCGCCAGTTTTCCGGCGTGGTGGCATACTGCATGCCCAGCATCTGGCTGGAACCAAAGACATCCCAGAGCCGGAAATCCACCCGCAGGCGGCCATCGGGCTGCGCCGTCACCGAACCGGCCACCAGGCCCTGCGCATTGATCACGCGCCAGTTGGCGAAATTGGGCACCGTGTTGATGTCGGTGATGCGGTCCACGAAGGATTTGGGATCGAGCGGGCGGAACAGGCCGGAGCGTTCCAGGTCGGCGCGCACCACGGCGGCGATGCGGGCGGCGGCCCCGCCGTCATTGCCGATGGGCACGAAGTCGGGGATGGCGATGGGCAGGGGCTGGATGTTGCCCTGGGTGACGTCCACCGCGATGGCGGCGGCGGCAGGACGGGGCGCGGCCACGAACAGCGCCGTGACGGCGGCCAAGGCCAGGATCATTTTCTTCATCATGGTCTCCATACCCTCTTCAACGTCCTGACCCGGTCACGTGTTGCAAGCCTCACTGCAGCATCTGCCGCGGATCGAAGCGCAACGGCCGGAATTCCTGCCACTGGCTATAACGTTCCACCGGCAGGCGATAAGGCTGGCACTGATAAATGGCGCGGCTGGCCGCTTCCGCCGCCGCCGCCGTATAGGCGTTGCCACTCATGGTCAGCAATTCCAGCGCCGCCACGGTGCCATCGCGGTTCAGGCGCAGGCCGAAGGATACCACCTGATCCGCCGGATTGGGCGCACCGGGAATGGGATTCCAGCAATTGCGGATCTGGCTGCGCAGGGCATCTGCCAGGGTGGCCATGGCCATGTTGGCGGCGCCGGTCGCTTCGGTGGCACGCGGCGCGGTGCGCACCGCAGTGCGATCGGGCTTGGTCAACTGGTTGAGCAGGTCGTTGATGTCGTTGCGCTGTTCGCGCGGCGGCGGCGCGACCTTGAATTCCGGCGCCTTGGCTTCCACCGGCGCGGGCTCGGCGATATCGGGCTGGGGCGGCGGCGCCAGCGCTTCCAGCGGCGGGCGCTCGAACGTCTCGTCCGGCGGCGCGGCCGGGGCGGCCGCCGCGACGTTAGTCTGCTCTGCGATCACCAGTTCCACAGGCACGACATGGGTTTCGGCCAGGTCGAGATTGCTCCGGAAGGCGAACATCATGACGGCCACGCCCAGCCCGTGCAGCAGCAGCGCGGCGGGCGCGCCATAGGGCACGCTCCTGGCCGTGGTGGGCCGGCCGCGCAGGCGCGGTTTAGCGCTGCTGGTCTGGGCTAGGGACATCGGTGACGAGTCCGATACGGGTGAAGCCGGCGGCCGACAGCATGCCCATCACTTCCATGACCTTGCCATAGCCCACGGTCTGGTCGCCGCGAACGAAGATGCGCTGGTCATAGCCGGCCCCCGCGATGGCGGTGAGCTTGGGCACCAGTTCGTCCAGCGCCACGGGCAGCTTCTGCAGGAAGACGGTGCCGTCCTTGGCGACGGTGACCGAGAGCGGCTCCTTGTCCTGGCCCAGCGCCGGGGCGCGGGTCTTGGGCAAATCCACCGGCACGCCGACGGTCAGCAGCGGCGCCGTCACCATGAAGACGATCAGCAGCACCAGCATCACGTCCACGAAGGGCGTGACGTTGATCTCGGACATGGCGCCGCGCCGGCTGCGCCCGCGCCCACGCTTGTTCATGGCCTGGATGCCGCCAGCCATCAGCGGATCTTCTCGTCAAGCTGGCGCGACAGGATGGCCGAGAACTCGTCCGCGAAGGCGTCGAGCTGGTTGGTATAGCGGCCGATCTCGGCCACGAAGCGGTTGTAGAAGATGACGGCGGGAATGGCCGCGAACAGGCCCGCTGCGGTGGCAAACAGCGCCTCGGCGATGCCCGGCGCGACCACGGCCAGGGTGGTGTCGTGGCGCGCCGCGATGGCGGAGAAGCTGTTCATGATGCCCCAGACGGTGCCGAACAGGCCGATGAAGGGCGCCACGGCGCCGATGGTGGCGAGCTGGCCCAACTGGCGCTCCAGCCCGTCGGTCTCGCGCAGGATGGTGACGTTCATCGCCTTTTCGATGCGGTCCTTGACACCGGCCACCAGCGACTCGCGCAGCGGCGCGCCTTCGAAGGCGCGCCGCCATTCGCGCAAGGCGGCGACGAAGATGGCCGACATGGGATGGTCGTTGGTGTTGGCGAATTGCTGGTAGAGCTCGTCCAGCGACTGGCCCGACCAGAAGACCTTCTCGAACTTCTTCGCCTTGCGCTTGAGGCCGCTGATCAGGAAAATCTTGTTGAAGATGATGGTCCAGGACCAGAGCGAGGCCAGCGCCAGGATCACCATCACGCTCTTGCCCACCACGTCGGCGCGCAGGAAGGTGTCGATCAGGCCGATGCCGCTGGTGCCCATGGCCACCGCCGCGCCGCTGGCGTCGATCACGCCGGCCGGGGCGGCCACGATTCCGGTCTCCACCCGCTCGGTCGGCGCGGCGATGGGGGCCTGCGCATAGGCGGGCTGGCCAAGGCCGAGAAACAGGATGGCGATAACGGCAAGAATCCGGGGCATGGGAACAACCTTCGCGCGTGAATGTGCCGATCTGGCGGCAGAGGGCCGAAAAGTTAAGGCCGAAGTTTGACAATAAGACTTAAGGCTTATCCATCGGAAGTGGGGGGCTCGTAAAGGAATGGCGTCAGCAGCGTGCGCACCTTTTCCGGCAGGCGGCGCGGCTTACCCGTCAACGTGACAAGACACGCTTCGATCCGTCCTTCCACCAGCAAGGTCTGCCCATGGACGATCTGCTGCAGGGCATGCAGGCGCGCGCCCGACAGGCTGGTGAGCAGGGTTTTCACTGTCAGCACGTCGTCCAGCCGGGCAGGCTTGCGGAAATCGATGTCGGCACGGCGGATGGCCCAGGCGAAGGGCTCTTCGGCTTCCAGCCCCGCCATCTTGGAGAACCCGGCCAGGCGGAAGAACTCGGTGCGGGCCCGCTCCATGAAGCGCAGGTAATTGGCGTGATAGACGAAGCCCGACAGGTCGGTATCCTCGTAATAGACGCTGACCGGCAAGAGGTGGGTCTTGCCCTCGAAGCGGCCCAGGCCTTTCAAATTGGGCCCATTGAGGTTACCCGTCGCTGTCATTCGCCCTCGTCCGTGAAGAAGCCGGTCTGTGCCGCGCTGGCGGGCGCGTTCAGGCCGAGATGACCATAGGCCGCGCTGGCCAGCATGCGGCCGCGCGGCGTGCGCTGCACGAAGCCCTGCTGCATCAGATAAGGCTCGATGATGTCCTCGATGGCGTCGCGGGCCTCGCCCAGCGCAGCGGCGATGGTCTCGATCCCGACCGGGCCGCCGGAGAATTGCTCGGCGATCAGCGACAGATAGCGGCGATCAAAGGCATCAAGCCCCCTGCTGTCCACTTCCAGCCGCGTCAGGGCCGCATCGGCCAGCGCCTTGGTCACCGTGCCATGCTTGCCGACGCTGACGAAATCGCGCACCCGCTTCAGCAGCCGCCCGGCGATGCGCGGCGTGCCGCGCGCCCGGCGGGCGATTTCGAGCGCGCCATCGGCATCCATGGCGAAGTTCAGCACCCGGGCACCGCGCAGGACGATGGAAGCGAGATCTTCCGGCGCATAGAAATTCAAGCGCACCGGGATGCCGAAGCGGTCGCGCAGTGGCGTCGCCAGCAGGCCGGCGCGCGTCGTCGCCCCCACCAGCGTGAAGGGCGCCAGCGCTATCTTCACCGAGCGCGCGCTGGGGCCTTCGCCGATGATGATGTCGAGCTCGAAATCCTCCATCGCGGAATAGAGCGTCTCTTCCACCGCCGGATTGAGGCGATGGATTTCGTCGATGAACAGTACGTCGCGCGGCTCCAAATTGGTCAGGATGGCGGCAAGATCGCCCGCCTTGGCCAGCACCGGGCCGCTGGTGGAACGGAAATTGACGCCCAGTTCGCGCGCCACGATCTGCGCCAGCGTGGTCTTGCCCAGGCCGGGCGGACCAGAGAACAGCACATGGTCCATCGCCTCGCCGCGATCCTTCGCGGCCCTGATGAAGACGGAGAGGTTATCGAGTTCCTGCTTCTGGCCGACGAAATCGGCCAGCGTCTTGGGGCGCAAGCTGGCTTCCAGCGTGTCGTCTTCGGTGCGGTCGGGCATGGTGACAGGATTCTTCATGCCTTGCCCATGTTGCGCAACGCCTCGCGGATCAGCACGCCCGCTTCGGCCTCACCCAGGTCGTTTGCCGCCTTGGCCACCGACGTGGCGGCGATGCTTTCGGAATAGCCCAGCTTGAGCAGCGCCGCCACCGCGTCGGCTTCGGCGCCGCGCGGCGCTACGGCCACGGGCATGTCGTCATGGGCTTCGCCGCGCAACATCATCGCCGGGGCCTTGTCCTTGAGTTCGGTCGTCAGCCGCAGCGCCAGCTTGGGCCCGACGCCGGGCGCACGGCCGATCATCGCCTTGTCGCCCAGCGCCAGCGCCCGTTGCAGGTCGCGCGGCGATAGCGTGGACAGGATCGCCAGCGCCACTTTCGATCCCACGCTCTGCACCGTCTGCAGCAGCCGGAACCATTCACGTTCTTCCGCCGAGACAAAGCCGTAAAGCCGGATGGCGTCCTCGCTCACCTTCATCTCGATCATCAGCGAGGCATGCGCCCCGGCGCTCAGCCGCGAAAGCGTCGAAGACGGGCACTGCACCAGGTAGCCAACGCCGTTCACATCGAGGATCACTGCGTCTTCCGCGATGCTGTCCACGGTACCAGTCAGCTTGCCGATCATGACGCCGCCAGCACGCGGGCGCGTGTCGTCGAAAGATGGGCATGCGCGATAGCGGCGGCCAGCGCGTCGGCGGCGTCCGCCCCCAAACGCGCATGCGCGACGCCACAGGCCGGCAGCAGGCGCTTGACCATGAACTGCACCTGCTCTTTTCCGGCATGCCCCGCGCCGACCACGCATTTCTTGATCTGGTTGGGGGCGTATTCGGCGATCTCCAGCCCCGCCTGCGCCGCCGCCAGCAGCGCCACGGCACGGGCATGGCCGAGCTTCAGCGCCGCTTGCGGATCTTTCGCCACGAAAGCCTGCTCCACCGCGATGGCGGTGGGGCCATGTTCGGCGATGACGGTGACCAGCACGCGGTGCAATTCCATCAGCCGCGCGCCCAGCCCGATGGCGGGCTTGGTGGCGATGACGCCATGCGCGATGTGGGTCAGGCGCGAACCGGAAACGGCGATCACGCCCCAGCCCATGGCCGCAAGGCCGGGGTCCAGACCCATAATGCGAATCGCCTCGCGCATAGGGTGTTTGTACCCTTTATGTTCGGGTTAATTCCACCCGCTTCCGCACGGCTTCACGGACTTTTGGCAAAGCCCAGCATGGCAATCGCGATCTCGCGCTCGCCCATGACCACAAAGGTCGCGCCCATCTTCTGCAGATGATCGACCTCGGCGTCGAAATGGGCACGGGCGATGATGGGCAGGCCGGGATTGGCCCGCCGCGCCTGCTGCACGATCTGGCCCGCCTCGAAGGCCTGCGGGATCGCCACGAACAACAGCTGCGCCGCGCCCAGATTTGCCGCCGCCAGCACTTCGTCCTTGGCGGCATTGCCGCGGATATGGGCGATGCCTGGCATACCCACCGCGCCTTCCTCGATCACCAGCAGCGGCTGCGCGCCGTCCAGGCCATCGGCGATCAGCTTGCCGACCCAGCCATAACCCACCAGCACGGTATGCCCGGTCAGGGTCGTGGTCTGCGGCACCGGCTGTGGCCGGTCGGGCTCGTTCGGCGCTTCTTCCTTCTTCGAGGCCAGCGCGAAGAGCAGCGGATTGATCAGGATGGAGAGGATGGAGGCGCCCAAAATCAGGTCGCGCGCGCCGGGCCGCAGGATATCCAGGCTGATGCCGAGATCGGCGAGGATGAAGGAGAATTCGCCGATCTGCGCCAGCGCGACGGTGACGGCGGCGGCGGGCCCCACCTTGCGCAGCAGCAGATAGGCGATGGCGGCGCCCGCCATCACCACGGCAAAGGTCAGCGCCAGCGCACCCGGCGCGTTCAGGAAGACGCGCGGATCGAACAGCATGCCGACCGAGACGAAGAACGGCACCGCGAAGGCATCGCGCAGCGGCAGCGATTCCTCGGCGGCGCGCTGGGAAAGCTGCGAACCCGACAGCAACATGCCGGCGAAGAAGGCGCCCAGCGCAATGGAAACCCCAAAGGCGGCGGCGGCGATAAAGGCGACGCCCAGCGCCACCGACAGCACCGCCAGGCGGAACAGCTCGCGGCTGCCGGTATGGGCGATGTAATGCAGGATCGCCGGGATGACGCGGCGGCCCACCACCAGCATCAGCACGGCGAACAGGCCCAGCTTGCCGGCGGTGACGGCCAGCGCCCGCGCCAGTTCGCCCGTCGCCACCGCTTCGCCCTTCAGCACCCCGGCCAGCGGCGGCAGCACCACCAATACCAGCACGGTCATCAGGTCCTGCACCACCAGCCAGCAGATGGCGACACGGCCGCGCTGGGTTTCGGCATGGCGGCGGTCTTCCAGCGCCCGCATCACCACCACGGTGGAGGCCACCGAGAGACACAATCCAAAGACCACGCCTTCACCCGGCGTCCAGCCCAGGAACAGCGCCACGCCAGTCCCAGCACGGTGATCGCCGCCATCTGCAGTGGCGCGCCCACCCCGGCGATGCCCTTCACCGAAAGCAGTTCGGCGGGCTTGAGCTTGAGTCCGACGCCGAACATCAGCAGCACGACGCCGATCTCGGCCAGTTGCAGCGCCAGATGGGTATCGGCAACAAAACCGGGGGTGAACGGCCCCACCACCACGCCCGCCAGCAGGTAGCCGACCAGGGGCGGCAGCCGCAGCCGCTGCGCGGCGGTGCCGAAGACAAAGGCCAGGCCAAGGCCGGCGACAATGATGGCGATCAGGGGCGAGGCAGCGTGCATGCGGCAACTATTAAGGGGCAGCGGCGTGATGACCATTTATATTCTGGCCTCATCGGGCTAGTTTGCGCCCATGCAACGCATCGGTCTTTTCGAAACCCTGCTCAGCGCCGCCGTGATCGCTCTCGGCGTGGGATTTCTTGTGTTTCTTTTGTGGCAGACCGGTACAGGCAGCCTGAAAAGCTATGCCATGAGCGCCCGGATCAAGTCCGCTGACGGGCTGAAGCCCGGCACCGATGTGCGCATCGGCGGCGTGAAGGTGGGCACGGTGGAAAGCCTGACCCTGGACCACAAGAGCTATGCGGTGGAGCTGAAGCTCGCCATCCGCGACGACATCAAGGTGCCGGTGGATTCCAGCCTGGGCGTCGGCAGCGGCATGCTGTCCAGCGCGGCGCTGACGATCAATCCGGGGCGGTCGAAAGCCGTCGTGCAGCCCGGTGGCATGCTGGTCGCGCGCTGATCAGGCGCCGAGTTTCGCCATCAGCGCGTCCGACAATTCGTAATTGCCATAGACCGTCTGCACGTCATCGTGATCGTCCAGCACGTCGATCAGCTTGACCAGCATCTCGCCGGCATCGTCCGCCACCGCGACGCTGTCCTTGGCCCGCCAGACGATGGCGGCGGAGGCGGGCTGGCCCAGCTTGGCTTCCAGCGCCTCGCGCACGGCGGCATAGCCGTCGATTGCGCTGATGAATTCGTGGCCGTCCGCGCTGGTGACACATTCATCGGCACCGGCATCGAGCGCAACTTCCAGCATCGCATCCTCGCCGCCCTTTTGCGGCGGGTAGGCGATGACGCCGACATGGTCGAACATGAAGCTGACCGAGCCATTCTCGGCCATCGCCCCGCCATACTTGCTGAAGGCGGCGCGCACATCGGCGCTGGTGCGGTTGCGGTTGTCGGTCAGCGCCTGGACGATCAGCGCCACGCCGCCGGGGCCGCGGCCTTCGTAACGGACCTCGTCGTAATTCTCGCCACCGCCACCCACCGCCTTCTGGATGGCGCGGTCGATATTGTCCTTGGGCATGGATTCCTGCCGGGCGGCGATCATCGCGGAGCGCAGGCGCGGATTGTGCGCCGGGTCGGGCAGGCCCGATTTCGCCGCCACCGTCAGTTCGCGCGACAGCTTGGCAAAGAGCTTGGAGCGCTCCTTATCCTGCTTGCCCTTGCGGTGCATGATGTTCTTGAACTGACTGTGACCGGCCATCTGCCTGTTTCCTGATCGCTTTTGGGGCGAAGTTTTGCGCGATTTGCGGGCTCAATAGCCGCAGGAAGCTGCGTTTTTCAAGCCCTGCCATCTTGCGGCTGCGAAAAGCCGGAGTCAGGCTCGGCCATAGTTCTTCGCAGCGATTTTTCCGCACCAATTTCAGGGGCCCGCAATGACCGAACTGGCGACGGATGTCTTAACCCTTGGCCATACCGCCATCAGCCTGATCGCCATTGGGCTGGGTTTCTGGGTTCTGGCGCTGCTGCTGCGGAACCGCGATTGCCCGCGCCTGACCGGCGCCTTCCTGGGCCTCACCGCCCTGACCACCATCACCGGCTTTGTTTTCTTTAGCCCGCCGGGTGCGCCCACCCCGGCGCAGCTCACCGGCGTGCTGGCGCTGATCATCCTGGCCCCGACCCTGTATGGCCTTTACGGCGCTCGGCTCGCAGGCCGCTGGCGCACGGCCTATGTCATCGGCGCGGTGGCGTCGCTCTGGCTCAATGTCTTTGTGCTGGTGATCCAGCTTTTCACCAAGGTCCCGGCCCTGCATGCCACCATGCCGCCCGGCCCAGCCCCCGGCGTCCCGGCTTTCGGCACGGTGCAGGGCCTGACGCTGTTGGCCTTTGTCTGGGCCGGCTGGAAGGCGAAGACGCGGTTCCGGCCTATTTTCCACTGATTTCATCCGTTTAAACCCGCGACAACCTGCCTGACAGGAAGGGCAAGTTTTCCCTTGCCTTAAATTTAGAACTTTTCTAATAGTTGATCGCAATTCAGCACCTATTGGAGTGATTTTCCTATGCTCACCGTTGGCGACAAGTTTCCCGAATTCTCCGTGACCGGCGTGGTTTCGACCGATGCCAAGACCGCCTTCCAGCCCTTCACCCAGGCCTCCGACAAGGGCAAGTGGAAGCTGGTCTTCTTCTGGCCGAAGGACTTCACTTTTGTCTGCCCGACCGAGATCTCCGGCTTCGGCAAGCTCAATGGCGACTTCAAGGATCGCGACACCGTCGTGTACGGCGTCTCGACCGACTCCGAGTTCGTGCACCTGGCCTGGCGCAACAACCATGCCGACCTCAAGAACCTGCCCTTCGCCATGCTGGCCGACACCAATCGCCGCCTGTCGTCGGCGCTGGGCATCCTTGATGCGGATGCGGGCGTCGCCAAGCGCGCCACCTTCCTGGTCGATCCCGATGGCATCATCCGCTTCGCCTATGTCACCGACATGAGCGTGGGCCGCAATCCGCAGGAAGTGCTGCGCGTGCTCGATGCGCTGCAGACCGACGAGCTCTGCCCCTGCAACTGGAACAAGGGCGATGACGTCATCGCGGCCTAACTGAACATTACCACCGCCGTCCTGCCCCCGAGCAGCGGCGAACCTGAAGTCCCCGCCTGGTCCAAATTCTGTTTGGCGCGGGCGGGGACTTTTTTCTTCCAAGGAGCCACCCCGCCATGAGCCTCGACACCCTGAAGGATCGCCTGCCCGAATTCGCCAAGGACCTGAAGCTGAACCTGGGGTCGCTGGCGGCCGAGCCGTCGCTGAACCCGCAGCAGCGCGCGGGCGTCTTCGTCGCCTGTGCCCTGGCCGCCCGCAACGAGGTCACAAGCAAGGCGCTGCTGGCGGAATTCGCGCCCCAGCTTGTCCCCGAAGCGCTGACCGCCGCCAAGGCCGCCGCCGCCATCATGGCGATGAACAACATCTATTACCGCTTCACCCACCTGGCCTCGTCGCCCGACTACAAGACCATGCCGGCCAAGCTGCGCATGAACGTCATCGGCAAGCCGGGCGTGGACAAGGTGGATTTCGAGCTCTGGTGCCTGGCGGTGTCGGCCATCAATGGCTGCGGCGTCTGCATCGACAGCCATGAAAAGATCCTGCGCGAGGCCGGGATGACCGCCGAACAGATCCAGGCCGCCGTCCGCATCGCCGCCGTGGTCCATGCCGTGGCCGCGACCCTGGAAGGCGAGGCCCATACCGCCGACCTGGCCGCGATGACCCTCGTCGCCTAGTCAATTCGGGGCCGTCACGTATATACCTTGTTATCCAATGTATATATATAAGTCATTGTTATAAAACATATTATAAGACAATCCCGTCTGCCATCCGGCAGGCGGGATTGTCTGCATATCACGGCCTGCTTTACATGCCTTGGATTGCAAGGTATCTAATTACCCCGCAGTCCAAGGTATGAAGCTATGGCGGGCGGCAACAGCAATTTCCTCTCCGGGGTGCCGGAACTGATGATCCTGCGGCTGCTGCAGGACCATGAGATGTATGGCTACGAGATCGTCCAGGCGATCCAGGCCCAGTCCCGGGGGACGCTCAGCTTTGGCGAGGGTGTGGTCTATCCCGTCCTGCACGGGCTGGAGAAGGACGGCGCTCTCAAGTCCCAGCGCCGCGAGGTCGGGGGCCGCTCCCGGGTCTATTACAGCCTGACCTCGCGCGGGGTCCGCCGCCTCTTCGACCTGACCGATACCTGGGCCGCCACCGCCCAGGCCATCCAGGCCGTGCTGAAGGGAGGCGCCCCTTCCCGGCCCGGGTGAGGCGTTTCAAATCGGCCACCCTTGGCTGTAACCTGCCGGAAACGGGGGGAACGGCCATGAAGACAATCACGGGGCTGGCGGCGCTGGCACTGCTGCTGACGGCCCCTGCCCTGGCGCAGCCCGATCCCTTCGGCAAGGCGCGGATCGACTGGAACAAGCCGCAAAAGCCGTTCCGCGTCATCGACAATGTCTATTACGTCGGCACGGCGGGGGTCAGCGCCTGGCTGATCTGGACGCTGCAGGGCTTCATCCTGATCGATGGCGGGCTGCCGGAATCGGCTGCGATCATCGAGGCCAACATCAAGGCGCTGGAATTCGACATCAAGGATGTGAAAATCCTGCTCAACAGCCACGCCCATTTCGACCATGCCGGCGGGCTGGCAAAACTCAAGCGCGACAGCGGCGCGCGCCTCACCGCCAGCGCCGGCGACAAGCCGATCCTGGAACGCGGCCGCGTCACTTTTGGTCCCAGCAGTGTCCCCGCCGATTATTTCCCGCGCGTGACGGTGGATCGCACCATCAAGGATGGCGACACGGTGGCGCTGGGCGGCGTGGTGCTGACGGCGGTGGTGACGCCCGGCCATTCGCCCGGCTGCACCAACTGGACCATGCCGGTGGTGGAAGGCACGGGCGATCACAATGTGGTGTTCTTCTGCTCCATGACGGTGGCGGGCAACCCGCTGGTGAACAACAAGGTCCACACCACCATCGCCGCCGACTACAAGGCCAGCTTCGCCAGATTGAATAAGATCGACGCCGATGTGCTGCTGGCCGCGCATGGCGACCAGATGGGCCTGGCGAAGAAGATCGCCACGGTCGAAGCCAATACAAAGAACAAGGTGGCCGGCGCGCCCAATCCCTTTGTCGTCAAGGGCGAGTTCCAGCGCCTGCTGGCGGCACAGGAAAAATCCTTCGACACCGAACTGAAGAAGCAGCAGGACGCGGTGACGGCGGCAGAGAAGAAATAGCGCTGGATGTCATGGCCCGCGCAGGCGGGCCGTGACAAGCCTCGCTTGAAAGCGTCGATCAGAGCGACGGCATCGCGGGCGCCAGCCGCCCGCCCACGCGCACCGGCGCGATTCGTGTCGTAAGCCCGTTCGCACCCGTCGTCACGAACACGGCGCAGAGCGTGGCGGGGCCGGTGGCCGGCGCATAGCGCGAACCCGGCATCTTAGTGGTGAAGCGGCGCAGCGGCTCGGCCTTGTCCATGCCGATGACGGAATCATAGTCGGCACAGGCCCCCGCATCGCTCTGGAAGGCGGTGCCGCCGGGAAAGATCTGCGCATCGGCCGTGGGCGCATGAGTGTGCGTGCCCACCACCAGCGAAGCGCGGCCATCGCAGAAATGGCCCATCGCCATCTTCTCCGATGTCGCCTCGGCATGGATGTCGATGACGATGGCGTCGGCCACCTCGCCCAGCGGACAGGCCTCGAGTTCGCGGCCCACCGCCGCAAAAGGATCGTCCAGCGGGTCCATGAAGACGCGACCCATCACGTTGATGACCAGAATGCTGCCGCCGCCCGGCAGCGTGTACAGGTTCGCGCCCTTGCCCGGCGTGCCCTTCGGGTAATTCACCGGGCGCAGGATGCGGTCTTCCTGCTCGATCAGGCCGTAGATTTCCTTCTGGTCGGCCCAGTGATTGCCGGTGGAGATCACATCGATGCCGGCGGCGAAGAACTCCTCGGCAATGGCGTGGGTCAGGCCGAAGCCGCCCGCCGCATTCTCGCCATTGGCGATGACGCAATCCAGCTTCAGCTTCTCGCGCAGGCGCGGCAGTTCCGACACCACCACGTCGCGGCCGGGCTTGCCGACAATATCGCCGATGAAAAGCAGATTCATGAAAAGCGCTTGAGACCGCGTTCGGTGAGGATGAAGTCCAGGGCCATATCATGCGCCTCCACTGGAAGCGAGGCCAGCTCCTGTCCCGCAAAAGCAAGGCCGATGGCCGGCACCTGCAGCGCCGCAATGGTGCGGTCGTAATAGCCGCCGCCATAGCCCAGGCGATGGCCCGTGGCGTCGAAGGCCAGCAGCGGCACCAGCAGCACATCGGGCTCGGCCAGCGGAAAATCCGCCGCCGGTTCCTGGATGCCCCAGGCCCCGGCCAGCAGCGCTTCGCCATCGGGTACGCGATGATAGGCCAGCCGCTTGTCGCGGGCGGTGACGCGCGGGAAACCGATGATGTGGCCGCGATCCGCCAGCGCCTGCAACAGCAGCGCGGGCTCGGCCTCCTGCGGCAGGGCGTGATAACCGCCAATGATGCTGCCGGGCTTGAGCGGCAGCGCCTCGGCCAGCGCCTCGGCATGGGCCGCCACCGCGACAGGAAAATTCAGGAACGCGGCGGCCAGGCGCGTGCGCTGTTCGCGGGCTTGCGTGCGGAGGGCGATCTTCGGGTTCATCATGAGTCGAACGACGGCAGATTAGCAGATTTGCTTACAATCTCGAGCCGCGCAGCAAAGCCGCGCGGCGACGCTCCGCTAGGGCAAAGCCCCGCCTCCCCCTTATGCGCGAAGCGCATTCAAAAGGGGGAGGTGGCCGTAGCTGGCAAGCCGCGTAGCGGCGATTAAGCCAGCGAAGGCCGGAGGGGGTTAAACAAGAAAGAAGTTAAAGTGGACGGCACCGCGCTCGGCGTTGGTATTGGATCTCATGGGCCTGCAAGTGCAGGTGGGCGCCGTGTGATTAGGACCAGGGTCCAGACCAGGGACAGCTCCCGATGAGTACAATTAAGGCCCCTGGGCATCGCAACCTGACGACGCGAGGCAGGAACCGTCCGCCCTTAATGTAGGCTCACGCCATGCGCGCGGCAATGGCCTCGACCCGCGCGGCTGCGGCTTCCAGCGCGTCGGCGGCAATGCTTTCGGCGGCATTGGCTTTTTCGGCGAGCAAAACGCGCTCGCCCTGCAGGGTTCCCGCCGTTTCGGTGGAGGTGCCCAGCTTTTCCAGCGCCTCGTGATGCTCGTCCGCCAGCAGCAGCGCCGCCGTCAGCAGCAGCTTGGTGTCGCTGGCCTGGCTGCCCACCATGCTCTGCGCCTCGCGCACCTTCACATCGACCAGCGCCGCCAGTTCCTTGAGATGGGCTTCCTCGCCCTCGCCACAGCCCAGCGTATAGGCCTTGCCGTTGACCATGACATTTACCAGCGGCATTGCGATCTCCCTGCTTTATTTACGGTCGCACGTCCTGACGCGAAGTCAGTCAACTTCGCGGGGCCGTCGCTCCCTAGGTGCGCGCCAGCGCGGCGCGAATCTCGCCGATGGCGCCATCAAGGCGCCCTTCGACGTCCTCGGTGACGCCCGAAAGCGCCTCGTTTTCTTCCTCCAGCGCCGCCACCTGCGCCAGCAAACGTTCGCGCTCGGCTTCCAAATCTGCAACCCGGCCCTGCAACTTCGCCACATCGGCGGATGCGTCGGCGTGCCCGGCGGTCTTGCCTTCCAGGGCTTGCAGGGCTGTTTTCAGCCGGTCTGCGGCCAGTTCCAGGCGGCTCATCCGGTGTCTCCCGCTGATTCCGTCAGACTTTAGGCCCCCGCCGGATTTTGGGCAACAAAACCCGCGAAAACAGCCTTGACGGGGGGCAGGGGCCCCTCTTAGTTCCGTGACGGAATTTTCCAAAACAAGTGGCCAACGGGCCGCGCAAGGAGATCAGGCCATGGCCCTTCGTGTTGCAATCAACGGCTTTGGCCGCATCGGGCGCCTGGTGCTGCGGGCGATCGTCGAATCCGGCCGCCGCGACATCGAGGTTGTGGCGATCAACGATCTGGGCCCGGTCGAAACCAACGCCCACCTGCTGCGCTACGACAGCGTCCATGGCCGCTTCCCCGCCACCGTGACGGTGGAAGGCGACATCGTCACTGCAGCGGGCCACCGCATGAAGGTGACGGCGATCCGCAGCCCCGCCGAACTGGCGCACAAGGATCTGGGCGTCGATATCGCCCTGGAATGCACCGGCCTGTTCACCGCCAAGGACAAGGCCATCGCGCACCTGGAAGCCGGCGCCCGGCGCGTGCTGGTCAGCGCGCCCTGCGACAGCGCCGACCGCACCATCGTCTATGGCGTCAACCACGACACCCTGACCAAGGACGATGTCGTTGTGTCCAACGCCTCCTGCACCACCAACTGCCTGGCGCCCGTCGCCAAGGTGCTGCACGACGCCGTCGGCATCGACAAGGGCATGATGACGACCATCCATTCCTATACCGGCGACCAGCCGACGCTGGACACGATGCACAAGGATCTCTACCGCGCCCGTGCCGCCGCATTGTCGATGATCCCGACCTCCACCGGCGCCGCCAAGGCCGTCGGCCTGGTGCTGCCGGAACTGGCGGGCCGCCTCGACGGCATCTCGGTGCGCGTGCCGACTCCGAATGTTTCGCTGGTCGATCTGAAGTTTATCGCCAAGCGCGCCACCTCGGTGCAGGAGATCAACGACGCCATCAAGGGCGCCGCCCTGGGCAATCTCAAGGGCATCCTGGAAGTGGTGAGCGAAAAGCTGGTCTCGTCGGACTTCAACCACAACCCTGCTTCGTCCAGCTTCGCGCTCGACCAGACCAAGGTGATGGACGGCACTTTCGTCAGCGTCATGAGCTGGTACGACAATGAGTGGGGCTTCTCCAACCGCATGGCCGACACCGCCATCGCCATGGGCAAGCTGCTCTGATGCGCGGCCTGCAGTTGGCGCTGATCTACGCCAACTGGGCGGGCAGCGTGTTCTTCGGCTGGTTGCACAATCCCCTGTGGCTGCTGGTGCCGATCGCGGCGTGGGCGGGCTTCGCCTTTGGCGCCACGGCGGCAATCGCCAAGCACCAGAAGGCCATCGGCGTCGCCAACAGCCAGTATGCCAAGGCGATGTTCAAGCCGAACCTGCAACTGATCGGGCGCAATGCCGGGCTCAATTTCGTGCTGTTCGGGGCGGCGTGGGCGGCCTCGGTTATTGTCGGGATGGTGATATGAGCAGCTTCCACAATCTCGATGGCCTGGATGTGAAGGGCAAGCGCGTGCTCGTGCGCGCCGATCTCAACGTGCCGATGGCCGATGGCAAGGTCACTGATGCCACCCGCATCGAACGCCAGGCGCCAACCATCCGCGAGCTGGCCGAAAAGGGCGCCCGCGTCATCGTGCTCAGCCATTTCGACCGCCCCAAGGGCAAGGTGGTGCCGTACATGTCGCTGCAGCCGGTGGCGGCCCCGCTGGCGGCCCATATTGGCCGCGCCGTCGCTTTCGCCACCGACACGGTGGGCGAGAGTGCCAAGCGCGTGATCGCCGCCCTGCAGGATGGCGAAGTGGCGCTGCTGGAAAACACCCGCTTTCACACCGAAGAAGAAAAGAACGACGACGGTTTCGCCAGGCAGCTTGCCGCGCTGGGCGATCTGTTCGTGAACGATGCCTTCTCGTCGGCCCATCGCGCCCATGCCAGCACCGAAGGCGTGGCGCGGCACCTGCCCTCGGTGGCCGGCCGCTCGATGCAGGCCGAGCTGGAACATCTGTCCCGGGCGCTCGCCAACCCGGAACGTCCGCTGCTGGCGGTGGTGGGCGGCGCCAAGGTCTCATCCAAGCTCGACCTGCTGCAGAACCTGGTCGCCAAGGTCGATACGCTGGTGATCGGCGGCGCCATGGCCAATACCTTCCTGGCCGCCCAGGGCCTGTCCGTCGGCAAGTCGCTGCACGAGCCCGATCTGCTGGAGACCGCCCGCAAGGTGATGGCGGCGGCCAAGGCCGCTGGCGTCACCATCCTGCTGCCCGTGGACGTTGTGGTGGCCAAGGAATTCAAGGCCGGGGCGGCGAGCCGGACCTGCGCCGTGGACCAGATCGGGGCCGACGAAATGGCCCTGGATGTGGGGCCCGCGACCATCCAGGCCTTCCAGGCCCACCTGGCCGCGACCCGCACCCTGGTCTGGAATGGCCCGTTCGGGGCCTTCGAGACCCCCCCCTTCGACGCCGGGACCGTGGCGGCGGCGCGGGCGGTTGCCGCAGCGACCAGGGCCGGGAATTTGTTGTCTGTGGCGGGCGGTGGCGATACGGTCGCGGCCTTGGCCCATTCCGGGGTTGAAAACGATTTCACCTACGTTTCCACGGCAGGTGGCGCGTTCCTGGAATGGCTTGAAGGAAAAGAATTGCCGGGCGTCGAAGCACTCAAGACGTCCTGAAAAAAGCTCAAGGGAGAGACTGGTTATGAATCTGGAAGAACTGAACAAGATCGCGAAGCAGATGGTTGAGCCTGGCAAGGGCCTGCTCGCCGCCGACGAATCCAACAACACCATCGGCAAGCGCTTTGCCGACATCAAGACCGAGAACACCGAGGATAATCGCCGCACCTATCGCGAGTTCATGTTCCGCACCGATGTGGCGATGAAGAACCACATCTCCGGCGTCATCCTCTATGATGAGACCATCCGCCAGAAGGCCGCAGACGGCAGCACGCTGGTGTCGCTGATCCAGGCCGCCGGCGCCGTGCCGGGCATCAAGGTCGATACCGGCCCCGTCGCCCTTCCCGGCTTCCCCGGCGAAGTGATCACGCAGGGCCTGGACGGCCTGCGCGAGCGCTTCCAGGAATATCACAAGCTGGGCGCCCGCTTCGCCAAGTGGCGCGCGGTGATCGACATTGCCGATGGCATCCCCACCTATGCCGGCGTCCATGCCAACGCCCAGGCGATGGCGCGTTACGCCGCGCTGGCGCAGGAAAACGGCATCGTGCCGATCATCGAGCCGGAAGTGCTGATGGACGGCGCCCATGACGCCGCCCGCAACGAGGAAGTCACCACCTTCGTGCATCACGAGTTCTTCCACGAACTCTTCCTCGCCAAGGTCGAGCTGGAAGGCATCATCCTCAAGCCCAACATGATCGTGGCGGGCAAGAAGAGCGCCAAGCAGGCCAGCGTGGCGGAAGTCGCCGAGCGCACCCTGCGCGTGCTGCGCCGGACCACGCCGTCGGCGGTGCCGGGCGTTGCCTTCCTCTCGGGCGGCCAGTCGGACCTCGACTCCACCGCGCATCTCGATGCCATGAACAAGCTCGGCGGCAATCCGTGGCCGCTGACCTTCTCCTATGGCCGCGCCCTGCAGGCCGCACCGCAAAAGGCCTGGGGAGGCAAGGCCGACCAGATCGAAGCCGGCAAGGCCGCTTTCGCCCATCGCGCGCTGATGAACTTCAACGCCGCGCTCGGCAAGTGGAACAAGTCGGACGACAAGGCGGCTTGATTTAAACCCCTCTGCCCTTCGCTGGCTTAATCGGCTTCGCCTCGCCAGCTACGGGCACCTCCCCTTTCCATTGCGCTTCGCGCAAAAAGGGGAGGCGGGGCACGGCCAAGCTGCTAGAGGTTGGGGCGGAGGTTTTCCTCCGCCCCTTCTTTTTGAGATAATGCCTGCATGTCTGATTGCCGCCTGTATCTGATTTCACCGCCGCGCATCGCGCCCACAGACTTTGCGGGCGTGCTCAAGGACACGCTGAAGGGCGGCGATGTCGCCTCCTTCCAGTTGCGGCTGAAGGACATCAGCGACGACGAGATCCGCCGCGCCACCGACATCCTGCGTCCTGTCGTGCAGGGCGCGGGCGCTGCCTTCATCCTCAACGACCGGCCGGACCTTGCCGCCGAGCTGGGCTGCGATGGCGTCCATGTCGGCCAGGAAGATGCCTCTTACGCGCAGGCGCGCGCGGCGTTGCCCAATGGCATTGTCGGCGTCACCTGCCATGACAGCCGTCACCTGGCCATGGAAGCGGGCGAAGCGGGCGCAGACTATGTCGCCTTCGGCACCTTCTTCCCGACCCAGACCAAGGAGCCCAAGAGCCGCGCCGACATCGATTTGCTGCAATGGTGGAGCCAGATGATGGTGGTGCCGTGCGTCGCCATTGGCGGCATCACGGTCGCCAATGCCCCCGCGCTAGTGGAAGCGGGTGCCGACTTCCTCGCCGTCGCCGCCGGCGTGTGGGAGCATGCCGACGGCCCGCGAGGCGCCGTGAAAGCCTTCAACGCTCTGTTCTGATTACTTCGACGCCGACAGGGTGCGGCACTGCTGGTAGCTCTGCAGCGTCATGCGGTCGAGCGTCGCTGCATCGAAGCCGGATTCCTGCACGCGGGCGCGATCACTCGCGGCAACACGCTGGCACCAGGCATCGTCGCCAGAAGGGGCAGCCACAGTGACGGGTACATTCGCAGCAGCGGCGGTCATGGCATCATCCGCAGGCGGGTCCGCGAAACTGAGCAATCCGTTCATCGCGGAACAGGCGGAAAGCGTAAGCAAGGCCAGAAAAAATAACGGCGTATATCTGTTCATACTTTGTTGTGCTCATGGCATTGGCCTTTGTGACAAACGGGAGACAGAGCTTATCGCAAAAATCATGGTGGAGACAATTATACCTGCAGAAAAAATTCCCTTGCGTGAGTGGCGTCATCATCACGACTCGATGCGGCTTTCCGTTCTGGAAATGTTACCTGCGCGCGTGCGGCATTGTTGCGCGCTCTGCAACGTCATCTGGGGCCTTCAATTCGCGCCTGACCCTAGCCAGCCGCCCTTAACGAAATGCCAGATTTCTGTGGCGCAGTTGGTGCCAAATTTTCTGAAAAAGCGGTGCTTTCTGCCGGGGCAAAGCGGAAAATCCGCCGTGCTGGCCTTTGCCCGCGCAGGCTGCTAGATCTCCGCCCGCTCTTTGAATCTGTGACCTTCACCAACGCGGCCGCCGTCTTTTCGGCGTGGGCCGCACTCCAACATAGAGGCAAGCCCGCCCCCATGGCCAAGATTACCGGCAACGAAATCAGCCCCGGCGTGCTGATCAACTATGAAGGCGGTCTGTGGATCGCGGTGAAGACCGTCAAGGTGAAGCCCGGCAAGGGCGGCGCCTACAACCAGGTCGAGCTCAAGAACGTCACCACCGGCACCAAGCTGAACCAGCGCTTCCGCTCCGACGAAGCGGTGGACGAAGCCTATCTCGACAAGAAGGACTTCCAGTTCCTCTTCGCCGCCGGCGACATGCTCACCTTCATGGATATGGAGAGCTATGAGCAGATCGAGCTGGCGATTGATTTCGTCGGCGAAGACCAGGCGCGCTTCCTGCAGGACGGGATGAAGACGCTGGTGCACATGTATGAAAGCACGCCCATCGGCATCAAGCTGCCGGTCAATGTCGTGTTGACCGTGACCGAGGCCGACCCGGTGATGCGCGGCGGCACAGCCGCACCGTCCTACAAGAGCGCGGTGCTGGAGAATGGCATGAAGATCCAGGTCCCACCCTTCATCGAGGCCGGCGAGAAGATCGTCGTCGCCACCGAAGATGGTTCCTACCTGCGCAGGGCTGACTGATCATGGCGTATTACTCCCCCGCGATGAACGTAATGATGGCCGCGGCCCGCAAGGCGGCGCGCCCGCTGATCCGCGATTTCGGCGAACTGGAAAATCTCCAGATCTCGCAGAAGAGCCCCGGCGACTTCGTCACCCATGCCGACAAGCGCACCGAACAGATCCTGATCGACGAGCTGACCAAGGCCCGCCCCGGCTATGGCTTCCTGGGCGAGGAAGGCGGCGGCATCGAAGGCAAGGACAAGAGCCACCGCTTCATCATCGATCCCATCGACGGCACCAGCAACTTCCTGCATGGCATCCCGCACTTCGCGATTTCCATCGCGCTGGTACGCGAAGGCCAGCTGGTCTCGGGCCTGGTCTTCAACCCGGTCACCGACGAGATGTTCACCGCCGAAAAGGGCTCGGGCGCCTTCCTGAACGACAAGCGGCTGCGCGTCGCCGCCCGCCGCGAGATGTCGCCCTGCCTCTTCGCCACCGGCTTGCCCTTCGCCGGCCGTAGCGGCCAGGCGCGCGCCCTGGCCGAGGCCGGCGCGATCATGGCGGCGACCAGCGGCATCCGCCGCTTCGGCTCGGCGGCGCTCGACCTGGCCTGGACAGCGGCGGGCCGCGTCGATGGCTTCTGGGAGCATGGCATCAATATCTGGGATACGGCGGCGGGCATCGTGCTGGTGCGCGAGGCCGGCGGCATCGTCAGCGACTTCCATGGCCGCACCGATGGCCTGCAGGGCGACGAGATCGTCTGCGCCAACGAGCATTTGCACCCGCAACTGCTCAAGGCCCTCAAGAATGCGGTCAAGGACGCGGCCTGAGGCCAAATCCACGCAGCCGTTGAGGTGAAACCGGCCCCGGGCTATGGTCGCCGCGTCGATTGGCGGGCCCCGGTTTTTCATGCGCGTTTCCTCTTTTGCCGTCCTTCCGGGCCTGGCGCTTGCCAGCGCGCTGGCGCTGGCCCCCGCCCCGGCCCAGGCGGTCAATTCCGGCCTTGAAATCCAGGTCAACCCGATCGGTCCGGGCGGCGGCGAATTGCTGCTCTATCCCGGCGGCCAGTATCTGCGGGTGGTCCCGCGCCTGCGCCATCCCGCCGAAGCGCCCGCCATCCGGGGTGGTTCCGTCCGCCTCGCCAGCGCCGCCCCGCGTATTGCCGCGCCGCGCCCGGCGCCCGCCCCTGCCCCCGTGACACCGCCACCGGCCCCGCCGCCGCGTGTCGCCAGCATCGCACCGGCCCCAGCGCCCGCGACCAGCAACATCCTGGGCAACCTGCCCACCATCTCGATGGCCCCGCAGCAGCCTGCCCTGCCCGAAACCCGCGCCACCGCCAGCACCGACGGCCTGGACAAGCAGGGCGTCATCCTCTTCGCCAAGGACGCCGTCTCCCCCGCCGAGGGCGCCATCGGCGATATCCGCCTGCTGGCCCAGAAGCTGAACGACACCCTGCGGCGGCCCCAGTCGCGGGTCGAAGTGATGGCCTATGGCGGCAACAAGGGCGACAAGGGCTCGGATGCCCGCCGTCTCACCCTCAAGCGCGCCCTGGCGATCCGCCAGATCCTGATCGATGCCGGCGTCTCCTCGGCGCGGATCAATGTCCATGCCCAGGGCGGCGTCGATGATTCCGGACCCGCAGACCGCGTGGACGTTTTCGTCCGGGCATGATCATCCTGAAATCCTTGCGCCCATATCGCGCCGTCCTTGTGGCGGCATGCCTGCTGCTGCCGGTGCAGGCCGCGCAGGCCGGCACCACCACCACGATCGGCACCGGCGTCGCCATCGCGCTGCCGCTGACGGCGGCGGGCATCGCCATCTACAAGCGCGACTGGAACGGCGTGGTCGATCTGGGCCTCACCGCCGTCGCCACGGTGGGCACCGCCTTCGCGCTCAAGCAGATCATCAAGGAGCGCCGCCCCGACGGCAGCGATTTCAAGTCTTTCCCCTCCGACACCTCGGCGCTGGCGGCCTCTGGCTCCAGTTTCCTGTGGGCGCGCTATGGCTGGGAGTATGGCGTGCCTGCCTTCGCCGCCAGCCAGTTCGTCTCCTGGTCGCGGGTGGATGCCAAGAAACACCATTGGCACGATACGGCCGCCAGTTCGCTGATCGCGTTCGGCTATTCGATGCTGATCACGCCGCGCTTCAGCAAGTACAAAATCTATACCGAGCTGGAAACCATGCCGGACGGCGGCAGCGTGGTGCGCTTCGCCTATAACTTCTAGGCCAGTTTGCGCACGTCCTCGAAACTGTCCACGCGCCGCAGCGCCGGGAACAGCTTCATCCAGGTCCCCACCACGATCAGCGTGCCGATGCCGCCGGCCACCACGGCGCGCACCGTGCCGAACGCAGCAGCGGTGACGCCGGATTCAAATTCGCCCATCTCGTTGGAGGCGCCGATGAACAGCATGGAGACGGCGCTGACGCGGCCGCGCATGGCATCGGGCGTCGCCATCTGCACCATCGCGCCGCGAATATTCACGCTCACCATGTCGGTGGCGCCCAGCACGAACAGGCACAACAGCGACAGGGGAAACCAGGTCGAAAATCCGAAGACGATGGTGGCAAGGCCGAAGCCCGCCACCGCCGTGAACAGGGTGGCGCCGACATGGCGCTGCAGTGGCCAGCGCGCCAGATAGAGCGCGATCAGGCAGGCCCCCACCGCCGGGGCGCTGCGCAGGAAACCCAGCCCCATCGGCCCGACATGCAGGATATCAGCGGCATAGATGGGCAGCAGCGCCGTCACGCCCCCCAGCAACACGGCAAAGAGATCGAGGCTGATCGCGCCCAGCACGATGGGCCGCTGCAGGACGAAGCGGATGCCTTCGCGGACGCGTTCGCCGCGAGTGGCAAGGCTTTTTTCCGGCGTGAAGCGGCGGCCCTGCAGCCGCGCCACGATCCCGGCCGCCGTCTGCAGAAAGACAAAACACAGGCCATAGACCAGCGCCGGTTCGCCGCTGGCATAGAGAAAGCCGCCCAGCGCGGGACCGGCGATCACCGCCGTGGTGAAGACCGAGGAATTGTAGGCCATCGCCTGGGGCAGTCGTTCCAGCGGCACCAGGAAGGGCAGCAGCGACGAGCCGGAGGGCGCTGCGAAGCCGCGCGCCGCGCCGAACAGCACCAGCACGGCATAGAAAGGCAGGCTGGAGCGAACCCCGAACAAAGTGAGCAGCAGGAAAATGAGACTGCACAGCGAGAGCGCCCGCGCCGCCCAGGCATAGACCCGGCGCTGGTCATAGCGGTCAGAGATGTCGCCCGCCGGCAGCGTCAGCAGGAACATGGGCACGAACTGGCACAGGCCCACTAGGCCCAGCGACAACGCGGTCTTTTCCATGTCGTAGATCTGCCAGCCGATCGCCACCGACTGGATCTGCATGGCGCAGGTGGAAAGAAAGCGCGAACCGACGAAGTGGTGAACGTCTTTTGGGCGATAGGTGGGATGGGCGGTGTCGCTCACGCATCCCTAAGAGCGCGAAGCCCTTCCCGCGTCAAGCCCGTGCCGCGCATAGCCGCTCATTTGACGGCGGCGATGCGTGGCAAACCGGCCCGCAGCCTGCGGGTGGCCCTCCCGTCACCCGCATGCAATAATGACGAACGACGGTAAGAGCATGATCACAATGCAATGGCCTAGATTCGGGCTCCTGTTAGGCATCGCGGTGGCGATGGCGTGCCCGGCCCTGCCAGCGAACGCTGCGGCCAATCTCACGATCCGCGTGGAGAATGTCCTGCAGGCCGGCGGCATCCTCCGGCTCGGCCTTTACGACCAGGCGCGCTATCCGGATGACAATGCCAAGCCCGTTGCATTCGCGGATGTCACGGCCGTCGGGGGCACGACGATCGTCACGCTGCGGGCTATTCTGCCAGGCGTCTATGCCATCCAGGCGTTTCAGGACGTCAACGGCAATGACAAGATGGATACCAGCTGGATCGGCATACCGCTGGAGCCTTTCGGGTTTTCGCGGGATGCCAAGCCCTTTCTCAGCAAGCCGTCTTTCGACGCCGTGAAGTTCACCCTCGCCGAGGGCGAGAACAGCCAGACCCTGCATTTGCAAAGCTTCGTCAAGGATTCACCCGCAGAAAAAGCGCGCGACGCCATTCGCGCGCGTCAACGCCAGTGAGCAACCAGATGCGATCTTCACCCGTGCCAATTGCCACCCTGCTCACGCGCACCGGCGCAGGCCTGGCGCTGACATTCCTGCTGCTGGGCACAGGTGCCGGAACCGCGCTGGCACAAGGCGGCCCGGCATCGTTGCAGGAGATTCAGCTGACCGGTTCTTTCGGCCTCGACTATTCCAATGGCGGCTACGGCACCAACCAGAACACCAATGTCCTGCTGGGCCTTTTCGGCCTGGGCCTGGAAACGGACAGTTTCCGCGTCACCGCCAGCATGCCCTATATGCGCATCTCGGGCCGTGGCCTGGTGGTGTTCGACGCCGGCGGCAATGCCATCGTCGTCAACCGGCGCGGGTCCACCGCCTCGGATGTGCGGACCGGCTTTGGCGACCTCAATCTCAGCGCCTCCTAAACGATCCCGCCGGCCATACTGGATGACTTCGAAGTGCGGCTGACCGCCAGCACCAAGCTTCCCACGGCATCGTCACGCCGCAGGCTCAGCACCGGTGAAGCCGATTTCGGCATGAACATCGACGTCTCGCGCCAATACGGCATCTGGGGGCCGTTCCTGGCCGTGGGATACCTGATCCCGGGCCGCCCTCTCGCCTACACGCTGAGCGACACGGTCTCGGTATCGGCCGGCACCAGCATCGAACTCAGCAGCAACCTGGTCGCCGTCACGTCTTATGAATATGACAGCGAGAGCGCGCCGCTGGTCGCGGCCTCGCATCAACTGTTTGGCTCACTCAGCTGGGTTCGCGATGGCGGCGTAACCCTGACGGGTTACACCAAGATCGGCCTCAACGACGGCAGCCCCGATATCGGCGGCGGCCTGCTGGTCTCGTTCGGCTTTCCCTGACGGCGGCAGAGCGCCGCCAGGCGCCAATCAGCCCAGCTTGGGTTCCAGCGTCTTGCAGACCGCGATCAGGCCGCGCACGGCGTCGGCGGACTTGTTGAGGGCGGCCTTCTCGGCCTCCGTCAGTTCCAATTCGACGATGCGCTCCACGCCCTTCTCGCCGATGACGCAGGGCAAGCCGACATAAAGATCCTTGATGCCATAGGCGCCATCGACATGGGCGGCGCAGGGCAGCACGCGCTTCTGGTCCTTCAGATAGCTTTCGGCCATCTGGATGCCGCTGGTGGCCGGGGCGTAATAGGCCGAGCCGGTCTTGAGCAGGCCGACAATCTCGGCGCCGCCATTGGCGGTACGTGTGATGATGGCGTCCAGACGGTCCTGCTTCAGCCAGCCCATCTTCACCAGTTCCGGCAGGGCGATGCCCGCGACGGTGGAGAAGCGCGGCATCGGCACCATGGTATCGCCATGACCGCCCAGCACGAAGGCGGAAACATCTTCCACCGAGACATTCATCTCTTCGGCCAGGAAGTGGCGGAAGCGGGCGCTGTCCAGCACGCCGGCCATGCCGACGATCTTGTTGTGCGGCACGCCGGAGAATTTCTGCAGCGCCCAGACCATCGCGTCGAGCGGGTTGGTGATGCAGATGATGAAGGCGTTCGGCGCGTGGGCCTTGATGCCTTCGCCGACGGCCGCCATCACCTTGAGGTTGATGCCGATCAGGTCGTCGCGGCTCATGCCCGGCTTGCGCGGCACGCCGGCGGTGACGATCACCACATCGGCGCCGGCGATGTCGGCATAGGAGTTGGTGCCCGAAAGCTTGGCGTTGAAGCTGTCCACCGGGGCGGACTGGGCGAGGTCGAGCGCCTTGCCCTGGGGCAGGCCTTCGGCGATGTCGAAGATCACCACATCGCCCAGCTCCTTCAGGGCCGCCAGGTGGGCCAGGGTGCCACCGATCTGTCCGCCACCGATAAGAGCAATCTTCTTGCGCGCCATGGGTTGTCCTTCCAGGGATATAGGGGCCGTGCGTGGGGCCAGGGAAATTGTGCGGTTGCTAACTAGCCGCTGGGCCCCCTGCCTGCAAGTCGGCAGATCGTCCTATTCGGCCACCAGGCGCAGGAAGGCCATCGCCCCGCGTGGGGCCCCGCCATAAGCGCCAAGGACGGAAGACGGAGCAAAGTTAAAGGCATAGAGGCCGCCCAGCCCCAGCGTGAAATGCTCTGACAATTGGACATCCCGGACCACGCCAACACTGATTTCCCCAGCGGTGAAAATGCCCGGCTCGGGCACCAGTTCGCCGCTCTCGATCGCCTCGCCCCGGGCGAACAGGCTCCAGCCGGCATCCGGCTTCCAGGTCGCCTCGACCAGCCCGGCATTGGTGCTCTCCCCGTCGGACAGGCGCTTGTTGCCGAACGCCGCCGTGACGCCCAGCGATCCAAAAGAGAAGGTTTCGAACCAGGTGGCGCTGATGGTGGCGCGCTGCTCATTGTCGGCAGCGTGCAGCGCCTCCGGGCTCTTCAGCCAGCCCAGCGAAGCCTGCAGCGACCAGCTCTGTGTCGGATTGAAAGTCAGGCGCAGGGCGGTGGAATCGAACCTGGCTTCGTCGAAATCAAACCGGAACTGGTCGGGCCCGCGGCCGGTGAATTGCGAGACCTCGAATTTCCACTGGTCATGGACAAAGCCCGCTGTCGCCACGCCGAAGGTGATATGCGTGGAATCCAGCCAGTGATGCGTGATCGGCGTCGCCGGATTGTCCAGCGCCGAGGGGCGATGCATGTAGGCACCCGGCCCCAGCGCCGGTTCGCCCGGATAGCCAACATAAAGAAAAAGGCTGTCGCCCTGTGACAGCTTCTGGCTGACGCTGGCCGACATCTCCATCACCAGTTCGTGCGGATGCTGGCGGTTGACCAGGTGCGTCACGCCGTCAGCGGTTTCACCGGCCGCCAGCAGCAGCGGATAGCCGCGCTTGCCCATGAAGGGATCGAGGCTGAGCATGCCGCGCAGCGCCAGCGTCCCGCCGCTGGCCAGTGGCGTGGAGGCCATGCCCATCGCCATGCCGGTGGCGAAGCCCATGCTGTCGCCGCGCGGGCCCGACTGGCTGTCCGCCACGGCCAACAGTTTCGCGTGCCACATCACCATCCAGTCGCCAATGTCTTCGAGATGAATGCCCGCATGCGGCGCGGCTTCCGGCTGCCAGCTTGTGCCCGACGCCTCGCGCGACATGGCATAGGGACCCAGCACGCCTTGCATGGGCGGCATCGCCATGCCGTGCATGGCGTGATCCATCACTGGCGCCGGCATCTGGTGCGCGGAATGATCGACGGGTTCCTGCGCCAGCGCGGGCGTGGCGGCGAGCAGAAACAGCAGGGAAAGTTTTTTCATCATCGTCCAAAAGAAAAGGCCGGGCGTTTTCGCGCCCGGCCTTTCTCATATCGAAAAGAGGCGATTGTTAGATCGCTTCCTTCAGCTCCTTGGAGGCGCGGAACGCGACCTTCTTGGACGCCTTGATCTTGATGGCCTCGCCGGTGGCGGGGTTGCGGCCCATGCGGGCGGCGCGCTTGCGCACGACGAGGATGCCCAGGCCATTGAGGCGGATGCGCGCGCCCTTCTTCAGGTGCTTGGTGATAAGCGCAATGGCGTCTTCCAAGAAGAGGTTGGCGCTCTTCTGGGAGATCTCGTGCTTCTCGGCCAGAGCGGCGGCGAGCTGGCGGGTGGAAAGAGTTTCGACCTTCACGGCCGCAGTCTTGGTCTTGGTTGCCATTGGGATGTTCCCTCTTAACGAATCAACAGATAGGCCTTAATTTACTGCATTTCCTGAATCTGCAAGCGCGCAAAAACGAAAAAAGCCCCGAAAATCGTGGCTTTCTTGCGGTTATTCACGGAAAACCCGGTTTTACTGGGCTTTTTGCGTCCCCGCGCGCCAGCGGCGCGCGGGAAAACAGGATCAGGCGGCGTCGGAGCTGTTGTTCTCGACGCGCTCGCTGATGCGGGCGGACTTGCCGGTGCGGCCGCGCAGGTAATAGAGCTTGGCGCGACGCACCTTGCCCTTGCGGACCACGGTCACCGAGTCGACCAGCGGCGAATAGATCGGGAAGACGCGCTCCACGCCCTCGCCATAGGAGAGCTTGCGCACGGTGAAGGCCTCGTTCAGGCCAGCGCCCTGGCGGGCGATGCAGACGCCTTCGAACGCCTGGATGCGCTCGCGGGTCTTGTTCGACTTGGTCTTCTCATCAAAGGTGACGTCCACCACCTTGACGTTGACCTTGAGGGTGTCGCCCGGACGGAAGTCGGGCAGCGCCTTGGTCCGCACGGTCGCCATCTGCTCGGCTTCGAGCGTCTGCAAAAGGTTCATTTCGTAGTCTCCGTACTCTATTAATGTGGTCGCGGTTTGCGCGCCTTTCCCAGCCGAATTCGACAAAATTCGGCTGGGAAAGCCGCTAAAACCGCCACTGCGAGCCGGGCCGTATAGCCTAGCGCCTCTTTTTTTCAAAGGGGGAAAGCCCCTTTTCATAGAGGCTCCAGAGGTCGGGGCGGCGTTCCCGTGTCAGCCGTTCCGCCTCACCTTGCCGGAATTCGGAAATTTCCTTGTGATTTCCGCCATTTAGGACATCCGGGATGCCTCTTCCCTCAAAGTCCTGCGGGCGGGTGAAATGGGGGTATTCCAGCAGCCCGGCGGCGAAGCTTTCCTCCTCGGTGGAGGCATGCTGCCCCAGCACCCCGGGGATCAGCCGGACCGTGGCCTCGATCAGGGCCATGGCGGCGATCTCGCCCCCCGCCAGCACAAAGTCGCCCAGGCTGACTTCCTCGATTCTGCGGGCCTCGATCACCCGCTGGTCCAGGCCCTCGAAACGGCCACAGAACAGGATGGCGCCGGGCCCTTCGCTAAGCGCGCGCACCCTGCCTTGCGTCAGCGGCGCGCCCCGGGGCGACAGATAGATCAGGGGGCGGTCATTGCGGGGCACGGCGTCAATCGCGGCCGCCGCCACATCGGCGCGCAGCACCATGCCCGGCCCGCCACCGGACGGGCTGTCATCCACCGTGCGGTGCTTGCCCAGGCCGTGGTCACGGATATCGCGGACATCGAGCGACCACAGATTGCTGGCCAGCGCCTTGCCCAGCAGCGAACCGCCCAGCGGCCCGGGGAACATGTCGGGAAAAAGAGTCAGAACGCTTGCTGCCCAGCTATTCGACATGGGGATGCGGGCCTTCACCCTCATCGTCTTCGGGCACCGCAATCAGAATACGTCCGCCCTTGATGTCGATTTCCGGCACGGTCTCGCGGGTGAAGGCCAGAAGAATATCATCATCACCGCGCTGAATCGCGATCACATCGCCCGCGCCGAAATTGTGCAGGGCCGAGACCTTGCCGATCAGGCGGCCTTGCGCGTCATAGGCTTCCAGCCCGACCAGGTCGGCATGGTAGAATTCGTCTTCGTCCGGCGGCGGCAGCGCATCGCGCGGCACGAATAGCTCGGTGCCCCGCAGTGCCTCGGCAGCCTCGCGCGTGGCGATGCTCTTGAATGAAATCACCGCCTCGCCCGGTTTACCCGTGCGAAAAGCGGTGATCTCGTAACGTCTGCCCGATACGTCATGCAGCACGCCGTAGCGCGACAGGGCTTCGGGGTCGCCGGTGAAGGTCTTGACCTTCACCGCGCCCTTCAGGCCCTGGGCGCCCATCACGGCAGCCAGCAGGACGTTGCCGGACAATTACTCGGCAGCCGGAGCTTCCGCAGCCTTGGCGGCGGCGGCAGCGCGTTCCTGCGCCTTCTTCTTGGGCTGGGCCTTGTTGGGGTTGTTGTGGACGCGCTTCTTGGTGATGCCGGCATCGGCCAGCCACTTGTTGACGCGGTCCGAGGCAACGGCGCCCTTGACGACCCAGGCCTTGGCCTTTTCCAGGTCCAGCTTGATGCGGTCGGCATGATCCGACGGCAGCAGCGGATTGTAGAAGCCGATCTTCTCGATGAAGCGGCCGTCGCGCGGGCTGCGCGAGTCGGAGATCACGATGTTGTAGTGCGGACGCTTCTTGGTGCCGCCGCGGGCGAGACGAATACGCAGAGCCATTTCAGTTTTCCTTCGTTACTTCTGTTTTGGTCGCTCCGGCTCTCGCCGACGCTCCCGTTGAACTGTTGAACTATTTGCGCGGAAAGCCCGGAGGCATACCGCCACCGAACATTCCGCCCATCATTCCACTTGGGCCACCGGGCATTTGCGGCATGCGGCCGCCCTTGCCCATTTTCTTCATCATGTCCGCCATCTGGCGGTGCATCTTGAGAAGCTTGTTGACCTCGCTGACCTCGACGCCCGAACCGGCGGCGATGCGCTTCCTGCGCGAGCCATTGATAACGTCGGGATCGCCACGCTCGGCGCGGGTCATGGATTTGATGATCGCTTCCTGGCGGGTGATGACGCGGTCGTCGATGCCCGCTGCGTCGAGCTGATCCTTGATCTTGCCCACGCCCGGCAGCATGCCCAGGATGCCCTTCATGCCGCCCAGCTTCTTCATCTGGCCAAGCTGCGAAGCCAGGTCGTTCATGTCGAACTGACCTTTCTTCATTTTGGCGGCGAGCTTTTCCGCCTCCGCCTTGTCGATGCCTTCGGCAGCCCGTTCGACCAGGCTGACGACATCGCCCATGTCGAGGATGCGGCCGGCCACGCGCGCCGGGAAGAACGGTTCCAGCGCTTCCAGCTTTTCGCCCGCGCCCAGGAACTTGATCGGTGCGCCGGTCACGAACCGCATCGACAGCGCCGCGCCGCCACGGCCATCGCCATCGACGCGCGTCAGGATGATGCCGGAAATGCCGACCGTGTCGTTGAACGATTTGGCGATATTGACCGCGTCCTGGCCGGTCAGCGAATCCGCCACCAGCAGGGTTTCGTGCGGCGAAACCAGTTTCTTCACCGACGCCACTTCGGCCATCAGCTGTTCATCGACATGCTGGCGGCCGGCGGTATCAAGGATGACGGCGTCATAGCCGCCGACCTTGGCCGACGCCATGGCGCGGCGGGCGATGTCGAGCGGCCCCTGCCCGGCGATGATCGGCAGCACGGCAACGCCGGCCTGCTCGCCCAGCACGCGCAACTGCTCCATGGCGGCAGGGCGGGTGGTGTCGAGCGACGCCATCAGCACGCGCTTCTTCTCGCGGGTCTGCAGCATCAGCGCCAGCTTGGCGGATGTCGTGGTCTTGCCCGAACCCTGCAGGCCGACCATCAGGATCGGCGCGGGCGGCGATCCCAGGCTCAGCGAGGCGTTCTCCGCACCGAGCACTTCGACCAGCACATCGTGCACGATCTTGATGACCTGCTGGGCGGGCGAGACCGAGCGGATGACATTCTCGCCGATGGCGCGCGGACGCACCTTGTCGATGAAATCCTTCACCACCGGCAGCGCCACGTCCGCCTCGATCAGGGCGGCGCGCACTTCGGCCAGCGCGGCATCGACATCGCTCTCGCTGAGCGCGCCGCGCCCGCGAAGCTTGTCGAATACGCCGCCGAGGCGCGATTGCAGTGACTCAAACATCAGACCTCAAAACCCAAACAGTTTCGCCCCAGGGGGCGCAACGCGCTGCCTGGGGGCGATCCCTCGCGCAGGGCGGGGGACCGAAGGGCCTTCTGGCTCTTCGGAAAGAGGCGGTGTTCTAGGCCCTCCCAGCGGCAAAAGTCAAATATCCAGCCTTTAAAAGGCCTTGGATGCTGGTGGTTTGACCGTAACCGTACAGAATTAGGCATTGGTGGCCGCTGCGCGGGCGGGCATAAGCTGCCGCCATGCTGATGACCCCACCGGCCACACCCCACGATTTCCAGCCCGACCTGGATGCCTTCGCCGCCATTCCCGCCATCGGCACCATCCTGGAAGTGATCTGCCGCCCCACCGGCCTGCGCTTTGCCGCCGTCGCCCGTGTCACCGAGGATCGCTGGGTCTGCTGCGCGGCCAAGGACGATCTCGCCTTCGGCCTGGTGCCCGGCGGCGAGTTGAAGGTCGAAAGCACCATCTGCAACGAAATCCGCGGCCATGGCCGCGAGGTCGCCATCGACCATGTCGCCGAGGACGATTCCTGGCGCGGCCACCCCACCCCGGCGCTGTAAGGCTTCCAGAGCTATATCTCGGTGCCGATCACGCTGACCGATGGCGAATTCTTCGGCACGCTCTGCGCCATCGATCCGCATCCCAACACGCTGAACAATCCCAGCGTGCTCGGCATGTTCCGGCTCTTCGCCCGGCTCATCGCCCATGAGCTGGAGGCCTATCAGCAGCTGCAGCAGATGGAGCGCGAGAACCGGGCGCTGCACCAGTCCTTCGATGCGGGCCTGGGCCATGACATGCGCAACACGCTGGCGGCGATGCTGGCAGGCACGCGGCTGCTGACACGTACGCCGCTGAATGATCGCGCCAAGCTGATCGTGGCGGAAATGGAAAAGTCGGCCCAGCAACTGTCGCAGCAGGTGATGACAGCGATGTCGCCCGGCGCCTTGCCGCCGAGTTGACAGCCTCCGCTGCGGCGGCGAGGCTTGCCCCATAATAATATCCTGGGGGAAAACCATGACCGATCTCAGCCGCCGCAGCCTGCTGGCAGGCGTTGCCGCCCTGCCCGCCGCCAACGCCTTTGCCCAGCCAGCGCCCAATCCCCTGCTGGGGCGTCCCCGCAGCGTCATCACCGAGCCGCCCCGCGAATGGGGCCCGGGCGCACCACTCTCGGTCTTCCCCGATCCCGACATCATCAACCTGGACCCCAGCTTCAATGCCCTGCGCCAGAATCATGGTGCCATCCGGCGGGTGGGCACCGGCTTTGAATGGGCGGAAGGCCCCGCCTGGTCGGGCGAAGGCCAGTATGTCGTCTTCAGCGACGTGATGGGCGACGTGCAGTATCGCTACATCTGGGATGCCAACATCGTGCTGCCCTTCCGGCGGCCATCCTTCAACAGCAACGGCAACAGCTTCGATTTCCAGGGCCGGCAGATTTCCGCCCAGCATTTCAACCGCCGCGTCGTGCGCTGGGAGCATGACGGCTCCATGACCATCATCGCCGACAAGTTCAACGGCCAGCCGCTGAACTCGCCCAACGACCCGGCGCCCCATCCCGATGGCAGCATCTGGTTTTCCGATCCGACGTTCGGATCGCAGATGTCCGAAGGCCATGTCGATATTGGCGATGGGCCGACCAACCCGGGCGGCCGTCTCAACCCGGCGCTGGGCAATCCGGGCAGCGGCATCATCAGTTCGCAGAAGCAGGTGCTGCCACGCCAGATCTATCGCTGGGACCCGTCGGGCCGCGTCGACATGGTGGCCACCGGCGGCAATACCAACGGCCTGGCCTTCTCGGCCGACTACAAGAAGCTGTACTTCGTCTGGACCGGCGGCATTTCGCAGGCCGATGTCGTGGGCGGCAAGCTGCAGAACATCCGCCCCTTCACCGATTGCATGATCGACGGCGTGCGCTGCGGCCCGGACGGGTTGCGCGTCGATGTCGCCGGCAATGTCTGGATCGGTTCGGCGGCGCCGCTGGGCTATGGCGGCGTCACGGTATGGAATCCCGATGGCAAGGCCATTGGCCGCATCCGCCTGCCGGAAAACTGCGCCAATCTCTGCTTCGCCGGGCCCAAGCGCGACTGGCTGTTCATGACCGCCAGCCAGTCGATCTACACGCTGCGCGTCAACATACAGGGCGCAGCGCCCAGCTAGGGCGACGAACGCCCTGAGCGTAAGCGAAGGGCACGGTGCCCAGTTAGTTGTCCTTGCTGTCATGGCCCGCGACTGCGGGCCACCCAGGTGAGGTCTGCGCCGGGCTTTCAGGCATCACGTTATCCCAACTGGATGGTCCACACTCCGGTGGGCCATGACAATTGTGGTGCTGCGGAACCTGTAGTTGACAGCCCGCCGCCACCCTTCGATGCTTCCCGCAAGAACAGAATCCTTGGGGGAAACATGACCGATCTCAACCGCCGCCTCATGCTTGCGGGCGCCGCCGCCACCGTACCGGCGCTGGCGCTGGCGCAGACGCGCCCGCAACAGGCCAACGTCATCTCCAATCCGCCGCGCCAGTGGGGCCCGGGCTCGCCGCCGGTGAGCTATCCCGATCCCGATGTGCTGGTGATCGATCCTTCCTTCAGCGACCTGATCCTGGGCCTGACCGCGATCCAGCGCGTCGGCACCGGCTACCAGTGGGCGGAAGGCCCGGCCTGGAGCGCGCAGGGCAATTACGTCGTCTTCAGCGACGTGCAGGCGAGCATCCAGTATCGCTACATCTGGGAAACCGGCCAGGTCACGCCCTATCGCAAGGAAAGCTACAACGCAAACGGCAGCGCCTTCGATTTCCAGGGCCGCCAGATCACGGCGCAGGATTTCGCCCGCCGCATCGTGCGCTGGGAGCATGACGGCGCGATGACCGTCATCGCCGACAAGTATAATGGCCAGCCGCTGAACTCGCCCAACGACTTCGCCGTGCATCCCGACGGCAGCATCTGGTTCACCGACCCCTATTATGGCGGCCAGCTTTCCGAAGGACATCCCGACCTGGATGGCGGCCCCTTCAATCCGGGCGGCCTGCGCGATCCGCGCATCGGCAACCAGGGCAGCGGCATCTTCAGTGCGCAGAAGCAGGTCCTGCCGACGCAGATCTACCGCTGGGACCCTTCACCAGCTCCTGGGGGCCGCCTCGATGTCGTCGCCACCGGCAAGGTGCCCAACGGCCTGGCCTTCTCACCCGACTGGAAGAAACTCTATTTCCTCTGGGGCGCGGACCTGGCCGTGGCCGATGTGGTGAACAACCGGCTGCAGAATATCCGCACCTTCAGCGACCTGATGGTGGATGGCGTCAAATGCGGCGGCGACGGCGTCCGCGTCGACCGCGCCGGCAATGTCTGGTCGCCCTCCAACGCCGCCTTCGGCTATTCCGGCGTCACCATCTGGAACCCGGCGGGCAAGCTGATTGGCCGAATCCGCCTGCCGGAAGTCTGCGCCAACGTGACCTTTGCAGGCCCCAAGCGCGACTGGCTCTTCATGTGCGCCAGCCAGTCGGTCTACCTGCTGCATCTGAATATCCAGGGTGCGAGTCCTTTCTAAAAGGGCTCGTGCCCGGCAGCAGCACCGCCCGGCTGGTGTCCGCTACTTCAGCCCGAGCGTCTGGGCGAGATAGACAAAGGATAAGCCCCACATCTCCGCCGACTGCTTGTGGTCGGCGGCGGCGGAATGGCCGCCATCGGTGTTCTCGTAGAACAGCACGTCATGGCCCTGTTCCTTCATCCGCGCCGCCATCTTGCGGGCATGGACCGGCGTGACGCGGTCGTCGCTGGTGGCGGTGACGAAGAAGACCGATGGATATTGCACGCCCTTTTTCACATTCTGGTACGGGCTGTAGCTGAGGATGTAATCCCGTTCCTTCGCAATCGCCGGATCGCCATACTCGCCAATCCAGGAAGCGCCCGCGCCGATATGGGTGTAGGCGATCATGTCGATCAGCGGCACCTGGCAGACCACCGCCCCGAACAGTTCCGGCCGCTGCACCATCACGGTGGAGACCAGCAGGCCGCCATTGGAACCCCCCATGATGCCAAGCTGCTTGGGCGTGGTCAGCTTGCGCTTGGCCAGGTCCTCTGCCACCGCCGCGAAATCGTCATAGCCGCGCTGGCGGTTTCGCTTCAGCGCCGCGTCGTGCCAGGCGGGACCAAACTCGCCGCCGCCGCGAATGTTCGCCACGACATAGACGCCACCCTTGCCCACCCACAGCCGCCCGAAATTGGCGGAATAGGATGGCGTCAGCGACACCTCGAAACCGCCATAGCCATAAAGAATGGCGGGCGCAGGCCCGCGCATGGTTTTCGGCCGCGTCACGAAGTACGGCACTTTCGTTCCGTCCTTCGATGTCGCCTCGAATTGCTCCGTCACCATGTTCTTGGCGTCGAAGCGGGCGGGCAGCGACTTGATCGCCTTCGGCTTGTTGTTGCCCACATCGTAATAAAGCGTCGGCGGGATCAGGTAACTCTCGAAGCCGAACAGGGCGGCGGTGCCGTAAATGTCGACGCTGCTGATTTCCGGCGTGCCCGCGCCGGGCAATGGCAGCACCGCGTTCGACCAGCCCTTGCCGTTGGTGGTGAAGACATGGATCTGGCCGATCACGTTCTTTGTCACCGCCGCATAGACACGATCGCGGCCCACGGCGACGCTTTCGATACTGGCGCGCGGGCCTGGATCAAGGATCAACTGGCTGGGGGCACCTTCACGGAAGGCGATCAGCGATCCTTTCTTGAAGCCGCCGAAATCGGCCCGCAGGGTGGCGATCAGGGCCCCGTCGATCATGCCCTGCACCACCGCCGTCAGGGGCAGTTTCAGCTTGCGCGCCTTGCCCCCCTTGCCGGCCAATAAGTCCAGCACGAAATACTCGTTCTCGAAGAAACTGGGCGAGCGCACCACCATCGCATACGGACCCTGTTTGGGGCGCATCACGAAACCCGACGCCGCCACATCGGTCAGCTTGCCTTCATAGACCACCGGCGCTTTCGCAATCGGCGTCCCACGCGTCCAATGCTTGACGATGCGCGGATAGCCGCTGGTGGTCAGGCTGCCCTTGCCGAAATCCGTGCCGAACAGCACGCTGTTGTCATCGACCCACGACACATCCGACTTGGCCTCCTTCAGGTTGAAGCCGTCGGTGATCCATTTGCGGCTGGGAATGTCGAACTCGCGCGCCACCACGGCATCGCCGCCGCCGCGTGACAGCGAGATCAGGCAGCGCGTCTGGCCCGGCGCGCATTCCGCGCCCTTGTAGACCCAGTTTTCCTTCTCGGCCTTCGCCAGCGTGTCCACATCCAGCAGCACTTCCCATTTGGGGCTGGGCTTCTGGTAGTCGGCCAGGCGGGTGCGCCGCCACACGCCCTTGGGGTTCTTCGCGTCCTGCCAGAAATTGTAGGCCATGCCCGCCCGCAGGCTGGCATAGGGGATGCGGTCGGAAGCATCCAGCACCGACAGGATGCTGTCGTAATTGCCCTTGTAGCGGGGATCGGCCTTCAGCGCGGGCAGCGAGGCCTGGTTCTGCGCCTTCACCCAGTCGAGCTGTTTCTTGCCATGCACATCTTCCAGCCACACATATGGGTCGGCAGGCGGTTTGGCAGGCATCTGGGCTCCGAGAATGAGGAAGGACAACAGGGGAACGGCGAGGCGGACGATCTTGCGCATGGCTGGTCCCGCAATTTGGTGGCGGAGGATGGAAAGTTTCCGCCCCGCAGGCAATGGAAAAGCCCCTTGCGACCACATATAAGGCAGGCCATGACCGCCTTCCTCAAAATGCACGGACTCGGCAACGATTTCGTAGTCTTCGACGCCCGCGACAGCGCGATTGCCATCACCCCGGCCCAGGCCAGGGGGATCGCGGATCGCCGTTTCGGCATTGGCTGCGACACGGTGGTGCTGATCGGTCCCGGCGGCGCAGAGGCTGACGCCAGCCTGCGCTTCTTCAATGCCGACGGCGGCGAGGTCGAAAGCTGCGGCAATGCCACCCGCTGCATCGCGCGCCTGCTGATGGACGAGCGCGGCCTTAGCCGCGTCAAGCTTGCCACGCGCGGCGGCCTGCTGGCCTGCAGCGATGCGGGCAAGGGCCTGGTCGAGGCCGACATGGGACCGGCGCGCCTGGAATGGCAGGAAATTCCCATGGCGCAGCAAACCGACACGCTGAACTTCCCGTTGCCGCTTGATGGACAGATGCTGCCCGCCAGCGCCGTCTCGATGGGCAATCCTCATTGCGTCATCTTCGTGCCCGACGCCGAGAAGATTCCGGTGGCGACGCTGGGGCCGCGCATCGAAGCGCATCCGCTGTTTCCCAAAAAGGTCAATACCGAGTTCGTCAGCGTCCTCGGCGAAAACCGCCTGCGGCAGCGGACCTGGGAGCGTGGCGCAGGTCTCACCCTGGCCTGCGGCACCGGCGCCTGCGCCGCCGCCGTGGCTGCGGCGCGGCTGGGAAAAACCGGCCGCAAGGTCGAAGTGGTGCTGGATGGCGGTTCGCTGTTCATCACATGGCGCGAGAGCGACAGCCATGTGATCATGACCGGCCCCGCCGCCACCGTGTTCCGCGGCCAGGTCGATCTTAGACTGTTTGGTTGATGAAAAGCTTCGGACAGGAACCGCCGCCGCCCAGCTTCATGGAGCGGCTGAAGGCCGGGCTGACCAAGAAGGGCAGCCTGTCCGACAGCCTGGTGGGGCTCTTCACCCGCCGCAAGCTCGACGCCGCCACGCTGGCGGAACTGGAAGAAGCGCTGATCCGCGCCGACCTGGGCGGGGCGCAGGCCAAGGCTATCGCCGCCGCCATCGGCAAGGGCCGTTACGATACCGATATCAGCGATGGCGAACTGCGCGCCCTGCTGGCGCAGGAGATCGAGAAGCTGCTGGCCCCCGTGGCCCGGCCGCTGGTGACCGATGCGGGCCCCAAACCCTTCGTGGTGCTGGTTGCCGGTGTCAACGGCGCGGGCAAGACCACCACCATCGGCAAGATCGCCCGCCTGCTGACGAAAAGCGGCGCGAAAGTGACGCTTGCGGCAGGCGATACCTTCCGCGCCGCCGCCATCGAGCAGCTGGGGGTGTGGGCCAAGCGGGCCGGCGCGGAATTCGTCACCACAAGGCAGGGCGGCGACGCCGCTGGCCTGGCCTTTGAAGCGCTGGAGACGGCGCGCGCCAATGGCAGCGATGTTCTGATCATCGACACGGCGGGGCGGCTGCAGAACAAGGCGGGCCTGATGGCCGAGCTGGAAAAGATCGCCCGCGTCATCAAGAAGCTGGACCCGTCATCGCCCCATGCCGCGCTGCTGGTGCTGGATGCCACCACCGGCCAGAACGCCATCAGCCAGGTGGAGGCCTTTACCGCCTCGGTGCCCCTGACCGGGCTGGTCATGACCAAGCTGGACGGCACGGCCAAGGGCGGCATCCTGGTGGCGCTGGCGGCCCGCTTTGGCCTGCCGGTACACTATCTGGGCATTGGCGAGGGTGAAGACGACCTGCAGGCCTTCGACGCGGGCGCCTTTGCCCGCGCGCTGGCGGGAGTGGAATGATGAATAGCCAAGTTCGCCGCCTGATCCTCGACCTGGGGCCACTGCTGATCTTCTTCGCGGCCTTCAAGCTGGGCGGCTTCTTTGTCGCCACTGCCGCCTTCATGGTGGCGATCCTGACGGCGCTGGTGATCGGCTATGCCCTTGAGCGGAAACTCTCGCCCATGCCGCTTTTCACAGCGGTCCTGGTGCTGATCTTCGGCGGACTGACGCTTTACCTGCAGAGCGAAGTGTTCCTGAAGGTCAAGGTCACCATCCTCTATGCCTTTTTTGGCATCATCCTGCTGGGCGGACTGGCGACGGGGCGGCTTTTCATCAAGTACGTCTTCGGCCACGCCTTCGACCTGGACGAACCGGGCTGGCGCAAGCTCACACTGCGCTGGGGAATTTTCTGTCTCGTGCTGGCGGCGCTGAACGAGAGCGTGTGGCGCCTCACTTCCACAGAGACCTGGGTGGACTTCAAGGTCTGGGGCATTCTGCCGCTGATCCTGCTCTTCGCTGTTGCGCAAACACCGCTGCTGTTGCGCCATGCGCAGGATGAGAAGACCCCGGACGGGAAATAAGTCCCATCGCGCCATCGGCTTGGCGCAACAGATGTGGGGTCGCGGACTTCGCCTACCAATCATAGTGTTCCGATGCGGCACACGCGCAGCAGGACACGGCGCATTTGTTGCCGCCGCCGCAATGATCCGCATACGTATCAGCGCCACATGCGATTTTGCGCATGGACAAGCCTGCTCAAACCAAGTTTAACATACGGCCATACGGCAAGGGGCTGGCGCGTGTCATACGCAGCGTCTGCAAAAGACGCCAAGACGCAATACGACGCGCGAGATAGCAGGGGTTTGCATGATCAAGGGGCAGCGGAAGGCGGGGACGGGCTTTGACCTGTCCGAAGCGCCGTCGCACCTGATCCGCCGCTGCCAGCAATTTTATGGCGACCTCTATGCCCGCGAAGCCGGCGCGCGCGAACTGACCAAGCAGCAATTCATGCTGCTGGCAGCGCTGGAACAGAATGAAGGCGTCAGCCAGACGGCGCTGGTGGAGATCACCGGCATCGATCGCTCCACCCTGGCAGAGATGGTGCGCCGCATGCTCGAAAAGGGCCTGCTGACGCGCGAGCGTACCGAGGAAGATGCCCGCGCCAACGCGGTGGCGATCAGCCCTGCGGGCCGCAAGGCGCTGCGCAGTGCACGCAACGCCGCCGACCGGGCCGAACGCGCGCTGCTCGATGCCCTGCCGCTGCCCGACCGGCAGAAATTTCTCAAGGCGCTGCGCGAAATCGCCCAGGCGGCAGAAGCCCTGGCCGCCAATGGCCATGAAAAGCCCGCCAAGCCCGCCCGCAAGCGGCGGCTTTCCTAGTCGCCGTGTCATGGCCCGCAAATGCGGGCCACCCAGGTGACGTCTGCGTCGGACTTTCAGAAATTAGCGGCTTCCCAACTGGATGCCCGCTTTCGCGGGCATGACAGCAGGGATCTCACACCACAATGTTGATGTGCTGGCCCAGCCTTGCGCCCGGCTGCGCCGTGGGCGCGGCCTGCGGCGCGGCAGCGGCCGTGGCGGGCCTGGCCGTCTGCACCGGGGCACCCGCCTGAAACTCCGTCATCGCCGCCACAAAGGCGGGCGCGGCGGTCTTGGCGGCCTGCTTGGCCGCCAGCGCGGCCTGGGCGGCCTGCTGCGCGGCAATAAGGTTGGCGGCGGAGATCTGCATCCCCCCAACCTGTCAAAACAGGGTTAGCGAATGGTTAAGCACCGCGCGCGGCGCGAATGGCAGGCAGCAATTCGCGCTGCACCACCTCGGGCGTCAGCGCCCCGGTATATTTGTAGCGGATCACGCCATTGCCATCGACGACAAAGGTTTCCGGCGCGCCATAGACGCCCCATTCGATCCCGGCCTTGCCATCGATATCATTGCCAATGCGGTTGAAGGGATTGCCGGTCTCGGCCAGGAAGGCGCGGATC
>Ga0114970_10000043_pt1 | contig 68846 bp, 67 predicted proteins | sample M_140205_XF_Meta_FD_87030 | JGI IMG/M metagenome (GOLD analysis project Ga0114970, IMG submission 87030) | Freshwater microbial communities from Lake Montjoie, Canada to study carbon cycling - M_140205_XF_MetaG | ecosystem: Environmental > Aquatic > Freshwater > Lake | place: Lake Montjoie... | reverse complement strand
GAACTGGCGGGCAACCCGCAGACCCTTGTTGATTTGGAAGCTGCCATCGATAAACGGGTCGTTGATCAGCCCTTCCCACCCGGCGCGCGACCGTGGCTTTTCAAAATATACGCGCATCACCAGTTCAAGGTCGGGCTTTAACTCTTCGCGCAGCAACGCGAGCTTTTGCGCGTATTCGAGGCCAGCCTTAACGTCATGAATCGAACAAGGGCCAACAATAACAAGCAGCCGGTCGTCCTTTCCCGCGATGATGGCTTCTGTGGTCTTTCGCGAAGCCGCGACAAAGCTTTGAAAGCCCTCGGAAACCGGAATCTCCTCCATCAGAATGGCGGGAGGAAGCAGGGGCTTGAGGGCTTCGATGCGCAGGTCGTCGGTAGTCACGGACATAGTTTTGCAACAATAATGCAAAAACCCCCTCCAAAACAAGGGAAAATGTTGGTATCTTGACCGCGCAAGGCGGTGTGAATGCTCAAGTTGCTTTCGGGAGGTATCCTTCTGTTCACCCTGCATGGTCTCCCGGCTTTTGGTCTCACCGAGTTTGCCCAAGTTGCTTCACAGATTCGAGCCCAGAGCGTGGATCAGGCGGCCCTCTTGCCACTGGTCACTTTCACCAAGAGCGCCCATGGCACAACGAGGCAGCAATATGTGCTGCGACGGACTGACGCTGGCGACGGAAGCTTTGTCGTAAAAGGAAACAACGATGAAGTGTCGGTGGTTCAGAAGTTTCGCAAAGATGGTAGCTTGGCCAGCGCCACGCAGACAGACGCCAACGGCAAGATGACCGAGCAGGTCGTGGATGCCCAGCGCACGCAGGTGCGCACGAAAATTTCCAAAAAGGGTGTTCTGCAATCTGACTTCACGACGCGGATGGAAGCGTCGTTTGTGCTCCAGGCGGAACTCAACAATGTGGTGAGCCAGGCTTGGAAAGCGGGCATCCGAGACGGCTTGTTGATGAAAAGCCTCGCCCCCGACGGGAGCCTAGCGGCCGATTTTCAAATCTTGTTCCGCGAAACAAGCAACCCTTTGGGCTTAAGCGCCAACTACGAGTATCCTGACGAACTGAGGAAAGCGGTACCGCCCGGGGAGTACTTGGTTGCCGATATGTCGCTCTTGGGCGTGGGGGCTTTCTTTTTCCCCGATCATTTCTACATCACCTACAGTAAGACGCCTCAGGGGCTGGAGTTCGTCGCTTTTTTTGGCGACAACCCCAAGACTGCCATGTTCCAGTTCATTTCCCGATAGCGGTCTCGGATAGTTCCCACAAACGCTGCGCATTCTCGGCGGAAGCCGAGTTGCCGAGCTTGCGTACTTTCCGCTCTGACCAATACGAGCCGTTAGGTCCCGGCAAAAGGTCGGTGTCGGCTAAAAAGACCCCGGTGTCGCAACCGGTCTGCGGGGAAATCTGGGCAAAGGCTAGGTAGTCCATAAAGGTTTTTTTGTGCGCCGTTTCCCGCGGCTTGCCAAACTCTGTGCGGACAAAGCCGGGGTGGAAGCACTGGGCCACCAAACCGCTGGACCCATACCGGGCTGCGAGTTCGCGGGTAAACAGCACGTTGGCCAACTTGGTTTTGCTGTAGGTGAACAGGCCGTTGTAGTTCTTGCCCTCGTCCATCCAGTCGTCCCAGCGGAAACGACCGGCCAGGTGCGCCGCCGAACTCGTCGTGATCACTCGGCCGGTTCCTAAGACCGGCAAAAGCTCGCGGGTCAGAAGAAAGGGCGCCAAATGGTTGACGGCCATCTGGAGTTCCCAGCCATCAGCCGAGTTTTGACGCTCGCTCACCATGAGCCCAGCATTGTTCCACAAGACCTCTAGCTTGGGCACTTCACGACGCACCCGAGCGGCCAATTGGCGCACCTCGTCGAAACTCGCCAAGTCGGCGGATAGCAAGGCGTATTCACCGGCCGGGTCGGCTTGCCTCAGCGATTCCAAGGCAGGCTTTCCGCGAGCTTCGCTTCGGGCATGGATGTACACTTTCCAGCCCTTGCGACCAAGCTCGAAGGCCGCCGCAAGACCGATACCTGTCGCGCTGCCGGTAATCAGAATTGTCTTCTTCATGGCACTAGAGGAGGCTAATTCTTGGCGGGAGCTTCGATGGAGAGCAACTCAACTTCAAACAGGAGGGTGGAATTGCCAGGAATGTTGGTGCCATAGCCTTGCTCACCGTAGGCCAAGGCCGACGGAATTGAGAACTTGTACTTGCTTCCAACAGTCATCAACTGTATGCCTTCGGTCCAGCCCGGAATCACGCCCGAAAGCGGAAAGACGGCAGGTTCTTTGCGGTCAATGGAGCTGTCAAACTTGGTTCCGTCGGTGAGAGTACCCACGTAATGTACCTTCACGGTGTCGGTTGCTGTCGGTTTGGCACCCTTACCTTCGGTGACCACTTCGTACTCAAGGCCGCTTGCCGTCGTCTTGACCCCGGCTTTCTTTCCGTTGCTTTCCAAGAAGGCTTTTTCCTTCACGGCGTTAGCTTCGGCTTTCTTCTTCATCGCGTCGGTGACGGCGGCCTGAACGGTCGTGTTGGCCACTTCCAACGTTACTTTGGGGGCGTTTTTATCGAGGGTATCTTTGAGGCCATTGGTCACCGCATCGTAGTCGAGTGCCAAACCGGTGGTCTTCAAATTATTTCCAATAAGAACCCCAAAGGCGTAGCTGATGTCGGCTTTTGTGGCCACTGCGTCTGTTTTCGGGGCGGTTCCGTCGGTTCTAGCGGCGGTAGCATTGGGTTGACACGAGGCCAAGAGCAAGGCCGCGACGAACACGGCCGAAAGGAGCTTTTTCATAGTCCATCCAGAAAGAGGTTTGCCCGGCCCATTCGCGGGTCAGGAGTCCCGCCCCGCCGCGAAACCACTCTGACCTTAGAGCGAAACGGCGAAAAGCTCAAGAGTCAGGCCGGCAGATATTTCTTCACGGCCCCAAACAAAAAAGTCCCTACCAAGGCGCCGCCGAGAATGGCAAACGCCGTCCAGGTTCCCGTGCCGATCAGCGCGTAAATGGGTCCCGGGCAAGCGGCGGTGAAATACCAGCCAACTCCAAACAGCAAACCGCCAACGATGATTCCAGGTTGCATGGGGCGATCCTTGAACTCCATCGCTTCGCCCGAGAGGTCGGTTTTGGATTTCCGGAGGGCCTTCACCAGCAACATACTGATCACCCCTGTTGCAACCGCAGCCCCGATGACCAAGAACATGTGTGGCTCCTCAAAGGCGAACATGCGGCGCACCCTGACGACAGAAATAACCTGGGCGGAGGTAAGTACGGCGCCAAAACCGACGCCAAGCAGCAACCAAAGTGGAAACTTCCACCAAGGGTTCGAGGGCTTTTTGACATCACTCATGGGATGGTTCCTCCAAAGGCAAAGCGGTGAACGAAGCTGGCGGCGGTGCCGCCGAGGATGAAGCAGATCGACGCGACAACGCTAGGCAGACTCAGGTTCGAGATTCCAGAGATCGTGTGCCCCGAGGTGCATCCGTCAGCGTACCGGGTGCCAAAGCCAACGAGGATTCCTCCTCCAAAAAGTACGGCCAAACCAGCTGCCGTGAGGTTCTCGGGAAGAAACAGCGGCACTCCAGCGCCACCCAAGGCGAATTGCACCAAGGTACCACCGAGCAGAATACCGACGACGAACAGGATCTGCCACAGCCCGGTCTTGAGCCAGTCGTATTTGAAGTAATCCAAGCCCGATTTGGGGAGCAACGCTGCACAGGCGTGGCGGAACGAGCTCGACACTCCCGGCTCTTTGCCCGTTAAAAGCAACATGAGGGGAACAAACAAACCTAGTAGAGGCCCTGCGATGTACCAGGGCAGGGGATCGGTGATCGGAACGTCCAATATAACCTCCTCTATCAACATACTCAACATAACTTGTCTTTGAACATTTCGCAACCCCAATCGTGTGTTGGATCATTACGGGGTTTTACTTGTGCCCGAGAACTTTACAAGTCCCTCCTAGACACGTACGATGTTGGCAGGTCTTGGGTTGAGGAAGGTTAACCACCGTGCAGTTCCTGTTGTTGTCGGCTGCGCTTTTTGGCGCCAGTTTCGGTCTCTGGTGGCTCAGCCGGCGTCAGTCCCTCAAGGCAATGGAGGCGCGTTTTACGCCCGAGTTCCCTGTGAAACAACTGGAAGAGGAAGCGGCGGCGGTGGCCGCCGAGTTAGGCTCGGGTGCCTTTCGGCAACCGGTGAAGGTTCATGGTAAGATTCGGTGTGATCAACCCTTGGTGGCCGAGCTGACAAAAACCCCCTGTGTGGCCTACCGCTTCTCTGTGACCCGCGAATACGAGGAAATTGTTTGGTCTACCGACGACAAAGGAAATCAGATTTCAAGCCGTCAGCGCCGCAGCGAGCAGTTGGCCTCCAACGAGCGTCACACGAGTTTTGATCTTGAGGATTTCAGTGGGTGTATCCGAGTGTTTCCCGATAAAGCCAAGCTCGAATTGATCAAGAGCCACTCTAGCTTTGAGCCTGCCCCGCTAGCAGCCTTCAGCCAGTTGATGCTCACAGGACCTCACAGCGCAGGGGAGACCTTGGGTTATCGGTACGACGAATCGTGCCTTACGGTAGGTATCGAAATCTCGGTGTTTGCTGAAGCCTCTGACGTCGATGGCACGCTCGTTTTGCGAAAGCCGGAAGCCAAAGATGCCCTGTTTATTGTTAGCCCGCGGTCTCTTCAGGAATTAGCACAGGGCGTAAAGACGTCCGCCGTTGTATTGTTTGGCAGTTCCATCGGCGTGGCCCTGCTGGCTGCCGTTGTTCTGATGTTAGGAGTTATCCGTTGATACGATTACTTACCTTTTTGGTGACTGCCATTCTGGCTTTTTCCTTGGCAGCCCAACAGGGGCCCACCCTCAGGGTGAACTTTGCCGATTCGGCGGTTTCCAACGATCCGGCACGTGGCCAGACGGCCATGGAGGCCCAAGTGCTGGCGGCCATCTACGAGGGACTGGTGACTTATGATGCGGCAACGTTGAAACCGGCACCGGGGGCCGCCCAGAAGTGGTCCTTTTCTGCCGACAACCTGGTTCTGACCTTTACTTTGCGGCCCAACCTCACCTTTGACGATGGAACCCCGCTCACGGCCGAGGATTTCGTTCAAAGCTGGCTGCGCCTGCTCAACCCGGCTTATGCCGCCCCCTTTGCCTCGCTCCTCGATCCTATTGAAGGGGTGCAGGCGTGGCGGGAGGGTCATCTGACCGACCCCCAAAAACTGGGAATCCAAGTGGTCGGTACCGACCAGATCGTCCTGAAGTTCCACGAACCGGCGCCTCAGATGGCGATTATCCTAGCTCACTATTCCTTTGTGCCGCTGGCAAAATCGTGGAGGGAGCGAACAGGGGACCCCGACACTTTCCCGCCGGCAAACGGCCCCTACCAAGTGGTCTCTCGAGACCAGAAAACCTGGAAACTGGTGAAAAATCCTCGGTATTGGGATGCTCCGAGCGTTAAGGTTGACTCGATGGAGTTTACCTTTCGAGATGACAAGGAGCAGGTAACGAAGGAGTTCAAGGACGGGCAGTACGCCTGGCTGGCCGACGGTATCGACATGACCACCACCCTGAACGACCGGCTGGTGTCGGCGACTCCGCTGTTTGGGACCAGCTTCTTCTTCTTTGAGTCTGACAAGAAACCATGGAACGACGCGAGGGTTCGTCAGGCGCTCATACAGTTGTTGCCCTTAAAGGAACTGCGTAAAAACTACCTCCAGCCCACCTCGGTCCTTGTCCCGTGGTTCGAGGGCTACCCCAAGGTGAGCTCGCTGGAAACCGACAAAGAGAAGGCGATGAGCCTGCTGGCAGAAGCCGGCTTCCCCGACGGCAAGGGCCTCCCAGCGGTGACGTTGGTTTTGCCTGGTGGCGGCGACGCAAGCTATTTTGCTGACTTTTTTACCAAAGCTTGGGCCGAAATTGGTGTAGAGGTGAACTTGACCGAGGTGAAGGGCAATTATTACGACCAACTGCCCAACCTTGACGCAACCATAGGTTACTTCAGCTGGATCGGAGACTTTCTCGATCCGGTCACCTTCTTGTACCTCTGGAAGGGTGGCAGTTCTCTCAACTCTTTCCACTTCCAAAGTGCAGAGTACGATGGGCTTTTGGTGCAATCGGCCAAGGAGGCCAAAGCGGAAGACCGCCTCAAGGACCTAGCGAAAGCTGAGGAGTATCTCTTACAGCAAGGGCTTTTGGTGCCACTGAGCCATACTCCCGGCTTCAGCCTGATTGACTTGCAACAAATTGGCGGGTGGTATGCTAACCCCCTCGATCTGCATCCGTTTAAGAATCTCTACTTCAAAACCCAGCCATCGGTGCGCAACACTGTAAGGTTTGACCTGCCCTGACCTTTATGCTATGATCCCGCCATGCCTGAAGAGAAGTCCGCCACCGGGGGATCTGCCCCCTTTATCCTGAATCAGAAGGTGGTTTATCCCCTTCAGGGCGTCGGTCAGATTCTTTCTATTACCGAGAGGGCCTTCAAAGGTAAACCGACCCAGTACTACCAAATTTTCCTTCCTGTAACCGATATGACGGTGATGATTCCCGTCGAAAAAGCCGTAGAGATCGGAATCCGTGCCATAGTTCCTGCCGAAAAAGCCCACGAGGCCTTCGAAATCATCGCCAGTGACTTTGAACCAGTTACCGCAGACTGGAAGATGCGCTACCAGATGAATCTTGATCACCTCAAAAGTGGCGCCATTACAGATATCGCGCTGGTGGTGCGTAACCTCTACCACCGGAGCAAGGTCAAGGAACTGCCAATATTGGAGCGAAAGCTTTACGACAGTGCCATGAAGTTGCTCATCGACGAAATTGCCTTCTCGTTGAACATCTCGGTTTCTGAGGTGGAACGACAGGTGCATGAGAAACTCGAGCCTTTGGGTAAATCTCCTGCCCTCGTTGATTCCGATTCCGAAGAGGAGTTTGAAGTTGAAGTGGCTGAGGAAGAGGACGAAGAAGAATAGTCCCCACCTCGGGGCATAAAAAAACCCTCGGTTTCCCGAGGGTTTTTTTTACCTACTAACCGCGCTGGGGTCGCGCGGTTTACCTGTTCTGGGCCTTGCGCTTGTCCTCGTAATCCTTTTTGAGCACCGTCGCAACACTTTCCGGTACCTTGGAGTATTTCTCGAACTCCATAGTGAACTCGGCTTTGCCCTGGCTCATCGAGCGGAGCACCGTTGAGTAGCCAAACATTTCTGAGAGTGGCACTTCGGCCTGCACCGAACAGAACTGGCCGTCTTCGGTAGATCCCATAATGACACCGCGGCGCTGGTTGATTGAGCCGAAAATGTTGCCCTGAAACTCCGTTGGCCCTTCCACCGCGACTCTCATGATGGGCTCGAGGATGATGGGCTTGGCCTTGGCGTAGTTTTCACGGAAAGCCATAAGAGCGGCGGTGCTGAAGGCCATGTCGGAGGAGTCAACCGGGTGGGAGGCTCCGTCGTTAACAATGGCCTGAACTCCAACCACGGGGAAGCCGATGAGGGTGCCCTTCTTGATGGCCTCGCGAAAGCCCTTGTCACAACTGGGAATGAACTCGTTGGGAATCGAACCACCCTTAACCATGTTGACGAAGTTGTAGTCCTTTTCATTGTAAGGCTCAAAATAGCCCCCGATTTTCGCGTACTGGCCAGAGCCACCGGTTTGCTTTTTGTGCACGTAGGTGAACTCCACCTTCTCGCTAATCGCTTCGCGGTAGGCTACCTGCGGCATCCCCGTCTTCACCTCGGCTTTATACTCGCGCTTCATTCGTTCGATGTAGACTTCCAAGTGCAACTCACCCATGCCCTGCACGATGGTTTGGTTCGATTCGGGATCGACGAAGGTGCGGAAGGTTGGGTCTTCCTTGGTGAAGCGGTTGAGGGCCTTGGCCATGTTGTCGCCCGACTTCTTGTCTATGGGTTCTATGGAGAGGGAAATAACCGGAGCGGGCACAAACATCGAAGTCATGGTGACGTCGAGCTTGTCGTCGCAAAAGGTGTCGCCGGAGGCACATTCGATGCCAAACAACGCGGCGATGTCGCCCGCACCCGCAAAATCGATGTCTTCCATATGATTGGAGTGCATTTTGATGAGGCGGCCGACTTTGAACCTCTTCTGACTGCGCATGTTTTTGAGTTCCATGCCTTTCTTGATCACCCCTTGATACACACGCACGTAGGTGAGCTGCCCGTATTGCCCGTCGTCGAGTTTGAAGGCCAAAGCCACGGTGGGCTTGGAGTCGTGGACTTCCAGAAGCACCTTCTCCTCGTTCTTGTTCTGGTCGAGGGCCCAGTTTTCCTTCTCGTTGGGTGCGGGAAGGTAGTCGGCGACGCCGTTGAGCAACACCTGAACGCCCTTGTTCTTGTAGGCGGACCCCACGAATACCGCGGTCATGTCGCGGCTGATGGTGCCTTTCCGGATGGCTGCCTTGATGAGGGCAACGGGAACTTCCTTGCCCTCGAGGTGAAGTTCCATGAGATCATCGTTGAACATGGACAATTCCTCGAGCATCATTTCGTGGTACTTGGCGGCATCGGCTTGCATATCCGCGGGAATATCCCGTTCCACCATGTCGAGGCCATCTTCGCCCTCAAAGTACACCGCTTTCATCTTGACTAGGTCGACCACACCCTCAAATTTGTCTTCTAGGCCGATGGGAAGGGTGACAAAGACGGCGTTGTGACCAAGCTTGTCGCGCAACTGCTCCCGCACGCGGTAGGGGTTGGCGCCGGTTCGGTCCGCTTTGTTGATGAAGGCAAGCCGAGGCACGTCGTAGCGCTTCATTTGGCGGTCTACGGTGATGGACTGCGACTGGACGCCTGCAACCGAACACAGCACGAGGATGGCCCCGTCGAGCACGCGAAGGGAGCGTTCCACTTCGATGGTAAAGTCAACGTGACCTGGGGTGTCGATGATGTTGATAAACTTGTCTTCCCACTGCACGCTGGTGGCGGCCGACTGTATGGTAATGCCACGCTCTCGTTCGAGGTCCATGGAGTCCATGGTGGCACCGACGCCGTCTTTGCCTTTGACTTCATGAATAGCGTGGATACGGCCACAATAGAACAGGATGCGTTCCGTCAGGGTCGTTTTGCCCGAGTCGATGTGGGCGCTAATCCCTATATTCCGCATTTTATCGATAGAAACAGTCATGGAAAAAACCTCTCTGTGCAAATTGCACGTTAGTATAGGTAAACAGGAGCCCTTACGCAAGGGAACCAAGAGGTTGAGAGATAGGAAATGAGCTGCTAGACTTCCCGGCAGTCGACGATAGTCTGAACGAACGGCGTCACGGCCTCACGAAGGGCTTTTTCGGTGCACCCCTGGACTTTCATCGTGAGAAGGGTCTGCGAGGAGTTCTCTCCGAGGAAGGTTCCCAGAGCAACGATGTTGCCGCCGATGGAACTTACCGCTCCACAGAGCTTGGCCAGCTCGCCTTTTTCTTCCGGAACGATGAGGGTGATGCGCTGGCCCTTTTGTCGGGAAGCGAACATTTCCAGAAACACCTTGAACAGGTCACTTTCGGTAATGATCCCGACAAGCTGCTCTCCCCTCAAAACGGGTAAGCCACCGATGTTGTTGTCTACCAAAACCCGAGCCGCTTCTTCCACGGTGGTATTTTCCGTAACGGAGATCACATCGGTGCTCATCACCTCATCCACGGTGAGTTTGGAAAGCAAGTAATTCATCTCATAGACGTCGAGCGTGGTTGCCGGCGATGGGGTCGCGTACAACAAGTCTTTTTCGGTGACCATGCCCTTGAGGCGCCCGTCTTTTCCAATCACTGGGAAACGGTGAACCTTTTCTTTGCGCATCATGAACTGAGCATCAGACACCGGGGTTTCCGGCTTTACGGTAATGGGATTCTTTGTCATCCGTTGGCCAACAATCATGGTAGCCTCCCTCGTCAGTTCTTAGTCTAATCTCTTACCCGGGGAGCTTCAACAGTTCCTAACCACCAAGATAGGCTTTGCGCACTTCGTCGCTCTTGGCGAGTTCTCCGGCCTTGCCTTGAAGCACAAACCGACCGGTTTCCAACACATAGGCACGGTTGGAAATACCGAGGGCCATGTGGGCATTTTGCTCCACCAGCAACACCGTGGTGCCCTCGCGGTTAATTTCGGTGATGATGTTGAAAATTTCGCGTACGAGCAAGGGAGCGAGGCCCATGGAAGGCTCATCGAGCAGCAGCAACTTAGGCCGGGTCATCAGGGCGCGACCGATGGCGAGCATCTGCTGTTCGCCGCCGGAAAGCGTTCCTGCCACCTGACGAGATCGCTCTCTCAGCCTCGGAAAACGGCCAAACACGCTGTCGAGGTCATGAGCAACGCCTGCGGTGTCTTTACGGGTATAGGCCCCCAGAATCAGGTTGTCGCGGACGGTGAGGTTGGCAAACACGCGACGCCCTTCGGGAACTTGCACCAAGCCGGCCTTCACGATCTTTTCGGGACTGCTGGCCGTAATGGGACTGCCGAGGAAGGAAATCTTGCCTTCCTTTGGTTTTATCAGCGCCGATAGAGTATGCAAAATGGTGGTTTTGCCCGCCCCGTTGGCGCCAATAAGCGAAACGATCTCGCCCGCATTCACCTGAAAGTTCACTCCGTGCAGGGCATGAATGGCGCCATAGTAGACGTGAAGATTCGTCACCTCAAGCATGGACTGCATCCTCCCCGAGGTAGGCCTTGATCACAACGGGGTTATTTCGGATTTCTGCCGGAAGACCCTGCGCAATTGTGAGTCCATAGTCGAGGACAAGCAACCTTTCGCAAATCCCCATCACGAGGTTCATGTCGTGCTCAATGAGCAACACCGTCAATTCGAAGCGTTCTTTGATGAAGCGGATGAGCTCCATCAGTTCCAGGGTCTCTTGCGGATTCATCCCTGCGGCCGGTTCATCGAGGAGCAGCAATCTTGGTTTGCTAGCAAGAGCACGGACAATTTCGAGCTTGCGTTGTTCGCCATAAGGCAGGTTTGAGGCCTGCATTTCGGCCTTGTTGTCAATTTTGAAAATGGCCAGTAGCTCGAGAATCTCAGAACGGAGGTCAGCTTCGGCCTTTCGGAACGGGGGCAGACGAAAAACCCCCTGTGCGAGCCGATAAGGCACCTGAAAATGCCGGGAAATAGACACGTTTTCCCAAACTGTCATGCTCTTAAACAGACGGATGTTCTGAAACGTCCGGGCAATGCCCTTGCGGGTGATGCGGTGCGGAAGCAACCCGCCAATTTGCTCTGCATTGCCCGTCTTGGTGGCAAGAGTGATGGTTCCCGAGGTGGGAGCGTAAACTCCGGTGAGCATGTTAAACACAGTGGTCTTACCCGCTCCATTGGGTCCAATCAGGCCCACGAGCTCGCCTTCGGCCAACTCGAGGCTGAAGTCTCCCACCGCTCTCAGGCCACCAAATTGCATGCCCAGGTGCTCGGTCCTGAGGAGAGTGCTCATGGCAGCGACTCCTTCTTGCGCCACCACGGCGTGGTCAGCCAGCGCGTCAACGGTAGTTCCCGAGTGCCCATCAGCCCACCTGGTCGGAAGATCATGAGCAAAATCAAAATCAGACCGAACAAGACCTGGCTGAGCGGAACCAAGTCGACACTCCAGGCACCCGCGCTAATCGTGGAGGGAAAGAGGTTTTGTTGGATCAACACCACTAGGCCATTTCCGGCGTCTTTGGCGCTCGTGCGCAAAAACTCCTGAAGGAAGGTGAGCCCGATTCCCGCAATCACGGTACCTGTGATGGACCCCATGCCCCCTAGGACGACAATTATCACAAAAAACACCGACCGGAGAAAATCGAAACCGGGTGGCGACAAATAGCCGATAAACGGGGCATAAAGTGCACCGCCGAGCCCCGCGAGGAAGGCCGAAATGGTAAAGCTGGTGAGCTTCATGCCGAAAAGGTTGATGCCCATGGCTTGAGCCGAAATCTCATCCTCCCGAATCGCCACCAAAGCCCTGCCGTGGGACGACCGGATCAAGTTCATCACCAAAACGACGGACAAGACGACGATAGGGTAAATCCAGAGGAAAGCCGCCGGGTTATTGACCATGATATTGGTGGCGTAGCCCGGGATTCCACTCAGGCCCGTCGGTCCCCCTGTCCAACCAACCATATCCGGGCTGTTAAAAGCCCAGCGCAGAATCTCGTCAAAGTTGTTGATGGCTACCCGGATGATTTCACCGAAGCCAAGGGTGACAATGGCGAGATAGTCTCCCCTCAGCCGAAGCGTTGGAATCCCTATGAGCAGCCCGAATAAAGCCGTCATGAGTCCACCAGCCACCAAGGCAGGAAACAACAGCCAGTGGGCTTGTACGAGCAAAACACCGGTGGTATAGGCGCCCACAGCCATAAAGCCGGCGTGCCCGAGGGCCAACTGACCCGTGAAGCCGGAAATCAGGTTGAGCGAGAGGGCCATCAATACGTTTATGCCCGCCACGCACAGAATCTGCAACGTATAGTCGTCGAGGATTTCGGCGACGATGAGGGCCTGCAGAGCACCAAAACCCAAGGCCGCGACCACAAAAATTAGGAGGGTTGAGCGAAGATTCTTCATCACACCTTCTCCTTGCGGTGCACGCCGAGAAGTCCAGAAGGTTTCAGCAAGAGGATCAGAATGAGAAAACCGAACACGACGAAATCCATCACCTTTGAGGAAATAAAGCCCGCGGTGAGAGCCTCTGCAATGCCAAGGCGCAGACCCCCGAGAATGGCCCCGGGGATGCTGCCTATGCCTCCTAGCACGGCGGCTACAAAGGCCTTAAGGCCGGGCATGATGCCCATGTAGGTGTCGAGAAGCGGGAAATTGAGCATGTAAAGCACGCCACCGATTCCCGCTAGCGCCGAACCCAAGGCAAACGTGAAGCTGACAGTTCTGTTCACCGAAATGCCCATCAAAGCGCTGGCGCCCATGTCGAAACTCACCGCGCGCATGGCCTTACCTGCCTTGCTGTAGTCAACGATAAGAATTAGAAGTGTCATCAGAACCAGCGAGACGACGAGGGTCAGTAGTTTCAACGGGTCAATCGACACCTCGCCTATGTGGATCGTCTCGAAAAGCTTGGGCACGGTGAGATCACGGTAGTTGGGCCCAATAGCAGGAATGAGGCGGGGGAAGTTTTCAAGAAAGATGCTGACACCGATGGCCGTGATCAGTGCGTTAATTCGTGGGGCTGAGCGCATGGGACGGTAGCAAGTGGCTTCGATGCTGATGCCCAGAAGCACCGAGCCCGCAACGGCGAAGAGCACCGCTACAAAAATGGAACCCGGAGTAAACCCCCACGCCGCAAACACAAAGTAGGCGATGTAGGCGCCTACCATGAGGATGTCGCCATGGGCAAAGTTGATCAGCTTGATAATTCCATACACCATGGTGTAGCCGAGGGCAATGAGGGCGTAAATGCCACCCTTCGACAGGCCGTTGATCAACTGCTGAAAAAACAGGGAGACAATGTCCATCGGTTACCTTCGACCGAGAGTCTAGCATAAAAAAAGGGGCCCGTGGGCCCCTTTTTCTTGCTGATAGGTCGCGCCGGGTTAGGGGTTGACGGTTGCAACGAACTTGGTGAACAGCTTCTTGTCGTCGGTAGCACCGATCTGCACAATAACGGCAGACTTCACGGTGTTGCGGTTAGCATCAAAGCTGATGTTTCCGGTAACGAAGCTACCCTTGGTCGCGGCCAGAGCATCACGGACACCAGGCGAGGTCAGCTTGCCGGCCTTGTCGGCGGCAGCGATAGCACCGAGCAGGATCTTGGTAGCGTCGTACCCGAGAGCAGCCAAGGCGTCAGTTTCATTACCATACTTAGCGCTGTAGGCAGTCATGTAGGACTTGGCAACAGAGCTGGCCGATTCCTTAGCAAAGTGGTTGGAGTAATAAGCTCCCACGAGGTCGGCGTTGTCGGTACCAACTGCGTCGTCCCAGCCGTCGGCTCCCAACAGGGGAACGGTGATGCCGGCAGCGCGGATTTGCTTGGCCAGAAGCGAAACAGCGTTGTAGTAGTCGGGCAGGAACAGGGCATCGGGCTTCGAAGCCTTGATCTTGGCAATCTGGGCATTGAAGTCTTTGTCGCCGGTGGCGTAGGACTCAGACGAGACTTTTCCGCCAGAAGCGGTGAAGGTGGCTTCGAAGTTCGTTTTCAGGCCCTTTGAGTAGTCGTTGGCGTTGTCGAAAAGGATACCTACGTTCTTGGCCTTGAGGGTGGACGTGGCGAAGTTAGCTACAACTTTGCCCTGAAAGCTGTCCTTGTAGCAGGCTTGGAAGATGTAGTTGCCGGCAGTGGTCACCTTATCATTGGTCGAGGTGGGGGTAATGAGCGGAATCTGTGCCCCTTGTGCCAGGGAAGTGATGGCCAGGGTGCAATTGGAGGTTAGGGCTCCTACGATGGCAATCACCTTGTCCTTGGTGGCGAGTTTCTTGAACGCGGCAACGGTGTTGTCGGGCTTGTAGCTGTCGTCCTCGACGATGAGTTCAACCTTTTTTCCGTTGATACCTCCAGCAGCGTTAACCTCGTCGACAGCAAGTTGTACGGCGTTGGTAACGTTCTTGCCGTACACGGCGATGGCGCCAGTTAACGGCTGAATCGTTCCGATTTTAATGGTCTGGGCCGACGCAAAGCCTGTGAGGGCAATGAGCGCCATCGCGAGAGAAGCGAACTTCTTCATAGTGACTCCTTGAAATATCCGGTAACACGACTGCTCCGGTTGTTAATCGAAAAACTATAGGTGGTCGATGAAAGTATGGTCAAGCGAAGTCACTCAATGTTACAAAGATTTCAGATTCGAACTCCCCTAGTGAGGTGACGTTGTTGAGCGACCCGCAAAGCCCTAATACTCCCGCCCCCCCTGCCCAACCCCTTTTTGACCTTTCCGGTATGAGCACCGAGGACGCAAGATCGTATATTTTCTCTTTGGCCACGCACCTCAAAAAGACAGAAGCTGACCTGAAGAGCTGTGAGGTAGACCTGCTCTTGTGGACAGGGCGTCTCGAGCTTGCCACCTCCAAGGGCACGGCAGAACTCCAAGTTCAAGCTTCCTCACGAGTCGAAGAGCTAAAGGGCAAAAAACTCAGCTTGGAAATGGAGGTTTGGGAGTTTCGCGAGGGCATCAGCAAGCTGAAGAAAGATCTGCTGGTTTTGCCCTCCACCCAGCGGACAGTCAACACCCAGGCTCTTCAGGAGCAATTGGACCAGGTGAACGGTGTCCACGACGCCGTCACCCCGGCGGTCAAAAAATGGGAGGCCGATGAGGCACTGGAGCAACTCAAGAAAAAAATGGAATCACGGTAGTGCGTCGATGAGTACGTTGACGAAATCGGCGGCCATCAGTTGCAAGGCCTGGCTGATCGCAGTAGTGCGGTCGGAGGCAGTCGCGGCCTTTCCACCCTTCTGCTGATACACGAGTTTTCTGGTCCCGAGGTCGTACACTTTCAAGGAACCATTCACGGTGACGGTGTACTTCTTGTCGGCGAGGAGCACTTCTGTGACGGTGCTCGTGCCGAAGATGGCACGGCCGGTCCTCTTTCCTTGGCTGAGCCAAGCGAGAAGCACCGTGGAGTCGTCCTTTTTGAGCAGAGCTAAGTTGATATTGTTGTTGGCGGATGCTTCGAAGCCGCTTTTGGAGAAATTGCTCACCAAGCTGTTCAGGCTGTCTCCCTTTCTGAGGAGCCCACCCTTCTCGTCGAAGTCAGCGAAAGCTATCGACATCGGGATGCCCTTGGACAAAGAGTCGATTCGATAAGGCATTGACACCTTTTTCTGGGCACTTAGGTTTTCAAGGCGTCTCACTTGGTCTTGCAACTCACTCGGAAGAGCCACCAGTTTCTCGAGCCAAGAGTTCACGTCCAGCACGACCACCACTTCATCTTGCCCAGAAAAGTCTGGAGGCGGGAACGCAAAGGCGGCAACCCCATCGACACCAGTCAAGAGCGTTTGCCCCGTAAGGGTCATCCGGCCGTTCTTTTTCAACTTCGAACTAAATCTTAACGGCGCCGAACCCACGGGAGTCTCTTTGCCGTCAACGGCGTACACCACCCTCACTTGAAAAGGCTGGGCAAAGGGTTGACCTGTAACTGTCGCGTAAGTGGCTGGCAACGCCTTCAAATTGACGTTTCCGAGGACAGCGAAGGCCTTGCCAAAAAGCTCGGTGGACCGAAGCTTGTTTCCCGGAGCAAACCTGAGGGTTTCCAAGGAGGCCTGCAAGTAACTGTCAACGGACGTGATTACCAATCCTGCAACCAACTGATCCGCAGCTTCTTTTTCGGTTTTCAAACTCGGATCGATGGGCACCGTTGGAACAACAACGGGAGCGGAGGGAAACTCTACCTTCCACCAGCCTTGACCTTTTCGCTCGATATCGGGGGCGACGGGTTTGGAAAGAGATAGCGCCGAAGCCTGCTGAGCTTGCCCCAACTTTGAGGCCGCCGCCTTGAGAAGTACCGACCAGGCCTCACTGGTTGGTCCAGTGACAATCAGGTAGCTCTTGCCACCTTCTTCAATGAGGTGCTGTGAGGTCCAAGAGGGAAGAGAAAGTTCTTCGGCAAGAACCTCGGCTTCCGTAAGTTTGGTAGCGGGAGAATTGGCCTGCTCTAATTCCGGGGCCTTTGGAGACGTCGCGCAGGTAAACAGCAACAACCCAAGGCTCACGGCCCAGATACACTTGACAATTTTCATCAGATTCCAGAGAACACAGGATTAGTCTATCTTCCGAATAATGGTCAATTCGTCAAGGGAAATATCTGAAGCCCCCGTGTTTTTCCACTCGATACGGGCCGAAGACACCCGAGGTTCCTTGCGATCCCAAAGAATTTCCTGTGTTTTTCCATCATTAACACCCTTCCAAACCACTTTGGATTCAGAATCCAGGACTTGAATGGTCAATGACCCGGGGCTCGAATCAGACGACCGGAACGGGAAACGAAGCTTGCCACCGGGTATCGTCGTCAACGGGGAGGCGACTGACTGCCCCGGATGGAGCTGCGCGGCAAGCTCACTGTTTAGAGCGGGTACCGCCCAGCCGGCCGGCAACTCGATGCCGTCGAAGCCTTGGGCGAGTACGAGATCTGAGCCATAGCGGGTTTCTTGGGCACGTGCAAACACTTCTGGGTCGGTTGAAGCGGTACCCGAGGGTGCTTTGGTATAAATACCTAGTTCCTCCCACCACACTTCGCCACCGAGCGCCACGTTACGGCCTTCTAGGCGTTCTGGAAGGCCTCGAGAGGCAAGAAGCCGTTCGGAGCGGACAAACGAACCATCTCGGTACCATACAAGATTCCAGTCTTTCTTCGACAGGAACACCGAAAGGCTGGCCGAAGAAAACTCGTTAGGCAGATCAATGCCGGAATCTGATTCCTGGAAGGCCAAACCACTGTAAACCCGAAACACCAAACGTTTTCCCGCTTTGAGGGAAAGCTGGAGTACCGGGGCCGCGTTGGAGTCCAAAGTCTGCCACAACAACGAATTGCGGTTGGTTTCTCCGGGCCTGAGGTTCATGTTGATCGTGAAGGGAACGAGTCCTTTTGCAAGAAACTCAGGTTGGTGGCCCGACAGAATCGTCTCCGCCGACACCCAGGCCGCCAAAGAACCGTTATTGAGGACCCACGAGGGTTCAGTTTTGCCTGTACTCGACAAACGTTCCCCAGAGATCCTGTCTACCAAGGTTCCCCTGAAATGCCAAAGGGACGAGTAAGAGGCCTCAGGGACCAACTCACCGGATAGCGGCTTGGGCGTTGCGGTGACCACCGGGCGAGAAACCACCGAAACAGCGGCAGGGGCCCCATCGAGAGGATCGCGCGAAGGCGCCTCAGGATACCATTCGGCCGTCATTTCCGTCGTCCCCGGTTGGGAATCGGCTTTCCACCAAAACAGTGACCGATCGGCAAGGTTTCCCTCTGCGAGGGGCACACCGGACACCTTCCACACGATGTAGCCGCTGGCCGGCAGCGCGGCACCGACTTGATCGGAGAGATAGGCTTGGCTGCCTAGCCAAGCTTCGGGCTCCACTTCGACAGGCACCGTGGACACCGTAAGCTGCGGAATGTCGCGAAAAAGGTAGAATACTGTTCGGAACAGGACAGGCTTTTTCCCAGCCACGACGACCTGACCCGAAAGCACCAAACGGGGTGTCACGTCCTTGTTTTTCAGAACTTCTTTCCAGATCTCGGGCTTGAGGGTAGCGGGATTTCTTGCGGTGGCTTCCATGGTTGTGGAATACAGTGTGGCCTGAGACGATGATATTACGGAAACTGTCCAGGTGCCTCGCTCGATCCCATCCAAACGCAATTCCAAGCGCTCAGAGGCTTTCTGCACATGACCGGCGTTGAACAAGGCGAGCGGTGTGCTCAGGGACTTGGCGGTGGCATCGCCCTCACTCAAGAGTAGCCCTTCAGAACAACCAGTGTAGAGCAACGCCATCAACGCCAGAAATGAGAAAAAAACTCCAGATGGGAGCGGCTTGCCTTGAGAGTAGGTGCTCATCTGTGCTAAATATAGCACACTCCAAGAGGTTTTGCATCCGAGCGACCCGAGCCTTAGTCCATTCTGCCCAACTCCTGGCTAATCTTGCCTTTTTGCGCTCTCAGCTGAACCCCGGCGTGGGGATTTGTGCGGCGGTAAAGGCCGATGCCTACGGCCACGGGGCCGTGTTGGTTTCGCAAGTTCTTGTTAAGGCTGGGATTGAGCGCTTGGCCGTGGCCACTTTGGAAGAAGGACTGGAACTACGGCAGGCGGGGATTGAGGTCCCCATATTGCTTTATGGGGCGCTTCAGGACTCTGAGTGGCCCGAAGCGGCCGAGGCCAACCTCGAACCTTTCGTTTCCAGCCATCATCAGGTTGAAGTCCTAGGGGCATCGGCCCGTGTCAAGGGGAAAGTTGTCCGGGTCCATTTAAAAGTGGATACCGGTATGGGTCGGCTTGGTTGTGCACCTGATGATGCGGTAGACCTCGCCCACAGCATTGTTCATAGTCCTTGGCTTGAACTCGAGGGAATCAGCACCCATTTTGCCTCCTCCGAGGCCCCCGGGCCCGTCAGCGTGAGCCGACAATTCGAGTTGTTCCAGCAAACCCTACTCGAGCTTGCCGACCGCGGTTTCGCCGGTCGGTTTGTCCATGCCGCTAATTCCGGTGCAGTGCTCGGACACGCCGCGACCCATTTCAATTTGGTGCGTCCGGGGATAAGTCTCTATGGCTACGCTCCTGCGGGCCAACCACTTCCCGCGGGACTCAAGCCAATTTTGAAGCTAGTTTCGCAGGTTGCCTACCTGAAAACGGTTCCCCCGGGAACGCCGTTGTCGTATGGTTCGAAGTATGTCACCTCGCAGACCACCGACGTGGCCACCATCCCGATCGGGTACGCTGATGGGTACCGGCGGAGCTTCAGTAACGTGGCCCCGGTTGTGATCGGCGGTAAAACTCATCACGTCTCGGGAACGGTCTGCATGGACCAGATCTTGGTCGATGTGGGGCCCGACTCCGGCGTGAAAGTGGGAGACGAAGTGGTGCTGCTCGGCGGAGACGCCGGGGCGCCTACGGCGGACGATTTAGCACGTCTAGCTGGCACCATTAGTTACGAAGTTTTGTGCGGACTTTCCCGAAGGATACCGCGGCTACTGGTGGACTGAGCTAAAGCAGTTCTGCAGCTTCATCCTTAATGATCTGCCGTAATTCAGGAAACTGCTTGGCGTATCTTAAGGTGGCCTGGAGAAATCCTGAAATGTTTCCTGTATCCATTCTTTCGCCTTCCATGCGTTTAAAGACGACTTTTCCAGCCTTCATGAGCTTATTTAAGGCGTACACATGAAAGTATTCACCCGATCCGGTGTGATATCGCCAGCCCTCTTCCAAGTAATCAAAAAACTCGGGGGTATAGAGGTAGCGTCCCATTGAGGCCTCCTTGCTCGGCGCCGTACCTGGTTTGGGCTTTTCCACAATGTCGCGCACGTGAAGACCGTCGTCGGCCAGGTCGAGCACGCCGTAGCGCTCCAACTCAGGGGGATCGAAGAAACTCGCGAGAACAGAACAGCGGTGGGTCTCCCAAGTCTCTATGAGCTGCTTTGTAAGCGGCTTGGTGCCAAAATGCAGGTCATCGGGATAGGCAACCACGACGGGTTCCCCTGCAATCAGGGGCTTCACCTGCAACAGGGCGTGGCCGGTTCCTTTCATCTCCATTTGACGGACAAACGAGAAATGTGCCGGATAGGGCCTGATAAGGTCGAGCTTAGTCTTGGCATGCTCGGATTCAAACAAGGCCTCGAGTTCCATTTCCCGGTCAAGGTAATCCTCGAGGGCCCTTTTGCGCCTCGAAGTGATGATGATGATGTCGTTGATACCGCTGGCAAGAAACTCCTCGATCACGAACGCGATAGAGGGTTTGTTCAACAAGGGCAACATTTCCTTGGCAATAGTTTTTGTAACCGGAAGGAATCTGGTTCCATAACCGGCCGCGACAATGACACCTTTCATGAGGAAGATTCTACCTCGTGGAGGACATTTCGCGCTATAGTGGCGCCATGCGCCCCGGCTCCACCCTACTGATAATTGTGATCTCTTTGTTGGGATCCTGCTCCGTCGTGACACGTATAGAGCTGGCAGACGACCTCTCGGCTAGGGTAGCGACGAGCATAACTGCGAGCGCAGAGTTCCTGCGCTACTGGAAAGACCTTGCTGAGCTCGACCCACGACTTCCAATTTCGCCTCTGGACCCCCTTGTGCTGCGTGCCTCTCTCGAGGCCCAAACGAAGACTATTCCGGCGAAACTTGCGAATCCCAAGGTGACCACCGAGGGCAAGACGACGACGCTGACCTTCTCGGTGCCCGATAGCCGAAAAGTGATTTCTACCTCCTGGTTCCAGGTGACGAGAACTGACCAGCGCACCCGGGTGCTAGTGACCCTCGATCGCAAGACCCTTCGGGCCTTAGCGTCGCTAACAACTTGGGGAAACTCACCCGCACTGGCGACCCTCCTTCCTGGCGATGCCGCCGCGGTGACGCAGAACGACTATGCCCAACTCTTGAACTACCTCCTGGAGCCCTACGCATCCGACACGACATCCTTAGTGGCCCAAAGTATGGTAGAGTTGCGTCTTCAGCTCCCCTCGCCTCCGGTGTCGACCGAAGGGGTACTATCGGTCAGTGGTTCAACACTGGTAGCCCGGTGGCCGCTGATCCGCCTGCTATCGTTGGAAACTCCCGTTACGCTGACTGCCGTGTATTGACAGGACAAATCGTTTTTTCTATAGTGCCCTTGTCTGTCCCGTTAGCTCAGTGGATAGAGCGATCGCCTCCTAAGCGATAGGTCGGACGTTCAATTCGTCTACGGGATATCCCGTGGAACCCAGTTTTTGGGGTGGTAGCTCAGTTGGTTAGAGCGCCGGCCTGTCACGCCGGAGGTCGAGGGTTCGAGCCCCTTCCATCCCGACCTTTGAACCCGGACTGCAGTCCGGGTTTTTTTTGCGTTTGAGTTTCGGCTAGAGGTCGATAACCATTCCGTCATAACCGGGTTCCACGCCTTCGGGAAGTTCGTCCGCCAGTGAGAAATGGTCGAACTCATGGCTCAGGTGAGTGAGCACCGTTCTTTTTGCGCCTACCCTCCGGATCGCCTCGAGCGCCGGTTCGAGATGAAAATGCGTGGCATGAGGTTTGTACCTGAGGACTCCAAGAACCAGGACCTCCAGCCCTGCGAGCAATTCCCACGTTTCATCGGGGATTCCATTGCAGTCAGTGAGGTAGGCAAAGTCGCCGGTTCGGAATCCGAGAATCTTATCGTCGCCGTGCCAAACTGAAACTGGAAGCAACGTAAACCCAGCCATAGTAATGACTTCACCTGGGGTTAACCTGGTGAGAGTGACTTGTGGCCGAGAGGACTTGCTGCGTGTTTCGGTGAAGAAGTACGGAAACATCCTTTTGACGTGCCCCTGGGTTTGCTCGTCGACTCCAATGGGAATTTCTTTTTGCCAGCTCAAGGGGCGTAGATCATCGAGACCAAGCACATGATCGGCGTGCGCATGGGTGAGAACCACGGCGTCAAGCCGGCTTAGGCCATGGCGAAGAGCCTGAGAACGGAAGTCGGTACCGGCATCGACGAGCAAAGACCGGCCTCCCTCTTCAAGGAGAACCGAAGAACGAAACCGTCGGTTGTTGGGTTCAGGTGACCTGCACACCGCGCAATCACACCCCACCATGGGCACTCCTGTTGAGGTTCCAGTGCCAAGAAAGGTCACTTTCACCAAGGAGATCCGATATCGGGGTACGTTGACGGAGGTGCTGCATCTCGAAAGTCCTGCTGCGGCATGAGATATCTTATCTTGCAGAAGGAAGATGAGTCCAGTAAACTGTTTCCACAATGCGGATCGCCGAACTTCTGTTTTTGAGCTTTCTGGTGATTTACCATGCGATCCTGCTGGCCCCCCGGCACCGGCGAATTTTTGCGCTTAACTATCTTGTTTTTGCGGCAGGAATTGCGCTCGGGATAAGCTTGGGCCTCGAGGGCCTTCGCTGGCAGATGATTCCCGCGATAGCGGTGTTGTTGCTCGACCTGCTTTACCTTTTTCCCACCCTTCGGACCCTTCGTGGGCAGATGCCAAACAAAGGATTCCTTTCGGCTTTGTCTCGAGGCTTTCGCTTTCTGATCTCCTCGGGCATGTTTCTCCTTGCGGTTGCTGCGGCGGTAGTCTGCATTCTGTTTCCCTTGCCTCAGGTACCCCTTACAGGTGGTCTTGCGGTGGGGTTCAAGACCGTGCATTTCCCAGCCGCTTCGGGCCAGCCTTCAAAGGACATCTTGGTCTGGTATCCCGCCTCCGGCAGCTCGCTTCCGCTCAAGGGGCCGGAATCGAGCCCTGCTACGTGGGAAGCAACCTACTCGCGCGGAGGGCTTCCCGTCTACTGGCAAGCCTACTTGGAGCACAGCCCTCCCCGTTATGTTCAGGGGGGAAAACTGGCCCGACCCAATACCCGTTACCCTGCGGTCTTGTTGTCTGTACCACCCAACGACGAGGCTCTCGATTTCTCGTGGTTGGCCGCTGATCTAGCCAGCCGGGGCTTCGTGGTTGTGGGTGCGCGCTCAACTCCAGCTCCGCCTCAGTTAGTGCAGTTTACTTGGGCTACTGTTCAGGGACAACTGCTCGAGCCGTTGCTCCAACCAGAGCTCTGGTTACAGCCCGAAAAGTCGCTTGAATTAGCTCCCTCGAGCCAGGAGAGCCAAATCCCTGTTCTTCGACTGGCGCTCGCAGCCATGGTGAAAGAGCCCGGTGACGTGCTCTACGAGGCAATAGACCTCAAACGTGTCGGTTCGTTGGCGTGGAAAGGAGCTCCCAGTGGTAGGTCGGTAGTCGGCGAGGCCGATGGTTTGGCCTCAATGGTGTGGCTTGGCGATCAGCCGAAAGGGTCCCGGAAGACCAAGATGCCCGAGTTGTGGGTAACGGGGCAGGCTAGTGCCACCGACTCTGTTCTCGACAAAAGTCGTTGGGTCTTGCTCTTGGATTCCCTCCATAGGGCCGATTTGACCGACGCGGCCTATTCAAAACCGTTTTTGGCCTTCTTCGGCCTCAAATCGCAGGCGGATGGGCGTCTACACTCCATTGTAAGGGAATACTTAGCGGCGTTTTTTCAATTCACGCTTTGGGGTGGCGACGGCACGTTGCTCGATGCTGCCAACGCGCCGGTTCCTGGCGTCCGACTGCTACGAAAGTAGATCCTCCCAGACCAACCCCTGCCCTTGTTCAACCTCGCGCGTTAGCAACTTGCCCACGACGGTAGAGCGCCACACCGGCGAAAGCCCGGGCCTCAACACCTTCTCGGTGCGCAACTCGGCGAGGTCAGAATCCTGCAACCGGTGACCAGCGGGAAGAGTCTTCCAGACGTGCAGGCTTCGGTTGGTGCGCTCATAATTGGCCCTCTCGGAAGCCGCGAGGAGCTTCCGGCCGTTTCCCAAAACCGCTTCAATTCGTGCCGCGCCAAAGCGAGCATACAGACGGGCGCGCCTATGCGCTAAAGGCACAGCCTCGAGTTCTCGGATCGAATGGGTCATGGTAGCAAACTGAGTTGGGTCGAGGGCAATTTTGTCGTCGAGGCCTGGGTCGTCGTGGCTGAGGCAAAAATGCTTTTCCAGAAGGGAGGCGCCGGCAATAAGGCCTGTCAAGGGAACTAGCTCCGGGTCGAGGGAATGGTCCGAGATACCTACTGGGCAACCGAAGAGAACCTTCAGAGGTTCGAGGACTCGCAGGTTGTACTCCTCTGGGGGCGCCGGGTACGAGGTGATGCAGTGCAACAAGGAAATCGGGACGCCGTGGACGGCCTCGACGGCCGCCTCAATGTCGCTCAATAGGCTGACCCCGCTGGACAAAATAAGGGGCTTGCCGTAGCCGCGCAACTCCCGCAACAGGGGAAGGTGATTCAGTTCAGGCGAAGCCACTTTGAAAGCCCTTGCGCCAAGACTCTGCAGGAGCCGTGCGGATTCCAAGCCAAAGGGAGAGGCGAGAAAATCCATCCCACAGGCCTCGGTTTCGGCTTTGAGGTAGGCGTAGAACTCCTTTTCCTGCTCTACTTCGATGAACTTGTCGTACAGTCGTACTCTTCCACTCGGTAGATCTAGCTCGCCCGTCAGAGGGTGAATGATTTCCTTGGCGAAAACCACTTGAAACTTGGCGCAGTCGGCGCCCGACTCGGCAGTAGCGTGGATGAGGTCCCGGGCTTTGTCCCGGTTTCCCATGTGACTGGTCCCAATTTCGGCAATGACGTAGAGACGTTCACTCATGAAGGCTACCTGCGGGGTCGGATGATATCAAAGCCGGTGTAGGGCACCAAAAGTTCCGGAATCCGCACCGACCCATCAGCCTGCTGGAAGTTTTCGAGAATGGCTATCATGCCCCGACTAACGGCCATGGCCGTTCCATTGAGCATGTGGACGGGTCGGTTGCGCCCCTGTGCATCCTTGTAGCGAATACCTAGCCTTCGTGCCTGGAAGTCGGTGCAATTGGACGTCGAGGTCACCTCTCCATACTCCCCGGTTCCCCTTCCCGGCATCCAAGCTTCCAAGTCGTACTTGCGGTACGCGGGTGCGCCTAAGTCGCCGGTGCAGGTGTCGACAACCCGAAACGGTATTTCCAGCGATGTAAAGATTTCCTCTTCGATGCCACGGAGTGTCTCGTGCAGAGCGTCAGACTGGTCGGGCTGGCACAGCGCAAACATTTCAACCTTTGTAAACTGGTGGACCCGATACAGGCCCTTGGAAAACTGCCCGTGTGCGCCAGCCTCCCGCCGAAAACAGTGCGAAAGTCCGGCCATGAGAATTGGTCCCTGGCTCAGATCGACGATTTGATCCGCGTAGTAGCCGCCGAGTGTGATTTCGGCGGTACCCACTAGGCATGTATCGGTACCTTCGAGGGGATAGATGTTGGATTCAGGACCGCGGGGATTGAAACCAATGCCGGTGAGAACTTCTTCCCGAGCGATATCGGGTGTAATGAACGGAGTAAACCCCTTCTTGGTAAGCAGATCCAAGACAAACCTCACCAACGCGAGCTCAAGAAAAACCCCTTCATTTTTCAAGAAGTAGAACTTTGTTCCCGAAACCTTGGTTCCGGCTTCGAAGTCAATGATGTCGAGCTTTTCTCCCAGTTGCACGTGGTCGAGAGCAGGGAAAAGAAACTGAGTGGGAACTCCGATTCGCTTTAACTCCGGATTGTCCACGTCAGTTTTCCCCACGGGGGCGTCGGGGTGTGCCATGTTGGGAATCTGCATCAAGGCAACTTTGAGGCGGGGCTCAACCTCGGAAAGGGTTGTTTCCAACCGACCGATTTCGTCCTTCAACGCCTTACCCTCGTCAATCAAGGCTTGCCTCTCGGTAGGTTCGAGTTTTCCTTTCATGCGGGAGGCATTTTCGTTGCGGGCAGCACGCTTTGCCTCGAGAGCTTGAACGCTTCGAGAGCGCTCTTCGTGCAAAGCAACAGCCAATCGGGGGTCTGCTTGCATGTTCCTGTTGCGAATGTTGGCCTCAACGGCTACGAGATTGTCGCGGATGAAGGTGATGTCGAGCATGCAGCGAGTGTAGCGAAAAACCTACGAATGTTCAAAGAGGCGCAAGGTTCCTGAAATGTCGTTCGAAGTATGGGCCTTCATCAACGTAGGAAAAAAATCCGGGTTGATGAGCAGCATGGCTATTCGCTTGAGCACGTGCACATGCTCGTCCGGCTCATCTAAATCGCTGAGAAGAAAAAAAACCGCATGCACGGGTTTTCCATCGAGCGAGTTGTACTCTATTCCCCGCTTCGAGAGACCCAACAAACCGAGGGTACTGCCAATTCCTGAAACATAGGTGTGAGGAAGTGCGACCCCGAGGGCAATTCCCGTGGTCATCTGCCTCTCGCGCTCCCAGAGGTTCTCAAGGAGCGTTTCCTTCGAAACTTCCGGCTTTCGGGCCGAGACATAAGAACAGAGTTCCTTGAACAGACCTTCCTTCGTGCGACTCTTGAGGTTCGGCACAATCCACTCTGACGGGAACAATTCAGAGATGAACACCTACTTCTGGCCGGCCCGGTACTTCTCCAAGGTCGAAAGCTGGCTGACCATCTGAGATAGCTTCAGCTCGATCTCGGTGTAATTGAGTTTGTCTTTGCTGTTACGAAGCATTTCTTCCGCATGGGCCTTGGCCTCGCGGATGGCCGCCTCGTCCAAATCTTGAGCACGTACCGAAGAATCGGAAAGGACGATGACCCCCGTAGGCTGAATCTCGGCCACGCCGCCTGAAACGTAGAAGTGGTGGCGCTCCCCTTCGGCAACTTGGACCATGACGTCTCCCGACTTCAGGTAAGTGATCAGCGGTGTGTGGCCTTTGTAGACGCCTAGCTCTCCTTGAGAGCCAGGAACGACCACAAACTCGGCCTCACCCGACCAAATTGCTCTCTCCGCACTGACGATTTCGACGGTAAGGGGCATTCAGACTTCCTTATTTCAACAAGCTCTTGGCTTTTTCGACGGCCTGATCAATCGTACCAATCATGTAGAAGGCTTGTTCCGGAAGGTGGTCGTACTCGCCTTCGGTAATGGCCTTAAAGCCCTTGATCGTTTCCGAGAGCGGCACCAATTGTCCAGGAACACCGTTGAAGACTTCGGCGACGTGGAAGGGTTGGCTCAGGAAACGTTCTATGCGGCGGGCACGGCCCACGATCAACTTATCTTCCTCAGAAAGCTCATCCATGCCGAGGATGGCGATGATGTCGCGGAGTTCTTTGTAACGCTGCAACGTCGACTGAACCTTGCGTGCCACGTTGTAGTGCTCGTGGCCCACGATGTTCGGGTCGAGCTGACGGCTCGTCGAGTCCAGCGGGTCGATGGCTGGGTAGATTCCTTTTTCGGCAATGGCGCGGCTAAGAACAACCGTGGCGTCCAAGTGCGCAAACGTGGTTGCAGGAGACGGGTCGGTCAAGTCGTCGGCGGGAACATAAACGGCCTGAACTGACGTGATGGAACCAACACGCGTCGAGGTAATCCGTTCCTGAAGCAGGCCCATTTCCTCGGCAAGAGTTGGCTGATAACCTACTGCGGAAGGCATTCTTCCCAGGAGGGCAGAAACCTCAGTACCAGCGAGGGTGTAGCGGTAAATATTATCAATGAACAACAAAACGTCGCGACCGTCGTCACGAAACGATTCGGCAATGGTGAGACCGGTGAGGGCCACACGAAGGCGGTTGCCCGGGGGTTCATTCATCTGGCCATAAACCATGGCGACTTTTGACTTGCTGAGATCGTCGAGGTCCACAACTCCAGAATCGCCCATTTCGTGGTAGAAGTCGTTTCCTTCTCGGGTTCGCTCTCCAACGCCCGCAAAGACCGAAAGACCGGAGTGGGCTTTGGCAATGTTGTTGATCAACTCCATCATGTTGACGGTTTTACCGACGCCGGCACCACCGAAAAGTCCAACCTTACCGCCCTTGGCGAAAGGGGCCATGAGGTCGATCACTTTGATGCCGGTTTCCAGCAACGCCTGGCCACCAGCTTGTTCTTCAAACGTCGGGGCCGCCCTATGGATGGGCATGTGGTCTTTTGAGTTCACAGGACCGCGATCGTCGATAGGCTGGCCGAGAACGTTCATGATGCGCCCCAGAGTGGCCTCACCGACGGGCACCTTGATGGGCGACTGGGTTCCTTTAACTTTGAGGCCACGGCGGAGCCCGTCGGTGGTTCCCATGGCGATACCACGAACGATACCGTCACCCAACTGCTGCTGGACCTCAATGACCAGTCCATTTTCTTCTACAACCACGGCGTCGTAGACGCGCGGCAGGGAGGCTCTATCGAACTCAATGTCGACTACCGCTCCGATGATCTGGATGATTTTTCCGTCTTGCATTTCGTCCTTCCTATACTGCCGCTGCGCCGGCGACTATTTCTGCTATTTCCTGTGTGATGGCCGCTTGACGGGCCTTGTTGTACGCCAACTGAAGCTCGTTGATGATTCGGCCGGCATTGTCGGACGAGTTCTTCATGGCCACCATTTGCGCAGCCATGAAGGAAGCAACGTTTTCAATGAGGCTATGAAGAACCAGAGCCTCAATGTAGCGCTCAAGAAGAGCACCGAGCACTTCCTTCGGTTCGGGCTCGTAAAGGTAGTCCCACAAGCCCGTGGTCGCCAGCTTTCCATCAAGAGGCTGTTGGTTGCCGTGATCGAGCACTTGCAACTCGTGATCCGCAATTGGTACCAGTCGTTCAAGCTTGGGCATCTGCGTCACGGTGTTCACAAACTTATTGGAAGCGACCCAAATCGAGTCGATCTTACCCTCGGTGTAAAGCTTGGTCATGGAAAGAATAACCCCACGAATCTGGGCAAGTGTCGGCACATCGCCCAAGCCTTCGGCTTTAGCCTCGACGTCGGAACCAACGCTGGTGAAAAACTGACAGGCTTTCTTACCGATCAGACCCCAGTGGATATGGGAACCTTCCTGACTCCACTCGTTACTCTTTCTAAAGACCCTGCGGAACAAGTTGATGTTCAGACCGCCGCACAGGCCCCGGTCGGAACTGATGACGATGATTCCGATGTTTTTTCCTTCACGCACGGTCATGAAGGGATGGCGGTATTCGGGAGTGGCCTGCGCTACATGGAAAATGATGCGTTCTAGCGATGTGGCGTAGGGCCGTGCGGCTTTCAGGCGCTCCTGGGTACGACGCATTTTGCTCGCCGCGACCATCTCCATGGCTTTGGTGATCTTCTGCGTGTTTTTGACGCTGATAATCTTGGAACGGATCTCTTTCTTGCCGGCCATGTTGTCCTACCAGGTTCCCGTGGCTTTGAAGGCTTTCAATGCTTCGTCAAGGCCCCTCTGGATTTCATCACCAAAGTCGCCTCTCTCGTTGATCTTCTTTACGAGCGCCATATGGTCGCGTTCTAGGAAGGCATGCAATTCCTTTTCAAAGCTCACAATGCGCTTCACCTCAACGTTGTCGAGGTAACCACGGTTGGCGGCAAAAAGCGAAGCCGCCATCAATCCAAGGTTGAGAGGTGCAAACTGACCCTGCTTCATCAATTCGGTGACGCGCTTGCCTCTTTCGATTTGGCGCTGGGTGGCCTCGTCGAGGTCGGAACTGAACTGGGTAAAGGCGGCCAATTCGCGGTACTGGGCTAAGTCCATGCGCACCGAGGAGCCCAATTTCTTAATGATTTTGGTTTGAGCGTCGCCCCCCACGCGGCTCACGGACAAGCCCGCGTTGACCGCAGGACGCTGCCCTGCGTTGAAGAGGTTGGTCTCAAGGTAGATCTGGCCGTCGGTGATGGAGATGACGTTGGTGGGCACAAAGGCCGACACGTCGCCACCTTGGGTCTCAATAATTGGCAGTGCCGTCAAAGAGCCGGTTTTGCCTTTCACCTTGCCACCGGTGAGTTTCTCGACCTCTACCTCGTTGATGCGGCTTGCTCGTTCGAGAAGGCGCGAGTGCAGGTAAAACACGTCGCCTGGATACGCCTCGCGACCCGGTGGTCGCCTCAACAAGAGGGATATCTGGCGGTAGGCCCAAGCCTGCTTGGTAAGGTCATCGTAAACAATGAGTGCGTCTTCGCCCTTGTCGCGGAAGTATTCGCCCATGGTGCAACCCGAATAGGGCGCAATGTATTGCAGCGCCGCCGACTCGGAAGCGGAGGCGACCACGACAATGGTGTGATCTAGGGCACCGGCGTCTTCGAGGCGCTTCACCACCGCTGCAATCGAACTTTGCTTCTGGCCGATGGCCACGTAAATGCACTTAACCCCGTTGCCTTTCTGATTGATGATGGTGTCGATGGCGATAGCGGTTTTGCCGGTTTGGCGGTCGCCGATAATCAGCTCGCGCTGCCCACGGCCAATGGGGATCATCGAGTCGACAGCTTTGATGCCGGTCTGCATCGGTTGACTCACGTGTTCGCGGGAAATAACTCCGGGCGCGATTTTCTCAATCGCCGACCGCGCTGTGGGGTTGATAGCCCCGCGGCCGTCAATGGGCTCGCCCAAAGCGTTCACAACGCGCCCTAGAAGCGCCTCTCCCACAGGAACGTCGAGCACCCGGCCCGTCGACTTAACGGTATCGCCCTCCGACAAGTGCCTCCAGCGGCCCAGAACCACGGCTCCGACAAAGTCTTGCTCGAGGTTCAAAGCCAACGCTGCGGTACCGCCGGGAAGTTCCAGTAACTCTCCCTGCAGGGCCTGAGACAGGCCCTCGATGCGCACTATACCGTCGCTAATGCTGAGAATCGTCCCTTCGGTGCGGATTTCGGGGGTCAGATCGGACTTTTGAATCCGCTCTTTGATAAGGGCGGTGATTTCTGTGGGGCTTAACTGCATAACTTACTCCACCTCATTGGATGAGGTTTTCCCTCAATTTATCCAAGGATCCCCGAAGGGACCCGTCGTAGACCAAATCTTTTACCCGGCCGATAACGCCGCCGCGAATGGCTGGATCGGTGCGGTAGTGCGGTATCAACTTCTCGCCAAACTGCTTCTCAAACATCGCCAGAACACTTGCTCTCTCGTCGTCTTGAAGTTCAACCGCAGAGGTGAGGTATAGGATTCCGAAACCGTGATATTCAACCATCAGATCAGCAAAATGCAGGCGTATTTCGTTGATGAGCGCCAGCCGCTTGTACTGAAGGAGCAAGGCCAGCAGGGAATAGGCCCCCCCGTCTATTCCATCCTTGAGGATGGACTGTAGCCATTCGAGGGCTTTTGGTCCGGACATCCTACTCACCGTTCGGCGAATCTGAGGATCCTGAAAAACCATGTCGAGGACTTGCAACCTGTGCAACCACAGTCCGCGCTGAACATTGTCGGCCGACAACTCAAACAGGGCCTTAGCGTACGGCTTGGCGAAAGACCGGAAAATCGCCATGGTCAGCTCCAAGACTTGACGAGTTTGCCCACCATCTCATGGTGTTTCTTGTCGTCGAGTTCTTCGTGAACGACTTGCCCGGCAGCCTTAAGGGCTAGACCGGCAATTTCGTTGTACAGCTCGCGTTGCGCGGCTTTTACCTGCACCTGGAGCTCTTGGTGGGCCTGATCCATAATCTGCATTGCCTGTTTGCGACTTTCCTCCGAGGCTTTGTCGACCATGGCAAGAGCACGTTCCTCGGCCTGACGAACAATGCTGGCAGCCTGATCGCGGGCCTTGTTCACCAAAACTTCGCCTTCACGACGTGCCAAATCTACGGCCTGCCTCGCCTGATCAGCCGAGGCCAGACCTTCCATGATCTGCGTCCGCCGTTTCTCGAGGGCTCGGGATACCGGTGGCCAGACAACAAAGACGTTGAAGAGAACAAAGACCAGGAAGGTCAGCATTTCGACAATCAGGGTGGCATTGATGTTCATGATAAACCTTTCAAGCGCAGGAGATTACTTAGTGGCCAGCGCAGTAACTGCCGAGACAAACGGGTTGGCGAAGGTGAAAAACAAAGCCATACCGATACCAATCATCGCTACAGCGTCGAGCAGACCCGCAACGATGAACATCTTGACCTGAAGGCCCGAGGCCAGTTCGGGCTGGCGGGCGCTACCTTCGATGAGGCGGCCTCCCAGAATTCCGAAGCCAATGGCCGTTCCGGCGGCACCAAGACCGAGAATGATGGCGACACCGATGACGGTGGCGCTCTGAACCTGTGCAACCAAAGTGGCAAGTTCCATGTAAAACTCCTTAGCAAATGCTTTGTTTCAATGTTCTTCGGACGCGAGACTGAGGTAGACCACCGAGATGGTCATGAAAATGAAGGCCTGGAGGATGACGATGAGAATATGAAAGATCGACCAGGCCAGGTTGAGAATGGGATACGCCAGCACCGACAGCACGCCCCAGTCGAGGGTGGCAAAGGTCGGAATGGTGAGGGCCATCAAGATGAAAAGAAGTTCTCCGGCATACATGTTTCCAAAGAGGCGCAAGCTCAGCGAAACAGGCTTTGCAATGGTCTCTATGACCCAGAACAGAGCATTGACGGGAAAAAGCCACTTTCCAAAGGGATGGAAGAAAACTTCCTTCAGGAAACCAACCGGTCCCTTGTAAATGAACGTGAAGGCGAACAGGAGCAGAAAAACCGAGAGACCAAGGGCGATGGTCATGTTGAGGTCTGTGCTCGGCACCACGCGCAACGCGGGAGAGCCGGCCATATACTGCGTTCCAGCTACCAAGGAGGCTATCCAAGGCAACAAGTCGACGGGGAGCAAGTCCATCATGTTAAACAGGAAGATCCAGCAGAAAAGGGTTAGGGCCAAAGGGGCTACCAAACGGTTCTTCAGGTGGAAGGAATCGTGAACCTGATTGTCAATAAACTCGAACACCCACTCGACAGCATTCTGCCATCGACCAGGCACACCGGTGGTGGCTCTGCTCCCTATTAACCAGAACAGACCCGTGAAGAGAAGGCCAAGGCCAATGGAAAACCCGATCGTGTCGAGATGGAAGGTCCAGAAAGCATCTCCACCCGCGCTCCAAGTTGCATTCTCAAGGTGGTGCTCGATGTACTTTCCGGCCTCGATCAACCCGCCCGATGCAGCGGCTTCACTCATGATTCAGAACCCCTTCGCACAAAAATCGGATACACCAGCTGCACAATTACCGAAAGAAAGAAACCGGCCAAAAGTGGTACCGGTTGAAACCATCCTGAGGCGAAGGCTAACCCCAGCGCCACTCCCGAAAGCAACCACTTCAGAACTTCAGCCACCATAAATCTACCCCAAAACCGACCGGGTTCAGACGAGGAGGCCCGGAGAACCAAAGTGCTGAAAACGACCACTGGAAGGCTGAAAGCCAGAAGCCCACAAGCCACCGAAACTGAACCGGAAAGGCCCGCCCACAAGTAGCCTCCGCAAGCCGCCAGAACCAACACAACGCCATGCGAGACGATCAAATGACGGACCTGATTTTCCATAGAAGCTGGAGCTATAATCACAGATCGGGAAGCCAATGTCAAGAAACTTTACTGACAAAACTATCCTTGCAGATTATAGTCAGGCATCTTTAACCGGCTCGGGAGGCCCTGCGTGAAGTTCCATTTTCCCATCATCATCATCGACGAGGATTTTCGGTCTGAAAACGCGAGCGGGCTGGGTATCCGGGCGCTTGCCAAAGCGCTGGAAGTAGAGGGTGTGGAATGCTTGGGCGTGACCAGTTACGGCGACCTAACGAGCTTTGTGCAGCAGCAAAGCAGGGCCGGTGGGTTCATCCTCTCGATTGACGACGAGGAACTTACGGCCCGCGAAGACGGCCAACCTCCGGATGCCCTGCGTCAACTGGCGGCCTTTGTGGAGGAGATCCGGTTCCGCAACTCGGACATTCCCTTGTTCCTGTACGGCGAGACCCGCACCAGCCGACACATTCCCAACGCCATCCTGAAAGAGCTTCATGGCTTCATCCACATGTTTGAAGACACTCCGGAGTTTGTTGCCCGCTACATCATCCGCGAATCGAAGGCCTACCTCGATAGCCTGCCGCCACCCTTCTTCCGGGCTCTGACCGCCTATGCCCACGATGGTTCCTACAGTTGGCATTGTCCGGGACATTCCGGTGGCGTCGCCTTTCTCAAGAGTCCTGTGGGGCAAATGTTTCACCAGTTCTTCGGAGAAAACATGCTGCGAGCCGACGTGTGCAATGCCGTGGACGAGTTGGGACAACTGCTGGACCACAGTGGGCCGGTGGCCGCCTCAGAACGCAACGCGGCGCGCATTTTTCAGTGCGACAGCCTGTTCTTCGTTACAAACGGCACCTCGACCTCTAACAAGATTGTCTGGCATTCCACCGTGGCTCCGGGGGATGTGGTCATCGTCGACCGCAACTGCCATAAGTCGATTCTACACGCCATCATCATGACGGGAGCCATCCCGGTCTTTTTGATGCCCACCCGCAACCATTATGGCATCATCGGCCCAATTCCCAAGAGCGAGTTCTCGTGGGAGACCATCGAGAAGAAGATAGCCGCCCACCCATTTGCCAAGCATGCGGTAGGCAAGCCTCGCATCCTGACAATTACCCAGAGCACTTACGATGGCGTTCTTTACAACGTTGAAGACATCAAGGCTATGCTGGACGGCAAAATCAACACCCTGCACTTTGACGAGGCTTGGCTACCCCACGCAGCCTTTCACGAGTTTTACAAGGGTATGCACGCCATTGGGGCTGGCCGTCCGCGGGCACGCGAGAGCATGATTTTCAGCACGCAGTCGACGCACAAGATTCTTGCCGGCTTGAGTCAAGCGAGCCAGATTCTGGTTCAGAACAGCGAAGCTCATGAACTCGACCGCGATGTGTTCAACGAGGCTTTCCTGATGCACACGAGCACCAGCCCGCAGTACGCCATTATTGCCAGTTGCGACGTGGCGGCCGCCATGATGGAGGCCCCGGGCGGCCCCGCCTTGGTGGAGGAATCCATCAAAGAAGCCCTCGACTTCCGTCGCGCCATGCGTAAGGTGGATGCGGAATGGGGGGCCGACTGGTGGTTCCAAGTTTGGGGACCCGACGAACTCACGGAAGAATCGGCGGGAAACCGCGACGAATGGATGCTTAAGGCCGACGACCAGTGGCACGGCTTTGGCGACCTGGCAGAGGGGTTCAACCTTCTCGACCCGATCAAGGCCACCGTGATTACCCCAGGGCTTAACGTAGACGGCAACTTCAGCGAATGGGGTGTTCCCGCGTTGATTCTCACCCGGTACCTGACCGAACACGGCATTGTGGTCGAAAAGACCGGCCTTTACAGCTTCTTCATCATGTTTACGATCGGCATTACCAAAGGCCGGTGGAACACCATGGTGACCGAGCTCCAACAATTCAAGGACGATTACGACCGAAACCAACCCCTGTGGCGGGTGATGCCCGAGTTCGTGGCTGCCCATCCGCTCTACGACCGCATCGGCCTCAAAGAGCTTTGCCAGAAAATGCACGAGGTGAACCGCAAGGCCAACGTGGCCCGGCTGACCACCGAGATGTACACCAGCGAGATGATGCCGGTGATGAGGCCCGCCGATGCCTATTCCAAAATGGCCCACCGAGAGATCGACCGTGTACCCATCGATGACCTGCAGGGGCGCGTCACCGCGGTTCTCCTGACGCCCTACCCGCCGGGAATCCCCTTGCTCATTCCCGGAGAAAGTTTCAACAACACCATTATCGATTACCTTAAGTTTGCCCGATCGTTCAACGAAATGTTTCCGGGCTTCGAGACAGACATCCATGGCCTGGTAGAAACCAAAGGTGAAGACGGAAAAACGAGCTACTATGTGGACTGTGTCAAGGAATAAGGAGGAGCTGATGCTCAAGGTTAACGAATATTTTGAAGGCAAAGTGAAGTCCATTGGTCTGACGGCCGAGGGCACCAAGGCTACAGTGGGCGTCATGGCCCCGGGCGATTATGAGTTTGGAACCACCTCGATCGAAGTAGTGAAAGTCATCGTCGGAAAGCTCTCCGTGAAGCTACCGGGAGCCGATTGGAAGGACTTTCCGGCTGGAACCGAGTTTCGCGTCGAAGCCAACCTGAAGTTCCAGCTCAAAGTGGCCGCCGATAGCGCTTATCTGTGCCTGTACCTTTAAACGCGGCCACCGAGGAACGCTCTTTCGGGGCGGTTGTGTACCGCAGGAGTAAGGGCCGAGTGCTGTTCCTGCTCCTCAAACACACCAGTGGCAACCACTGGAGTCTGGCCAAAGGGCATGCCCAGTCCGGCGAAACCGAAGAGCAGACGGCTCGCCGTGAAATCCGGGAGGAAACCGGCTTGGAGGTGACTTTTAGGGCCGGTTTCCGGGCAACGCAACGGTACAGCCCCCGCGCTGGCGTGGAAAAGACTGTGGTCTTTTTTCTGGCGAAGGCCGGGAGCAAAAAACTTAAGCTCCAAGACCAGGAGATTAGCAACGCGTGCTGGCTCGAACTCGAAGATGCCCTCAAACTCGTGAGCCACGCCGATACCGGAGAAGTGCTGCGGGAAGGGAAGAAGCACCTCGGGCGTTAGGCGTGAGTCACTGGGGAACCTTGAGAAGGCACTGCACCTGCTTAGACCGTCTGTTCAGGTGTTTCGATGCGGAAGGATTTGTTTCCGACAACCAACGAGTAAGGCAAAACGGCCGCAGGTGAGTTCACTTTGTAGTTTGCTCCGCGTCGTGTAACTCTCACCTCGCCGAGCGGTCGGCCCTGAAACTCGACTAGGTCGCACTGCGAGGTCTGTCCCTCCTCCATGGCGAAAACGCGCAGTTCGAGCGAGGAACTCCAATCGGTATCGGGCCTTGTCACTCCCGGCGCCATTGCAAGGATGCTGTTGGGTCTGGCGTAAAGCGGAAGACTGAACGGTCCATGGGTTTCGTGGCGCCAACCGGGCCCCGTAACGATTTCTCCAGATAGCAGGTGGGTCCATCGACCTTCGGGAAGGTAGACGTCAACCTGACCATCGGCACGGAAAACCGGGGCAACGAGAAGCTGGCAGCCCAGAAAGTACTGGCGATCAAGGGTTTGGCAGGTCAGGTCTTCGGGGTACTCGAGCAACGCGGCCCTCATGAGAGGCAAGCCGGTTTTCGTCGTATCGACCGCCTGAGCGTACAGGTAAGGCATCAGCGCGAGTTTGAGCAGTGTGAACGTGCGAGCCACCTCGACCGCCGTTTCGCCGTAGGCCCAAGGCACGCGGTAGGAAGAACTGCCGTGCAGGCGGCTGTGGCTCGACAAAAGGCCGAAGGCCAGCCAGCGGTGAAATAAGGCTTCGGGGGGCAGGCCTTCGAAGCCGCCGATGTCGTGGCTCCAAAAGCCAAACCCCGAGAGGCCGAGACTCAGCCCCCCTCGCAAACTCTCTGCCATCGATGGGAAGGTGGATTCGCAGTCGCCACCCCAGTGAACCGGGAACTTTTGTCCTCCGACTGTGGCCGCTCGGGCGAACACCACCGCTTCCCCCGTACCGTGGTGCGCCTGCAGCAAATCGAACACGGTCTGGTTGTACAGGTAAGAATAATGGTTGTGCATGCGGCCGGGATCACTCTTGTCGTGCCACACTACGTCGGTGGGAATACGTTCGCCAAAGTCAGTTTTGAATGCATCAACCCCCTGTGCGAGCAGGACTTCGAGTTGCGCCGCGTACCAAGCACGGGCCTCAGGATTGGTAAAGTCGACCATAGCCATGCCGGCCTGCCAAAGGTCGGTTTGCCACACCTCCCCGTTGGGCTTTTTGAGAAGGTAGCCTTTTGCCCGACCCTGTTCAAACAAGAGCGAGCGCTGAGCAAGGTAGGGGTTAATCCAGAGACAGATTCGCACCCCTTTAGCCTTGAGGCGTGACAGCATGCCGCGGGGGTCGGGGAAGGTCCGACTGTCCCAGAGGAAGTCAGTCCAATGGAACTCGCGCATCCAAAAACAATCGAAGTGAAACACCGAAAGCGGTAAACGATGTTCGGCCATAGCGTCGATGAAAGACGTGACCGTGGCCTCATCGTAGCTGGTGGTAAAGCTGGTTGTGAGCCACAGCCCGAAGCTCCAGGCCGGCGGGAGAGGAGCCCGACCGGTCAGCGCGGTGTATTTTTTGAGAATCTCCTTAGGCGAGGGGCCGTAGATCACAAAATACTCGAGCTCTTCGCCCTCGACGCAAAACTGGACACGGCTGACCTTTTCGCTCGCCTAGGCCGTAGACGAGCTCACCGACGTCCAAACCAAGTTCCTCTTTGCTCCACACCCTACCCTCGGGACCCTGCACGTAAGCAGCCGCCTTATTGGCGCTTTGCGTGAGCACCCGTCCGTTGCCGAGGAACTCGAGGAGCCACGGCCCGCCACGGTGAAACTTCACCTGGAGGTTGCCGGTGCTGAGGCTCGCCTCGTGCTCGTCAATCCTCACGTCGGTGTGATGGCCGGGCTCGGAAGCCAAATTAAACTGGGGCCAAGTCTGCAAGCCACCCTGAAAATGAGACATCCTCACGCGGGCCACCTCGGGTGCAGGCGAGCTGACCTCGAAGGTCAGCTGGGCTACGTTGAGTGTATCTCCCCTTTCGCGAACCGCCTTGACAGGAGCGTAGACTTCCAGCGTCCCGTCTTTTTCGCGGGCGTCGTAAGCCTGCGCCGGGCAAAGAGAGGTGTAACCCTCCCGGGAGAGCCAGTATCCATCGGTGAACTTCATCAACTACTCCAGATCGGGCCTCTACTACCGTGATCCTCGGCGGGTCGAAGCGATCTGTCAAGCGTTTGTCTATCCTCTGCAGATGATGTTAAGGTGCCTGTCATGAAACGCTCGCAGTACCTCCCTCCTGCCTACCTTCTCGACAAAGTAGAACTCACTTTCGAATTGTTTGACGGGCATACTGTAGTCCGCTCCCGTCTGAATCTACGGCGCAACCCTCAGCCGGGTTCACCCCGGAAATTGATCCTCGACGGTGATGGGCTCGAAACCTATGAATTGAAGCTCGATGGCCGAGTCCTTGGGGTTGCCGACTACGTGGAAACACCCACCTCTCTCACCGTGTTCCATGCGGGAGATGCGGTTGTCCTTGAAGTCACGTCACGGCTAGACCCCGCCGCCAATACGGCCCTTTCTGGGCTTTACCGCTCAGGAGGAATCTTCTGCACGCAATGCGAGTCTGAGGGCTTTCGCCGCATCACCTGGTTTCCCGACCGACCCGACGTGATGGCACCTTACCGGGTGAGAATGGAAGCCGACCAAGCTACCTGCCCCGTTTTGCTGAGCAACGGCAACCGGATGGCGGAAGGGAAACTTCCCTCTGGAAGGCACTTCGCCGAATGGGACGACCCTTTTCCTAAACCTAGCTACCTTTTTGCTCTGGTGGCAGGCGATCTCGACCACTTGCGCGATACCTTCATCACAGCCTCGGGACGAAAGGTTGACCTGTTTCTTTACACCGAGCACGGCTTTGCGGATCAAGGCCGGTTTGGCCTTCAGGCGCTCAAGCGCGCTATGACCTGGGACGAAAAGGCCTACGGACGCGAATACGACCTCGACGTGTTTCACATTGTGGCTGTCAGCGACTTCAACATGGGAGCGATGGAGAACAAGTCGCTCAACCTCTTCAACACCGCAGCCGTGTTTGCCACCGGGGAAAAAACCACCGACGAGCGCTTTTTGTGGGTTGAAAAGGTGGTGGCGCACGAATACTTCCACAACTGGAGCGGAAACCGGGTCACGTGCCGCGACTGGTTTCAGCTGACCCTCAAGGAAGGGTTGACGGTTTACCGTGATTCCAGCTTTAGCCGCGACCTTCACTCCCGCTCCACCGTCCGTATCGACGAAGTATCGGTGCTACGAAACCTTCAGTTCGCCGAGGACCAAGGCCCAGGGGCCCACCCCATCCGTCCGGAGGAGTATGAGGCGGTGGACAACTTCTACACCAAGACCGTATACGACAAGGGTGGCCACGTGATCGGGATGCTGCACACCTTCTTGGGAGACAAACTGTTTCGCGCAGCCACTGACCTGTACTTTGGACGCCACGACGGCCAAGCGGTGACCTGCGAGGACTTCCTGATCTGCATGGAAGACGCGTCCGGACTTGACCTTACCAACTTCCGCCGATGGTATTCGCAAGCCGGCACGCCTACCGTGCACCTGACAACAGACTATGATGTTGTGAACCAACGACTCACGTTGACCCTCAAGCAGGGGTTTCCTACCCAACCACGCAACCTTCCGGTACCCATGCCCCTCAGGCTGGGCTTGCTGGGGCCCGAGGGCCGGGAACTTCCTCTCGATGCCAAGGGCTCCACCGAAGTGGTGTTGACTTTTGATCAGAGTGAGCAGTCATTTGTGTTCGATAACCTGACTACTCGCCCGGTTGTATCGCCCTTCAGGCATTTTTCTGCGCCGATACGGCTCGAAACCGACCATACCGACGCTGATCTGGCGTTTTTACTTGCCCACGATACCGATGGGTTTAACCGCTATGAGGCCGGCTTTACGCTCAAAAAAAAGGAACTTTTAAAACGCGTTGCTGCACGCAAAATGGGAAAGGTCTCCGCCATTTCCCAACAACTTTTGGGGATTTTTGGTGGACTGCTGGACGACCTGTCCCTTGCCCCCGACCTCAAGTCTCGCTTACTCACCCTGGTGCCGCAAAGTGTGCTCGAGCAGGAGTGCGACCCCGTCGACCCGCTACTGATTCACCGTACCCTAACCGAGACCCGACTTGAAATGGCACGGGCGCTTGAGCCCAGGCTGAGGCAGGCCTACCAGAGGCACCACAGGCACACGCCTTTGTCAGAGTTTCCTACCGACGCAGAAATAGCCGACCGGGCCCTCAAAAACTTGGCGCTTGGCCTCCTCGCTCAATTGGAACGCTCCGACGTTTACGACCTTGCCTACACTCAGTACCATGAAGCCACCACCATGACCGACCGTCTGGCGGCACTAGCCGTGTTCCGCGACACCGACCGGCCCGAACGTTCGGAGCTTTTGGAGGATTTCTACCAGCGTTTTCACAACGATAAACTGGTGATAGACCTATGGTTTTCCTTTCAGGCGTCGACGGACCTGCCCGACCAAGTGGAACGCATGGGCCAACTGGAGGCCCACAGGGATTGCGATTTTGCCAATCCCAACCGGGTGCGGGCTCTTTACCGCAGCTTTGGGCGCGACAACCCGGCAGGCTTCCACAGGGCCAATGGGGGCGGCTACCGTTTACTGGCTGCCGCAGTGGTCAGGATTGACCATCTCAATCCACAAGTTGCCGCCGATCTGGTGCTTCCTTTTCAGGGCTGGAAACGCTTCGCCGAGCCCTTTCGGAGCGGGCAGGAGGTTGTACTCCGGGGCCTGGAATTACGAAACGACCTTTCGCCCAACGTCCGTGAGCTCGTGACCCGCTACTTGGAATAGCGCCGACAGTGGGGGCACCCTAAAACGTGCACATGGGTCTTTCTACTTCCGGTCTCGTTCTTGCGCTCGAACACCCGGGCAGCCACCACATCTTGCGGGCGTAATTCTTTCTTGCAAACGGGGCACTGACGTTGCAGGCTCGAAGGAGGACGGCAGTGAGGACAGCCGACGATTTCCATGCTCTTGTCGCCAGAGTCAGAAACAAAAACCACCGAATGCACCCTTTCACCGAGTTCCAGTTGACTTCCACACAGCGGGCAGGTTTTAAGCGGAGAAATCACCGTCGCTGGCCGAGCTCTTCTCGACTCGGGCTTCGTTCCAGGGAACAATCCTGCGAAGATCAACGCCACGAGAACGGCCAACGCAGTCCCCACCAGGATTTCGTTCACCCGGCGATGGTAGCACAAAGCGAGTCCCTTTCAGTAGAATGCTGGCCATGAACCGCCCGGCCCTGTTTGTAAGTGATCTTGATGGTACCCTGCTCCAGGCAGACGGAACCCTTTCTCGTTTTTCCCATGAGGAACTTTGCGCTTTCCACCGCGAAGGGATACCGTTTACCGTGGCCTCAGGGCGAGCGTTTTCTTCCATCCGGCGGGCTTTGGGCAAGGCAACCGTCGGCTTGCCCATGATTTCTTCGGATGGTGCCATGATCTCGGAGTTCGGCAGTCCGAAACCCCTGTTTCTGTTTGAAATGGACCGAAGGGAACTGATGCGACTGCGCCACGAGCTCACCTCACGTGGCTTTTGGCCGGTGCTCGACATCTGGGACGGGAGCGAGAACTTCCTGATTTCCGATGGGCCGAACACCTCCGCTATGGAATGGTACCATCACCACAAGCAGGCCGAGGAGTTTTATCGGTGGCGTTTTGAGGCCTTTGCTGCTCTGCCGGACACCTGGTCGGCGATTTCGCTTACCCTACTTGATACACCACAGCGCCTTTTGGGCCTCAGAGGCCTTATAGAAGAGCGTTTTGGGCGTGTCTTTCGCACTGACTACGCCATAATGAACGAACTCGAGGGCGGTGCGGCACTCTGGATTCAACATCGATTGGCCCGTAAGGAAAACGCTCTCGTGGAACTGAGCCGCCTCCTGAACCTCGGCCCGTCGCCGGTGGTGGTTTTTGGAGACGAGTTGAACGACTTGGGAATGTTTGGCCGCGAATGGCATGCGGTGGCCGTCGAAAATGCGAGACCCGAACTGAAGGCCAAGGCACGCGAGGTGATTGGCCACCATTCAGAAGATCCTGTTCCCCGCCACGTGCGCAGAATGTTGAAGCTTGAAGGGGGTCACCATGACTAAAATCTCTCTGCTGAGCCTCTTTCTCCTGCTTAGTGGCGTCGCTCAGGCGGCACAGGAGTCCTTCGAGTCAAAAGTGATCCGCAAGGAAATCCAAGAAATCTACGGCAATGGCACCCTTTCGGCTGCCAGCGAGGTTTACAACATTGTGGTTCTCAACAAAGCCAAGAAACAGTACCTGAAGATCGAACTCTCGAAGGAATCCTTTGAGGCCCTCCATGTGGGCGATCTCGTCAAGATTATCCTTGAACTTGGCTGGTTCGATGCGATTACCGTCAAAGAAATCAAGTTGTTGCAGGCTGTGGCTCCACCGACGAACTAACAGTTACAGCGGAGGTCATCATGAATCTTGTGAATCAGTCCGGTTACAAAAAAAGACCATTGGAATTAGTCCTTCTAGCATCGGTATTTGCCTTGGTACCTTTTCTCAGTTGGGCATCTTGGTACGCACCCTACCTGCTCGCTGGCCGGCCGGAATCTCTGCTCGAGGTGTTGGTTGCAAACTTTGCTACTGCGTCCAATGGGCCTTGGGGGCTGGTGCATGCGGTCCTGATGGCGGGATTATGGGTCTTATTCCTCCTTGTGGCCTGGGGCATTTGGAAGGTCACCAACTGGGGATTCTACCTCTGCATTCTCACTGCGGTGGCCAATTCGTTATTCAGCACCTTCCTTTACGGCGTGAGTAAAGCAGACGGAGTTGTGGAAGAGATCGTCAAGTTCAACCCATTCCAGTTTGGAACACTGCTCAATCTCGTGTTCTTTATTCCCATAATCATTATTCTTCGCAAAGACATTATGGCGCCGTTCTTCAACCCGAAGATGAAATGGTGGGAACAACATCCCCGGGTCAAAGCCCTTCTCACCATTGAAGCCTCTATCGGTGGCACCATGCAAACCTTCAAAAGTTTCGACATTTCTGCCTCGGGGATGTTCCTTGGTACCGACAATTTGGGCAATCTTCCCTTGGGCGACGGCTACTACGAGGGTTTTCCTGCCAAGGTGCACCTAGAGGAAACCGGTGAAATTGTCGAATTGTCATGTCGGGTGGTTTATGTCAGTGGCGGAGGGCCAAACAAGCCCACAGGCTTCGGGGTAACGTTCGAATACAAGGACTCCAAGCAGAGAAAAGTTCTCGCAACTTATCTGCACGACAAGATTCGAAACGGCCAGGTGGCGAATCGGACCTGACACCTCGTCAGATCATGTACGAAAAAACCTCGTTTCGGGAATCGCGCTCAGCAACCAGTTGTTCGAGCGACATCCCCAAATGGGAGGTGAAGTCCGCCTCCAGTCGCTCCCAGTAGAAATCGAGCCCGCCACGAGGCACCTGCTCCCGCAAAATGGTCACCGGTCCCTCTAAGGCCGTCAGCAGTTCCAATACTGTAACTTCGGCGGGGTTTCTGGCCATGGCATAGCCTCCGTTAGTGCCTCGGAAGCTTTTCACGAAGCCTGCCTTTCGAAGGGTAACGAGGAGTTGTTCCAGGTAATGTTGGGGAATACTCTGTGCGTCGGCAATGTCTTTGATTTGCAGGGATTGACCCTTGGGGGCCCGGGACAGCTCCATCATGGCGTACAGGCCATAGGCTCCTTTGGCGGAAATGGTAAACATGGCGACCTCCTGGAAAGCATAACCTAGTCACCCTTCAAAGTCAAGAATTGGGTGTTGGTCTGATGGGTTGCCGCGCTATTGCCGCAGCTTTCGAGTATGATAGGGGTATGCTGACTCAGGGCAATCTCAAAGTGATGCTAAACCCATGAACGCGCTTCACGTCGTTTGTGCCTTGGTGGAACACGAAGGTCGGTTGTTGCTGGCACGGCGTGCTCCGGGTCAGGCCTTGGCGGGTCTCTGGGAGTTTCCTGGGGGCAAAGTGGAGGCCGGAGAGGACTCCCGGGGTGCACTGTGCCGGGAACTGCTTGAGGAACTGGGAGCCAAAATCGAGGTTGGCGTATCGCTTGGGTTCAACGTCGTAGAATCGGCAGGTCAGCTGATTTGCCTAGAAGGGTTCGAGGGGCGGTTGACCTCGGCTATGGGTGTGCTTTCGGTGCACGACGCGGTTCAATGGGTAGAACCTCTCACTATTGACCGCAGTTCGCTAGCCAGTGCGGATGGCCCTTTGCTAGACCGGTGGCTGGAACGCCGCCCTGTTTACCCCACCGTTTTGGGACTCATCGGCAACACACCTCTGGTACAGTTGAGCAAGCTGGGAACCGGTCGAAATACTTTGTTGCTCAAACTCGAAGGCAACAACCCAGCCGGCTCGGTGAAAGATCGACCCGCCCTTTCGATGATTCGAAGGGCCGCTGAACGGGGGCGAATACAGCCCGGCGATACCCTGATAGAAGCCACGAGCGGCAATACAGGCATAGGTCTTGCGATGGCTGCTACGGCACTTGGCTACAAATTAGTACTCATCATGCCCGAGAACTCCAGCCTCGAGCGACGTCAGGCCATGGAAGCCCTAGGAGCCCGGGTGATTTTGACCTCCAAGGCGGGGGGAATGGAAGGGAGTATCGATTGGGCCCGTGCCATGGAAAGCGCCGGCGAGGGTGTGATTCTTGACCAGTTTGGCAATTCTGATAACCCGTTGGCGCATTACGAAACGACGGGCCCCGAGGTATGGCGTGATACCCGCGGCACCGTCACGCACTTTGTGGCTAGCACGGGCACAACAGGCACCCTGATGGGCGTAAGCCGTTACCTGAAACAACAGAACCCCCAGATCTGCATCGTGGCGGCGGTGCCGGCCGAGGGAGCCCACATTCCGGGAATCCGAAAGTGGCCGGATGCCTATCTGCCGGCCGTCTTCGACCCCTCGCGTCTCGACAGGTCCATACCGGTTGCTCAAGAACAGGCGGAGGCCACCACCCGCGAACTCGCCCGAACCGAAGGGTTGCTCGTGGGCACCAGTTCTGGTGGCAACGTGTGGACCGCCCTGCAAGTGGACCGTGAAGTGAGTGACAAAGTGATTGTTGCCATCGTGTGCGACCGAGGAGACCGCTACTTTTCCACGGGTGTGTTCAACCCCCCAAGCTAGAGCCTCAACAACCCCCGCTGGTAACCTTCTCGTACGGCCTCGGTGCGCCTTCCCACTTCCAGTTTTCTGTACAGGCCATCGAGGTGGAACTTCACCGTACCCAAGGCAATACCCAACCTATCGGCGATTTCTTCATTGGCCCAACCGTCGGCTAGATACTCCAGGATTTCCTTTTCCCGGGGCGTCAGGTTGGAATCGGCACTCGGGAGCGGGGAGCAAATCACCAGATCGGCCTCTTGCTCGGTGTCGACCCACACAACCTCACCGCGTGCCAAGGCCTCCCTCAACAGAGAGTGTAGCTCCTTGAGCGCCACGGCCTCGTGTTGATAGAGCCTCAGTGCTTTCACCGGCCGCCAGGAACGATAGCGAGGGCATGGATTTCGCCACCTCGGAGAACTCTGGCTTCCACAGAAACTCCGGTTTCCAGTTTGGCAATTTCACGCGCCAGTTGCATCGGGTGGGTCACTGTTTTTGAAGCTAAAGAAAGAAGAAGATCACCGGCTTTCCAGCCGGCTTTTTCGGCGGGGCTCCCTGCCTCAACCTCGGTAAGAGCCAGCCCTTGGTCGGTTCCCGAAGGACGGGTGTTGATACCTAAGTAAGGGCGTTGGCGGGTTCCCTTGGACAAGAGTAACTCAATATGCCCGGCCAAATCGGCAACGGGAACAATGTAGCCCGCGTTGCCCGATCGGTTTTCCCCCACCATGCCGATTAGCCTGCCCTCAGGGTCGACCACCGCAGCGCCGCTGAATCCGGGGTAGGCATTTCCATCGGTTTGCAGGTGATTGTCTAGGCTCCCACCCCTGCCCCACTCCGCGGAGCCTCCAACAAAGCGCACAAGGTCGAGACGAGCCTCAATACCACCAGGGCTGGGATAGGCGACCGCGACAGCAAGAGATCCCACTGCCGGAAGCGGAGCCGGGGCCCAGGGATGGGTTCCAGGAGCACTGAGCTTGAGCAGGGTGAGTCCGGTTCGGGCGTCAAAGGCTTGAACTTGACCGCTGGCCTGCTTCCCGCCAGAAAACAGCACGGGAACTTCTTCACCATCGGTGGCCTCGCGGGCGAGGGTCACCGCAAGGGTCTGCGACCAAAGCAGGCCGGTTCGACCGGAAACGCCAGACCCCCCGATGTGGAGCAGGCGCGGGGCAGTGGCGGCGACAAGGCTTGCAAGGTCGTTAGACAGTGATTTGAGCATAAAAAACTCCTTGAACAGGTGGGGCTATGCTCAAGATACGGTTAAGGTGCCAGCTCGCCACCTGACCGAAGGGATGGGGCCCTTTAGGCTCGGGTGAGCTCCGCGACCAGAGCGTCGACATCATTCTGGCCGTTGTCACCACGTCGCTCGAACACCAGTTCCTGATTGGAAGAGCGAAGCTTCAGGAGCAACCCATACACCAAGGCCAGAAGAACCTTGTTACCATCGCGCGGATACTCGCGCAGGAAATCCATGAGGTCAAACCTAGTCAACTTGACCAAGACGCAACTTTCGGCCGAAGTGACGTCGGCGGTACGGGGCGTCTTGAGAAACATGGCGGCCTCGCCGAAGACCATAGACTCTCCCAAAGTGTCGATGTAGACGTCCTTTCCTTCCTGCCTCATCGATACATGGACGTTGCCTTTCAGAACTGCAAAAAACGACGGACTCAGGTCGCCGTTGGACACAATCTTCTCTCCACCTTCAAACCTGAGGATTTCTGCTCGTTCAAAGAGAAAATCCTGCGCAGGGGCCGCTAAGGCACGGAAGAGAAGAACGGCTTTAAAGGCCTCGTGATAGTTCGGTTTTCCCGATTCAGTCGTCATACTCCTTAAGTTTCTGCTACCGGAGGAGCGTTGTCAACGCTTAAACGGGGCCACCTTGCCACCGCAACGGAAGATGTTTTCCGAGGAATATCCTATACTTTTCACGAAAGGGGTTAGCTGTCGCTCAGGTGTTTGTCTGGCAGTTGCCCAAGGAGACCACCATGAGAGCCGTTGTCCTTCTGCTTTGTCTTGCCTCACCTTTAGCTGCCGAACTCCCGGATGGCAACAAAATACTTCAGCAGGTCGACGCCATTCGGTTTCCCGACACTTTTAGCATGCGCGTCACGCTCACCACCGCGACAGTTGGCGAGGCCGACAAAGTGATGACCATGGACAACAGCCACAAGAAAGGGTTTGGAACCTTTCTGGAAATCCTCGCCCCCGCCAGGTCGAAAGGCACCAAAATGCTGACCCAGGAAGGTTCGCTCTGGATGTACAACCCGAAGTCAGGGAGCACCAAGCCTTTACGTCTGGCACCCAAGGACAGTTTCCAAGGTTCGAGCTTCAGCAATAGCGATGTTTCAAAAACTTCGTTTACCGAAGAGTATTCGGCCGTCACGGAGGGGGAAGAAACTCTGGAGACCACAGAGTTTGGTAGCGTCAAGGCTTGGAGGATCCGCGCTGACGCTAACAGCCCCGAAGCTGCCTACGGCAAAATCGTACAGTGGGTGCGTCAGGGTGACCTGCTGCCGCTCAAGTTTGACTATTACGCCAAGAGCGGGCTGCTATTCCGGCAGATGGTGCTCAGCGAGTACAAAGTGTTGGCAGGCAGGTTGAGGGCCACCCACCTCGAAATGACCAGCCTCGAAAAAAAAGGGACCAAAACTGTGCTCCATATCGATTCAATGGACGAAAAACCCCTTTCCGACAGCCTTTTTAACCTAACCAACCTCACCAAATAAGTGGCGGTAGCAGGAGGGAAGATTATGAACATACGGAAAGCTAGTTTGCTCCCTAGTTTGGTGCTCGCCCTCCTCGTGGGTGGTTTCCCGCTGACCCTGGGTGCGCAGGAATTGTTGGCACCGGTACCTTCGTTTGAGCTTCTCGGAAGTGTGACGCCCAAAGTCACCTGGTCGGGAACTGTGTGGGACTCAAACCCCGCTTCCTCTTGGGCCTTCACGGCCGTGCTGAAACCGCAGTTCACCGATGGCCCTTTCTTCTTCGTGGCCGACACCACCTGGACCTTACCACTCAATGCGACTCTAGCTTCGGTGGCCCCGACGGTAGCCATCCCCGAAGCTTACGCCCGCTTTGCGCTCACCGACAGCCTGGACATTACCTTTGGGCAGAAGCACTATCCTCTCGGCGTAGGGCAAACCCTGACAGTGGGCGATTCGATTAATCCGGTCATTGGTTTTTTTGACCAGAAGACCGGCTTCCGGGGCATTACCGCCGACTGGAGCCCTGTCAGTTGGGCTTCTGTTTCGGCTGCTGCATCCACTGAAAGCGGCTTTTTGAACGACTGGACGGGCGCGGGGCAACTGAGCCTCCTGGCTGGAGGCTTGCAGGCTACCGCTTCTTTGGTGGCGCGCGACGCCAAGACCCTCCGCCCTGCCGCCGGTGTCAGTTACGACCTGTTCGGGCTTATTGTGACCGCCGAGGGAGCCGCAGAGTTTTTGCCGCAGCAGGTTCGTCCCGTGGGAGACTGGGGCTCGCTCACGTCCACCGGGGTTTGGGCCAGCCCCACCGCGTGGAGTTCCCCGGCCTATTCGGGTAGCCTTGGCGCAAGGTACGCCTTGAGCCTCGGCGATTTCGACCTTACCGTGTCGGCCGAAGCGCTGCACGCAGGGGAAAGCTGGACGGTGGACGAGACAAACGCCTGGAAAGAGGCTTTGAACAAAGCTTCTTTGGCCAACCAGGTCGCTGTGCGCGGAGGTCTTGCCGCCCTGAGGGCCTCGCTCCCCGTGCGCAGTCAAGACAATGCCTTCTTTCGCTTCAACCTAGGCTACGCGGGGGAAGTTTCGGCCTCAGGTTTTGCCGCTGTTGATCTGCAAGACCAGAGCACTTTATTTCAGGCGACTTTGGGCACCACCCTCTACGACAACCTCGACCTACAGTTCACCGGACAGGCGGCCACCGGGGATTCTGGCGATAGTTGGGAGTTCGTTTCCAGCGAAAAAGCCCGTTTTCAAGGGTCATTCTCGACCACCTACCACTTCTGAGGAGACCTTCATGAACGATACCATCCTTTCTGTTCGCGACGTTACCAAAAACTACCAGCTTGGAAAGACCCTGATACCGGCTCTCAAGGGTATCTCGTTTGACATCCACGAAGGCGAGTTCCTCTCGATCGTCGGCCCCTCCGGTTGCGGAAAATCGACCTTGCTCAACCTCATTGGCTGTATCGACAAGGCCACCAGCGGCAGCGTGACGTTTCAGGGGGTCGATCTGGCCTCGCTCAATGACGATCAGGAAGCGGAAATTCGGCTGAACAAAATCGGGTTCATCTTCCAAAGCTTCAACCTTGTGGCTGTGCTCAACGTCGTGGAAAACATCGAGTTCCCCCTTTTGATGCGAAAGGTACCCAAAGCGGAGCGCCGCAAAATTGTGGAGCATCTAATCGACGTGGTGGGTCTGAGCGAGTTCGTGGGGCACAAGCCCGATGAGCTATCGGGAGGTCAGCGCCAGCGCGTGGCCATTGCCCGAGCTCTGGTGAACCAACCTAGGCTGGTCATCGCCGATGAGCCCACAGCCAACCTCGACAGCGAGACGTCCATGACCATCATGGAGGCGATGAAGCGACTCAACAGAGAAGATAAGGTGAGTTTTATTTTCAGCACGCACAATGAGTTAATTGAGAAGTACGCCAAAAGGGTTATCAGGCTGAAAGACGGACTCATCGTAGGCGACCATGTGATAGGAGGCCAGTAAGTTGTTTGCCAAACTGGCCTTGCTCAACCTTATCAAGCATGCCAAGCGCTCGGCAATCGTCTTTGCGGCGGTGGCGATAGCTGTGGCGGTACTCACCTTTATAGGTGGTCTTGTGAGCGGAATCACAGGAACCGTGCTGTCGTCCATTATTCCTACAGCCGGTCACATCGTGATCACCGAGGCCGCCGCCAAGGATGCGGCGAATCCGCTGGACCTGAAGTTTCTCCTCCCAGACTCCCAGTCACTTCTTGAATCGCTAAAGGATGAGCGGATTTCAGTAGCTGAAAGCGTGCTCACCATCCCGGCCCTTCTTGTGGAACCGGTGCCGGTGGAGTCCAAGGTGGAGGCCCGCAATATGGGCATGATGGGTCAAGGGGTGATCCCTGGCACCAAGTTTCTTTCCAACGTGCGCCAAGGCATCACTGCCGGTGGCTTTTTGCCCGAGGGAAAGGGAGTGGCGTTGTCTAACCGCGCGGCCAAGCTATTGGGGGTAACCTTGGGGGGCACCCTCATGGTGCTGACCACCGACCGCGGCAATGGTCCCTGGTACCAGGAACTTCCGATCACCGGGCTGTTCAATTCTGGCAGCGAACAGGTTGACCTGAATCTTTTCGTGCTCAGCCAGGATACCGCCCGCGAGCTTGTCGACGCTAACGGTATGAGCCGCGAGATCCGCCTTCAGATTAAAGACCCTATCACGGCTCTCGCCCTAGCCGCCGACCTGAAGAAACAGCTAGCGGGAAAAGGCCTTCGAGTCTTGCCCTGGGAAGAAAACTTTGCCGCCGTGCTGACCATCGTGAAACTGCTGGAACTCTTGTTGGTGATCATCCGGGTATTCTTTGTCATAGTAGCCGGTTCGGTGATTACCAACAGCGTCCTGATGACGGTGTTTGAACGCACCCGGGAATACGGAACTTTGCGCGCGATTGGACTCAAGAAACGGCAACTTCGAGGGATGATTCTCACCGAAGGTTTGTTTCTCGGAGGATTGGGGTCGGTTGCGGGCCTGCTGTTGGGTACACCGGTAGTTCTGTTTCTTTCTCAGATAGGTCTCGACATGGGGAGTGCCACCGAGTACATCGGGTTTTCCAGCCGAATCTACCCCAAACTCGTGCTCTACGACCTGCTGATGAATCTCACTTTCGGAACCCTCATCGCCGTATTTGCCAGTTGGTACGCCTCGCGGGTATCCTCGCGCTTGAGAGTCAACGAACTACTGACCCATACCTAGGAGAATCCATGAACCTGTTTGCCATTGCCCTGCGCAACGTGTTCCGCAACCCTCGCCGCACCATCATTAATCTTGTGGCTATTGCCTTAGGTGTCATGATCAGCTTGTCGATGAAAGGCTGGGTAGGCGGGCTGGCCACCGTGGCCTACCAGACCCAGATCGACCTCGATACTGCTCATGTGCAAGTACTCGCGGCCGGCTACCAAGAGGAGGCACGGCGATTGCCTCTCGATCTGCGATTAAAGGACTGGTCTGCCTCCAAAGAAGCTGTGAAAAACATTCCCGGTGTTGTGGGAGTCGGCGCTAGGCTGGACTTCGCGGCGCAAATCAGTAACGGTGAAACCTCCTTGCAGACTACTGTGAGGGGCGTGGACCCGTCAGGGGAGTCTAAAACAAACACCATTGGTTCGAGTCTTGTCGAAGGTGCTTGGCTCAGTGGGGAAGACCAGGTCGTGGTTGGTTCAGGGATGGCCGGCAAACTGAACCTAAAGGTTGGAGACCAAGTCTTCCTCACCGCTCTCGACCAATTTGGGGTGCGCAATCTGGTGGATGCGTCGGTGGGGGGAATCTTCACCTCGGGCTATGGGATTTTCGACGATGCCGTCGTGTACACGAGCCTAAAAAAAGCCCAGGAGACGCTTTCTCTGGGCCCCGGAGACGCCACGAGGCTGGTGCTCAAGTTCGACAACGGTGACAACCTCGAGCGTCGTGTGGCTGAGGTAATGGTGGCGCTTGAGAAATCTGGACAAGGGTCCGGCTTGGCGGTTTATTCGTGGCGGGAGTTTGCCAAAAGCCTGGTGGATACGATTGAGAGCCGGGTAAAAATCATGACAACGATGCTTTCGATTCTGGTTCTGTTGGTAACCATAGGCATTCTGAACTCGATGTCGATGGCAGTGCAGGAGCGCTTTCAGGAAATCGGTACCCTCCGTGCCATCGGAATGAACCGCAGAAAGCTGGAAAGGATGTTTCTTCTGGAAGGCTTTGTTCTTGGGCTGGCCGGTGGCTTGATCGGTATGTTGGCGGCCATCGGGCTTGGAGTTTTGGGGGTGATCTATGGGCTGGATGTTCGCGGATACCTTCCCCGAGATGTACCGATTCCGCTGGTTTCTGTGCTCAGGCCCCTCTATGTCTTCTCAGACTTTCCTCTCGGCGCGCTGGCAGCCGCGTTCATAGCCACCATAGGGTCAATCCTGCCCGCGCGAAGGGCCGGCAAAATGCTCATCCGCGACGTGATTGGTACCCACGTCTAACAGCCGCTCGAGCAGCCCGATCAAGGCAAACTCAACAGCGGCAGCCCTGACTTCGGCCCGGTTGCCTGGGAACCGACGCAGTGTGGCGGACACAGAGCCTGCCACACACCAGCCGAACCACACGGTTCCCAGAGGTGTTTCGGAGGTTTCTCCCCCTGGCCCTGCAATACCTGTCGTAGAAACTGCCACCTCAGCCCCGGTTCGGGCGCAAGCACCCGCAGCCATCGCCATCGCCACTTCAGAGCTAACAGCACCATAACTGTCGATCAGGGTTGTCGGTATATTGAGGAGTAAACCCTTGCTGGCGTTGGAATACGTGATCAGCCCGCCTTCGAGCCACCGGGAGGACCCCGCCACCTCCGTCAGCGCGTGCATCACTCCGCCTCCTGTGCACGACTCGGCGGTTGCCAAGCGCCAGCCCCTCTGCAGAAGAATCTCAGCAAGGTCAATGACTACTTTCGTCAGTTTCATGGTCTGGACGTGCCTCCGGGGGTTTCGTACCATCAGTGTATGATTCGCCACCTCGAACGAAAACCCCTCACCGCCACTGCCAAGGCTCCTCTCCTGATTTTTCTGCACGGCTTCGGCTCGCACGAGGCCGACCTTTTTGGGCTGGGGGAAGCCTTCGACCCAAGGTTCCACGTGCTTTCCTTGCGGGCACCCCTCACCCTGGGCCCCACACAATACGCTTGGTTCACCATGCGGTGGGAGGAATCCGGGCCGATTCATGACCAGGTGCAGGCGGCCGAGGCCTTGCGGAAGGTGGTAGGGTTTTTGGAGTCTGAGGTGCCCAACTTTCCGGTTGATCCGCAACAGGTTTACCTGGTGGGCTTCAGTCAGGGAGCCATCGTGGCCACCAGCGTGCTGCTTACGCGCCCCGAGCTGGTAAGCGGGGTGGTAGCGTGGAGCGGGCGGACCCTCCCCGAAGTGATTCCCACGGCCCCAGGTCCCTTAGCATTGCAGGGCAAACCAGTGCTTGTTATCCATGGCACCGAAGACCGTGTGCTTCCTATCCAACACGGGCGCGTTACTGCCGAAGCGTTGTCGAAACTCCCGGTAAAGCTCACCTACCGCGAGTTCTCCATGGGCCATGAGGTTAACGACCAAAGCCTTGCCGCCACGCAGGAATGGGTGACCCGGTTATTGGAACTACTCGAGTTCCGACCCTGAGAGGGCAAACTCGAGGTCTAGCCGCACCGGCACCTCGAGAACAGCATAAGTGGCCGCAGCATACCAGGGTGCCGTGGTGTACCGGAGCCCAGCGGTGAGGCCCACGCCGATCCCGGGTTCCCAGGCCCATTCGAGGCGAGCCTCGCCTTCTCCACCCAAAAGGGCTTGCGGTGTAAACGCTGTGCCCGATTTGCTGAGGGTTCCTCCCGAAAGGGCATGCGCGGCCAGGTTGAGGCTCCAGCCTTTTTCGAAAAAGGTTTTCCAGGTGATTCCTAACGGGAACAGAACTTGGGTTCCCAGCCCACCGGCGGCCAACTCGACGCCCCCGAGAAGACGCAGCCCGGCGGGCAACCACTGCGAAGGGCCCTCTAGGAGCACTTGCGCAGCGGAACCTGTCCACCCGAAGGCGGGTTCACCGCGATAGGTAAGGCCTTCCCAGCCTGAAAGGCCGAGCCTCAATTCGAGGGCAGGCAGGGACGAGGCCACCACAAGGACGGCAACGCAAAAGAAGAAGCGTTTCATAGGTTGTTGGCGCTCCAAAACGCCACGAGTTTGTCGGCCAGTTGGGTCCACTGGCTGGACTTGTTGATGGTTGCTGTGCCGTCGCCGTCTTGAGGCCCGTAGTCACCCCACTGGGCGTGGTTGCCGCCGTTGATCACTTCGTACTGGGTGTGTGCAGAGCCAGTTCCCGAGGTCGGGAGGTCCGATTTGGCGGCTTCGATTTTGGCTTCGGTCGCCAATTGGTCAAACTCGCCGCGCAGGGAAAGGACGGGTTTGCTCCAAGAGGTGAGCGGAGTGCTGGTTGCCGGGTAGCTCGCCAAAAGCACCAGGGCCTCGAAGGCCGCCTGATGGTCGTACACCGACCAAGCAGCGGTGGTGCCACCCAAGGAATGCCCACCAGCCACCCACTTGCCACCGAGCCTGCGGGCCAAGTCGTAGCCCTTGCCGATTTGGGTGATGGCCAGATTCATCGGCACCTTGGCAATCACTACGCGGTAACCGCGGGCCGCAAAAACACCCAGGCTCGCTACGTAAGCGTGCGGATCCACAAGCCCGCCCGGCCAAAACATGAGCCCCGTGGTGGCAGGAGACCCCGAGGCAGGTGCCAGCTCAAGATAATCTTGGTGGTCGGTGACCACAAAACCGTCAGTCGGGATGGGTGTAAGAGGTAGGTAGGAGCAGGACCCGAGCAGAACTGCCATGCACAAGAGCCAGAGGTATTTCATTTTCCGGCCACCGCTTTCAAGAAATACACACGCGAGCCGAAATCTCCTATCAGGCGCACGTTGTTATTAACGCCGGTACCCGAGAACGGGGGCATGGGCCGGAAGCCGGCATGATGCAATTCGTCCCCCCGGGCCTCACAGCTTTCTGTGGCCAGAGAGTGCAAGTAGTTCTGGGACAAAATTGTATGAACCAATCCGTTGGGTTTGATGGGAAGAGGAGCCACTTGGCCAATCAGGTCTCCTAGAGTGCCTACGTTGAGGTACTGTGTGCGCTGCACCAGCTGATACCAGGCCTCCGGGTTCAATCCGCTCAACTTCAAGGTCTCAAGGCTGGGGTTAGACCTCTGAAGTTTTTGGTAGTAACCCAACAGCGCTTCGCTCTGATCGGGGCTCACCGCTATCCAAAGGCAAACATTGCCCTCTAGGGGAGACTGGAGCCTGTGAAAACTGCCAAACTGAAACAGGCGCCTGTGGGCCTTGTAATAAGCCACTTGCTTTTCGATGACCTGCAAATCGAAGGAACTGAGCTTGGTTAGGTCGAGCTCGTAGCCCAAAAGTCCAAACGCCGCCACGTGAAAACGGGTTTCCAGCGGGGTGGTGCGCAGAACCTGATGGCTCGGCGCCCCACTCACATGGGCCCCCATAGTGGAAGGCGGGTAGAGGTAGCTGGTGCCCCATTGGATTCCCAGGCGCTCCACAGCATCGGTGTTGTCGCTGGTCCAAGTTTGGGGCATGTAGGCCAGCATCCCTAGGTCGAACCGGTTGCCGCCGCTGGAGCAGCTTTCAAAGAGGACTTGGGGAAATGCAACATTTAAACGCTCGAGCAAGGCGTAAAGTCCCAGCACGTAGCGGTGGGCGAGTTCCTTTTGTCGTTCGGGGGGTAAGTAGGAGCTGAACAAATCGCTGAAATTGCGGTTGTGGTCCCACTTCACGTAGCTGACCTGAGCCCGGGTGAACACCCCACTCAAAATCGTGAAAAGGTAATTCTGAACCTCAGGGTTGCCCATGTCGAGCAGCAGTTGAAACCGCCCGAAGGACGGCTCGCGACCGGGAAGACGCAAGGCCCACTCGGGATGCGAGCGGTAAAGGTCGCTATCCACCGACACCATTTCGGGCTCAACCCAAAGTCCAAACTGCAGGCCTGTCTGGCGTATTTTGGCAGAGAGTCCTCCAAGGCCGTTGGGTAGCTTCTTTTTGTGCTCAAACCAGTCGCCTAAGCTCGTGGTGTCGTTGTCGCGCTTGCCAAACCAGCCGTCATCGAGAACAAACAGCTCGATGCCGAGCTTGGCGGCGGCTTTGGCCAGCTTCACCAGCTTGCCTTCGTTGAAATCGAAGTAGGTGGCTTCCCAGTTGTTGATCAGGATGGGCCTTTCAACGTCCTGCCACTGGGCGGGAACCAGATGCTTTTGCACCAAACTATGGTAATTGCGGCTCATGCCTCCCACGCCACGGGCACTGAAGGTCAGCACGGCCTCCGGGCTCTGAAAGGTGGCTCCGGGGGCCAAATGCCACGCAAAGTCGTGCGGGTTGATGCCCGCCAGCACCCGCGTGAAGGCATGCGGACTCACCTCAACAAGGCACCGGTGGTTGCCGCTGTACACCAGTGCGATTCCATAGGCCTCACCGGAGGTCTCGGTGGCCCCGGGGCTCAGAAGAGCGACAAACGGATTGTGGTTGGCGCTGCTCACCCCCTTCTTGCTGTCGATTCCCTGAACGCCTGGGCTGAGGGGGCGGCGATGAGGTGTACGTTCGGCAATCCACTTGCCATCGAGGGTGACGAGGTCAAAGCTATCGTGGGCAAAATCAAGCTGAACGCTGGCCAGGGCGTCGATGGTCAGGGGGGACACACCAGTGTTCGTCACTTTTACACTTCGGGCTATGACGTCGAGGTCTTCAAAGACGCTGTAGGACAAAACTATTTGAAGCCCAACCAGCTCATCCCGAAGGGTGATTTCCAGTGTCGGAATTTTTTTGCCAAAGGTGGAAGGTAAGCCCTCCAAAGTCGGTTTGTCCTCGAGCACGCGGTGACTGAGGTAGCGGGGGTCCTGGGTAGAGGTACCGGAGAAGCCCACCTCCCCGGAGAAGGTGAAGCGCCCTGCGAGTTCGCGGTAGTCACCTTTTCCTTCGCTAGACCACTCCAGAGCGCAGGCATCAAGGTTGAAGGTGGCACTCGCCGGGCTGTAAATCGTCGAACTTCCCCAGGCGGTCGCGAAGCCTTGTACGAGCGTGGCGAAATCTGGACGGTCTGCCAAGCTGTGGCCGTAGTGCAGTTGCAACAGATGGCCTGTAGGAGAAACCCTAAAAATATAGCTGGTGTTTGCCGTTTTAAGGTGAAACTCAGGCGTGGAGGGTCCGCTGTCCTGCGAGAGGGAATGGACGATAATCATGCTTTCTCCTTGACGATGTTGAAGCTCAGCGACTGAGATCCGGTCTGCTGACCCTTGATCGTGAGAGTCAATTTGCTGTTTGTTCCCGGAGCTAGGCTGTGGGCTCGGGAGCGAACCCATACCGCCCTGACACCCCCGATGAGGCCCACTTGAGAAGGCCCCAAAAGTTCGCCCGGGCCGTCGAGGGAAAACTCCACTGTCTCGCTCGAATACGTCATGACCCCGCCCCGGGCGTCGAGATGGCGCAGGGTGACCCGAGTGACGTCCCAGGTAGCCGACTCCACCAAGGCGTCGGTATCTGCGCGAACCTCGAGCCGTTGGGACTGGGAAGGCCCTTTTTCCACCCGTGCAACTACCCTACCGTTTTGGATGGCTTCAAAGGCGTATACCACGAGGTCCTGACCCCAAAGCCCGATGTAGGTGGTATACAATTCGGTCAATTTTGCCACCGTGAGGCCTCGGGCGAGCAGCAAGAGAGCGTCCCAGCGCGCTGAAAGTGGCAACGACTTGTCGCCGAATCGAAGGATGGCCCCAAAAAGTTTCTTCACCAGCTTTGAGGTTGCCGGGCTCATCCCTTGCTTCGTCACTAGGTCGTTACCAAGGAAGTCGCTGACAACGACCGGTGGGTGAGGCAAGTGGGGCCAATGCACCCGGTCGGGGGTAAACTCGGCCACAAACTCACCGTTTCGCGTCAGGCGAATGCTTTGGGCGTTGGTAAACACCAGCACTTCACCAAGCATGGCCGCGTCGCGGTCGCCAGGAATCATGGCGGTCATCACCTCCATGTAGGGGTGATCCTCCTGTTGGCTCGCGTACGCCGCCGCGGCCAGTTTCGGGAGGCGGAAGATATCGGCCACACCATGGTAACAAATGTGATCGCCCGAGCCAAAGTCCTTGTGGGTGTTGTAGTCAAAAGCGCACCAGCCGATGGCACCGCTGCGACGGGAATCGGCGTAGGCGGCCTCAAGCACTCTCAGGTGGCGAAGGGCGTGTTCCAGCCTTCGGCCTTCGGGGTCGAAACTCTTGGTGGGAAACATGTGCCCGTTGTGCTCGGTGATCAGCAGCGGGGCGCGTCTTGGAAGCACCTTGGCAGGATTTGCAAGCGCCCGGTTGGAGCCGTTGTGAACAAAATCATTGTAAGTGTAGACATCCTCAAACAAAGCGCTCTTGTTAAAGTTCCGCACACCGCCGGTTTGTCTTGTGGGGTCAAGCTGCCGGGCGAGGGCATTTGTGCGCTGATAGAAGGCCTCGCTGTCGGCCGACTCGTTGATGCGCACCCCCCAAAGGACAACCGAGGGGCGATTGCGGTCGCGCACCACCATGGCGCGCACGGCCTCTAGGGATAGTTCCTGCCAGGCCTCATCGCCAATGTGCTGCCAGCCGGGAATCTCCTCGAACACCAGAAGACCAATCTCATCGCAGCGATCGAGAAAGTGCCGGCTCTGCGGGTAGTGGCTGGTACGAACCAAGTTCACCCCTAGGTCAAACTTGAGGAGCTCGGCGTCCTTGGCCTGTGCCGACCGGGGCATAGCATAGCCCACATGGGGCCATGACTGATGACGGTTCAGGCCCCGGAGCTTGAGTGGTTGCCCGTTGAGGAAGAAACCGTCGGGCGTGAAAAGGGCCTCGCGGAAGCCAAAACGAACGGTTTTGCCCAGCACCTCGAGCTCGTAGAGCACCGGGTTCTGGGGGCTCCAAAGATCCACCGCGCCAGGATCAAACTCCAAAGTGATCACAGGCGAGTTTTGGTTGGAAACCTCAAGGACCCGCACAGCTTCCCGGCAAACCTTACCCTCGCGTCGGAGCTGCAAAGTAGCCTCAAGGGTATGAACCTTGGCCTCGGGGTTGGCAAACGCGAGCTCTACTTCGAGCTTGGGGGAGGTAAGCACTTCACGGGGTTTGACGAACACCTCACGGAGGTAAAAAACCTCCCTCCACTCGAGGTGCACTTCGCGGTAAATCCCGGCGAAGGTGAGGTAGTCAACCACGTGGCCAAAGGGAGGGATACGCTTGTCCTCGCGGCCATCGACCATCACGGTAAGGGTATTGTCTTCACCGGCGACTAGCAGGTCGGTGAGGTCGTACTCGAACGGTGTGTAACCCCCCAGGTGTTCGCCCACGAGCGTGCCGTTCAAGCTCACTTCCGCCCGCGCCATGACACCCTCAAAGTGCACCCAAGTACGCTGACCTGGGCGCAGTGCATCGGCGGGCAGAGTTTTCTCGTAGCGGCTGACAAACTGGAAGGCCGCCCCAGAGAAGTTGTTGAGGGGAAGGTTGGTGGTGGAATGGGGAAGATCTACCACTTCGAAAGTGGAGGAAGTAGGGTCGACAAACCATTTCCAGGCAAAGTTCATTTTTGGGGGCCCACCTTCCCCATCGAGGCACTCTGTTGTGTGCCTGTCACGCTAATTGTACCCACGAGGATTCTGACTTTGCCAGCGCCAGGCATCGGTGCACATTTCCTCTAGTCCGCGAGTTGCCTTCCAGTTTAGCTCGTGTTCGGCAGACGCCGGGTCGGCATAGCTAGAGGCAACATCACCCGGACGCCTCGGTACTACCTGGTAAGGAACTTTTTTACCACTGGCTTTCTCAAAAGCCTTCACCACCTCGAGCACGCTCGAAGGTTTGCCGGTACCGAGGTTGTAAACTGAGGCACCGGCTAAGGTGTTCAGCTTTTCCACCGCGCGGAGGTGACCAATAGCGACGTCCACGACGTGGATGTAATCGCGCAAGCCAGTGCCATCCGGAGTCGGGTAGTCGTTGCCGTACACCTTGAGCGCGGGGCGCAGGCCAACTGCAACCTGGCTCACAAAGGGCAGCAGGTTGGCGGGCACTCCTGAAGGGTCCTCGCCGATACGCCCGCTCGGGTGGGCACCAACCGGGTTGAAGTAGCGCAACAAGATAACCTTCCAAGGGTTCGGATTCTTCGCCAGGGCATCAGCAGCACAAACGTCGCGTAGAATCTGCTCCATCATCACCTTGGTCCAACCGTAGGGATTAGTGGCTGCGGTGGGAAGGTCTTCCGAAAACGGCGGATTCGAGTTTTCGCCGTACACGGTGGCGGACGAGCTGAACACCAGTTTTTTCACCCCGGCCGCAGACATAGCCTCGCAGAGGTTGATCGTCCCAGAAAGGTTGTTGTGGTAATAGCGCAGGGGCTGAGCCACCGATTCCCCCACGGCCTTGAGGGCAGCGAAGTGGATCACGGCGTCGACTTTGTGCTCGGCAAAGATGTTGTCGAGCGCGGCTCGGTCGAGCAGGTCGGCTTGATGAAAGGTGAGGGTTTTTCCCGTGATTTCGGACACGCGGTCGAGAGCAATGGAGTTGCTGTTGACCAGATTGTCGACCACAACGACCTGATAACCAGCGCCGAGCAGTTCCACGCAAGTATGGCTGCCAATGTACCCGGCTCCGCCGGCAACGAGAATGGTCATGCTGATCTCCTTACAAAGTCGACTCGCCGGCACGCTCCGGACGGACGCTGAGGCGGTAAACCGACCCTGGCCCGAAGACCGCCTCCATGGTTTTCGCATAGTCGTCGGACAGCTTCAAGGGAACGTAGGCCTGTATGGTGCCGGCAAAACCCCCGCCGTGCACCCGGCAAGCACCTTTTCCCGCAAGAAACTTGCGGGTGAGGGCCAAACCTAGCGGTATGGCCTGGTGTTTTACAGCTCCCTGAGAAGCGACATTTTGCAGGAACTCGGCAGAGGAATACCCGGAGGCGTTCACCAAGGCCAGGTAGGCGTCGAAGTCACTGGCTCGTATAGCCTTTACCATGCCGTCTACCCGCTGGTTTTCTTCAAAAAAGTGCATGGCCCGCAAAACAGCCCGGTCGCCCACGCGGGCTCGCAGGCCGGCAACACCTCTCCAAAACTGCTCGGGTTCCACCTCCCGAAGCACTGATTGTCCGAAGCAACCAGCCACCGCGTTCATTTCTCCCCGGATGGCGGCGTAATCGGGAGTGAGGTCTGCGTGGCTCGCTTTGGTATCGACGATGCACAAAGCCCAGCCGTTGGCTTCCCAGTCGAGAGTCAGTTGTTCCACAGAGGGAAGCGAGGGGTGCAGAAAATCAATGGTGACAAGTCCACCAGCGGCACTGGCCATTTGGTCCATGAGCCCGCAGGGTTTTCCAAAATGCACATTCTCTGCTTCCTGCCCAATGAGGGCCAATTTCACAGCATCGACCGCGCCCTCGTTGTACAGCGCGTTGAGAATGCAACCAGTCAGGATCTCGAAAGCCGCCGAACTGCTGAGCCCCGAGCCCTGAAGCACGCTCGACTCCACGCAGGCGCGGAAGCCGCCGACTTTGAGCCCCCGCTTCACGAAGCCCGCTGCCACTCCCCGTAAAAGGGCCTCGGTTTTGCCCTCCTCGCTGCGGCGCGGGGTCAGATCGGCCAAATCAACGACAAACGGTTGCTCCCAGCCCACCGATCGAAGCTCAATCGTGTTTTCGTGTGCCTTGGCAACGGCCGCCGCTTCAAGACTGATGGCAGCGGCGAGCACCCGGCCGTTGTTGTGGTCGGTATGGTTGCCACCAAGCTCGGTTCTCCCCGGCGCGGTGAAGTACCGCAAGCCTTCGGTAACTCCATAGATTTCCTGAAAACGCTTCTGAAGCCTCACCAAGACGGCCCGTCGAGACTCTCTCATGAAAGCACCTCTGCACACGCGCGCAGGCGTTCGGCGGCCTGCTCGGGGGTAATATCGCGCTGGGGTTGAGCCAGCATCTCGTAGCCTACCATAAACTTACGCACCGTGGCCGAGCGGAGTAGCGGCGGCAAGAAGTGCAGATGAAGCTGCCAGTGCTCGTGTTCTTTTCCGTCGGTGGGACGCTGGTGGAGCCCCATGGTGTAAGGAAAACTCACTTGGAACAGGTTGTCGTAACGACGAGTCATGCGGCCGAGGGCGTCTGCTAAGCCCTCTCGCTCGGCGGGTTTCAGTTCGGCCACGTCGCGGCGATGAGTCTTGGGCAGTAGCATGGTCTCAAACGGCCACACGGCCCAATACGGAACCACAACGACCCAAGTGTCGTTTTCAAACAGCACCCGTTCCTTCTCCCTGATTTCAAGGGCAAGGTAGTCGAGGAGCAGGTGGCTGCCCTTTTCTTTCAGCCATTTGGCCTGTTGTTCACCCTCGCGGGCGCTTAGGTCGGGCACGGTTCGCTGAGCCCAGATCTGCCCGTGGGGGTGGGCAATCGACGAGCCCATGATTTCACCCCGGTTTTCAAAAATCTGTACAGAGTTGATGTTGGGGCGACTCCCAAGATCGAGGTATTGGTGGGCCCATTCGTCCACCACGCTGGTCAGCGCGGCGTTGGTCATACGCGCGAGGGTCAGGTTATGTTCGGGGCTAAAACACACCACTCGGCAAACTCCCGATTCAGCTTCGGCCACCAAAAGCCCTTGTTCATTGCGCGACCCTGCAGGGACGTCGGCGAGCAGCGCTGAAAAGTCGTTGGTGAAGCTGAACACCGACTCATAGTGGGGGTTGATGTCGCCAGTGACGCGCCGGTTGCCAGGGCAAAGGTAGCAGTTTGGGTCGTGCCGAGGCGTATTGGTGGCAGGAACGGCTTCAACTTTGCCTTGCCAAGGACGCTTGGTTCTGTGGGGCGAGACCAGCACGGTTTCCCCGGTCAACGGGTTGAAGCGGCGGTGAGGAACATCGTTCCAATCCATGGTTGCCTCCGAAAGTTTCAAATGTACACGTGTACATTACGATTGTTCCAAATGCTTGTCAAGTTAGAACTTACTTCAGTTTTTATCTCGACTTAGTGTGGTACAATGCGCATGAACATACAGGAGTTACGATGAACCTCAAGATGTGGGCTAAAGCCCTGAGTATCATCCCCTCCGTGACCAAACAGGAATGGGAAGCTCTCGATTTTGTGTCGAAGTGGCTCATTGCCACGCGGGCAGCCGTGCTTCTGATGACCTTCCTCTCGGCAGTCTTGGCCGGCCTTTTTGCCTTGCGCGACGGCGCTTTCCTGTTTTTGCCCTGGCTGGCGTTGGCGCTGGGGCTCATCTTCGCTCACGCCACAAACAACATCGTCAACGATTACACCGACTTTGTACGGGGTGTGGATACCGACAACTATTTCCGCACGCAATACGGCCCACAACCGGTGGCCCAGGGCCTTTTGACCAAGAGGCAGACTCTGACGTGGGCCCTGGTCACCGGCCTGGTGGCGTTGGCCTTCGGTATCGGCCTTTCCTGGTGGCGGGGATGGGACCCGGCGGTGCTAGAGCTGTTGGGGACGGGTCTTGTGTTGCTTTTGTCTTACACCTGGCCGCTGAAACAGCTGGCCCTGGGGGAACTCACTGTTTTCATGGTGTGGGGACCGCTCATGATTGGTGGAGGCTACTACACCCTTACCGGTCGCTGGGACTGGAATGTGGTGCTCGCTGGCCTTCCCTACACGTTGGGGGTCACCACCGTGATCTTCGGAAAACACATCGACAAGCTCGAAATCGACAGGTCCAAGAAGATCCACACCCTTCCGGTGCTCCTGGGGGAAACCATTTCCCGGTGGTGCGTTGTGGCCATGATGGTGTTGCCCTATTTGCTGGTGGCGGCTTTGGTGGCTACCAAATACTTCACCCCGGTGATGGCCGTGGTTCTCCTCGCCCTGCCTTCTTCGTTACAGACCATCGGGCACTTTGCCAAACCCCGACCAGTTCTTCGGCCCGAGTGGATGCCGGAAGGTAACGGTGGCTGGCCGTTGTATTTCGCCCCGCTGGGCTTCATCAACAACCGGGCCTTCGGTGGTTGGTTCTTGCTAGGGCTGATCATGGACGTCGCTTTGAGACTTGTTCCGGCCACCACTGGTTTCTGGAGGTAAACGGTGAACCTCGAGACTCTTTACAGGCCCATCGCAGCGGAGCTGGAAGAGGTGAAAACGGAACTGCAATCTCTTGCGGAAACCTTTGGTTATGAGCAGACCAACCGCATCTTGGAGCACTTCTTCCAGCGTCCGGGCAAGTTCCTGCGACCAGCTCTGGTGCTTTTCTCGGCCAAGGCAGTCCTTGACCCCTTGCCGTCTCGTTTGCGGGCTCGCCTTGTGCATGCCGCAGTGGGAGTGGAACTCCTGCACGACGCAAGTCTGGTCCACGACGACGTGATCGACAACGATACCGAACGCCGGGGACATCCCACAATCAACCAAGCGCTGGGCAACAAACTTGCGGTATTAACCGGAGACGTTATCTACTCCCGCGGTTTTCATTATTTCACCCGAGCTCTTCCCCAGCACCTCCTGCTCGACGTGGTAAAACTCAACGAGTTGATGTGCAGCGCCGAAATCGAGCAAGCCCGAACCTTGGGGACAGACCTCACCCGTGAAACCTATTACCGCATCATCGAAGGGAAGACCGCCGCCTTCATGAGCATCTGCTGCCACTTAGGCTCTTCGCTTGCCGGCGAAGGGTTGGAAGACAAAGCCCATCATGCCATCGCTTTGAGGCGTTTTGGCCTGGAGTTTGGCCTCGCATACCAACTGTTTGACGACCGAGCCGATGGCGAGGCCACCTGCTCCGCAGTCGACGGCGACGCGGAAGGCCACGAGCACCTTTCGCGGGCCATCGAACTGCTACACCGGTTGCCCGAGAGCCCGGCTCGGACTGAACTTTCGAGCCTTTGCGAGTTTCTCCAGCAACACCACAAAGGTTCAAAACCTTGACCTGAACACGTGTACATGCCATGGTGACCACATGCCTACCCGACAGGATGTGGCCAGCAAGGCGGGGGTGAGCGGCGCAACTGTGAGCCGGGTGTACAACACGCCCGCTCTTGTGGACGCCGCCACCCGGGAAAAGGTGAGAGCCGCTGCCGCCGAGCTCGGGTTTGTCCCCGACAGGCATGCCTCGGCCCTGCGCCGCAAAACCAGCAATACCCTGCTGCTGGTCGAAATCGAAGGCAGTGAGACCTACCGTTGGCCAGGACAACGGGCCTACCAAAGCCTCTACGGCGAAATCATCCGCTCGCTGGTGCCTCACCTTCAGACGACTGCTTGGCATCTTCGCCTGGTGACCCTCCCTTCCCCGGGCCAGATTTCCAGCCTTGCTGAGTTACCAGATTTTGCCGGAATTTTGGGCTTCGACGTGAACACCCAAGAGGTCGCCACCGCGCTAGCGTCTTTGGGCAAGCCGGTGGTCTGCGCCCACCATGGCGACCATTTGCAGGGCGTCAGCACTGTTACCACCGACAACCGCGCTGGGGGTGGCCTTCAGGCCCGGTGGCTTCAGTCGCGGAAGTTAGCAAACGTGGCCTACCTGACGGGACTATCCGAGGACGTGAGGTCGCACCACCTCCGGCAGAAAGGATTTCTAGAAGTACTTCCGGAAGCCACCTTGCTGGAGTCGGGAGTTGGGTTGGCCGAAGGCCGTGATGCAGCAACCCTGGTGGCTCGCCTGGCACGCCTTGAGGGGCTCCAGGCGGTTGCCTGTGTGAACGACCTCACCGCTCTGGGTCTCATCCAAGGTTTGGCCCGCGAAGGGGTAAGGGTTCCCCAAGACCTCACCGTGGTGGGCTACGACAATTTGGTTCTCACCGAGGTTCACGAGGCCGGGCTGCCAACTGTGGAGGCCCATTTACCCCGGTTATACGTGAGGGCACTGGATGTTTTGATTCAGATGGTTCAGGGCGACTATGGGGAAAATCACGAGGTCCTTGCGCCTGAGTTTGTCTCAGGCTAGAAGGGATTTAGCGAAGTTTGCCAAGGTAGTGGGCAAATCGGTCAGGACAAGCCCGTTTGCCTGGGCACGGGAAATACTTACGTGCATCAGCCCGGAGTACAGGCCGTGTTCAGGACGGTAGAGGGGAAGATCGGGCTCGGGTGGGCCCCACAACACAGCTTTGGCACCTAGCAGGTTCAAAAACTCGGCCCAGGTCACCCGGTGTCCTGCTACCTGAAAAGTCCCTGAAATCCCCTTTTCGGCGAGCAAGACGGCAAAACGGGCGAGGTCTGTCACATCGACAAACTGCACGTGGTCGGTTCCATCACCCGGGCCCTTCACCGGGTTCTCGGTGGCGACCCTATGGCACCAAAACTCGAGTCGGCCGCTGGGATCGTGGGGCCCAACCACAATCTGCGGGCGCAAAATGATCGCCCGGCCAGGAAAGAACTCCCGTACAAGGTTCTCGCAGGCCACTTTCAAGGGCCCGTAGGTTTCGCCATCCACGGTAGTGACCTCCTCTTCGGCTGCCAACACCAACGGATTGTCTTCGGTGACCGGCCGCAACTGGGTGTCGCCATAGGTCATTACCGCGCTGACATAGAGGTAGCGGCCTACTTTTGGCACCAAAAAGCTCAAAGCCGGCCTCACCTGCGAGGGCGTATAACCGCTGGTATCGATGCACAGGTCCCAAGTGCCACCAGCGAGCGAAACCAGCCCAAGAAGGCCTTGGTCTCGGTCGCCCCCCAGATGCTCTACGCCGGCAGGAAGTGGGTTGGGGGTCTTGCCCCGGTTGAACACCGTTACCTGATGGCCTGCCTCAAAGAAAGCTTGCGCCAAATGGCGGCCTACAAAAACGGTGCCGCCCAAAATAAGAACTTTCACGGCGCACCCAGCCTGTAGAGTGCGATCCCTGCCGCCACGGAGGCGTTCAAACTGTCGTGGCCTTCGGCCATGGGCAGCACTAACGACAGATGGCAAACTTCGAGGTCTTCTGGCGAGAGTCCCTGAAACTCGTTTCCCACCCAAACCGAGAGTTTTCCAGCCTTGGCAGCTTGGCCCTCGGCTGAGGTACACCAATCTTCCAGGCACTCGGCTTGTGAACCCAGCGCGAGGGCCAGATTGACCCAGCCGGCAGCTTCCAGCAACCGGCGGCATACCAACGGCCGTGGCAACAGCACGGGTGGCCTTGAATACACCGCCCCCATCGAAACCTTGGCGCAGCGGCGGCTAAAGGGGTCGCAGGATTGCTCACCAATGGCCACGGCATCCCAGCCCAGGGCGAGAGCAGAACGGAAGAGGGCACCTAGATTCTCGGGGTCGGTGAGCTTGGGAGCCACCGCGAGCCGACGAGCCTTGCCGGCGAGGAAACTCTCCAAGCTGACACCCTCGGGCCGTCGGGCAATGGCAACGACTCCCCGGTGAAAGGGGAACCCGGCCCATTTTTCCATCTCTGACTGGGTTTGCACCGTTACGGCGCACCTTCCGCCGGCAGCTTCCACGAGCTCGTGCTCATGCTGCGGGAGGCAGAAAACCGACTCGGGGATCAACGGTGAAGCTAAAAGGCGACGGCACAAAGTCAGCCCTTCGGCGAGGGTTAATCCTGAGCGAGTCCATTGGCCGTCGGAAAGGCCCCAATACGCCTGCAAACTGCTCATGCAACCCACGATACCATGGAAAACAACCTCGGGCTCCAAGGTCTAGGTGCCACAGCTCCCTCAAACAAGGAGCCGTTCCACCTCTCGTATGCAGGTTTCCAAGCGTTCGTAGTAGTCGGGGGAGCTGACGGTAACGAACTTTTTCATGTCGAAGCCCAAGTCTTGGTACATTTTCATGAGCTTCTCGTGGTTGGAATCGCGAATTGCCTCACCCGTATCGCGCATTCCGTCGTCTATCCAAGGCACGTTGGGTTTTAGCGCCAACACGAGGTCGTACTTGCTGGGGTCGATGAAGCTGTCGAGGCGGCTGGACACTTGTCCCATGAAGAACAGGCTAAAGAAGCGGGTTACCACGGCATCGGTATCGAAAAAGCACACCTTGCTGCTGGTAGCCAGGGCCTTGAGGTCTTGCTCGTATTGAAGGTGGCCAATCCGGTTGAAGTCTTCGAGCTCAAAAAGGGTGCCGTCGCCGCCTAGAAAATCTTCTTGGTAGGTGCGGCCGGCCTCCTCCGACCAACTGGTGTAGAACACCTTGGCAAGCTTTTTGGTGAGCGTGGTCTTGCCGCAGCTCTCGGTACCTGTGATGAGCACCCGTTTGGTAAAAAACGGGCGCGCTGCGCCGACAATGTAATCCCAATACTGGTACGGATGGTGGCGGATCTCGGTGCTGCTGATGTTCCATTTGGACCGGTTCGGGTCAAGCACGCGGTATTCGGCCTCGGGGAAGGCTCTCTGATGATCTTCGATGTACTTGGTTTCTCCACCGAAAACCAGATCGATCTTTTTGCCAACCGCGGCCCTCACGAGTTCGGCGTATTCCATCCATCCATAGGGTGACGGTGGAATCTCGGCTTCGTCCACCAGACGGATCTTGATTCCCAGACCTTTCAGTTCCTGAGCCAGCCATCGGCGCCGTAGGGCCCCGTCGACGTAGGCTATGCCGGCCGACCGGCACAACTGTTCGTCCTCCTCACGTCGCTCGCTCACCACAACGTACAGTTCGTCGCACAACGCATG
>Ga0114970_10000042_pt1 | contig 69061 bp, 56 predicted proteins | sample M_140205_XF_Meta_FD_87030 | JGI IMG/M metagenome (GOLD analysis project Ga0114970, IMG submission 87030) | Freshwater microbial communities from Lake Montjoie, Canada to study carbon cycling - M_140205_XF_MetaG | ecosystem: Environmental > Aquatic > Freshwater > Lake | place: Lake Montjoie... | reverse complement strand
CATCTCGTCAAGCGCCGCCAGCGACTCGGGGAGAATCTGCCCGCCGTCGATCGCCATGGCCTGGCCCGTGATGTACGCCGCTTCGTCGGACGCAAAGAACAGTGCGGCGTTGGCCACATCGTTTACGGTGCCCAGACGCCGCATGGGCACGGACGCCGCCATCTTCTGGATGTACTCCACCCCCAAGTCCGACAGCCCTTCCGTGAAGATGTTGCCGGGTAGCACGGCATTCACGGTGATGTTGGACGGCGCCAATTCGATGGCTGCGGTGCGCATGAACCCGAGCTGCCCGGCCTTGCTGGCCCCGTAGTGCGACCAGCCGGGATAGCCCGTGATCGGCCCGGTGATGGACGACGTCAGGATGATGCGCCCCGTGCCGGCCGCCTTCATCGCCGGCAGGCACGCCTGCACCGACATGACGCAGCCTTTGAGATTGGTGCCGATGACGCGGTCGAAATCGGACTCGGTCATCATGCCCAGCTTCACGGCGGGGTAGATCCCCGCGTTGGCACACAGGATGTCGATGCCGCCGAACGCGGCCACCGCGGCGCCGGCCATCGATTCGGCGTCCGCCTGTTTCGAGATATCGGCCGCACAGGCCACGGCGATCCCGCCGGCCCGCACAATCTCCGCCGCGACGGCGTCGGCCTCGGCGAATGTGCGCGACACCACCAGCACCTGGCAGCCGGCGCGGGCAAAGCGCAGCGCGATGCCACGGCCAATGCCCTTGCTGGCACCCGTGACGACGACGCGGCGACCAGCGAGCGATGCAAACATGCGAATCTCCTGGGGAATCGCTGACGATCAGCGCGTTGTGGCGAGGAATGCGGAAGCGAGTCGTACCGTGCCCGCGGTGTAGCCGCTGCCAAGGTCGCGCGCAAAGGGGACTTCGGCGTGCGTGCCGATCCACGCGGTGAGGAGAATGCGCCGCAGCATTACGAACGTAGGCAGCATCGCCACGTCGTCGGCATCGAGCGGCTCCACCTCGCGATAGCCGGCCACCCACGCGTCCATCACCGCAGGAATGAACGGCTCGTGCTCCAGAAAGCTGACCGCGGCCGCGAAATCGTAGACAAACCACGAGAGCCCGCAGTCATCGAAGTCAATCACGCGCAGCGTGTCGCCGTCCACCAGCAGATTCGCCAATCGCAAATCGGCGTGCACCAACCCAAAGCGCTCCGGCGCCATGCCATACGCGTGGAGTGTCGGCGCGATCACCGCCAGCGCACGCGCGATCACCGCGGCACCGGCGTCGTCGAGTCCCGGCGCGTCGCGCCATGCGCCCCAGTACGCCTGCGGCCCCACCATCGCGTCGAAATCCCAGCGCTTGCGCACAAAGCCCGCCGGCCGCGGCCAACGCCGCGCGTGGGCGTGCGTGCGCGCCGTGAGACCGCCCAGGCGGCGAAACCAGCGCGGCAGATCGTCCGCGGGGTCGGGCTCCTTGCCGGACACGAAGGTGAAGGCGACCGCCTGACGATCGGCGTAACCGGCGGCGGAACGCAGCGTCTGCACCAGCGCGCCGTTCACCCCCGCGATGGGGACGGCCGTTTCCAGCACGCCGTCGCGGTGCAGCGCCGCGACCCACGCCAGCTCCGACTGGATTTCCGCCACCGACGAGTAGTGCAGTCGATGCACCCGGAGCGCGAGGTCGCGGCCGGCACGGTCGTCGCGCAGCCGAAACGTGGCGTTCTCCGAAAGCGACAGCAGCGTCACGTCGGTGTGCGAAGGCAGCCCCCAGCAGGACAACCCGTCACGAACCATCGCGTGCAAATCGGCGACGAGCTGCGGATGATATTCCGCGGTCACGACGCGATGTCGCGGGGGAGATAGGCCAGCACGTCATCCGTGGACATGACGTGGCAGTAGATGTGATTCATGATCTCGAGCTCCGACCGATGCAGCGCCTCGGTGCCGGCGGCGCAGGCATCGTCAGGAACGAGCACGAAGAAACTTTCGTCGGCCAGACTGCGCACGGTGGACGCGATACACTGATCGGTGAAGATGCCGCAGCACACCACATGGCTGATGCCGAGGTTGGTCAGGATCAACCGCAGGTTCGTGCCGGTCAGCGCGCTGTCCGTGGTTTTCGTGACCACGACTTCATCGCCAACCGGCGCGATGGTCGCCACGATCTGCGACTCCCAGTCGTTTTTCGGCAGCAGCAGGTTGTTCCACCCCGGCAACTTCTGGCTCAGCGAGCGGTCGCGCCCATCGGTGGTGTGGCACGCGATGCGCGCATGCAACACCTCGTGGCCCCGCGCGCGAAAAGCCTGCTGCAACCGCGCGATGTTGGGGAGCACGGTGCCGTGCATACGGTCATGAAACGGCGTCCACGCGTCGTACCGCGCGCGCTCGGCCGCGTCGAGCGCGTTGGCATCGGGGCGCGCCAGATAGACGTTCTGCACGTCGATCACCAGCAAGGCGACCGTGCCGGCACGCAGCACTGGATCGTCGGGCTCCGGCGCGTGCGCGTAGTAGAACGAACGGAACGCCGTTTTCCATGTGCTGCTCATCCTGTCGCTCCTGAGCGTGTCTCGCGGGCCACTCGAGATACCTCTTTATGGGTCAGTGTCCGAGTGATGCCAGCGTCTCGTCGATCGCTCGCACCAACGTATCCACGTGCTCGCGGGAAAAGCAAAGTGGTGGACGCAGCTTGAGGATATGCCCGTGGGGGCCCGCCGCACCGATCAACACCCGACGTTCACGCAGCCCGTTGATGACGGCGCTCGCCAGTGACGACGCGGGATGACGCGTGGCCGGGTCGTCCACCAGTTCCACCGCGTTGTACAGCCCGGCGCCCCGCACATCGCCAATGACTGGAAATCGCGTCATCAGCTCACGCAGGCACTCGCGTAGATACGTGCCCACCTGCTCGGCGTTGGCCATCAGCCCTTCGGCCTCCAGCACATCCAACACCGCCATACCGGCCGCGGCGGCCACCGGCGTGCCACCGAAGGTGTTGAAGTAGCCCACGCGCTCGCACAGGGCGTTGAGAATTTCGGGTCGCGTGACGACCCCGCCCATCGGGTAGCCGTTGCCCATGGGTTTCCCCATCGTGACGATGTCCGGCACAATGTCGTGGCGCTGAAAGCCCCACAGGTGACCGCCCGTGCGCCCAAAGCCCGGTTGCACTTCGTCAGCAATCACCAGCCCTCCCTGACGACGCACCACCGCGACAGCGTCCGTCAAGAAGCCGACGGGATCCGCGTACACCCCATCGCTGGAAAAAATCGAATCGACCAAGAACGCGGATACGCCATAGCCGTGCTGCTCCAAATCACGGGCGGCCGCCTCCACGTCCTGCGCCAAGCGGGCACCGATGTCGGCGGCGGACACGCGGTAGCTGTCGGGTGCCCGCACCGCCCGCACCGGTGAAGCATTGGTGCCGGCGTGCGCCACGGTGCGCACGGACGCAGGCGATACGGCAGCCACCGCCGCCGTGTTGCCGTGGTACGCCGATGCGCTGACAATGACGCCCGTGTGGCCGGTGTACGCGCTCGCGAGACGCAGCGCCAGGTCGTTGCTTTCGCTCCCCGTGCAGGTGAGCGTGAGATTCGACAACGCCGCCGGAAACGTGGCCAGGAGGCGCTCGGCATACGCGTGCATCCCCCGATGGAGATAGCGCGAGTGGATATTCAGCTGCGCGATCTGCTGCGCGATGGCCGCGGTCACGTGCGGGTGCGCGTGGCCAACCGAGGGCACGTTGTTGTAGCAGTCCAGATACGCCAACCCGTTCGCGTCGTACAGGAACGCACCGCGCGCGCTCACCATTTCGATGGGCGTATTGTAAAATAGCACCGACGCCGCTCCCATCACGCGATGCCGTTGATCGACCAACCGTTGCAGATCCGCGTCAAGCGCGGTGGCGGTTGCCCGGTCGAACGCGTTCAGCGCGAGAATTTCTTTCATGCATCACTCCGTAAAATGCCAGACCACTCCGATTTACCACACGACACGGGCAGCGGGCAACTGCAGAAGGGGGCGGTCGGATTAATCGGCGTGCTCTTTTTAACGGTGACCGGCGCCGCGCCGCTCAGCGCTATGCTGGGGAATGTGCCCTTCGCCGCAGGGTTCGGTAACGGCATGTATGTCCCGGCAGCCTTTCTGCTGGCCACGGTCGTGCTGACCATTTTCTCGGTGGGCTATGCCGCGATGGCCGGCAAAGTTTCCACCGTGGGTGGCTTCTATGCCTTCATCAGCTTGGGACTGGGGCGCGAAGCGGGGCTATCGGCTGGCATCACCTCGCTCGCCGCCTACAGCGTGTTCGAGGCCTCGATGACCGGCCTTTTTGCTTTCTTTGCCAACACGTTCATCGCGGCGCATTTCGGCGTTGATGTCCCGTGGCTGTACCTCGCGCTCTTCGCCATCGTGCTGTCGGCGGCGCTCAGCTACCTCGACGTGCAGCTGTCGGCGGCGGTGCTGGGCGTCGCGTTACTGCTCGAAGTGCTGGCGCTGCTGGTGTTCGATGTGGCCGTGGCCACCGCCGGCACCGGTACGCACTTCACACTCGCATCGCTCAATGTGTTCAAGGTCATGACCGACGTGCCCGCGCAGCAAGTGGGCGAGGTCACCATCGCGGCAGGAGCGGGAGCGGTGGGCGTCTTCATGGCGTTCTGGTCGTGGTGCGGATTCGAAATGGCGCCCAACTATGCCGAAGAATCCATCAACCCCACGCGGAACGTCCCGCGCTCGCTGTTCTACTCCGTGATTGGCTTAGGCATCTTCTACACCATCACCAGCTGGTGTGCGGTGTCGGCCTTTCCAAGCGAGGGCGACATGCTGGCCACCGCCGTGGGCGACTCAGGCAACTTTTTCGTTGCGCCCATGGGACAGTTTGTCGGCCCCTTCGGGGCCAGTGCGATGTCGGTGCTGATCATCACCAGCGCGTTTGCCTGCGGGATGGCGTTCCACAACACCGCCGCGCGCTACGCCTATTCGCTCGCCCGCGAAGGGGTGTTGCCATCGGTCTTGGCGCGCACGCATCCACGCTTCAAAAGCCCCCACGTGGCCTCCACCGTGCAGGCCCTGCTGGCCGCCCTGATCGTCGGGCTGTTCGCGTACTTCACGGGCACCGATGACCCGAAAGCGCAGGCCTATCTCGGGGTCTACACCCTGCTGGCCGTAATGGGCACGTTGTTGCTGCTCATTCTGCAGGCCATCGTATCGCTGGCCATCATCGTCTACTTCACGCGTCATCATCCGGGCGAACGACGGCTGTTCTCCACCGTCATCGCGCCGGCCGTGGCGTGCGTGGCGCAGGCAATGCTGGTGTATCTGCTGGTGATCAAGCTCGACACCTTTGGCGGTGTCGGCGCGTTCGGCAGCAAGATTCCGCAGCTGGCCGCCGCCATCGTGGCGATCGGCTTCGCGTGGGGCGTCGTGCTCCGTGTGGCCGCACCGGCGGTGCACGCCCGCATCGGCCGGTTCGTGTCCAGCGACAACTAGCCTCGCGTCACGCCTGCGTCAGATCGGTGCGCTCGGCTCCACGGGGCAGACAGTCACGTCAGCCCCGGGAATGGAGGCGCCGATGGCCGAGCGTAGTCGGTCGATGGTGTGCGCGACGTCGCCGATACGCAGCTCGGGATCGAAGCGCAGAAAGACCTCGACATACACCCGAGGGCCCGAGCGCCGCGTGCGGATCTGATACAGGTGCTCATAGTCGGCGAAGTGATCCACCATGTGTCGCATGATGCGCAGCTTGGTGGTCTCTTCGAGTGTGGCATCGAGCAAATCCTCCACCGACGACGACGCCATCGCCCAGGCACCGTGGAACAGGAACGCCACACCCATCAACGAGGCGACGGGGTCGAGATACGCGCTCCAGCGGTGCTCGGGGAAGCGCAGCGCGAGCAGCAGTGCCGTGGCCATCAGCGCATCAACGAGCGCCTTCGCAAACCAGATGTGCGCCTGCGACTGCGAAATGGCCGAATGCTGATGGCGCAGCGCGCGCTGGTTGCGCTGCCACAGCCAGAGGCAGACCAGCGCCGACCCGGAGAACAGCATGATGCCGGGCAGCGTCCCCTCGGTGGGCCGCGGGTGCTCGATCGCCTCGAGGGCCTGAAAGAGAATGCTGATGCCGCAGCCGGCCATCAACAGGGCGGTGCCCACGCTGACCAGATTCTCGAGCTTGCCCACACCATAGGCGAAGCGCTCGTTGGGCGCGCGTCGCACCGCACGCACCGTCGCAAACGCCGAGAGCATGGCGATGAAATCCGCCAGTTCCCGGAAGAGTGCCCCCGTGATGGTGACCGAGTTCGACCCGTAGGCCGCGTAGCTGTTGAGGCACACGTCGATGCCGCAGAAAAGCACGGCGAGACGCAAGCTGCTTTCGCCGCTCTTGGGGGCGTGGGCCGACGACGACCGCGCGGAGGAGTGGGTCATGAGGGACCGCTCAAGCGCGGCGGCCGCGTCGCGACCACCAGAGCGCCGCACCCGCTGCGTAGATGCTCCCCAACACCACCGCCACCTTCACCGCAAACGCGGATCGACTTTGCACATCACTGAGTGGCACCAGCGTAAAAATCAACGCGCAGAGCGAAACCAGAAAGCCGCCGAGCGCGCCGAGTTTCATACGCGCGCTCCAGCGAACGGGATGATCGCGAAAACCAAAGAGCACCGCGCCGAACAGCAGCAGATACACCATGCTAAAGCCGCCAACCGCGACCGCAGCCGCCACCTGTGCCGCCTCGTTGTTCCCCGCGCCCCACAAGCTGACGAAACCGAGGAGGAAGAGGGCACACGCAACGGCGGCGATCGCTCGGTGCGGCGTCTGGAACTTGGGATGGAGCGAGCTCCACCAACTCGGCAGGAGGCCGTCCCATCCCGCGACCATCGGCAACCGCGCTAACATCCCAACGCTGATCACGACCGCGGCCAGCAACGCCATCATGGCGATCACGACCGATACGGCCGTTACGAAGCCGCCCACGCCGGCGGAACCGAAACCCGCCTGTAACAGCTGGGGAACAGCAGCGGCCATATCGATGTTGCCAGGTGCAGTGTAGGACAGGATCGACGCCGTCCCTGAGATGTAGAGGAAGGCAATCAGTGGCGCCGCAATCGCGACGGATTTGGCCACGTCGTTCTCAGGCTTTTGGCACTCCTCCGAAAAGATCGAGCACTGGTCGAAGGCGCTGAGCGCCCCGAGTGCCATTTTCGTGAAGACGTTCAACGTGACGAGGGAGGCGCTTGGCAGCGCGAACGCGAAGGCCTGCCAAGCTTCCGTTTTCCCTGCGAGCAGCGCGCGGACCAGCAAATAAAACATGGCCGCGAAGGTCAGCATGAGCAGAATGGCCCCGCCGCCACTAAACCACTTGGCGAGGTGCATACCGCGCACGTTGATCCAGAACGCGAGGAGACACACCGCGGCGGTGATCCCCAGCGCGAACGTGTGATTGGCTGCCATCCACGCGCCCCGGGGCCCAACGACGTACGCCGCAGCGTCGGCCATCGCGGGACCAAGGGCGGCGTAGAGCGCGACCACGGCCACGGTGACGCTCCACCCGGCCATGAATCCCGCAAAGGGCGAAATGCCCGCCTTCACCCACTGGTACGCACCACCTTCGAGTGGAATCTCCCGGCTCAACTTCATCACCACCGAGGCGAGTGGGAGATAAAACAGCCCGATGGCGAGCATCCAGAGCACGAGCTGATTTGCCCCTTGCTGGGCCGCATAGGCGGGCCATGTCACGGAGACAATCAGAATGACCTGAATCAAGACAAGGTCCCGAAGCTTCAACCGTTTCAGGAGATGATGGACGTGCGTGTGCATGGCGCCTCGCGCAGTGAAGAGGAAGGAAGACGTGGCCAGACGTCAGTGCCTCGAGGGGCTCCGTCTATATCCGTCATGCATGGTACTGGTCGAAGCGGGCACGCGTGTCCCGCCGCGCGAACAGCGTAAACTACACGAACGTGTTGGGGCCATCGTGATCGATGTCGACCGCAAGACGTTCGCCGCCATCACACACCGGTGTGCCGTTCCGTGCTGCAGGGGAAGTGTGCCGCGCCGATAGTGGCGCTCGTGTCGACGCAACGCAACCATGCCAGCTCATTGCGCCCCTCATCGCATCGCCTCGGGCGCCCGCATCCGGTCAGCGAATACCCACGCACGGAGGCGGCGCGGGCCGACACGTCACGACGGGGCGCCGCCGCCGAAGATCCGGGAGAGGAGCCCCGGCTTCTCCGGCGCGATCGGGGTGACCGCGTGCACGGCCGATGCGCGGTCGTGGGCGCGGATCAGCAGCGACTCGAATCCGGAAATCCCCAGCGACAACGCGACCGGCGGGGCCATGCCGAAGATGGCTGGCTTGGCCTGATGCCTGGCGAGACGCCGGAGCAACAGCATCAGCTCTCGCAATCCCGCGCTGCTCAGGAAGGTGAGACCCGAGGCATCGAGCACCACGCAACGATCATCGTCGGTGAGCTGCTCATCGAGGAATGCGGTAAAGAGCGTGGCGGTCGTCCCATCCATCTGGCCGGCTAAGACCACCACCACCACGGGCCCTTCCCGCTCGAGCCCAAGCTGAAGCGTACTCATTGCGTGCTCCTCCTCACGGATCCAAGTGCGGTGTGATCGCGACCCCTCATCTCCCCAGCTTACCCTGTTTCACCCGCAGCCGCACGTCCTTGCTGTCACTACCTTTCACCACGTTGGCGTGACGCGTCTTCTGTCTCCTCCTCACCAGATCTCTTCGTGCCTACCTCACCGGATACCCGCGCGGTTCTCGACCAATTGCTCGCCACCCATGGCTTCACGCCTGACACGCGGCTCTTTCGGGAAGCCCTGTTCAGCGCGCTCCATCCCACCGACACACCGGGCCAGTTCCGCGTCCGCGCGAACGCCGCTCCCAGCGAGTCTGTGATCGATATCTATGGAGCGGGCCATCTGGCGCAGGCCGAATCCATGGGCGCCGGTCTCGCGTTCGCCGAAAGCGCGCGCCCCAATTGGCAGGAGACCATGGAGCTGCGCACGCTCCGCCTCGACGCCAGCGGCGGCGGGCTACCGGACCCGCACGTAGAAGTGGAAGTGCGGCTGGGTGACCTCCTCGCGCAGGGCGCGTTGCTCTATCCCGTGGAGTCGGTCACGGTGGAACGCGCGTGGTACTGCACGATGCCCGCTGGCGACGTCGTGGTCCGCATCGTTCCGTAATCGGCCGGGCACGAATGGGCGCGCAGCGACCCGCCACGCGAGTGCGCCCTACAAGAATCGGTGCATGATGTGCAGGTCGACCAAGCCGAGCTGCCGATGGCGGAACGCCTTGGGGACCGTACCGACGATGGCGAAGCCCAATCGCTGCCAGAGCGCGATGGCACGGTGGTTGGTGCTCACGACCGCATTGAACTGCATCGCCTGAAACCCGGCAGCGCGCGCCTGCACGAGACTGTGCTCTCCGAGCTGGAATCCGATGCCCCGACCATCGAGCCCGGGCCGGACCATGAAGCCCGCATTCGCAACGTGAGAGCCGAGTCCACGTTGGTTTGCCTTCAGTGTGTAGGTGCCGACGATCTCCCCGCCATCCTCGGCCACATACACCGAGAGTCCCGGCCCCATCCAGTACGCCTTCGCGTCGGACTCCGACAGCTCGGGCTCGAGGGCGTAGCTCTGTCCGGTGGCGGCGACCTGGGAGAGAATCGACCAGACCGATGGCCAGTCCGTGTCGGTCGCTGGTCGAATGACGGTCGTCGCCTGGGCGGCGCTCATCGCGCGCTCGTCACGGCCGGCGTGGCGCGCACGAACCGAACAATCCGCCGCACGATCTCGCTGTTGCCGCGAGTGATCCGCGCAAACGCCCCGACACTCACGCCGTGCGTACCCGGGACCCACATCTCCTCCACCGGCACCTGCGCCTTGCGCAGCGTCGCCGCCAGCGATCGGGTGTTCCTGGGATTCACCGTCTCGTCGTCCTCGCCCATCACCAGGAGCGTGCGCAGCGACCGCGGGGTCACGAAGTGCACCGGCAGCGCATCGTACTCCCGCTCCTTGGGGCCGGCAAAGGTGCGTTTCAGCAACTCGGTATCGAAGATGAAGTCATAGGGACCCGACAGCCCCACGAAACCGCCCAGGATGTCCGGCGTGGTCCCCTGCTTCGCCAGATACCGGGGGTCGTAGGCGACCAACGCCGCCAGTTGTGCCCCCGCACTGTGCCCCATCAGCACCACCCGCGCGGTGTCCCCGCCCCACTCGGCGGCGCGCACCTTCACCTGGGCCGCCGCCCGCGCGACGTCGTCCACGAAGGCGGGAAAGCGCGTGTCGGGCATGAGCCCGTAGTTGGGGAGCACGGCCACGAATCCCATCTGCGCCAGTGCTTTCCCCACCCACGCGTAGTCGTCCTTGCTGCCGCTCTGCCAGCTCCCGCCGTGCACGAATATCACCACCGGCGCCGGCGCCAACAGCGGCGCCCCCGCGCTGTCGAGCGCGCGGTAGACGTCCATGCGCTGCCGAGGACCGTCGCCGTAGGCGACCTCCGTACGGGGGACCGCGACGGTCTCGATCAGGTTGGCCGCGCCGAGCTGGATGTCCGTGCATCCAGCGACCGCAACCAGTGCGAGCAGCGGGCGACAAAGGCGGGCAAGCACGACTCGCGTCACGGACGCGCCTCGGGTCATCCGCCGATCGGCGTCAGCCGGCCGTCGTTAGTAGTTCGAAAACAGCAACTTTGCGGGCGAGCCAAGCGAGTTCTTCAATGGCGCCACCGTTGAGGCATTCGCCACGATCGCGTCGCGCACCTGCTTCGGCGTCGAGGTGCGGTTGCCCTGCAAATACAGCGCGGCGACACCAGCCACGTGCGGCGACGCCATCGAGGTGCCGCTGATCGTGTTCGTGCTGGTGCTGCTGGTGAACCACGCCGAGGTGATCCCTGACCCGGGCGCGAACAGATCGAGGCAGCTGCCGTAATTGGAGTATGATGCTACGCTATCCGTTTTCGCGGTCGCCCCCACCGTGATCGCCGAGGCAACCCGCGCCGGGGAGTACCAGCAGGCCGGAAGGCGGCTGTTCCCGCCAGCCACCACAAAGGTGACGCCGCTGTCGATCGCCGCCTTCACCGCATTATCGAGCGCCGTTGAAGCGCCTCCACCCAAACTCATGTTGGCCACGGCCGGCTTCACGCGGTTCTTGGCCACCCAGTTCACCCCATCGATCACACCGGAGGTACTTCCCGACCCGGTGCAGTCGAGGACGCGCACGCCGATTAATTTGACGGCCTTGGCCACACCGTAGATCTTGCCGCCCACCGTGCCGGCAACGTGCGTACCGTGCCCGTTGCAGTCGACTTGGGGGGTCAACGGCGTGATGGCGTCATAGCCGATTGACGCGCGGCCTTCAAATTCCGTGTGGGTGGGCAGAATGCCCGTGTCCACGATGTAGGCGTTCACCCCGCTTCCGGTCGCGGTGTACGCGTACGAGGAGTTCAACGGCAGGGCACGCTGGTCGAGACGATCGATGCCCCACGTGGCGCTGGTCTGAGTAGCCGACGCGGTCATGATCTGATCTTCTTCCACGAATTCCACGAAGGGGCTGCGCGCCAGCAAGGCTGCCGCCGCCGGTGGAAGCGTGACCGAGAACCCCTTGATGACCCCGTCGTACAGGTAGCCCATCTGGCCGCCAGCGGACACGGCGAGCGCGCGGGCAATTCCCGGCACATCACCCGTCGTGCTCTTGAAGACCACGATGTACCGACCCGGGATGCGGGCATTGGCGTTGGCCGCCATTACCGGCGCCGGCGGCTGGGCCTGCTCGGGCGCGATGGGGTCGGCGCTCTGACACGCGGCGAGCAGCACGATCGGCGCGATCAGCACGAACTGGCGGAATTTCATAACGGACCGTGTTGACTGGAGTAGAAAGCGGGCCGAGAAGAGCCCCTAGTCGGAAAACGTGAACGAAAGGTTATCGCTCACGTGCGCGCCGCGAAAGAGTACGTGACGACACGGGCCAGCATCGTGACAGACGCCGACGGGGCCTGGTGCCGGAATGTGCCACGCGGCCGGCCCTGCATCCCCGACCGGAGTGGCTCAGGCGAAGGCGCTCATCGCGTGAACCAGCGCGTCATGCGCGTCGCCGAGCGCATAGCCCTGCACATGGCCCTCGAAGGTGGCGAAGCCGTCGTCGCCCAACAGCGCCCGGAACACGTCGCGATGGGTGTCGAGATCGTCTGCCGCATCGGCATCGAAGTTCGCGAGGCGCTCCAACATGCGCTCCACGATGGGCCGTCCCGTGGCCGGATCGAAGGGGGCCGCGGGGGCCGCGACGGCCGCGACGGGCGCCGCCGCGTAGGCCGGTCCCAGTCGCGCGATCAAGGTGGTGAGTTCGTGCGCCAGCGCGTCGCACAACGGTGCACAACGCTCCGCGTCCGCGCCGTCGCCGATGGCCTTTTCCAGCACCCCACCGGCGGCCTGCACCGCGCCGGCGCCGAGCGACCCGGCCACGCCTTTCACGGTATGGGCGAGCCGTTCCGCCGTGCTCCGGTCGCCGCTGCTCAAACAATCGCTGATCCGCGCGCCGGCGTCGGCCTCCTGCACCACGAACTGCCGGAGCAGTTTCAGGTACAGCTTCTTATTGCCGGCCACGCGGGCCAGTCCGTCGTCCACCTGCAACCCCTCGATACGCGGCAGCTCCTCGGTTACCACGGAAGGAACCGCCGGTGCGCTCGCCACCGCGACGGCAGGATCCGCGGCAATGGCCTCCGCAACGGCCGCCGCCCGGGCTGCCCGCACCGCCGCGGCCCGCGCCGGCGCGTAGTACTTCTCCAGCGTCTCGAAGAGAATCGCCGGCGAGATCGGCTTGGAGATGTGGTCGTTCATCCCTTCGTCGAGGCAACGATTGCGCTCTTCGTTCGACGCGTGGGCGGTCATGGCGATGATCGGCAACGCCGCGAAGCGCGCGTCGTCACGAATGGCAATCGTGGCCTGATGCCCGTCCATGATGGGCATCTGTAGATCCATGAACACCACGTCGTACGCCGTGGGGTTCGCGCTCAGGTAGTTGACGGCCTCTCGGCCGTTGTTCGCCACCGTGACGAGCGCCCCCGCCCCTTCCAGCAGCTCGATGGCGATCTGCTGGTTGATCTCGTTGTCTTCCGTGAGCAGGATGCGGGCACCGGCACACCGGTCGATATCGCTGTCGTGCGACGGTTCGGCGCGCCGGGCGCCGGTTTCCGCCGCACTGGCGAACAGCGTGACCAGCGTGTCGATCACCATCGACTTGCTGACCGGCTTCACCATGAAGCCGTCGAGATTCAGCGCCCCCGCGGCTTCCTTCACTTCCTCGCCGTTGAAGGCGGTCACCATGACCACCGCCGGCTGTGTCATGAGGCCGGTCTCCGCGCGCAGCAGCCGCGCGGTCTGCAAGCCGTCCAGCCCCGGCATACGCCAGTCCATGAACACCACATCGTACGGCGCCGTCCCGTCGGCGTTGGACTGGCGGATCGCCGCGAGGGCTTCCGCGCCAGAGCTGACGGCGTCCACCACGGCCACTAGATCGCTGAGCGACTCGGTGAGGATCTCGCGCGCCACCGAATTGTCGTCCACCACCAGCGTGCGCAACCGGTGCATCGCCTCGGGCACCATGGTGCGGCGGTCCGCCGCGCTGCCGATCCCCATCCGAACCGTGAAGAAGAACGTGGTGCCAACTCCAGGCTCGCTTTCGAGCCCGATCTCCCCGCCCATCATCTCCACCAGTGTTTTGCTGATGGTCAGCCCGAGTCCGGTGCCACCGTGCTTGCGCGTGGTGGACATGTCGGCCTGCGTGAACGGCTGGAACAGCTTGGCGCACTGTTCGCGCGTCATGCCGGGACCGGTGTCGCGCACGGTGAAGCGCAGCACGGCCTCCTCGCCGATCCGTTCCACCAGCGTGGCTTTCAGGTGAATTTCGCCGCGCTCGGTGAACTTCACGGCGTTGTTGATGACGTTCGTGAGCACCTGGCTGAGGCGCAGCGGATCGCCGATCAGGTCGATCGGCACCGTGTTCGGAATGTCGACGAGGAACTCGAGCCCCTTGTCGTACGCCTTCTGCGTGGTAACGGTCGTGACGCCACGCATGACGTCTTCAAGATTGAAGTCGATGGACTCGATATCGAGCTTGCCGGCTTCGATTTTGCTGAAATCGAGGATGTCGTTGATGATGCCGAGCAGCGAGTTACCGGCCGTATGGATCTTGGCGACGTAGTCGCGCTGCTTCGCCGTCATGTCGGTCTTGAGGGCGAGGTACGCGAGCCCGATCACCGCGTTCATCGGCGTGCGGATTTCATGGCTCATGTTGGCCAGGAACGCACTCTTCGTCTGGTTCGCTTCGTCGGCGACCAACTGCGCGCGCCGCAATCCATCACTGAACTCGGCGTTGCGTGCCTTCAAGTCCTGCAACGAATCACGCAGCTGCCCAAAGGCCTGCGTGAGCTGGTCGATTTCGGTGGCATGCCACGTGTTGACGATCGGCACGTCGTACCGTTCGTCGCGCAGGGCATTCGCCACCACCGTGAGGTCGCGCATCGGCTGCGACACCGATCGGACGATGTAGGCCAACACGCTCAAGGCCACGACCACGAGCCCAAACAGCGCCTGATACAACGGGACATTGAGCTTCGCAATTTGCGCGTCGAGACGCGAGCGCGAGGCCGCGACCACGACGTATCCCTTCAGCGACTCCGTATTCACCACGCCTTGCTCGTACATCAAATCAGGACGTGTACGCCGCAGCACCTCGGTGGAATCGATCGTGCTGGGGTTCACGGCAAAGACACTCACCCCGTCTTCATCCTGCTGGACGAACGCGACGTATTCGAAGTCGTTCGCCGAGGTCGTGACCTCCATGGTGCGGGCCAGCGAGGCGTAGTCCTCCCGCTCGATGGCCAGCTCGATGCTGAGCCCCGTGATGCGGGCCAGTTCCTTGTTGCGCTGCTCGGTGGTAGCCCGAAACAACTCTTCTTGACGCTGCGGATAGTAGAAACCGAGCGCCGAGAGCGAGACCGTGAGAACGATGGCCAGCGGAAACCAGATCCGGAAGCCAATCCCTTTCATGAAAGCGCGCATCAGAACGACCGTACCTGGATCACGGGGACTAGGGGCATGACCTACTTGAGCTTGAGCACTTTCACGCCCGGAGTGGCGGCGCCTTCGCTCACGTAGCCGATGCCACCGCGGGTGCTCTTCACGTAGGCCACCACCGCCTCGTCGGTGTCCTTACTGAGCGGCGGCGTTTCTTTGCCGGAAAACACCTGTTGCACCCAGTATTTCACCACGGCGTTGGTTGGACGGCCGTGCACCGCCTTCGAGAACGCGCCACGGGCAGCGTCGCCGGCCGCCAGGTCCACCGGTGCCGCTTCAATGCCCGTGGGAAACTTGCGGTCTTTCTTCAAAAACAAGCTGGAGAGCGATGCTTGGCCAATGTCGACGATATCGACATCGGGGTTCACGACCACCTTGAACCCCTGAGCGGCCGAGACACGCGGGGCCAACATCGCAGCACCAAGGCCGGCACACAGCACCACGCGGTAGAGAACGCGAGTCATGACGTGATTCCTCAAAACGTGGTGGCGATGCTGACAATCCAGTAGCGCGTACTGCGCGGCGGCGCGAGCACCACCGAAGGGGGGATCTGCGAGCGCACGGTCGTCACGTTGCTGTCGAACACGTAGCCGTTCCGCCAATGATGCTCGAACTTGAGCTGCGTGCCCGGCGCCACTTCGAGGATGGCAGAGGCGCCCGTGCTCGTCGCGGCAGGAAGAACCGCCCGTAGCGTCGGCGCGGTGAAAAACAAACGACTGCGCGAGATGGTGCGCTCTCCCGCCAGCTGAAAGCGGTCGGTGACTTGCGCGATGGCCTGCACGTACTTGTGGTGATTGTCGCGCGATGGCACGAACCCATTGAGGTTGGATTGTTCGGCGCGCAGCGTGAATCGCGAGAACTGCGACTGCGCGCTCACGAACGTGTTCGTCATCATGCCCTTGGTCGTGGCCGTTCGCACTTCCATCCGGGCGGCGTGGGCGCCCAGTCGGATGTTCGCAAAGGGCACGTCGAGATAGAGCTGAGAGCCGTAGTAATTTTCCATACGCTGGATGCGCACATCCTGGCCGGTGCTGGTGGTCACCACCGAACGCCAATCGCTGCCGCCAAAGAATCCATGGGCCTCGAGCGAAAAATCGCCGAGTGGCTTGCGGAAACTGACCACCGCCCCGTCGAGCGCGTCGAAGGCGTCGCTGTAGACCTCCATCGACGGACGGAAGAACGGCAGGACCGCACCGATATAGCGGACCTCGTTGAGCAAGCCACGCGGGAGCGGCGTGCGTCCCGCCTTGATGTTCGCGGTGGCGTCGCCGATGGTAAAGCGATGGTTGAAGTAAGCCCACTGCGCGGTCAGGTCACCGATCGCGCTGGCCAGCGGGCTCGCGCCGAACTTCCGGTTCAGGAACTGCGCCACGAACTCGTCCTTCTCGGAGAGCTTGATACGCGTCTGCAGCGTGAACAGGCGGTAGTCTGAGGTGCCCTTGAGCGGGATACCGAGCGTCGGGAGGTCGGAGGAGCGCCCGTAGCCCGCGTTGAGGGAGGCGTGCCACGTGAGGCGATCGCTGATCTCCTGCGCGCGCAACGAGGTGGCGCTCACGGCAAGCGTCGTCGCCATGCCGAGGGTCATACCAACACGACGAAAACAAGACATGCGTAGTCGGGGTTGCGGGTGCATCGGGCGTTCCTGCGCGAGGCGAAATCTCGGTGATCCCCGCAGCCTGACCTCACCGGCAGCACCGGCGGCGGAGGGGATGCCGAGGTAATTGTGGTGTCACGGCGCTCTTTCAGCAAGGCTGCCGGGATGCCGATCTACCGCGCTGGTCGGCGGCACAAAGGGGTAGCGCATTGGGAAGGCACCGAACGAGGCGCTGGCTGTTCTGCTCCGACACAAGAGGGCGGCCGCCCGGAGTATGCCGCGCGGCCGCCCTCTGCCGGTCAAAGATCCAACTGGTCCATCACACCATTAGAACTTGTACGACAGCCCCGCCTGCATCTGGTACACGTCTCCGGACTTGCGCAGCACACCGGCGTTCTGGTTCACCGTATAGCGGTAGCGGCGAGTGGCCGGATCGAAGCCCGTCACGTTGAGCAGCGTCTGCGAACCACCCGCGCTGCGCACCGCGCCCCACTCGGTGTTGAGAAGATTGGGCAGGTTGAAGACGTCCACCGTGAGCTCCATCGACTGGTTACGCGGCGTCCGAATGGTCTTGGAAATACGCAGATCGAGACGCTGCTGCCACGGATTCCAGATGTCGTTGCGCTTCGCAACTTTGCCGAGGTTGTCTTTGAGGTAGTCGGCGATGATGCTGTTCGGATTGTCCATCAATTGACGAATGCCGGTCGCGATCGCGGCGGGGGTGGCCGGATCGTTCGGGTCGAAGATAAACGCGAGATCGTTCGGATTGGGCGTGCCGTCGCCGTTGATGTCGCGACTGGTCACCAGCGAGAACGGACGACCGCTGGCACCCACCAAGCGCGCGCTCACGCGAAAGCCCCCGATAGTCGGTAGCGAGCCGAAGGCCACGATCTTGTGGCGGAAGTCGTTGTCCGACTGGCCCCACAGTTGGCTCAGATCGTTGGGGTCGCCGCTGTTGGGCGTGTTGGTGGCGGTGGTGGAGACGCAGCAGTTGTAGGAGCTGTTGTCCCGCGTGCTGTTGAGCGTGTACGAGAAGTTGATCGAGGCATCGCGATATGGGCTCAGTCCTGCCTCGAACACCACTGACTTCTGCTCCAGACGTCCTTCAGGGACCAGCTCTAACACGCGCCCGATCTCCTGCGTCGCGTAGCTGTTGAATCCGAACACGTTGCCGGCGTTGTCAATCGTGCTGGCGGGTACCCACACCGGCCGACCGCCCTCGTTGTCGAGCGCAAAGAACGGCGTTGCAACGCGGTTGCGATCGATGTAGTGGTAGTTGTTCCACGCGTTCGCATAGAACAGCGACCCGCCGAGCGTGAGCCGGTCACTGATGCGCCGCTGATACGACACATTGACCTTGGCCGTGCTCGGCGTTTCGAAGCCGGGCGTGATAAAGTCCACGCGGGTGGAGGTGGGGACGCCGGGGACCAGTCCTGGAATGGCTGCGGGATTCGCGCGGAAGGTGATGTAGTCTGGGGCAGGCACCTGCGCGCCGCGCAGATCGATACCGGCCTGCTCCGTCCCGCTGTTGAGAATGTGATTCACGTGCGCGTAGTAGTGCGGTTGTGCGCTGAACAAGCCACCGCCAGCACGAACGAGATTACGACCATCGCCCGTCACATCCCACACCATCGCAGCCCGCGGCTGAATGTTGTTCCAGTCAGTGGGCGTGTTGTCGGTGCGAATACCCAGGGTACGTTCGGCAGTCGCGTTGTAGCCAGCAGCCGTCAGGAAGCTCGTGACATCCCAGCGGAGGCCAAGGGTCGTGCTCAGCCTCGGCGTGGGACGCCACTCCGTTTGCGCGAAGGCGGCGCCGTCAAACACCCACTGCCGGGCGGTCGGCTCGGGCTCACGCAATGGTACGTTGCGACGGTAGCGACTCGCGATGCCGCGCTCGAGATCGGCGAGGCTGTTGAAGTTGTACTGTCCGCCCGTCTCGATCGACAGATACGTCTCGAGGTTGGTGAGCGAGTTGTCGAAGCCGAAGGTGATATTCTGGTTACCGCGCTGCCACGTCGTGGTGTTCACGAGCTGATACTGAATCTCCTTATTCCGCTCGGGGGCGAAACGGTGCCCGCCAAACTGCACCGTCGTCTGGCCATTGGTGCGATTGGGCAGCGTGGAGTTGATGAGGACCTCACCGCGCGGCAGAATCGAGTTTGGCTCGTACGCACGCTTGGCAAAGCTCACCGCGGCTTTGAGTTCATTTTGCACCGACGGCGACAGGTTAGAGCGCAGCGAGAGGAGGCCCTGATTTTCTAACGAATTGAAGCTATGGCGCGCTTCCGCAAGCAGCGCACGCCCCTGATCGGCCGTGCCATTTTGCGGGTTGTTCCAATTCGAGAAGTTGTTGCGGATGGTGAGCAGATGCCGATCGTTCACGCGCCAGTCGAGGCGCGTAAACGCCGTGGACGCCAGCGGACTGCGATTGTAGGCGCCAACCGCGTCGCGGCTTGACATGCCGTAGCGCGATTCGAGAATGCCGATCAGGCGCGTGAGCGAGTCCTTGGCCAGTCGGGCGTCGATCTGGTCTTGGTCAGTGCGCAGATCGAGCACGAAATACGGCTCGGCCTGTCGCTGTTGGTCGAACGCCGCGAAGTAGTGCAGCTTATCCTTGATGATCGCACCGCCAGCGGAGCCGCCCCACTGGGTGATCTGCTGCTGGCGCAGCGATCGGCCGCGCCCGAGGTAATCGGTCGTCGCCGCAAGCTGTTCGTTGCGATGATAGCCGAACGCACTCCCCTCGAACACGTTCGTCCCGCTCTTGGTCACCGCACTGATCGCACCACCGCCCTGGCGTCCCATCGTGACGTCGTAGCCATTGGTGACGATCTCGAATTCCCGAATGGCTGCCAGCGAAACGGTATACGGTCCGCTGCCAACCTGCCCACCGCCCAGCTGATTGCGTGCACTCACACCGTCGATGCGTACGTCGGTCGACGTGGTACGCGCCCCGCCAATGTTGAAGCCGCTTCCGCTGGTGGTCGGTGCGAGCAGCGCGAGGTCGCTGAACTGTCGATTCTGCACGGGGAGCTCGGCGATCTCGTCCTCGGAGATCTTCGTGCTCGCCCCGAGCCGTTCACGACGCGCGCCAGTGGGCGTTTCAACGCGTACGACCTGCGCCTCGAGCTGCTGCGCGGAGGTCTCGAGGGTGATCTTCAGCTCGACCCGATCGCCCTGCGACAGGCGGAACCCTTCCTGGACTTGTGGACGGAATCCCAGTCGGCGCACACTGACGCGATACGGGCCGCCAAGCGGAAGCTGTAAGAAGAGAAAGCGCCCGTTCCCGCGCGAGGTTCCCGCCGAGCTGTAGCCCGTTCCACCGTGCCGGATCTCGACGACGGCGTTCGCGACCGGCCGGCCGGCATCGTCGATCACACGACCCGAGACGGCGGCATCGGTTCCCTGGGCGTGTGCGGCAGCGGTGGGGCGGAAAACGCTGCCTGCGACAAGGCCAATAGCGATGGCGCGAACGACCAGCAGGCGGAGTCGTCGCGAACGCGACGAGGGCGCCAGCGACGTCATGCGATGAAGTGATAGCACGAGATCCTTGAGGTGTGTGCAGGTGAATGTTGTGTCAGGCGGCATAGTTAGCCGTGACGTTTCACTGGCAGATCACCCACGGGATCGTATTCGGTCACGGAATCATGACAGTTCAGCGCGGGACTCGATTCGACGGTCGACTTGTCCGCATGGCGAAGACGTAGAAGGCAACGGGACTCAAGCCATGCGCATGGTCATTGCCGCACCATGCAACGAAGCGCTGCGCCTGCGGCAGGGTTCGCGAGGGAAAGGAGCGAGGAGCCTGCGCGACCCGACGGTTGTCGCGACGCTAGAGGTGCCCCGAGCGCATGGCTTCCTCGACCCAGTGGCCGTACTCCGCCTGCATGCAGGTACCACAGGGTCGGTAGCCGGCCGCGATGGCCGTCGCCTCGTCCGCGAAGAAGACCCGATGCTTCGCATAGCCCGTGGGGAGCGAGCCGACCGCACTCCGGCAGTCGAGACGCCCATAGATCTTCCGCCGGCGGTTCCCGCCAAGCGTGCCCGGGACGGCACTCAGCACTTCTTCTCCGTCTGGGTCGATCAGGTAGTAAAGTTTTTCGGTCATGGGTCCGAAGGTGAGACGACGCTCGGGCGGTGTCTAACGCGGTCGCGAGAATCGGCGCGGTGCCGCGGAAAATGGTGCCGCAGACGCCGATCGCGCTGGTGCTTGGGCACCTGACCAGGCTGTGGCGCGCACACCGCTGTGGCGCGCACACCGCTGTGGCGCGCTTACGCCACGTGATTCTGGAATGTGGAAATCACGTCGCAAGCCACTTGGGCATGACTTCGAATCTCGTAAGTCGCTCTCGTCCATTCAGTTAAGCTTTCTTAATGCGGCGGTCGCTCCTCCTCTCAACTACGAATCCTGGTCGCGGTCTCTCGGTACACGAATTGCCCGATGGGGGCGGGGCCTCGGTCCATCGGAGTCCTTACGCCGCTCGCCGCTTGCTTCACACACCGTTTCGGCCTTCACCCACCAGAGATTCGTATGCAACTTCGCCATCTGCTGATTGCCCTTGGCCTCAGCGCCCTGTGTCCCACGCAGAGCACCGCGCAGGCCACGGTCTCGCAGACCAAGAACTTCACGATTACCCGTACAGCGACGCCCGGCAGCGGAGACTGGACCACCCTCGCCAGCACTGATCTCATCGCCACCTTCTCCCCGTTCAATCAGGGCTTGGGTACGCTGACCAATGCCAAGCTTAGCTGGGTGGTCACACAAACGATCGGGTTCACTGTTGCCAATGATGTCACTGTAGGCGCCATCAGCAACAGCGGCGGCGGCAACTTCTACCTGAACACGACGAGCGCCGGCGGAATCGGGGAGGGTGACGGCGGTGGAGGCGGCCCCGGCGAGTCTGGGACGACAGGCTTCTCCATCGACCAGAGCTACAATTTCTTCTTCCCATATGTCGGCGGTTACAACCCCGCTTTAAACGCTTTCTTCCTGGGATCAAGCGACTTCACCGCGAGCTATGACGCCACCTTCAGCGGCAATTACACCGGTCTCAGCGCAGCAAATAGTACGGTCGAAGCCAATGTGACCCTGACCTACAGCTACATCGCAGCGCCGGAGCCCTCCAGCTTTGCCCTGACCGGGCTGGCGTTGGTGGGTGCTCTGGTCGGCATTCGTCGCCGTCGCAGCTGAGATCGGCCGGGTCCGCCGCCATCCGGGCTTCGCCCGCATGGCGGCGAGATCGGCGCAAGATTGGTCTGAGCCCCAAGTCCTACTCCCCCTGCTCCCTACTTCGCCAGACCGCAACGCCTACTCCGCCACCCTCAAAACGTTGCCGCCGTACCGCTCAATCCAGAGGCTCCCCAGCAACGCGAGCGCCGCACCGCCGATCATCAACAGGGCGGGTGATGCCGGCAGCCCCGTGTCACGAATGAGCGCGGTCGCGAGGAGCGGCGCAGTGCCGCTGAAAATGGTGAAGCTGATATTGAACACGAGGGCCACACCCGTGAAGCGAATACGGGTGGGAAACAAGTCGGTGAGGAGCACGGCGAACGACCCATTGGTCAAGCCGGCGGCCAAGCCGGCGAGCGCCAGGAGCAGCGTCAGGTTGACCGAGCGCGACGCCAAGGCGAGATAAAACGGATACGAGAACACCACGAGCAGAGCCACGCCGGTGCGCAGCAGATAGCGCGGCGGAACACGGTCACCGAGCCAGCCGGTGAGCAGAATGCCGAGGGCGGCGGCCAGTACGCCGACGGTCTGCGAGAACACGGCCTGCCGCGGGTCGTACTGCAACACCTGCGAGAGGTACGCCGGCAGGTGAGAGAAGAACAGGCCGTTGAAGCAGGCCGTCCCCGCGAGCAGCGCGCAGCCCACCAGCACGTGCGCACGGTGCGTGCGGAGCAGCTCACGGAACGGCTGGCGTGACGCCAGGCTCTTCATCCGTTCGAACTCGGGCGACTCCTCGAGCGACCGACGCAACACGAAGCTGAGAACGCCGCCTAGGCCTCCAATGATGAACGCGATCCGCCATCCATAGACGGGGACAGCCTCTGGAGCGAGCCAGGTACGCACCGATAGACTCACCGCCGTCGCGGCCGCTACACCCATAGTGACGCAGGAGAACACGACACCGCACACCAAGGGGGCGATACGCGGTGCGGTTTCCACCACGTACGTGAGGGCGCCGGGCAGTTCGCCGCCAAGGCAAAAGCCTTGCAGGAGTCTGAGGGTCACCATCAACGCGCTCGCACCGATTCCCCACGCGGCATACGTCGGCACCAGGCCCATGCCGAGTGTGGCCGCCGACATCACGAACACCGACCAGAGGAAGACTTTCCGGCGGCCGTACCGATCCCCGTAGTGACTGAGGACCACGCCGCCGATGGGCCGAGCGAGATAGCCGACGGCAAACGCCGCGAACGAAGCCATCAGCGACACGATCGGCGACTCGTTGGGGAACAACGCGGCGGCAATGTCGCGAGCGAACACGCCGAAGATGACGAAATCGTAGAATTCAAGCGTGCCGCCCAAGCTGGCGAGCAATACGATGCGCCAGTTGGCCGCGCTGATGCGATCGGGCGCGGAGTGGTGTAGCGCAGGGGTCGAGGCCATGGTTGTCGCCACGTATCCTGAAGGTTGGATCGCCGTCGGTGGTCGATGGCGGTTGCAAACGGCTGCTGATCGATCACGGCGCGACCTTCCCCGGGCAATCGGGATGCCGTCGTGGCCACAGTCTAGCACCGGTATCTTCCGGCGCCTAGCGCGCGTGAGCGGCGCACACCCGGTATAACTGTCGCGACCGCAGTTCCTGCGCGGTGACGAGCATTCGGCCACGCCAACGACCTTCATGAAAGACGTCCTCAGGCTGTTCTTACCCAAAGCGGCCAACATCACGCTGGCTGAGAAACTCCGAGCCGGATGTGCCGGCGGCATGGCCATACTGGGGCTGGGGCTGCTGATCCGGTTTATCCCGTACGGGCAGGTCCCCCTGCTCGTGGTGGTGTCGATGGCGGCATCGACCGTCCTGCTCTTCGCCGTGCCCCACAGTCCGATGGCGCAACCGTGGAATCTGGTGATCGGGCACGGGATCTCGGCGCTCGCCGGATGGTACGCGGCGAATCTGGTCAGCGATGTGGTGGTGGCATCCGCGATCGCGGTCGGCGTGGCCATCCTGTTCATGCACCTGCTCGATGCCCTGCACCCGCCCGGCGCGGCGACCGCACTGAGTTTGGTGTTGAACGGCGTGCAGTTCCGGGCGATGGGCGGCGCGGCGGTGATCGTCATGGTGATGGTGCATGTGTTCGCGATGTTGGCACTCGCGCTGCTCATCAACAATCTGTTGCCCGGCCGTCGCTATCCCATGCCTCACCCACCGACGGTGCGCACGCCACACCCGCCACCGGTGGAAATCGTGGCCAGCGATATTCAACAGGCATTGAAAGACATGGACGGCGTCATCGACGCCAGCGAAGACGACCTGCTGGAGATTTATGAGCGTGCCGAGCACCATGCCCGACAGCGCACCGGCGCCACACCCAATCCACGCGGATAAAGACGCCGCTAAAACTGCTCGCATCGGCGCACCCAGTGTGCGCAGAATTTCTCCGTGCCAGCGCTGAAACACGCCGCCACAATTTGGTCGTGCAGCACACGCACACGCGTCTCGCCGATAGCCGCATTGCCCTTGACGCAACAGAAGCATTTTCGTTTTCTTGACCCTTCGATATGGATGCTGCCTGTGTTCAGGATGCCATCTAGGGTGACTGGGTTACGCGAACAGGGGCCACCGCCTGTCGTGCATTCCCACACGCGTTTTTTGATTTTTTCGCTTGGGAGTTTTTCATGTTGTCTCGCCATCTCACTCGTGCGGCGTCGTACAGTGCCATCCTGATCATCGCCGCGTCGGCCAGTGCGTGCCGTGATGAAGCACCGATGGAGCCCGTCGCGGTTTCCACGCACGGCGCGCAGCACACGGGAGCACCGGAGCGCGGCCTGTTGGCCACGCTGACCGCATTCGTCGGCCGGGTGCTGGATACGCCGCTCGGGGCACAGCCACGCATCACGCCGTCGCTCCGCATCGCGTCCCCCAGCTCCAGCGGACGCGTGGTGGCCAATCAGCCCGTCACCATTCGCGTGCGCTACGAAAACTTTGACAATCGGCCGGAGCTCCGTACAGCGCCAGCTGACGTCTCGCTCGGTTCACTGCCTCAGGTGCTCACTGAGGGCTACGTGCAGGGGCACGTGCACGGGTATCTCCAGCGCATCGACGACGACGACAATTTTCCCGACGTCAACGCGACCTCGTTCTGCGTGCTCACGCGTGTCGTAACGCGCGTCGGCTACAATGGCGTGGCCGAAGGGGAATGCCCGGCCGTACCGGCCGGCAAGTATCGGCTCAGCGTAGAGTTTCAGACCAATAGCCACACCGCGATCCTCAAGGACGGGCCACGCGCCACACCGACCGCGGACATCGCGATGATCCGCGTTCGGTAGGGCAACGGACGAATGACCGGCGCCCCAGGATGACCTTGGGGCGCAAACCCGCGTTGAGCGCGCGGAGTGGCGGTGTGTGGGTGCTGCGGGTTGCCAACGGTGCGATGCGTCCCGTAAGATCGCCAGAGCCGTGCCGGCCGAGACCGGCGTCGTCATCCCATTTTCGTAGGTGCTGCCATGCTGGTTCCGTTGACGCCGATGGATTTCGCCCGTCGTGCGCGTGCGCTGTACGGTGACCGCGAGGCCGTGGTAGATGGCGATCAGCGCTGGACATACACGGAGTTTCTGGAACGCTGCGACCGATGGTCACATGCGCTGCAGCGACTGGGGGTGGCCCCGGCCGATCGTGTGGCCTACATCGCGCCCAACACGCACGCGCATCTGGAAGGGTACTACGCCGTGCCGCAGGCGGGCGCCGCGATTGTTCCGCTCAATTACCGGCTGCTCCCCGCCGACTGGGTGTACATGGTGAACCACTCGGGCAGTCGCGTGCTCTGTGTGCACGCCGACTTTCTCGATCTCGTAGACAGCGTGCGCCACGAGATGACGGCGGTGGAGCACTTCGTGGCGCTGGAAGGCGGCGGTGACGGGTGGCTGGAGTACGAGGTGTTGCTGGCGTCGGCGGAACCGTCGTTCGTGCGGCCGGCTATCGCTGAGGGAGATCTGCTCGCGATCAACTACACCAGCGGTACCACGGCCCAACCGAAGGGGGTAATGATCACGCACCGGAATGCGTGGGTGAACGCCGTGGGTACGATGCTGCATCATCCCATGACGTGCGCCGACCGGTATTTGTGGACGCTACCGATGTTTCACGCGAATGGGTGGACGTTCGTGTGGATCGTGACCGCCGTGGGTGGTACCCACGTGTGCGCGCGCAAGGTCGATGCCCCCACGGTGTTCCAGCTGCTGGCAGAGGAGCGCGGCACGATGCTGTGCGCCGCGCCGACGGTGCTGATCATGATTGCCAATGCCCCGGCGGCGTTGCGCGTGCAGGCACCGCGCGGCGTGCGGGTACTCACGGCCGGTGCGGCCCCGGCGGCGCACACGATCGAACGCATCGAAGAGGAACTGGGGTGGACGATCACGCACGTGTATGGCCTCACCGAAGTGTCGCCACTGATCAGCGTGAGCGAGCCGCGTCCGGAACATGCGGGGCTTCCGGCGGCCGAGCGTGCGACGCTCAAGGCACGGCAGGGGGTCGAGCTGATCACATCGGGGGAATTGCGCGTGATCGACGAGCACGGCGAGCCGGTACCGCGCGATGGCGTGACCGTGGGGGAGATCGTGGTGCGCGGCAACGTGGTGATGGAGGGCTACTACCGCGACCCCGAGGCCACCGCCCGCGCGATGGTGGGTGGCTGGTTTCATTCCGGCGACGCGGCGGTGGTGCACCCCGACGGCTACATGGAAATCCGCGACCGCATCAAGGATGTCATCATCAGCGGGGGCGAAAACATTTCTTCCGTCGAAATCGAAGGCGTGTTGCTCCGGCATCCGGCGGTGCAGGAGGTGGCCGTGGTGGGAATACCGCACGAGAAGTGGGGCGAGGCGCCCCACGCGTTCGTGGTGCGCAAGCCCAACGCGACGCTGACCGCAGACGAGCTCCAGGCGTTTGCGCGCGAGCGCCTGGCTGGCTTCAAGATGCCCAAGGGCGTCACGTTCATTGATGAGCTCCCGAAGACCGCCACCGGCAAGATCCAGAAGTACGTGCTGCGTGGTGGCCGTGGCGCGGTGGCGGTGCAATAGGTCGAAGCGCGCGTGCGATTACGACCCTCGGGCTTCCAATCCGGCCACGAAGGCGGAGAACCCGTCGGCCTCGTGTTCCACAGTGCGTGCTGCCGCGATGGCCTGCAGCGTATGGACTTCGTGGTCGAGAAAACGCCCATCGGTCACCGCCGAGAACGCCGCGGCGTCGTCGCGCACGCGGGTAGCGGCTTCGGGGAGCGCATCAGGTCCCGCCAGACGAAACGAGGCGGGCGACTGCGGCCCGTACAAGAGGGCGCGCGCCAACGTGGGCCATTGATGCAGGTCGGGCTCGATGCCCGCCTCGCGTGCGAACAACCGTGCGATGATGTGACTCCGTACCACCAGCGGCCGGTCACGGATCGCCTGCGCCGCGGCGACGCCGGCCTCCATGTCGGAACGCGACGGGGCCGCATGCACACCCCCCCACGTATACGCAATCCACCGGGCCTGATTCTCGATGGTGGAGAAGAACGGGCCCCCGTGTTCGTATAACCCCGCGCAGGCGAAGCCCTCGAGCTCGGGGTGGAACGTGTGGTGATGCAGATCGAGATGCGAGGCATCGGGGCGTAGCGCGGCGTGCAGTTGCGGGCCGAGGAACGGCAGATCGAGCGCAAACCCGGTGGCGAAGAGCATCGCGTCGATGTCTTCAGTGGAGCCGTCCGCGAAGTGGACCGTCTCCCCGTTCACATACGACAGCCACGGACGCGTGGCAATGCGTCCCTCCGCGACGAGCTCCATGTAGAACGGCGAGTGCGTGAAGCCGGCCTCCAGCACATCGTCCGCGTACGCCAACGCGCCGAACTGCTCCGGATGCCCGCTCGTGCGCAGGATCAGGGCTTTCAGCCACGCCGACGTGTGCTCGGCGGGCAGGTGCTCCCACGCCATCCCGGCGCCGCGAGTATACACCACATGGTCCATCGGTACGCCACCCGGCATGCGCTGCAGCACGTAGCGATGCCGTCTGGCAGTGACCGTGACCCGCGCGGCGCCGCGCAGCGCGAGATCACTCGCGATCTCTACGGCGCTCACGCTATGCCCCACCACGAGCACCCGCTGACCGCGAAAGGCGTCGGCCCCACGATAGGCTGCCGTATGCGTCACGCCACCAACGCCGGTGAAACCGGAGAGCCCTTCCACCGGGGGCGTGCGCGCGGTCCGGTGCCGTCCCGTCGCCACCACCACATGGGAAAACCATTCCTCACGCACCGTCCCGTTGGCATGGCGTGATCGCACGGTATACCCGTGACCATCGGGCGCACGCTCCACCAGCTCGACGGTGGTCTGAAAGCGCGCATTGCGTCGAAGCGCGAACCGGTCGGCATACTGCTCGAGATAGTCGCCGATCGCTTCAGCGCACGGGTAGGCGGGCGTGCCTGGGGGGTGCGGCATATCGCTGAACGCGGTCGTGATGCACGTGGTATTGGTGTGCATACCCGACCACATGCTGCTGTACCCCCCGCTCACACGCCACTGACCACCGACGCCATCGCTCTGGTCGAAGAGCACCGGCGCGAAACCGGCGGCGTACAGATAGCGCGCACTGGCGAGCCCCGCCGGGCCGGCACCAATGATCGCCACGATGGTCCGGGCGGCGGCGACGGCGGCATTGTCACTCATGCGAACTCCTCTGTCCATGTCTCGTGATGTCAAACAAGCCCCCGTGCGACGCGCGGGAGTGCATCGCGCCAACTTCGCTGGCCCGGGATGTTTGCGCTACTCGCGTGCGAACGGGCTCGCGCTCACGCGATGTCACGCCAGTTCGGGAGGCCCCCGTGGAGGCCCCGTCAGGTCCATACCACGGCCGATCGTCATCACACCACCACGCAGCGGTGGATTGCCGGTGCCCCCGTTGGCGGCTAGCATCCGAAACGAACAGGCGCGTTCGAGTGGCTTTGGGAAACGGCGCTCACGTCGCTACGAGCATTCACCCTGATCGACCGGACATGCATCCCCTGTTCACCCATGAGTGGGCATTAGCGCTGGGCGCCGCACTGGAATCCAGTGCCATGTACCGGGAAGCGGCGCGGCGGTGGGACGGGGCGGTATGCCTCCAACGCACCGCTGACACCAGTAGCGCGCTTCCGTCGACCGCGGTGTTTCTCGACCTCAAGCACGGACGCTGTCACGCCGCACGCCTCGCCACCGAGGCCGACCTGCGACAGGCGAAGTTTGTCATCAGCGGACCACTCACCGCATGGCTGTCGGTGTTGCGTGGCAACGAAGCACCCACCGTGGCGCTCATGCGCGGGCATCTCACGCTGGCGAAAGGGATGTTGCCCATGCTGCTGCCACACGTGGGTGCTGCCAATGCGCTCGTGGACGTGGCGCGTGCGGTAAGTCCGCTGACCGATGCCGGCGCGCCCGCCGTGGGCAACGTGTCGGACCGCGACGCACCGGACCACACCGCAACACCCACGAAGGGGGCGGCGCCGCGGCCGGGGTTCCGGAGTCTCGAGCGTGGTGCATTCACCGACGACTCCGTGCCCTGGCGCCTCTGGGAGAAAGCCAAGCGACATGGCATCTGGAATCCGGCCGACATCGACTTCACGGTCGATGCACAACAGTGGCGCACGCTGGCGCCCGACGAGCAGGACCTGCTGCTCCGTCTCGCCACGCTGTTTCAGGGCGGCGAAGAGGCCGTGGTGATCGATATCCTGCCGCTGTTGGATGTGGTGTCGCAGGAACGGCGGCTCGACGAACAGTTGTATCTCACGTCGTTCGTGTGGGAAGAAGCGAAGCACGTGGAAGGCATGCATCGGTTTCTCCACGCGGTGGGCGCCCTCGACACCGACTTGACCCGATTCCACACGCCCGCGTATCACACGATCTTCACCGAGGCACTCCCGCAGGCGATGCAACAGCTTCGCCACGACCGCTCGCCCGTCGCGCAGGCCCGCGCGTCGACCACGTACAACATGATCGTGGAAGGCGTGCTGGCGGAAACGGGATATCACATGTTCCACGAGATTCTCGTGACCCGCGGTATCCTGCCGGGCATGCAGCAGATGACCGCGCTGCTCAAGCTCGATGAGTCGCGACACATTGCCTACGGACTGTATCTGCTGTCGCGCTTAGGCGTCGAGCACGGCGCGCCGGTGTGGGACGCCATTGCCGACACCATGAACGTGTTGATGGACCCCACCATTGCCGTGATCACGGAAGCATTCGCGGCGTATCCGGCCGATGCGGTGCCCTTCGCGCTCTCCTCGGCCCCGTTCGTGGAGCACGCGATGTCGCAGGGCGCGAAGCGCATGGACCGGCTGGAGCGCGCCCGCGCACAGGGTGTGCCGGTGGGCACGAAGGAATAGCGGCGTGCGCCGCGATCACCTGTTCTCTTTCCGAGAGTACCCATGAACACCCGTCGCCAGTTTTTGCTGCAGGCTCCCGTCGGCATGCTCGCGGCCGCAGCCGCCTGCCGCGGTACGGAGCAGTCACCCGTCACGGCCACGGCGACGACCGGCACGCCCGGCGCGCCCCCCACCTTCGGCACGTCGGCCGCCGCCGGCCCCACCGTGACGGCCGAGACATTCGCCGCCGCCGAAACGCTGATGCAGGTGCGCATGACCGACGCCGAACGCACGCAGGCGGCGGCGAACTGGCGCACCAGTATGGCCGGCACCCTCGAGCGGCGCGTGGGTCCGCGCATCGTGCCGCTCGATGACACCGTGGTGCCGGCGTCGCAGTGGAATCCCGCCGTACCAGGCGCGCCGCGCGGCTCCACGCGCGATCGGTTCATGCGCACCGTGGTGAACCCGGGCCCGCTGCCCTCATCAGAGAGCGACATCGCCTTCGCGCCGGTCACGCAGCTCGCGCGCTGGATCGAAACGCGACAGCTCACGTCCGAACGGCTCACGAACATCTACCTCGCCCGCATCGCGCGGCTGGATCCCCAGCTGCGCAGCGTCATCACCGTCACGCGCGATCTCGCGCTCACGCAGGCGCGCGCGGCCGATGCGGAGATCGCCGCCGGTCGGTATCGCGGACCGCTGCACGGCATCCCGTATGGCGTGAAAGACCTGCTCGACACCGCGGGCATCGCGACCACCTACGGCGCTGACATCTATCGCGACCGCATCCCCTCGGCCGACGCCGTTGTCGTGAAGCGCCTGCACGACGCCGGCGCCGTCTTGATCGCGAAGCTCAGCCTCGGCGCCTTCGCGCTCAACGACATCTGGTTTGGCGGACAAACCATGAACCCGTGGCTGCCCGAAGAGGGCGCATCGGGTTCGAGCGCCGGGCCGGGCGCGGCCACAGCCGCCGGTCTCGTCGCGTTTTCGATCGGCAGCGAAACCGGAGGCAGCATCATCAGTCCCGCCATGCGCTGCGGCGTGACCGGCATGCGTCCCACGTTCGGCCGCGTGCCGCGCACGGGCGCGATGACGCTGTGCTGGTCGTTCGACAAATTGGGGCCCATGACGCGCAGCGTGGAAGACGCCATGCTGGTGCTGCGCGCCATCTCCGGACCCGATGCGGGCGATGTGGCGAGTGTGCCCAGTCCGCTGGATTACGACGCGAACGGCAGTGTGAAGGGGCTCCGCGTGGGCTACTTCCCGAAGTGGATGCAGGAGCACCCCGCCACCGACGTGGATCGCGCCGCGCTCGACGCCGTGCGTGCCTTAGGGATGGTGCCGACCGAGGTGTCGCTCCCAGACTGGCCGTACGGTGCGCTCACGTTGCTGATTTTCGCCGAGGCGGCGGCGTCGTTCGAAGAGATCACACTCAACGGGAAAACGAGCCAGCTGAAGTCGCAGACGAACGACTCGTGGCCCAACCTGTTGCGGCAGGCGCGGTTTCTGTCGGCGGTAGACTTCGTGCAGGCCGACCGCTTCCGCCGTCGCGTCGCGAACGAGATGGCGCGCATCTTCACCGAGGTCGATGTGCTGCTGGTGCCGTCGCTGCGCGACGAAATGCTCACGCTCTCCAACGCCACGGGGCACCCGAGCGTCACGCTGCGCGCCGGCTTCGTACAGGTATCCGACGCCCGCAGCGACTGGGCGCCCAACCCCGAGCGTCCGCAACCGCACTTCAGCACGCCGCGCCGTGTGCCACATGGCATCACGCTGCTGGGGCGGTTGTTCGACGACGGACTGATCGGACAAGTGGGCGTGGCACTGGAACGGCACTTCACGGTGGCGGGGGAGAATCCGCCGGGCTTCGCGTAACGCCATGCACGCGCTAACCATCGCCCGCACCTCACCGCGATCCGCCGCCACGCTCTATCGCGCGTGGACCACCGGATGGGGCGCGTGGTTTGCCGAGCCCGACAGCGCACGCGTGCGGGCCGAGGTCGGCGAGCCGTTCTTCTTTGACGTCGTGCAGCGGTACACCGATGCGCGCGAGCCCGAGCGTCATCCACACTACGGTCGCTTTCTGCGGCTCGTGCCTGATGCGCTGGTGTCGCTCAGCTGGGTCACCGGCCCCGGCGGCACCGCGGGCGCCGAGACCACGCTCACCGTGCATCTCGACGCGATCGCCGGTGACTTCACGCAGGTCACGCTTACACACGAGGGGTTCGCCACGTCCGAAGCCCGCCAAGCACACGAGGCCGCGTGGCCGAGGATTCTGGCGCATCAGGATGCCATGCTGGCTGAGGCCGTGATGGCGGAGCATGTGCCGGCGCCGCTCCGTAATCGCTCCATTCCCGACGCCGCGTTCATCCCGATGCGCAGTTATCCCGACGTCGATGCTGCGGTGCGCTGGCTGCGCGAGGTACTGGGGGCCCGCGAGCATCTGCGCATCCCACGAGAGCGCGGACAACAGCGCGTGCAGCTCACCATCGGCACGGGGGCCATGGTGGTGGTGGCGTGGGATGCGGCCGCGGCGCCCGCCACCGGTGGACGTCCGCCGGCGGTGCTCATGGTGCGCGTCCCCGACGTGCACGGCGCCTACGCCCGCGCGATCGCCCTCGGCGCCACCGGCCTCACCCCGCCCGCCGATCACGCCGACGGCGAACGTCAGGCCTCGGTGCGCGACCCGGCCGGGCACGCCTGGACGCTCACACAAACGATCGCCGATGTGGATCCTGCCAGCTGGGGCGGCGAACTCGTGGAGTGACGCGTGATCGCGTAGACTTCGCGGGATGAGGATGTCATGAACGATCGCGCACGCATTCTGGTGGTCGCGGCCACGGCACGCGAACTCGCGACGCCCGACGGATGGCATACGCTGCTGTGCGGCGTGGGTCCCGTGGAGGCCGCGGCACGCACGGCAGCCGCGATCGCCGCATTACATCCCGTTGCCATTCTGCATGTCGGCATCGCCGGTGCGCGTCGCGCGCGTGCGCTGGCACCCGCCTCGCTCGTGATCGGCACGGATTCACGCTACTGCGACTCGAACGTGCCGGCTGAGTGGGCGCCGAGTGTGGTGGGTGCATCGGTGACGTTGTTGCGCGCCACGCAGCACGCGCTGCCACACGCGCCCACGCTCACCATCGGCACCAGTGCGCGCGTAGGTGGCACGGTGCACTGCGACGTGGAAGCGATGGAAGGGTTCGGCGTACTCCGCGCTGCGCAACTCGCGGGCGTGCCGGCCATCGAAGTGCGCGCGATTTCAAACGACATCGAGGAAACGGATCGCGCACGCTGGCATTTCGATGCGGCCTTTGCCGCCATCACTGCCGTCACACCGCAACTGGTGCACGCCGTGCGCGAGGCGCTGACCGATGCATCCGCCGATGCGTGAACTGACCTTCGGCTATTCGCCCTGCCCCAACGACACGTTTGCGTTTCACGCGCTCACGTTCGGCCTCGTCGATACGCCCGTGCGCATCACGCCGGTGCTGCTCGATATCGAGGAGCTGAACCGACGCGCGCACCATGGGGAGTTCGATCTCACCAAGCTCAGTGTCGGGGCCTTCGCCGCCATCGGGAGCGGCTATCGCCTGCTCCGCAGCGGCGCGGCCCTCGGACATGGTGTCGGTCCGCTCGTGGTCACGCGCACACCGATGTCGCTGACTGATGCCGTGCGCGGTCGCGTGGCGATTCCCGGTCGTGAAACCACCGCGTATCGCCTGCTCCGTCTCGCCGCGCCCGACCTCGAGGATGTGGTCGAGATGCGGTACGATCGTATTCTACCGGCCGTGAGCAGTGGTGACGTGCAGGCGGGGCTCGTCATTCACGAGAGCCGGTTCACCTACGCCGAGCACGGACTGCACAAGGCAATCGATCTGGGCGACTGGTGGGAGCGCGACACGAATCTGCCGTTGCCACTGGCCGGCATCTGTGCGCGCGCGGATATCGACGCCAGCACGGCCGCCGAGGTTGAACGCGCCATTCGCGCGTCGGTGCAGTACGCGTTCGACCACCCCGAGGCGAGTCGCGACTACGTGCGCGCCCACGCCCAGGAAATGTCCGACGCCGTGTGCGCGCAGCACATCGCGCTGTATGTGAACGAACACAGCCTCGACATCGGCGACGACGGTATGCGGGCCATTGCGCGACTGGTGTCCGACGCGCGCTGACGACCGCGGTCTACCGCTGCTGTCGCAGTACCTCGTACACCGCGATCGCGACCGTCGTCGACAAGTTCAACGACCGCACTTGCTCGGTCACGATCGGCAGACGCACGAACCGGTCAGCGTAGCGCTCGTGCACTTCGACCGGCAATCCGCCCGTCTCGCGACCGAACACCAGCACCGTCCCCTCCGCCGGTGCCAACGGCGCATCCCAGAACAGCTGGGTGGCCTTCGTCGAGAAGAAATACGGCTGGCCAAGGCGCGGCAGTTCGACCTCGAACGCCTCCCAGCTGGGCCATACGCGCACATCCACGTGCTCCCAGTAGTCGAGCCCTGCACGCTTCACCTGCGCCTCGTCGAGCGAGAACCCCAGCGGCTCGATCAGGTGCAGCGTGGCCCCGGTGGCGAGGCAGGTGCGACCCGCATTGCCAGTATTCCAGTGAATCTCCGGATGCACCAACACGACGTGAATACTCACCGATTGCGCTCCGCCTGATGGTTACCGCTGCACGCGTCGTTCCCCTGACCGCAATGTCCCCACCACTGACCATTCTGGCTAGTTCACACGCGTGATCGGGTTCGCCTCTCGCGGACTCCCGCGTGTGCAGCATATTCACGAGATGACCGACTCACTCTCCCGCCGCGCCTTCACGCAACTGGTCGGTGCCGCCGCCGTCAGCGGCGCGCTCCCTCATGTGCTCTCCGCGAACACCCCCGCGATGCCCGTACCCGATAGCACCCCCGCCGACGAACTCACGTCGCTCTCGGCCACCGAGCTCGCCGCGCGCATCCGCCGCAAGAGCGTGTCGGCCCGCGAAGTGCTCGACGCGCATCTCGCGCGTATCGAGCGCGTGAACCCGACGGTGAATGCCATCGTCACGCTGGTACCGGAGCAGGCGCGCGCGTGGGCCAAGGCCGCCGACGAACGTCAGGCGCGCGGAGAACCGCTTGGACCGCTGCACGGATTGCCGATCGCGCACAAAGATCTCGTCGATACGGCGGGCATCCGCACCACCAAGGGCTCGCTGTTCTACAAGGACAACGTGCCGACCACCGATGCCCTGATCGTGCAACGCATCCGCGCCGCCGGCGCGATCACGATCGGCAAAACCAACACGCCGGAGTTCGGCGCCGGCTCGAACACCTTCAACGCGGTGTTCGGCGCTACGCGCAACGGGTTCAACCTCCAGAAAACCGTGGGCGGCTCCAGCGGCGGCGCGGCCTGCGCCCTCAACTGCAACCTGCTGCCGATCGCCGACGGCAGCGACACCGGCGGCTCACTGCGTAATCCGGGCGCATGGAACAACATCGTGGGCTTCCGACCGTCGCCCGGGCGCGTGCCCGACGACGACGGCTCGTGGTCGCCGCTCTCCACCAGCGGACCGATGGCACGCTCCGTGGAAGACGTGGCACTCTTTCTGTCGGCCATCGCCGGTGCGCACGCACCCGATCCCACGTCGCTCACCGACGACCCCGCCATCTTCCGCCGTCCGCTCGCCGCGAGCATGAAGGGCAAGCGCATCGCGTGGTTCACGACCATGGGCGGCTTGCCCTTCGAGCCGGAGATCACGCGCGTGCTCAACGCCAACCGCCAGGCGTTCATCGAGATGGGCTGCATCGTGGAAGACGCCGAACCCGATTTCAGTGGCGTTGACGACGCCTTCCCGACGCTGCGGCATCTCACGTATCACAACAGCTACGCCAAGCTGTCGCGCGACAACCCCACGCTGTTCAAGGACACCGTGAAGTGGGAGATCGCCGAAGCCGAACGACAGGGCGCCGTAGATGTGGCCAGGGCCAACGCGCGGCAGGCGCAGATGTACCGGCACGTGTCGCAGTTCTTCGCGAAGTACGATGCCTACGTGTGTCCCGTCACGCAGGTGGAACCGTTCGACATTACAACGGAGTATCCCACCACCGTGGCCGGTGTCACGATGCCGACCTACATCGACTGGATGCGCAGCGCGTGGTACGTGACCTTCATGCAGTGCCCCGCGATCAGCGTACCCGCCGGCTTCAGCGCCAGCGGCTTGCCCGTGGGCGCGCAGATCGTGGGCAAGCCGCGCGGCGACTGGGCGCTGCTGCAGCTGGCGCATGCGTTCGAACAGGCCACGGGACACGGGAAGCGTCGGCCGGTGTTGTGAGTTCAAGGTGATCAGGGGGTCAGCGTCGTTGAACGACGCTGACCCCTTGAAACCTTGAACCGTACGGCGACCTCTGGGAGGACCGAGCGGCACGGCCGCGCCGAGAGTGGCGACGCGGAACCTCGCGTCCGACTCGACGCTTCTGTTGATGAAGGTCTATCGCCTGTCCCTGGCCACCGAATTCATGCCTGTGCTTCCCGTGTTCCCCTGTGGCCGTTCGTCGTCCCGGCGCGCCTACGTTCGTATGCTGACCCGATCCATCGCGGGTTCCCGCCGCCTCATGGCGCGCGTGAGCACGGCAACCGGACTGGCCGCCTGCCTTACCCTTGCCGCCACGGGCACCGCGCAATCGGTCGCCGCGCAGTCGGGCACCGCACAATCGGTCGCCCGCGAGTTTCCGGCGCCCAACCGGCCCATTTCGCGCATCGTAGCCCCGCGGTGGATCGATGAGGACGACCGCGACGCCTTCGGCGAGGCGGACAAGGTGATCAGCATCCTGAACATCCGCGCCGGGCAGCGGGTGGCTGACATCGGCGCCGGTGACGGCTACTACGTGCGGCATCTCAGCGAGCGGGTGGGTGCGCGCGGCATGGTGTACGGGCAGGACATCGAGCCCCGCTACCTCGCGATGCTCCGTGAGCGCGTTGCCGAGGCCAAGTGGAGCAACGTGGAGGTGATCGCGGGAACCCCCGGTGATCCGGCGTTGCCCGCGGCCAGCATCGACGTGGCGCTGATGATTCACATGTATCACGAGATCAGCGACCCGTACGCCCTGCTGTATCGGCTCGCCACGGCATTCCGCGCCGGAGGGCGGTTGGCGATTCTCGATCAGGATGCCCCGACCGACCGGCACGGCACCCCGCCGCGGCTGCTCATCTGCGAACTCGGCGCCGTGGGATACAGCCGTGTGCGTCGCGACGAGATGCCCGACGGCGCCTACGTGATCACCTTCCGGGCTCCCGACGCCACCACCCGCCCGCGTGATGCCGCCGATGTCCGCGCACGGGTCGCCGCCGCCAACTGTCGGCCGTAGCAGACCGCCGGCGGGGCGTGTACTGAGGTCTGGGGCGACCGAGTTCACGACGGTTCAAGGGGTCAGAGTCGTTGAACGCGACCGCTTGAGCGCTGCCGCATCGGTTCGTCGCGCGAATGCACGCAGAAGTGTGGTGGGCCATCAACAGCCTGCGGCAACAGTGTCCGGCACGCGAGCAGATGTCCGGTCGCCAGAACCGCATAAGCCATTGATAAAAAAGAAGTTACGTCGAGCCAACAGACGATCGACTCGATCTCGGTAAAATGGCATGCCAATTGCGGAGTAAGCCCGAGTTAGTCGCGTTACAGATTTCCTCCGGCTCATCATCCACTAAGGACGCAATGAAGAAGATCTCGCTGGTTTCCTGTGCCATGCTCACGCTGCTCGGCGGCGCGGTTTCGGCTCAGGCGCAGACCGTAACCTCCACTCCGGGAACGTTCTACACGACGGATGGAGCCATCTACGACAACGTCTTCCTGAGCATGATGGGTGGCGTACAGCTGACGGCCACCTTCGCGGACCCCAGCAAGAACCAAACCTTGTACCTGACTGGCCAAGGGTGGACGGGGGCAGATTTCACGCTCCTGTCGTTCAACATCCTGCCGGATCCCAACACGTTTCTGACGCAGTGGAAGCTTGAAAACAATACGGGCTCGAACCTGACGGGGCTCACATTCGATGCCGCCACCACCCGCATTCTGTTCGACAGAGCATTGGGTGGGGAAGGCACACCAGGCTCCAACATCGGGAACGATATCGATGTCTGCAGAAGGCTTTTGTGCTTCGTCGGTGACGCGTGGAACACGACGGTGAACTACACAAACGAGGTGGGACTCGCGCCGAATGCCCCGGTGGGGGATCTGTTCCGCACCATCGAGGTCACGTTCAACAATGGTGGGGTCTCGAAAGACAGGTGGCTCGCTGATGCCGTGCTGTTTTTCGACACCGACATCTCGGGATCCGATGTCACGGTGCCGGAGCCGTCGTCGTTCGCCCTCGTGGCTGTTGGCCTGTTTGGACTGGCCGCAGCGGCACGCCGCCGGACGCGTCGCGCCTAGTCACGGGGCGCGCTCAAGGGGGCAGTGTTGTTGAAAGACGGTTGAAGGGGGCAGAGTCGTTGAACGCCAAACGTTCAACGACTCTGCCCCCTTGAACCGTCAAGCCCATCCACTCAGCGCGCCGTCACCGCCAGCTGCCCGCACCCGGCCGCAATGTCGATGCCGCGCCGCTGGCGCACCGTACTCGGCAGCGCGAACTCCTCCGCCAGCACCTGCTGAAAACGGGTCGCCGCCTCGTTACGCGTCGGCGCGCCGTCGTAGCCCGTGGTCGGATTGAGCGGAATGAGGTTCACGTGCGCCGGCAACCCGCGCAGGAGCACACCCACGGCGCGCGCCTGGTCCACGCCGTCGTTCCGCCCCTCGATCAAGGTCCACTCGTAGAAGATGCGGCGGCCGGTCGTCGCACTGTACGTACCGCACGCGGCCATCAGTTCGTCGAGCGGCCACTTGCGCGCGGAGGGCACCAGCGCCGCCCGCTCGTCCTGCGTGGCCGCGTGAAGCGACACCGCGAGATGCACCGGACGCTGTTCCGCGGCCATTCGAAGAATCCCCGGCACGACACCCACGGTGCTTAACGTGATGCGGTCGGCGGCGAGCGCCGGACCATGAGGATCGAGCAGAATGTCGATCGCCTGCATCACCGCGTCGTAGTTGTGCAACGGCTCGCCCATCCCCATCAGCACCAGGTTCCGCAGGCGAGTGCCAAGCCCATGGCGCGTCTGGCGCATCATCGCGCCGGCGGGCGCCTCGCGCCGCAGCACACGCGCCACGTGCACGGCCTGCGCCACGATCTCCCCCGGTGTGAGATGACGCGTGTACCCCATCTGTCCCGTCGCACAAAAAACGCACCCCATGGCGCAGCCAACCTGTGAACTCACACAGGCCGTGACGCGCCCCGTGAAGCGCATCAGCACGGTCTCGATGGTGGCGGCATCCGGGAGCGACAGCAGATACTTTCGCGTAAATCCATCGCTCGACACCGTCTCGAGCGACGTGGGCAGGACGCCCAGTGTCGTTTCCGCTCGCAGACGCGCGGCCAACGCAGGCAACAGCTCGGGCATGTCGTCAAGCGACGACACGAGGTCGATGTACAAATACCGCCACAGCCGATTGGCATGCAGGGGCTTGAGGCCCCAGTGCACCAGCTGCTGCTGAAGCTCAGCGCGCGTGAGGCTGTAGAGATCGCGTGGCGAGGAGGTGTCGGGCAAGGCCATGAGGGAATGTATCAGACGGCTTTGGCACGAACAGCCGATACCTCGGGATGCCCTGCCCATCCGGTACAGACGCGACTCCGTTCGGCACGTCGACATATGGAGGCCATGCGCCGCGCCGAGAGGGCGTAACCAGCGTCCTTCGCCGTTCGGCCCCCCAGCGAGTCCCTCGCGCCGCGGCACCACTCCCCTCGCCGAGGCTGGGGCGGCCGAGGGTGTCCCAAAGCCGCCTCTGCGTGGGGGCCTCGATCCAATCGACGAGCCGCGACCAAGGAACCCACGCGCAGGAAGCGGCGACTGGGACACCCTCGGCCGTCCCAGCCCCCGCGTACCACGATCCTTCCGCCAGCAAGCAAAGGCTTACGAGCGTACCAGTTTCTTATACTTGATCCGCGTCGGCATGTCCGCATCCGGTCCCTTGCGGCGCTTCAAGTCCTCGATGTACGCGCCATAGTTCCCCTCAAACCACACCGTCTCCGAATCGCCTTCGAACGCCAGGATGTGCGTCGCCACACGGTCCAGGAACCAGCGATCGTGGGAGATGATCACCGCGCAGCCGGAGAAATCCAGCACCGCGTCTTCGAGCGCGCGCAGCGTATCGACGTCGAGATCGTTCGTCGGTTCGTCGAGCAGCAGCAGGTTGCCACCCTGCAGTACCGTCTTCGCCAAGTGCAACCGATTGCGCTCACCACCCGATAGGTTCGCCACCAGCTTCTGCTGATCGGCGCCCTTGAAGTTGAAGCTGGCGGCATACGCGCGGGAATTCATTTCCCGCTTGCCCACCGTAATCGACTCGCGTCCACCCGAGATCTCTTCCCAGAGCGTGCGCTTCCCCTCGAGCGTGCGCGACTGATCCTGATACGAGATTTCGACCGTCTCGCCAATCTTGAGCGCGCCACCGTCGGGCGTTTCGAGCCCGTTGATCATGCGGAACAGCGTGGTCTTGCCGGCGCCGTTGGGGCCGATGATCCCCACAATGCCCGCACGCGGCAGATCGAACGACAGATTGTCGAACAGCAGCTTATCGCCGTACGACTTTTTCAGCCCCTTCGAGATCACGACGTCGTTACCGAGGCGCGGCGCCGGCGGAATCACGATTTCGTTCTGCATCGCGCGATCCTGCTGCGCTTCGCTGGCCAAGTCCTCATACGCGGTCAAACGGGCCTTGTTCTTGGCCTGACGCGCGCGCGGCGACATGCGCACCCACTCGAGCTCGCGCTGCAACGTCTTCTGACGGGTGCTCGCCTGCTTTTCTTCCAGCGCCATGCGGGCCTGCTTCTGCTCCAGCCAGCCGGAGTAGTTCCCCTCGTACGGCACGCCCTTGCCGCGATCGAGCTCGAGGATCCACTTCGCCACGTTGTCGAGGAAGTATCGATCGTGGGTGATGGCGACCACGGTGCCGGTGTAGCGCTCGAGATGATGTTCCAGCCACGCCACGCTTTCGGCGTCGAGGTGGTTCGTGGGTTCGTCGAGCAACAGCATGTCCGGCTCTTCCAACAGGATCTTGCACAGCGCCACACGACGCTTCTCACCACCCGACAGCTTGGTGACGTCGGCGTCGCCCGGCGGCAGACGCAGCGCGTCCATGGCCACGTCGATCTTGTTGTCGAGATTCCACAGGTCGTGCTGATCGATGTACTCCTGCAGCTTCCCCTGACGATCGATCAACGCGTCGAAGTCCGCATCGGGCTCGGCGAACTTGAGCGAGATCGCGTTGAACTCGTTCAGCGCATCACGCTGCTGCTTCACCGCGAGTTCCACGTTGCCGCGCACGTCGAGCGTGGTGTCAAGCTCCGGCTCCTGCGCCAGATAGCCGATGCGCGTGCCCTTGTGGGCCCACGCCTCACCCTGAAACTCGGTATCGACACCCGCCATGATGCGCAGCAGCGACGACTTACCGGCGCCGTTCGGACCGAGCACACCGATCTTCGCGCCAGGGTAGAACGACAACCAGATGTCATCGAGGATGATGCGCGAAGGCGGAACGACCTTGCGCAGCGCCTTCATGACGTAAATAAACTGCGGAGCCATCAGGAATCCTCACGAAGCAACGGACGGCGCCCCGGCAAAGCGCGGGACACGGGAATCCCGAAAGATACCCGGATCGCCTAGCGCGGGCTCACGGCGAGATACGGCCGGAGTCCGTCGGCCGCAAACGAGGCCACGAACAGCGCCCCGACCTGCCGGCCGATCACGTCGCTCTGGTCCCCATCGAAGCGGTAATGCACACCGCCGTAAATGCGCGACACGTTCGCCTCGCTCACCCACCGGTCGAGCAACGGCTTTTCGCGCGGGAAATACCACCCCAGCACCGCGCCGGCCGCACTGGAGTACGTCGAGTGCGCGCTCGGATACGACGGGTGGTTGGACAGCCCCACCGGCTGGGTGATCGCCGGATCCATCTGGAACGGGCGCGCCAACATAAATCGGTACTTGGCGACCCATGTCACGATACTCGCATCCATCATCGCCTGATGCAGCGTCGCCAGCGTGGTCGCGCACTGTCGCTCGGTGAGCCGGTAGTGCACACACAGGTCGGTCGCGGCGCCGTTCCACCACCCCGGCGGCGTCGGGGTGCCGCTGCCGAGCACCCAAAAGCGCGCGATGGCCAGCTGTTCCTCGGTTCGCGTGTCACTGATCCGTCGCACTTCGGCCAGTGCGGTCTGAAACGCCACCGACGTAATCGCCGGTGGCGGCGGCACGGTGATGGCCGCCGCCGACGGGAGCAGCCACGGGCGCGCTTCGCCCCAGCGCGGATTGACCGGCGCTTTCCCCGGCGCCGACACCCACACGCCGGGACCAGTTGGCAGCACGACGTTGTCGAGCAACGCCGTGGAATCACTGGCCCGCACGCGCAGCAGGGAGTCAGCCACGAGCTCGCCGAGCGTCTTCGCGGCCGCCAGCGACGCCGGGGTCCCCACCCCCGGCTGGCGCAATTCATTCAGCAACGTGGTCTGCACCAGCACCGACTGCGACGGCAGGAGCGCGAGCAGCACGCGGGCCGACGCGTACCCGATCGCCGCCTGAGGCGAGATCCGCACCGTATCGGCGCCGATCCGCTCCAAAGTCACCCGCTGCGCCACGGTCATGATGGCATACAGACGGGCCGCCGGCGGAGAACCGAGCGCGGTCGACGCCACCATGCCTCGCGCCTGTGCACTCCACGTGACGGTCGAAAGCGGGCGGTACGCCGGCGCGGGCGTGGTCGTCGCATCCGCACAGCCAACCACACCAACCAGCGCGACGGCCCACACCACGCGACCCACCATCAAATCGCCTCGGGTTCCAGCGTGCGCTCCACCGCCTTGCCGTCCACCCGGCTCACGTAATAGCACTTGGCCGCCGGACGTGTGTGCACCACACGCTTCACCGCCGTCTCCTCGAAGTAGATGCCGGCATCGTTGTCGCAGGCGTAGCCGGGCTTCATCTCACCCGACCCGATCAGCTTTTGGTACAGCGGTCGACGCCCTGGCTCCGCGTCGTAGTGAGGCGAGTGACTGCCCGGTATGAAGCCCAGGCACTGCACCGTCGACAACACCTTGGGACGCGAGTCAGTCGTGCCTTCGTCGAACCAGCAGAGTGACCCCGCGCTCGCCCCGCCGAGGACGATCCCGCGATCCCATGCCTGTCGCAGGAGCACGTCGATCCCTTGGGCCTTCCAGATGGCCTGCTGATTGAGCGTATTGCCGCCCGACGCCACGATGCCGTCCATCGAGAGCAACACCTCATCCCATCCCAGCGTCTGCGAGGTACTGGCGATGAACATATTCTGGACATGCGCCTCCACGTTCAGCGGCGCGCAGGCCTTGAACCAGTTCAACGCCGACACGTCGCGATCGGCCGACGCGGTGGGCAGGTACAACAAGCGCGGACGCGGCTTGCCGGTGAGCTGCGCCATGTAGCGGATGAATGGCGTGCCGAAGCCACCGCCCGCGATCAGAATCTTTCGCGTGGCGCGCTCGGTGCGCATCGGCGCCACCGGCATGCCATCAACGTAGGTCGACATGTCCGGATTCGATGGCTCGCCACCGCTCATCGAAGTCGCCAACGCACCCGCCGTACCCAACGCTGTTGTCACCAGAAACTCCCGTCGAATCATGTTGTGCTCCGTATGGATGTGAGTCGCTGCGGTGGCTGCTACTTCTTGAGCAAGACGTCGGTCATCTTGCGCACCGGTGACACGTACGCGCTGACCACGCTCTCATTCCCATCGGCGCCGATCGCCGCCACGCCGAACACGTAGTCGTCGATCGACACGTTCGGCAGAAGCAGCTTGGTCACGTTGCCCACGACCTGCGACTTCTGCCAGTCGTTGGTCCACGCGTCGCGCCAGTACACGCGGTACGCCACCGCGCCCGCCGACGGCTGCCACTGCAGGCTGGCGTCATAGCCCGACGTGCCGCGGCCGATCGTGGCCGTGCCGCCATTCGTCGTCACGCGCGGAGCCGGCGGCGCCAGCGCCACCGAGGCCGCCGAGGCCACGTTCACCCGCGCATTCTGCGCGAGATAGCGGAAATCCATGCCTTCGAGCTTGTCGTTGGGCGAGTGCTGCCGCTCGTAGTTCTCGTTCGCCTCGCGGAACACGATCGACGGAAAATCGTTCGCGGTGAACGACGAGTGATCGCTGCCGCGACCGAAGCGGTCTTCGCGCGCCATCAGGCGAATCGTGTGCGACGGCACATAGGTGCCCGCCACGCGCTGGACGTAGCGCGCCAGCGAACGGTTCGGCGAATCTTCCGGACCGAGCGAGTAGATCTTCACGCTCTCGCCGTCCACGATGCCGTTGCCACCCAAGCTGCTCCCCACGATGTCGTTGTTGAAGTTCGCTTCCACCACGCCCTTCGCGTTGCGCAGCGCCGTGGCGTGCGCCATCGACCCGATCAGCCCCTGCTCCTCACCCGCCCACGTCACGAACACCAGCGTCGCATCGAATTCGATGCCACTCTCGGCGAACACGCGCGCCAGCTCCATCGTGAGCGATGTACCACTGCCGTCGTCGTTCGCCCCCGGTGCGTCTGCGTCGTTGTCGATCGTGGGACGCACCAACGGCGCACTCGGCGCCGCACCGGCGGCCGTCGCCGTGGCATCAGCGCCCGCCGGACGACGCGAGTTCACGGTGTCGTAGTGGCCGGTGATGTACACCCGACGTGCACTCTTGCCCGGCAGCACCGCCACCACGTTCACCAACTCCACCTCGCGCGAGATGCGCCCTTGCTGCGCCAGCATGTGCCGGTCGTACGACACCTGCAGTTTGGGGCTCATGCGCTTGAATTCGTCGTAGATCCAGCGCCGCGCCGCGCCGATGCCGCGCGTGGTGGACACCGTGTCGGACAGCGTCGAGCGCGTGCCGAAGCCGGCCAACGTGGTGGCCGTGGCCTGCAGCCGCGGCTGCGACACCGAGGCCACCAGCTTCTCGATGCGCGGGTCGGCATCGGGGCGAATCGCCTGCGCACCCAAGGTCATACTGACCGTCAAGCTGGCAACGGTCACGAGCATCAACGGCATCTTCGGTCCGAACATCAACACCTCATCAGTTAGGGGCCAGCCTTCATGATCCCCCTAATCCGGCCCGCGCGCCAGAGCCGCCAGCGGAGCGATCGGCAAACCCCGGGGAACGCCCGCCCGCTCCCCGCCGTATCTTCCCCACCATGATTGCTCTCACGCAGATCGCCGACGTCACCGCGCAGCTGTCGTCGAACCCCGCCGCCGCCCTCCCGCTGTTATTCGGGGCCGGGGTCCTCACGTCGCTCACGCCCTGCGTGTATCCGATGATCCCGATCACCGCCGCGATCGTTGGGGGTCAGTCATCATCGGAACAGTCCGGCGCCACCATAGCGTCAAAGTGGCGCCCACTCGGCTTTTCGCTCACCTACGTGTTCGGACTGGCCACCGTCTACGCCGGGCTCGGACTCCTCGCCGGGCTCACCGGCACCGTGTTCGGCACGGTCTCGGCCAATCCGTGGGCCTACTTCGCCATGGCGAATCTGCTCATGCTCGCCGCCCTCTCCATGTTCGACGTCATCCCCGTCCGCGTGCCCGCTGCCATCATGCAGCGCGCCGCCAACGCCGGAACTGGTGGACGCGTGGCCGGTGCCTTCATCATGGGCGCTGCCTCCGGCCTCGTGGCCGCCCCCTGCTCCGCCCCGGTCATGGCCGCCGTGCTCACCTGGGTCTCCACCACCGGCTCCGCCCTGCTCGGCTTTCTCTACCTGTTCACCTTCTCGCTGGGCATGTGCACGCTGCTCGTCGTGGTCGGCCTCTCCGCGGGCTCGCTGTCTCGATTACCGCGCGCGGGTGCGTGGATGCTGACGGTCAAAAAGCTCTTCGCCTTCGTCATGCTTGGCATGGCGGAGTACTACCTGGTGAAGATGGGGCAGGTGTTTTTTTAAGGGCAAACCATGAGTTGTGGGTTCTGAGTAAAAGTGACGCGTCCTGAGTCACTCACACTCACAACCCCCAACTTTTACTCACAACTCGACACCCACATGTTCCGCGCCCTCCGCACCGCCCTCATGGCCCTCGCGTTCTCCGCAAGCCCAGCCCTCGCCCAGGACCTCGGGATCGCGGTCGGCGAAACCGCCCCGACTGGGCCCCTCCAAACGCTCGACGGCAAAACCGTCGATCTCGCCGACTACCTCGGCAAGACGCCCGTCGTGATCGAGTTCTGGGCCACCTGGTGCGGCAACTGCAAGGAGCTCGAACCCGCCATGCGCGCCGCCATGACCAAGCACGGGGCGCAGGTGAAGTTCGTGACGGTCGCCGTTTCGGTGAATCAGTCGATCGAGCGCGTGAAGGGATGGCAGAAGGCCAACAAGCTCGGCGGCGAGTTGTTGTACGACAAAAAAGGGACCGTGAGCGGCGCCTACGACGTGCCGGCCACCAGCTATGTCGTGGTGATCGACAAGACGGGGAAAATCGTCTACACCGGTGTCGGTGGCACGCAGAATCTTGACGCGGCGATCAAGAAGGCTCTCTAAATATTTCCCGCTTACAGCAGCGACACGTAATGCGGCTGGAACATCGCGTCCGTCACGGCAGCCGCGATGTCGGCCGGCCGCTCAACGCGTGCCAACCCGCGGTCGAAGGCTAAGGTGGCCACTTCGATCGCGATGGCGCGTGACACTTCACGAATGCGCGACAGGCTGGGATAAATCCGACCCATCGCCAGATCGTCCTCGGTCACCAGCGAGGCCAGGGTGCGCGCGGCGGTGGCGAACATCGATTCCGTGACGCGTGACGACGCACTCACGATGACGCCGAGTCCGACACCAGGGAAGATGTAGGCGTTATTGCCCTGCCCCGGTACGTGCGTCTTGCCCTTGTACGTCACGGGCGCGAACGGACTGCCGCTGGCGAAGATGGCGCGTCCGTCGGTGGCCGAGTAGGCTTGCAGCGCCGTGCACTCGGCCTTCGACGTGGGATTGGACAGCGCGAGCACGATCGGCCGCGTATGCTCCCGCGCCATCGCCTCGAGGACGTCCTTGGTGAACGTGTTCGGCGTTCCTGACACGCCAATGATTGCGTGCGGCTTGAGCAACTCTACCGCCTCCAGCAGCGTGCTCACCGGCGCGTGATCGTGCGCATACGGTTTCTTGTGCTCCGCCAGATCGGTGCGCGAGTGCTCCACCAACCCCTTCGAGTCCACAAACCAGCAGTGCCGGCGGGCCTCCTCCAGCGACAGCCCTTCCGAGCAGAGCGCTTCGACCACCAGGTCACCGATGCCGATACCGGCCTCGCCCGCGCCGAGAAAGAGCAGGCGCATGTCGCGCAGGGGTGTGCCGCTGATGCGTGCCGCCGAGTAGAGCCCGGCCAACGCCACCGACGCCGTGCCTTGAATGTCGTCGTTGAACGTGCAGATCCGATCGCGCCACCGCTCGAGCAGCGAGAACGCGTTGTGATTGCCGAAGTCCTCGAATTGCAAACAGGCCATCGGGAAACGCGCCTGCACCGCCTCGACGAATTCATCCAGCAACTCGTCGTACTCGGCGCCGCGCAACCGCGGCTGGCGCAGTCCCACGTAGGAATGACTCTCGCGCAGCGCCGTGTTGTTCGTGCCCACGTCGATCGTGATTGGCAGGCAGTCATTGGGCGACACGCCCGCGCACGCCGTGTACAGCGTGAGCTTTCCGATCGGGATGCCCATGCCGTTGGCCCCGAGATCGCCCAAGCCGAGAATGCGCTCGCCATCGGTCACGACGATCATGCGGACATCGTCTTGCGGCCAGTTGGCGAGGACCTCCGCCACGTGTCCCTTGTCCGCGGCCGTGATGTACATGCCGCGACTGCGGCGGAAAATGCGACCGAACTCCTCGCACGCCTGCCCGACCGTGGGCGTGTACAGCACCGGCATCAGCTCTTCGAGGTGATCCATCACCAGGCGATAAAAGAGCGTGACGTTCCGATCGTGCAGGGCCACCAGATACGCGTACTGCTCCAGCGGCGACGGCTTCGAGCGCACACCCGGCAGGATGCGCGCGAGCTGTTCGTCCTGCGACATCACGCGCGGCGGCAGCAGCCCCCGCAATCCGAAGGCATCGCGCTCGGAATCAGTGAACGCGGTCCCCTTGTTCAGGACAGGGTCATTCAGAAGAGCGGCACCACGTTTGGGATGGAGCGGGGTCGTCACGGCTTCTCCGGAGAGCGAATCTGTGCGCAAAATGTGATGCCCACGCGCGGCGGGGCGCGGATGGGCCATCACGGTCAGCGTCGTGCGCGCCAGATGATCGACGCGGAAGTCCGGAATATACACACGATTCCGCGCCACTGCATCGAGAAGGGCAGCGCGTGCGCGCGTGCGTGCGCTGGTGCGTGCGCTAGTGCGTGTGCAGAATCAGCGCCGCTTCCGCCGCCAGTCCGTCCACCAGCTTGGCGAGGTGCGTCTCATCGGTGCGCGCGTTCATCACGGTAATGCGCAGCACCCGACGACCCTCCAGCGTGGTCGCCGTGATCCAGCCACGACCCGAGCGGTTGTAGCGCTCGCGCAGCGCATTGGTCAACATATCCAGATCGGCCGCCGCAACCCCCGGCGGCGTCCACGCGAAGCAGAGGATGTTCGACATCGGCGCGTGGAGCGGCGTGAAGTCGCTGCGGGCGCTGAGCAAGTCATGCAGCGTCTGCGCCATCCGGCAGAGTCGATCGTACAATCGCGCCAGATTATCGGTACCGTACCGCTCGATCGCCACCCACAACTTCAGCACATCAGCGCGGCGCGAACACTGGAACGACCGTGGGCCCATGTCCCAGATCTGCGCATCGGAGCCGGCACTGAAGAGATACGGCGCCTCCTGTGCGAAGGCGCGCGTGAGATCGTGGTGATCGCGCACCAGTACCATCCCCGCCGACAGCGGCAGCAGCAGCGTCTTGTGCGGATCCCACGCCAGCGACCGCGCCCGCACCAGCCCCTTCACGCGATGGCGATGCGTCGGCGACAGCATCGCCGCTCCGCCGTGCGCGGCATCGACATGCATCCACAGCGGCCCGTGATCGTCCGCGAACTCGTCGCACAGATCCGCCACCGCCTCCAGATCATCGAAGCTGCCGGTGGCGGTACACCCGGCGGTCGCCGCCACGGCCATCACGCGCGTGCCGTTGGCACGCAAGGCCGCCAGCCGCTCGCGCAGCGCCTCGGTATCCATGCACAACGCGCGCGACGGGATCTTGATTACGCGCGAAAGCCCAAGCCCCATTTCACCGGCGGCGCGCGAGACGGCGTAGTGTGTATGCTCGCCGCACACCACCACCGGCGCGTTGGCCCCGAGCCCGTTCGTCCACACATCGGGCACCGCGCGACTGCGTGCCGCCAACAGCGCCGCGAACGTCGCTTCGGTGCCACCCGATGTCATCGTGCCACCGGCCTGCTCATCCCACCCGACCAGGTCGGTCATCCACGCGATCACCTGATGCTCCAGCGGCGTGAATGATGGTGACATCTCGCGCACGGCCTGCGACTGATTGACCGCACTGATCAACGCCTCGGTCCACACCGCCGCCGGCAGCGGGGCCGACACCTGATGGCCGATATACATCGGATGCGCCAGGCGGTTCACGTCTTCCAGGAGCAGCGACGACAGGCGTCGCGCCACGTCCGGCAGCGCGCGCGCGCCGCGCGGCATCGGACCCGCGAGGCGATCGGCAATCACTTGCGCACTGTGCCACGTGGACACCGGTCCCTCTCCACGACGCGTATCAGCGAAGTACGCAGCCGCCAGTTCCAAGATCGGCCGCGCGGCCTCGAGCGTGCTATCGGCTTCGAGCATCGCCAGCAGCTCGGCGTCGGGGTCCTCACGCCTATCCATCAGCTGCGGGGAAAGAGTTCGGTGCGCTGGGTGCGCGCGTCCCAACGCCAGTACTGCGCCGTCGTGCAATGCGTGCCGCCGATCCAGCGATCCATGCCGTTGGCGCGCACCGCATCGGCGCGCGCGCGAACCACATCCTGTCCGAACGACGTGAGCTGTACGGTGCGCTCCCAGAACGCCCGGCCATCGGTGGCCCGCAATGGCGCAATGACCCGTGAACCGTTGGGATGCACGACGATCGGATGGGCACAATCACTGAGTCGCTCGGCGTACCACGCGAAGCTCAAGTCACCAAGCCACACCCACGACTCCGTGCCCTGATGCGCGGCGAACAATTTGCCCAGCGTGATAGCGCCCGGTGACAGCGCTTCACACAACTGCCGCTCGCTGCGCGACAATCCGGCGTCGATATCCGGATATTCCTCGAGCTGCCGACGTAAGGCGGCCACCAGATGCGGCAACCGCACGAAGTCATCGGCAGTGTACGTGCGCGCCGTGACCTCGCGATCGAGCCGGTTAGTCACCTCGAGCAAATCGTCCGGCGTGCGCGACGTGAACGCGCGCCACGTCACACCGCCGTGCACCAGATCCTCCGGCGTGATCGCACGACGCTCCACATACAACGGCGCGAACTTCTCCGGCAGCATCGGTCCGAGATAGCAGTCGGCCGGCACGATCGTGAGCCGTGGGCGTTCGCTCGGGGCCCGTCGTTCGAATCGCGCCAGAATCTGGATCAATTGCAGCTGGTCGTACAGATCGGGCTCGAACCACAGCACCACCTCATCGCCGGCACCCACGTCCTCCAGTCGCGCATCGCGTTGCTCGAAGTCGGCGACCGCTGCCGCCACATTCGACCACCCGCGACTGGCCAGGAATTCGGCGCGCACGCGGTGGAAGGCGCTCAGGTCGTCGTCTGGCGGCACCGGTCCGTCGTGCAGCACGTCGCGCCAGGAGACGATGTCCCCGGGAAGGCCGGATCGCGCGAGCGCGCTGGCGGCCGAGTCGCCGTTGGTAAGGTGCAGGGTGAGCATGGGATAGGTATGTTGTCGGTAGCTGAGCAGATGCGCCAGTTGTCACGGACGTTTGCATTCGCGACCCGACCTTCGTGTTCTCCACTCCGCTGCCACGATGCCAGAGCCCCGCGCTGTCGCTCCACATGTCGCGCCCCCCGTGCTCGTTGAGCCCTCGGCGATCGCCGGCACGATGGAGGAGTTCGAACTCGACCCCCTGCTGGAGACCAGCACGGCGCTTTGGGCCGTCGTCTTCGCTGGCGGTATTGGCACCCGCTTCTGGCCGCTCAGCACGCCCAAGCGCCCCAAGCAGCTCCTCGCCCTCGTAAACGAGCGCCCGCTGATCGCCGACACCATCGCACGACTCTCGCCGCTGGTGCCGGCTGACCGCGTGCTGGTGGTGACCAGCGCCGACATCGCCGATGCGCTGCACGAAGCGATTCCGGAAGTGCCGCGCGCCAACATGCTCATTGAGCCGCGTCCGCTTGGGACGGCGGCTGCGCTGGCCTGGGGCGCGCAGGAAGTCGCCAAGCGCGCCGGCCCCGACACCGTCTTCTGCGCGCTCCACGCCGACCTCTCTGTCGGATTTCCCGACGTGTTTCGTGAGGCGCTCCGACGGGCCGCCACGATCGCGTCGGCGGAGCCCGTGTTGGTGGCCCTCGGCGCCACCCCAACACGCTGTGAAACGGGCTTCGGCTACCTGCAGCCCGGAGTGCCCTTCGATCCGTTCGTATCGCGGGCCGAGGGGGGCGCCTGTCGGGTGGAGCACTTCGTGGAGAAGCCCACCGCAGCGCTCGCCGACACCCTCATCGACCAGGGCGCCCTCTGGAACACGGGCATCTTCGTCTGGCGCGCCCGCGTCGTGCTCGACGAGCTGCACGCGAACACTGGTGAGCTGCAGCACGGCCTCCCCAAGCTGGCCGCCGGCGACTTGAGCGCGTTCGCCGAGCTGGTCACGTCGGTGTCGATCGACCGCGGGTTACTCGAGCGTAGCCGCCACGTGGTCGTCCTCCCCACGGCCTGTGCATGGGACGACGTGGGCACCTGGGCCTCGTTACGACGCGTGCGGGAGCTCGACGACACCGGGAACGGCGTGATGGGCCAGGTGCACTGCGTGGACGCCTCCGGCAACGTGATTCACGCCGACGGCGGCTGTGTGGTCGCCTACGGGATTTCCGGCATGCTCGTGGTCTCGCTCGACGGACTGACGTTCGTCACCACACTCGAGCGCGCCTCCGAACTCGGGCCGCTACTCAACGCGCTGCCCGGCAGCCTGCGCTACAACCCCGGGCGCCCCACCACGAGCTGACGCGCATTCGCGTTTCGCATTCGCGTTTCGCATGCGCGTTTCGCATGCGCGTTTCGCGTACATCAGCACTCGCGAAGCAGCTCGTGATGTGCGTGAACATCTCGTCCGCCAGCACCGAACGCGCGAGCGACACTTGTGTCGATTCACGTGTCGTCCTTCGCGCAGCCACTACCACGCGTATGGGTGCGTTCGCTAGATCACAGGTACGCCTGTTCGAACCGGTTGTCAGGCGCACGGACCCGCTGGCCACTCTTGACCCCGCCATGTCTCCCTCCCGCGCTGCTGCTTCCTCGATGATGCTCGACGATCCGACCGCGGATCAGCAGGGGCCGCTCTATTGTTGCGACGCCCTTGCGCGCACCGCCTCGGAGACCTGTCGTCAGCACGAGCGACTCGCTCGCCTGAACGCGCTGCTGGTCGCGAAGTCCGAACTCGGAGCAGCTCAGGCCATGGTGGACAACATCGATCTGGCCCTCGCCGAATGCGTGCGCGACTTCGAGAAGACGTGCGCGAAGGCCACGATCAGCGACGACGCTGGCGTTCGGCAGGCTGCGAACGCCATGTGGCTGGCGGCTCGTGAGTACCTCCGTCGCCACAGCATCGCCGAGAAGGCCTCACGCCAGCTGACTCAGCACGATGTCGAGAAGCTCGGCGACCTGCAGCTCGAATACGAACTCGAAGCCTCCGCGCTCCTCGGCCTCAAGCACGCAATGTCGACGTACCAGAAGCTGCGCCCGGAGACGCGCTGCCCGTAAGCTCACCGGTCAGCGCGATCTCGAACAACAACTTGGACGGCTGCGGGTCGCGGGTGAGGTAGACCTGGAGCCGCTCGATGATCGCCGGCGCATTCACGCGCATCGCCAGGAGCTCGCGCTCGCTCGTCGGCGTGAGCGTGGGGTAGAAGCTCAGCGTGCAGTGCGGTGTGAACCGGAATCGTGCGTGCTTGAACGGCAATCCGCTCCGCGCGAGCCGCTCGTGCAGTGCCCGGAGCGGCCCGTTGTGGTCGAGCGGTAACGACACGATGTCGGTCTGCATAAAGCGGTGCGGCAGCCCCAGCGCGAGTTCCATCGGTGCCGTGCTGGCCGCGATCGGCTCGAGGGCCTGCCGAATGCGCGCCACCGGGGTATCGGTGGGCATCGCGCCCACGCCTGACGAGCCGACCAGCGTCACGTGTGGAGGCGTGAGCCGGGCCAGCTTCGGATCGAAACGCTGTTGAATCTCTCGCACCATGGCACCCGCTTCGCCAGGAAGCTCTGCCAGTACGAAAATGCCGAAGGACGCCGCCATCTCGTAAATCTAGTCGGTGGGTATACCACCCTCACGGTGGCGCGCGCCGTGCGATATGTTCGCCCTATGGGAGCCGCCATGATGGTCATTCGGGAGTACGCCAACGAGATGGAGGCACTCGTCGCGCGAAGCGTGCTGGAAGCGCATCATATTCCTGCCGTGGTCCTGCGCGACGATGCGGGCGGCATGCTACCCGCCATGCACCTCCTCTATCCCGTTCGCCTCGCCGTGCGGGTGGGCGACGCCACGCACGCGCTGAGCATCCTCGATGCCCCCTTCGAAGGCGACGCCTACCTCGACGAGCTGCTCGACCCCGACGACGCGGCCGGTCAACCATGAGCGGTCATCCGTGAGCGGTCATCCGTGAGCGGTCAGCCGTGAGCAGGCACCCGTGAGCGGTCACCCGTGAGCAGGCACCCGTGAGCGGTCGCTTCGCTGGACAGGTGGTGCTTGTCACCGGTGCCTCGAGCGGCATCGGGGCTGAACTCGCACGACAGTTCGCCGCCGAGGGGGCGCGGGTAGCGCTCGCCGCGCGGGATGTGGCGCGACTGGAGTCCGTGGCCGCCCAGTGCCGGGCCTTGGGGGCCGAGGCGCTCGTGGTGCCCGGTGACGTGGGCGTCGAGTCCTCGTGTGGCGAGATGGTGGCGCGCACGGTGGCGCACTATGGCCAGCTCGACATGCTGGTCAACAACGCCGGTATGGGATCGAGCGGGCTGTTCGAGGAGATCACCGATCTCACGATCTTCGACACGCTGATGCGGGTGAACTACCTCGGCAGCGTGTGGTGCACGGCCCATGCGCTGCCACATCTGAAGCGCACGAAGGGTCGCCTCGTGGCCATTTCGAGTCTCACCGGGCTCACCGGCGTGCCCAAGCGCACCGCCTACGCCGCCACCAAGCATGCGATGGCGGGATTTTTCGATTCGCTCCGCATCGAGCTCGACGGCACCGGCGTGACCATCACGATGATCTATCCCGGGTTTGTCTTCTCGGAGATCAATCAGCGGGCGCTGTCCCCCGACGGCACCCCGTTCGGAGCGCGCGGCCACACGCGCCGCAAAGGCGAGACGATGGAAACCGACGAATGCGGCCGTCTCATTCTTGCCGCCGTGGCCAACCGGGATCGGGATCTCGTCATGACGTGGCGTGGCAAGATCGGTCGGCTGCTCAAGCTGATCTCGCCGAAACTGGTGGACCGGATCGCCAAGGGCGTCATCGAGTCGCGGTCGTAGTTCACGGGGGCTGTTCAAGGGGTCGGAGTCGTTGAACGTAGTCGTTGAACGGCCGGGCCGAGCCCACCGCTACATTCCAGCATGGCTGGCGCTCCACTTCTCACGCTCGATCCGAACAACCCCGACCCGGTGGTCGTCGAGCACGCGGCCGCGCTGCTGCGCCGCGGCGGACTCGTCGCGTTTCCCACGGAAACCGTGTACGGCCTCGGCGCCAACGCGCTCGACCCCGACGCGGTGGGCGCCATCTACACGGCCAAAGGGCGTCCCGCTTGGAATCCCGTGATCGCGCATGTGCCCGACGTGGCCGCCGCTCGCGCGCTTACGCGGCGCTGGCCGCCCGCCGCCGACCGCTTAGCCGCCGCCTTCTGGCCGGGCCCGCTCACCCTAGTGCTCCCCAAGGCCCCGCACGTGCCCGACGTGGCCACCGCCGGCCTCGATGCCGTTGCGATACGGATACCGGCCCATCCGGTGGCGTTGGCCCTGCTCCGGGCCGCCGGCGTGCCCATCGCAGCGCCCAGTGCCAACCGATTCACCCAAGTCAGTCCCACCACCGCGCAGCATGTGCAAGCGTCACTCGGCGACCGCGTTGGGCTCATTCTCGACGGCGGCCCGAGCTCGGTGGGCATCGAAAGCACGGTGGTCGATCTCACCGGCCACGAAGCCGTCGTTCTCAGGCCAGGCATGATCACTGCCGCCGATCTTGAACGCGCGCTGCGTGACTCAGGCGTTTCCGTCCGCACCGCGACCGCCTCGGTGTTACACGACGCGCCGGCGACGACAGCCACGGCGCAGCGATCACCCGGCATGGCCGATCGACATTACGCCCCCCGCGCCGATGTCTGGCTCTTCGATCCCGCGCAGCAACTGGAAATCGCCGCCGCCCTCGCCCAACGGGGCGACGGAGCCCAAACCGTGACGGCACTCCTCCGAACCACCACGCTGTCGCTGCCGGATGGCACGATGGTGCGCATGCCCGATGATCCGGCGTCCTACGCGCGCGCCCTGTATGCCGCACTGCATACCGCTGACGCCGCCGGCGCGTCGCTCATCGTGATCGAACGCCCTCCGGCCGACGACCAGTGGGCCGGCCTCCGCGATCGCCTCACCCGGGCCGCACGGTAATAACGCTTCGCAAGACGCGCCCTGCTGCTATCTTGCGCAGATGCTACCCATCGATCTTTCCGGCAAGCGCGCCCTCGTGGCGGGCGTCGCCGACGACGGCGGCTTCGGGTTCGCCGTCGCAAAGGCCTTCGCTGAGGCCGGCGCCTCCGTGTGTGTCGCCACGTGGCCGCCGGCGCTCAACATCTTCCTCAACCTGCTCGAACGCGGGAAGATGGATGAATCGCGTCGACTGAGCGACGGATCGTTGCTCACCTTCGAGCGCATCTATCCCCTCGACGCCGTCTATGACGCGCTCGACGATGCGCCGGCCGACGTGCGCGAATCGAAGCGCTACAAGGATGTCGGCGATTTCTCCATCGGCGGCCTCGCCCAGCGCATCGCCACCGATTTCGGCGAGCAGTCGCTCGACATTGTCTTCCACTCCCTGGCCAACGGCCCCGAAGTGAAGAAGCCGTTGCTCGAAGTGAGCCGCGCCGGCTATCTCGCCGCCTCCAGTGCGAGCGCGTACTCACTCGTGTCCATGGTGCAGCGCCTCGCGCCGCTCATGCGTCCCGGCGGCTCGGTCTGCTCGCTCACGTACATGGCGAGTGAACGCGCCATTCCCGGCTACGGCGGGGGCATGTCGTCGGCCAAGGCCGCGCTCGAGAGCGACACGCGGGTGTTGTCGTTCGAAGCGGGCCGCAAGTACGGCCTGCGCGTGAACACGATCAGCGCCGGACCGTACGCATCGCGCGCAGCCAGCGCGATCGGCATCATCGACAAGATGGTGAAGTACTGCGCGGCCAACGCGCCGCTGGCCGAAGAACTCACGGCTACCGAAGTCGGCAACACCGCCGCGTTTCTCTCCAGCGCGCTCGCCAGTGGGATCACCGGCTCCACCGTGTACGTCGATAAGGGATACCACGCGATGGGCATGGCCGTCAGCATGCCGCCCGGCGCCGAGCCGCTCGTGGCCGAGCCAATCGTGGCCGAGCCGCTCGGCGCGTAGTCGGTGCCTGACCGATCGGCCCCCGAGCACGACGACGTTCCACGGGTGCAACGGGGAACGAGCCTCCGCACACGATTGCTGAGCATGGCGCTGATCGTGTCAGCGCCACCGATCCTCGTGAGCGTGCTCACGCCGATGCCTAACAGCGGGTGGCGGGGCCTGCTGCTGTTCGGCGGCGCACTGATCGTGTCGATCGCGCTCGCGGTCTACCTCGGGACCACGATCTCCCGGCCGGTGCAGGCACTGATCGACGACGCGCACGCACTCGCCGTGGGCGTGGCCGGCCATCGGTCGCGCATTCAGTCCAGCGATGAAATCGGTTCGCTCGCGATGGCCCTCAACCAGATGGCCGAAACCGTCGAGCGGCGCAGTGCCGCGTTAGCCGATAGCGAACGCCGGTATCGCTTTTTGTTCGATTCCAATCCGCTCCCGATGTGGGCGTGGGACGCCGACACCATGTTGGTGCTCGCGATCAATGAAGCGGCCGTCGAAATGTATGGATACGATCGCGATACGTTTCTCTCGCTGCGGATTCTCGATCTGCTCGATCCTGTGGAGCACGCACGCTTCCGGAGCGCCCGACTGCCATTTTCGGAGTCGAAGCAAAGCGCCGGTACCTGGCTGCATCGCACCGCACGCGGTCAGCAGCTCGAGATGGAAGTCATCACGACCTCGTCGCGGCGACTCGGGCGCGCCAGCTGGCTCTCGGTCGGCATCGACGTCACGGCGCGGCGCGAAGCCGAACGTGCGCTGGCCCGCAGCGAAGAGCAGCTGCGACAATCGCAAAAGATGGATGCCATCGGCACCTTCGCCGGGGGGATTTCACACGACTTCAGCAACCTGCTCACCGGCATGCTGGGCTACTGCGATCTCGCGCTCGGCATGATGTCGGCCGACGATCCCGTGCGCAACGATGTGGATGAGATTCGCGGGCTCGCCGTACGCGGCACCGATCTCTCCAAGCAGATTCTCGCCGTCAGCCGCCGACAGATCGTGCAACCAACGGTGCTTGACCCGAATACGGTCATTCTAGGAATTGACCGACTCCTTCGGCGGATTCTGGGTGAGCACATCGACGTGATCACCACGCCCGGGCCCGACCTCGGCACGATTCGCATCGATCCCGCCCAGCTGGAGCAGGTCATGCTCAGCCTCGCCAGCAACGCGCGCGACGCGATGCCCGACGGTGGCACGCTCCGTGTCACCACGGCGCGGGTGAGCGAACCGGACGTGCAGGCGTTCGGACTCGACGCGCAGCGTGCGTGGATCGTCATTCGCGTCGCCGACACCGGCGTCGGGATGACCGATGCCGTTCGCGAACGCATCTTCGAGCCGTTCTTCACCACGAAGGAACGGGGTAAGGGTACGGGGCTGGGGCTGCCGCTCGCATACGACATCATCGATCAATCCGGTGGTGAGATCCGCGTGGACAGCGCACCGGGGAACGGCACCACGTTTTATCTGCTGTTGCCACACCTCGGCGAGCTTCCTGACGATCTCGCGGTCGAGGAAGAAGCGCCCGAGATGCTCACCGGGCAGGAAACCGTCCTCCTCACCGAGGACGAAGACAGCGTCCGCGTGGTAGCCACTACCGCCCTCGAGCGTCGTGGCTATCGGGTGCTCGCCGCTGCCGACGGCGAATCCGCCATCGCCATCTCGCGCGCATTCCCGGGCCGCATCGATCTGCTGATCAGCGACGTCGTGATGCCCGGTATGAACGGTCGCCAGCTGGCCGAGCAACTCGAGATGATACGGCCGGGTATGCGGGTGCTCTTCGTGTCCGGCTACACCGATGATGCCGTGCTCCTCAACGGCGAGTCGCTCGTTGAGCGCACCTTCCTCCAGAAGCCGTTCACCTCGCTTGAACTCGCCCGACGCGTCCGCGCGGTGCTCGATCAGTCGCCGCGTGTGAGCTGAGCGCCGGCGGCCATGTACTGGATTCTGGTCATCATGGCTGTCATCGCGGCGAGTCTGATCGCGCTGGTGGTGGGTGGCCTGGTCACGCCGGCCGAGTATCGCGTGGTGCGTCGCATGCGCCTGCAGCGCAGCGCGCACGAGATCCGCGCCCTGCTCAGCGACCTCTCCGCGTACGAACAGTGGGCGCCGTCGCCGAGCACACTCCAACGGCAGGATACCAGCAACGCGCAGACCATCGTGTTGCAGGTGACCGACGACGACACGAAGTCACAGCGGCAATGGGAATGGCAGATCGATCTCGACGTTGCACACAGCGTCATCACGCTGACTGAGTCCGGCCGGGTCGGGAATCCCGTGATCCGGTTCTTCACAGCGCTGCGCGGACATGGGGGCGATGCCGAGCGCACGCTTCGCGCGCTGGCCGAGCACGTCGACGAGTTTGGCGTGTCGGTCGAACGGCTCTAGCGAGCCTTCGTACGATGAGCGCGCCGACTGGTGCCCCCGCTCTCGTGCCTCCCGCCAACGATTCGCATCCGGATCGCTGGCGCATGCTCGGCATTCTCACCGTCGCCGAACTGCTGGGGATGACGTTGTGGTTCGCGGCAAGCGCGGTGTCGGCGCAGTACACCGCGCAGTGGACGCTCAGCAGCAGTGAAGCCGCCTGGCTCACCACGATTGTGCAGCTCGGCTTCGTGACCGGCACCGCCATCTCCGCGCTGCTGAACGTGGCCGATATCATGCCCGCCCGATGGCTGTTTGCCAGTTGCGCCCTGCTGGGCGCGGCGGCGAACGCGATGCTGCTCACCGCCGAAGGGTTGTCGAGTGCGCTGGTGTGGCGTTTCGTCACGGGGCTCGCGTTGGCCGGCGTGTATCCACCCGCCATGAAGATGATCGCCACCTGGTTCCGCGCGCGACGCGGACTCGCCGTGGGCACCATCGTGGGCGCTCTGACGGTGGGCAAAGCGATGCCGTATCTGGTGCACGCCATCCCCGGCGCCGGCATCACCCCGGTGGTGGTGAGTGCGTCGGTGGGCGCGTGCATCGCCGCGCTACTGGTGTGGTTCGGGTATCGCGAAGGACCGTATCCGTTTCCGGCACGACCATTCTCGTGGCATCTGGTGCGCGATGTGGTGCGTACGCCGGCGTGGCGGTTATCCACGGGCGGCTACCTCGGCCACATGTTCGAGCTGTACGCCGCGTGGACGTGGTTGCCGGTGTTCATCGCCGCCAGCATCGCCGCACATGATCCCAGCGCCGGTGCGCGCAGCGTTTCGATGGCGTCGGGCCTCGCCTTTGCCGCGCTCGCGATTGGTGGCGCCGGGTGCATCTGGGGCGGACTCGTGGCCGATCGCCGTGGGCGCGCCTGGCTGGTCACCCGCGCCATGGCCATCAGCGGCGCCTGCTCCGTGTTGATCGGCGTCGCCTTCGGACGCTCGCTGTGGCTGCTGGTGCCGATCGCGCTGGTGTGGGGCTTCTTCGTGATCGCCGACAGCGCGCAGTTCTCAGTGCTGGTCACCGAGAGCGTGCCGCCGCACGCCGTGGGTACCGCCCTCACACTGCAAACATCGCTCGGCTTTCTGCTCACGGCCGTGGTGATTCAGCTCGTACCACCGCTGGCCGCACGCGTGGGATGGCAGTGGGCGTTTGCCGTGCTGTCGCTGGGGCCCGTGTTCGGAATTGCGAGTATCAGCCAGTTGCTGCGTCGGGAGATGCGCCGGGTGAACCGCACGGAATGACGCAGCGGGCCGCCGCGAGGAACCAGAAGTTCCCGCGACGACCCGCCGTGTTGTTCACTGCACCGGCCGTGCACCGTGGCGCTTACATCCCCGTCGTCTCTTCCTCGGCGCCGATACGGCGCGGCGTCTGCGCCTCACCGGCCTTCACTTCGATCGCTGGCAGGCCGTGCTTCATGAGGATCGCATCGATGGGCGGCAGCAGCTCCTTGTACGCCTTGCGGAGCTCTACGAGATACAGCTCGAGCTCCTTCGACAGCGTGTCGAACACGACGACCGACTGCTTGGTGGGACGCGCTTCGGTGCTGCCGACCACGCCCGCCAACGCCGCGATCTGGTTGTTCACCTTGATCGGGTAGTTGAGCGGATCCTGGCCGCTCTGGTTCTTCACCTGATAGATCTGCGCTTCCATCTCGCTGATCTTGGTATCGAGCGTCTTCACCAGCTGCGCGTACTGCGCCGAGTCGGCACCCACTTCCTTTGAGCGCGAAGCTGCCTGTTGACGCACATAGCGCACGGTGCGCACGGCATCGTTCGCATCGGTGGTCCGGTCGCGGATCTGCATGAGCATCTTGTACTGGGCCACCAGATCGGCGGCTGTCGCGTCGCTGCGCGGATCCTTCTTCACCAGCAGCTTCACGTCGGACACCGGTGCACCATCCACCAGCAAACGCACCGAGTAATTGCCCGGCAGCACCAGCGGACCGGTGAGCACGCCGGCCCACATGATCATGCCGTTGAACGTCGTCGCATCGCTTTCACGGAGATTCCACGAAAACGTGTTCATCCCCACCTTGTGCGTGGGCGCCGCGGCGGCGGCGACACTGCGACGGCCACCGGCCGCTGCAGCAGCCGTACCGGCACCAGCTGTGTCGCTCGAGAACGTGCGCACGGTACGGCCCGTGGAGTCCTTGAACTCGATGGTCACTTTGTTGGCTGGCGACTTGAGCCAGTAGTGCACGATCGCGCCGCTGGGCGGATTGGCGCCCACCGGTGCGCCCGTGCCACCACCCGGGTTGAAGCCACCGCCCCAGTCGATGCGGTACGCCGCGCGCGGCGAGAACAGATGCGCACGCTCGGCCATCGCGCTGGCGGTGAGCTGACGCAGCAGGGTGATGTCGTCGATCACCCAGAACGAGCGGGCGTGAGTGGCAGCGATGAGATCGCCGTCCTTGATCGCCAGGTCATGCACCGGCACGATCGGCAGATTGTGACGCATCGAGAACCACGTGGCACCGTCGTCGAGCGACCCATAGACGCCACGCTCGGTGCCCGCGAACAGCAGCCCCGGACGCACCTCGTCTTCACGGATCACGCGCGTAAACTCGGTGGAGGGAAGGCCATGGGCCTTGCCGCTGTGATCGATACGCGACCACGTGGTGCCGAAGTCGTTCGTCTTGAACAGATACGGCTGGTTGTCGTCCATCTGGAAGCGGTTCGCGGCCACATACGCCGTGCCGGTGTTGAAGTGCGAGGCCTCGATGATCGAGATGCGCGCCCACTCGCGCTCCTTGAGCAACGCCGGCGTCACGTTCGTCCACGACACGCCACCGTTGCGCGTCACATGCACCGTACCGTCGTCGGTCCCCGCCCAGATCACGCCCTTCGTCACCGGCGACTCCGCCATCGCGAACACGGTGCCGTACGTCTCCACGCCGGTCTGGTCCTTCGTGATCTGGCCGCCCGACGGCCCGAGCGTGCGCGGATCGTTGCGCGACAGATCGGGGCTGATGGCGGTATAGCTGTCGCCTTCGTTCGTGGTCTTGAAGAGCACGCTCGACCCCACGTAGATCGTCTTCGCATCGTGCGGGCTGACGGCGATCGGGAAGGTCCACTGCATGCGGTACTTCGAATCGATGGCCGAGTGTCCCATCGGATTGAGCGGCCACGGATTCACATCACGCGCGAGTCCGGTGCGCATGTCCTTGCGCGTGAGGTAGCCGCCGTAGCTGCCGGCGAACACGATGTCCGGGTTGTTCGGTAACGCCGCAATGAAGCCCGACTCACCACCGCCGGCGTCCTGCCACATGTCCACCGTGATGCCACCCGCCGCCCGCGACGGACCGCACAGCGTGCTGTTGTCCTGCTGCGCGCCGCAGATCTTGTACGGGAAGTGATTGGTGGTGGTCACATGATAGAACTGCGCCGTGGCGAAGTCCTGCGCCGTCCACGTCGTCGCCGCGTCGGTGCTCACGTTCGCGCCGCCGTCGTTCGCTTCGATCATGCGATCGCCGTTGTCCCCCGCGATCCACAGATTGTGCGAATCGCCATGCGGCGTGCTGATGTTGCTCCACGTCTTGCCGGCGTCGTGCGACACCTGGAACTGCACGTTGCTGGCGTAGACCAGATCGGGGTTCTTCGGATCGGCGTAGATCTTCGAGTAGTACCACGCGCGCTGACGCAACTTGCGTTCGGCGTTCACCCGTACCCAAGTCGCGCCGCCGTCGTCGCTGCGGAACACGCCGCCTTCATCGGCTTCGATGAGCGCGTAGATGCGCTGCGTATTGGCGCCGCTCACCGTAATGCCGATGTTGCCCCACAGGCCGGCGGGCAAACCCTTGTGCTTCGTGATCTCGGTCCACGTGTCGCCACCATCGGTGCTCTTGAACATGCCGGAGCCCTTGCCGCCCGACACCAGCATCCACGGCTTGCGATGCATCTGCCAGAAGCCGGCGTACAGGACGTTCGGGTTGCTCGGATCAATAGCCAGGTCCGCCGCGCCGGTGGAATCGTCGCGAAACAGCACCTTCGTCCAGTTCTTGCCGCCGTCCTTCGTGCGGAACACGCCGCGTTCGGCGTTCGGGCCCCACGCATGCCCCTGCGCCGCCACGTAGGCGACGTCAGGGTTGGTGGGGTGCACCAGCAGGCGTGAAATCTGCCGCGTGTCGTTGAGTCCGATGTTCGTCCACGTCTTACCGCCGTCGGTGGTCTTCCAGACGCCGTCGCCGTGCGACACGTTGCCGCGGATCGTGAACTCACCGCCGCCCACGTACACCACGTCGGGATTGCTGGGCGCGACGCCGATGCTGCCGATCGTCCCGCCGAAATATTTGTCGGTCATCGGCGCCCAGGTGTCGCCGCCGTCCACCGACTTGAAGACGCCGCCGCCGACGGTGCCCATCCAGTATTCCTTGTGACGCGCCACGCTGCCGGCCACCGCCGCCGAACGGCCGCCACGGAACGGGCCGATCTCGCGCCACTTGATGGCCGAGAGTGCGCCGGTATCGAACGGGGCAGCCAGTGGTGCAATCGCCGCAGGACGTGCTGCTGCGCGGGCGACGGGACGCGCCGGCTGCGCACCGGCCGACACCGTGGGAATGAGAACGGCGGTAGCGAAGACCAACCGCAGGGTAAATCGGTTCACGACACGCTCTCCAGATACAGGGGACGGGGCTCAAGTAGTCGACTATTGCTCCGCGTGCACTCCCTCGCAAGACTGGTTTTTAGCCGGCTGCGGGTGAGACGCCGCGGTGGGCGGTCGGCTCAGGGTCCGGCCCGCAACCCCTGAAACCGCGCGACGGATGATGGCGTAGGGAGATACTGAAGTGATATCACTTCAATACCAACCTCTCCCCCGAGGCACGACATGTTCCGCGAAATCCAGGCCCGACCCTCCCCGGGCATCCTGATGGCCGTTCTGATCGGAGTCGCCATCCTGGCCGGCTGTTTCGTCTTCTACACGGGCGCCCGCGCCGAAAACGGGCTCGTGGCCGGCGGCGGCCTGCTGCTCATCACGCTCGGCACGCTCGGCACGCCGGGCTTGTTCACCGTCGCGCCCAACGAAGGCAAAGTCCTCACGCTGTTCGGTACCTACAAAGGCACCGCCAGAACGCCCGGCCTCTGGTTCACGAATCCGTTCATGACCAAGAAGGCCATCTCGCTGCGCATCCGGAACTTCGAGACCAACAAGCTCAAAGTGAACGATGCCCGCTCCAATCCCGTCGAGATCGGGGCCATCGTCGTCTGGAAGGTGATCGATACCGCCGAAGCCACCTTCGAGGTGAACGACTACGTGCAGTACGTCGCTGTGCAGAGCGAGTCGGCGGTCCGCGCGCTGGCATCGGCGTACCCATACGATCACCACGGCGACGACGCCATCGCGCTGAGCACGCACCCGACGGAAATCTCCAAGGGGCTGCTCGAGGCGTTGCACGACCGGCTCGGCAAAGCGGGGGTCGAAGTGCTCGAGGCGCGGATCAGTCACCTGGCGTACTCCCCCGAGATCGCGGCCGCGATGCTGCAACGGCAGCAGGCGAGTGCGATCGTCGCCGCCCGTCAGACGATTGTGGAAGGCGCCGTCGGCATGGTGGAAATGGCGCTCGATGCGCTCTCCGCGCGCAAAATCGTGACGCTCGACGACGAGCGCAAAGCGTCCATGGTGAGCAACCTGCTCGTCGTGCTCTGCTCGGATCGCGCCGCACAACCGGTGGTCAACACCGGAACGCTTTACTCCTGATCACGGGAGCGGCAAACCATGGCTGAGCGCAAGTCATTTCTCATTCGCGTGGACCGCGATGTGCTCGACGCCGTCCAGCGGTGGGCCAACGATGACCTGCGCAGCCTGAATGGGCAGATCGAGTTCCTCTTGCGGCACGCGCTCCGGGACGCCGGACGCGTGTCGACGCAGGCGCTGGCCAATCGCAATCCCCCGGTCGACGATGTCGACCACGAGTCCTCCTAACTCGCACCGAACGCCTCCATGCTGCACCTCATCTTCCACCGCTCACGTCGCGCCGGCGTGATTGCCGTGCTGCTGGCGGCGATCGCCCTCGTCCTCGGCGCCGTGCTCGCCACGACCGCTCGCGCGCAATCGGCCCCCGCCTATCACTTCGTGTACCTGCGCAGCACCGATACCCTTGGCACCGAAGTGATCACGCCGGGGCCGTCGTCGATCATGGGGGTGCAAACCATGCGCGGCGCACCGGTGATGCGCTGGGAACAGCAGCATGTGAACACGACGCCCGGTCGCCTCACGTTGTCGGTCTTTGCACCGGGCGTACCCACCACCGGCCTGCCGACCCAGAACATCGTGGTCAACATGGTCGGCGATAGTGCCAAGCTCACCATCTCAGCCAACGGCACCACCAACGAACAGGCCCTGCTCAGCGCCAGCGGCGCCGTGGCCCTCGTGGGCAACAGCGTACTGCACACCGCACTGATGGCCGATCATGCGCGCGGGGCGAAGAAGGCGTCGCTGCCGGTGTTCCTCACCAACGGTGGCCGGACGATCACGGCGACCGTGTCCGAGCAGGGGGACACCACCGTGTTCTCGATTGCGGGAATGGCCGTGCGCATTCTGTGGGACATCAACGGTGGCCCGCGCGAGATGAGCATTCCCGCGCAGAATCTGCGCGTGGTACGCACGACGGGCGCCGTAAGCCCCTCGAGTGCCTCAGCCAAGATCGACTACGGCGCCCCGGCCAACGCACCGTACACCGCCGAAGACGTGGTCATTCCCACGTCGCGTGGCTACACGCTGGCCGGCACGCTCACGCGTCCAAGGGGCCAAGGCAACGCCGCGACGAAAGTGCCCGCCGTGGTCACCATCAGCGGTAGTGGCCCGCAGGACCGTGACTCGCGCATCAGCATCGTGCCGAACTACGCGCCCTTCCGCGACATCGCCGACACGTTGGGTCGCCGCGGCATTGCCGTGTTGCGCTGGGACGACCGCGGCGTGGGCGCCAGCGGCGGCGCGGCGTCACGCGACAACGCCACCAGCGCCGATTTCGCCGACGATGTCGCTTCGGCGGTCGCGTATCTGCGCACGCGCGCCGACATCGACGGCACGCGCATCGCCCTCGCCGGCCACAGCGAAGGCGGCTTCATCGCCCCGATGGTCGCGGCGAAGGATCCCACCGTACGCGCCATCGCCCTGCTGGCCGGCCCCGCGTACAACGGTCGTCGCATCCTCGAATTCCAGAACGAGAACGCCATCAAAGCGGCCACGCAGCTCACCGAAATACAGCGCGATTCCATTCGTCGCACCGTGCCGAAAGGCCTCGATTCCCTCGCCGCCGCGAACACGTGGATGGGCTTCTTCATGAAGACCGAGCCCTCCGCCGCGCTGCGCCGCGTAAAGCAGCCCGCGCTGGTGCTGCAGGGCGACACCGACCAGCAGGTCACCCCCGAGCAGGCCGACTCGATCGTCAGCATCCTCAAGGGCAGCGGCAACACGCGCGTGACCGTGCGCCACTTCCCCGCCACGAACCATCTGTTCCTGATCGACCCGAGCGGCGCACCCGCCGGCTACACGTCGCTCAAGGACACGCGGGTACGTCGTGAAGTGCTGGGGGCGTTGGCGGATTGGGTGGTGCGGGTGATGAAGTGAACTGCCAACGGCATAGGAAGCAGGGAGGAGGGTATCGGGAAGGAGGAGGCAGCAACGGCGCGTAGTGCACCTGCCTCCTCTACCCTGACACCCTCCTCCCTGCCTCCTAAGCAGTTCGCAGTTGGCAGTTCGCAGTTGGCAGTTCGCAGTTGGCAGTTCGCAGTTGGCAGTTCGCAGTTGGCAGTTGGCAGTTCGCAGTTGGCAGTTCGCAGTTGGCAGTTCGCAGTTGGCAGTTCGCAGGTCGCAGTGACCGATCAGGCCGCGGGCGGCTTCACCGCCGGTGGTCCGACAAACCGCCGCCGCTCCCCGCCGAACCACGTGACCGCCGCCAACAGCCCTGCCGCCACGATGATGCCGAGCGCCTTGCCGTTGGGCGGTTGCACGCCGATCACCAGCAACAGCACGATGCCCACCACGCACACGCACGCCATCCAGCGGAAGTGCACACCAAGCGTCCAGGGCCCGAAGGTCGTCCAGGTGCGGCCGTAGGCGCGCAGCCCCAACATCGTGGGCATGAGGTACGACAGATACAGGAAGATCACGCTCACCGACGTGATCGTCGAATACACCGGCGTGTAGAGCGTGAAGGCGATCGCGAGCGTGCACGTAACCCAGATGGCCGTCACCGGCACCTGACGCGTCGGGCTCACCCGGCGGATCTTCGTAGAAAACGGAAGCCCGCCGTCACGAGCGAACGCGAACATCATGCGTGATGCCGACGTGACCGTGGCGAGCCCGCACAAGTACTGCGCGATCGCGATGCCTACGAACAACAGCGCCGCAAACCACGCCGGCAGCACCGAGCTGATGGTCCACACCACCACGCGGTCCCCCTGCTGCGCCGCGGCGTCGAGATCGGGCATCGCCAACACGATGGCGCACAGCATCGCCCAGCCGAAGATCCCCGACACCAGCACCGAGCGCAGAATGCCGCGCGGCGCATTGTGCGCGGCGTTGACCGTTTCCTCGGCCGTGTGTGCCGAGGCGTCGAAGCCGGTAATGGTGTAGGCGGGGAGCATCAGCCCGAGCAGGAATAGCCACGCCGTGGATTCCCCGCGCGGCCACACCGGCGCCGACGTGGGCAGGCCGCTGTAGTTCGTGAAGCGCACGAGCCGCGACAGATCGAGCGACGGCGCCGCCACGAGCAAGCTCACGGTGAGCACCACGGCCACCACCAGAATCAACACACCGCTGAAGTCGGTGAGCCGCGTGGTGGCTCGGATCCCGACATGGTTGATCAGCGCCTGCGAGCCGGTAATCAGGGCGACGCCACCGATCTGCAGCCAAAGCCGCGCGGACTCGGACAGCGTGGACAGGTCCACCCCGAGCGACGGGAGCATCGCGCCGGTGATGAACAAGTACGTCCCCACATTGATGGCCCCGAGCACGGTCACGAGCCCGAACAGATTGAGCCACGCCGTGAGCCACCCCCAGCCGCGCCCCCCGAGAATCGACGCCCAGTGATACAGCCCGCCCGCGGTGGGAAAGGCCGAGGCGACCTGCGCCATCGTGGCGGCGAACCCGATGGCCAGCAGCGTACCGAGGGGCCACCCCAACGCGATACCCGCCCCACCGGCAGCCGCAAATCCGAGGTGAAACGAGGTGATACCGCCGGCCAGAATGCAGATGATGGACAGCGAGATGGCGTAGTTAGAGAACCCGCCCATCCGTCGCAGCAACTCCTGCCGGTACCCGAACCGCGCCAGCGTCTGGGTATCCTTGCTCAACATCTCTTGGTCGATCACGGTCGGTTCACGAAGACAAAGGTGGTCGGGGATACCGGCGGCATGAGCGACTGGGGCATATCGGGGGTTTCGCGGTGAATGACGGAAGGCGCAACGTCACACCCACCACACGCAACCGCAATCTCCCGAACGCGCTGACTCACCTCCCCCCTCCCTCCTGACACCCTCCTCCCTGCCCCCTAGGCTGTTGGCTGTTGGCCGTTCAGGGACCACCCATCAGCAAACCACCAATACGCCCCGTTATTGTGTGTCAGCCGGTGCGCCGCCAGGCGCCCTCAGGCCACGTCCCCTCCCAGAGATCCCAACCCGCATGCGACACGCTT
>Ga0114970_10000040_pt1 | contig 69513 bp, 66 predicted proteins | sample M_140205_XF_Meta_FD_87030 | JGI IMG/M metagenome (GOLD analysis project Ga0114970, IMG submission 87030) | Freshwater microbial communities from Lake Montjoie, Canada to study carbon cycling - M_140205_XF_MetaG | ecosystem: Environmental > Aquatic > Freshwater > Lake | place: Lake Montjoie... | reverse complement strand
GAGGCGCTGAGCAAGCGCTACGAGGCCGAGAGCGCCAACGCGGCCAAGTCTGCCTTCCTCGCCAATATGAGCCATGAGCTGCGCACGCCGCTCAACGCCATCCTGGGCTTCTCCGAGATCATCAGCCAGGAATGCTTCGGCCCGGTGGGCAATGCCCGCTACAAGGACTATGCCGGCGACATCCATTCCTCCGGCGCGCACCTGCTGTCGCTGATCAATGACCTGCTCGACATCGCCAAGATCGAGGCGGGCCGGATGGAGATCGCACCGCATCCGCTCGATGCCCGCCGCACCTTCGACATCGCCCTCAAGCTGATCGCCAGCAAGGCGCGCGAGAAGGGCCAGTCCCTGACCATCGCCGTCGATCCGTCCGCCTCGGCGCTGCATGGCGACGAACGCGCCATCAAGCAGATCCTGATCAACCTGGTGTCCAACGCGGTGAAATTCACGCCGGAAGGCGGCCGCATCGATGTCGTGGCCTCGATGGCACGCGATGGCGGCTTCCAGATCCTGGTCAAGGACAATGGTCCCGGCATTCCGCGCGACAAGCTCGACAAGATCTTCACGCCCTTCAGCCAGGTCGATAACCGCTATGACCGCCAGGCGGGCGGCACCGGCCTGGGCCTGGCGCTGGTGCGCGGCCTGGCCGAGCTGCATGGCGGCCGCGCCTGGATCGAGAGCGAGTTTGGCAAGGGCTGCAGCGTTTTCGTGAACCTGCCGGTGTACGCGCCCGGGCAGTCCAGCGCGGTCGCCTGAAAAGAAAAAGCCGGGCACGAGGCCCGGCTTTCCCAATTCGCGTCGGACTGAAATCAGACCGAATAGTACATCTGGAACTCGATGGGGTGCGGCGTGTGCTCGAAGGCATACACTTCTTCCATCTTGAGTTCGACATAGCTGTCTATGAAGTCCTGGCTGAACACGCCGCCCTTCTTGAGGTAGTCGTGGTCGGCCTTGAGGCTGTCCAGCGCTTCGCGCAGCGAGCCACAGACCTGCGGCACCTTCGCCAGCTCTTCCGGCGGCAGGTGGTAGAGGTCCTTGTCCATCGGACCGCCCGGATGGATCTTGTTCTCGATGCCGTCCAGGCCGGCCATCAGCATGGCGGCATAGGCGAGATACGGGTTCGCGCCCGGATCGGGGAAGCGAACCTCGACGCGCTTGCCGTTGGGCGAGGGCGAGAACGGGATGCGGCAGGAGGCCGAACGGTTGCGGGCCGAATAGGCCAGCAGCACCGGGGCTTCGAAGCCGGGGATCAGGCGCTTGTAGCTGTTGGTCAGCGGGTTGGTGAAGGCGTTCAGCGACTTGGCGTGCTTGATGATGCCGCCGATATAGTAGAGGCACAGGTCCGACAGGTCGGCATAGCCCGAACCGGCGAAGAGCGGCTTGCCGGCCTTCCAGATCGACTGGTGGACATGCATGCCCGAACCATTGTCGCCATAGATCGGCTTGGGCATGAACGTCGCCGTCTTGCCATAGGCCTGGGCGACCTGGTGGATGACATACTTGTAGATCTGCATGTAGTCGCCGCACTTGGTCAGCGTGTTGAACTTAAAGCCAAGTTCATGCTGGGCGCTGGCGACTTCGTGATGGTGCTTTTCCGGCTGGATGCCCATGTCCTTCATGATCGCCAGCATCTCGCCGCGCATGTCCTGCTCGGAGTCGATCGGCGGGACGGGGAAGTAGCCGCCCTTCACCTTGGGACGATGGCCGAGATTGCCTTCCGGATACTCGGTGCCGGTGTTGTTCGCACTCTCCTTGGAGTCGACATAGTAATAGGCCTTGCCCATCGAGACTTCGAAGCGGACATCGTCGAAGATGAAGAACTCGGCTTCCGGGCCGAAATAGGTGGTGTCGCCGACGCCCGAGGAGTTGACGTAGTTCTCGGCGGCCTTGGCGATGGAGCGCGGGCAGCGGCCATACATCTGGCCGGTCATCGGCTCCAGCACGTCGCAGATCAGGATCAGCGTGGTCTGGGCGAAGAAGGGATCGATCACCGCAGTGTCCAGATCCGGCTTCAGCAGCATGTCGGACTCGTTGATCGCCTTCCAGCCGGCAATCGACGAACCGTCGAACATGGTGCCTTCGTTCAGGAAGTCGTCATCGACCATCATCAGGTCGAAGGTGACATGGTGCCACTTGCCCTTGGGATCGGTGAAACGGATATCGACGTACTTGATTTCCTTTTCCTTGATCAGCTTGTGGATGTCGGCTGCGGTCGTCTTCTTGTCGGCCATTGTCTGTCTTCCCTTCAACGTTGATCTGGCTTGTTTGATTGTCGCTCCGGCGCTTGCCGGCGCGACCGCCCCCACCGGGCGGGTTTGCGATTAGATGGCGTCGGCGCCGGATTCCCCGGTGCGGATGCGGATGGCTTCCTCGACATTGAGGATGAAAATCTTGCCGTCGCCGATGCGGCCCGTCCGCGCAGCCTTCTGGATGGCCTCGACCGAGGCTTCCAGGCGGCTTTCGGGGATCACGATCTCGATCTTCACCTTGGGCAGGAAATCCACCACATATTCGGCACCCCGATAGAGCTCGGTGTGACCCTTCTGGCGGCCAAAGCCCTTGGCTTCGGTGACGGTAATGCCCTGGACGCCGACTTCCTGCAGCGCCTCCTTCACTTCGTCGAGTTTGAACGGCTTGATGATGGCTTCGATTTTTTTCATGCCTGCTCCTTCGCGTGGGCGGCTGCCCACGGCGTCTGTTAACGCTTTAGCAGGACTTGTGCCGGTTTTTCGAGCTACTATAGTATAATGAAAACAATGACTTGGTGATAAGTGGCGTTTGCCGGTCAATTGCCGTGCGGCCTAATAAACAAGCACATTGCATATATTTTGACCAACGCGAAGTTGGGCGAAGCGCCCGATTTGTGAGCCGTGGGGCGGGCTGGCTATGGTCGGTTCCATGTCCCGCGCGCTCAACCCGGTTCTTGCCGGGCTTCCCACCACCATCTTCACCCACATGTCCGTCCTGGCGGCGGCGCATGATGCGGTCAATCTGGGGCAGGGCTTTCCCGATACCGATGGTCCCCTGGGCATCCGCGAGACGGCGGCGCGGGCGCTGCTGCAGGGCCCCAACCAGTATGCGCCGATGCGCGGCGTGCCCGAATTGCGGGCCGCCATCGCCGCGCATGCCCAGGCCCATTACGGACTGGCCTATGATCCCGACAGCGAAGTGATCGTCACCTGCGGCGCCACCGAAGCCATCGTCGCGGCCTTGCTCGCGGTGGCGCGGCCGGGTGCCGAAGTGGTGCTGGTGGAGCCGACTTATGATTCCTATCGCCCCATCGCCGAGGCGGCGGGGCTGACGGTGAAAAGCGTGGTGCTGTCGCCGCCGGACTGGCGCCTGACCGATGCGGCGCTGCAGGCCGCCATAAGCGAACGCACCGCTGCCATCCTGATCAACTCGCCGCAGAATCCCATCGGCCGGGTGCTGACCCGCGCTGAACTGGAAAGCGTGGCACGCGCGGCGGGTGCTGCCGACGCCGTGGTGATCTGCGACGAGGCCTATGAGCATCTCGCCTATGACGCGGCCCATGTTCCGCTGGCGACCTTGCCGGGCCTGCGCGAACGCACGTTGCGCATCGGTTCGGCGGGCAAGATCTTCTCGCTCACCGGCTGGAAGATCGGCTGGCTGACCGGGCCCGCCAGCCTGATGGACGCGGTGACCAAGGCGCACCAGTTCCTCACTTTGCCATTCCCGGGCCGCTGCAGCAGGGCATCGCGCATGGCCTTCGCCACGAGATGGCTTTTCCGGACGGGTTGCGCACCCGCCTGAAAGCCAACCGCGATTTCCTCGCCGCCGGCCTGTCGCGGCTGGGCTTCGATGTGCTGCCCTGCGAGGGCACCTATTTTCTTGTCGCCGGCATCACGGGTCTGACGCAGGAAAAAGACCTGGCCTATTGCGAACGGCTTGTGCGCGAAGCGGGCGTGGCGGCGATCCCGCTGTCCGCCTTCTTCCATGACGGCAAGGTGGACACATGCTTGCGCTTCGTCTTCTGCAAGGAACGCCCCGTGCTGGAAGAGGCGCTGGCCCGGCTGGCGCGCTATCTGGGATAGGCCGTGCGGGCTGTCCCCACCGGCTGCGTTGATCGCAAACGAAAATCGCCCCGGATATCCACCGGGCGCGGGCCCTGCGCCTGCGCTAGGATAGCGCCACGCTTCCCGGATGGAAGACATGAGGCCGGCAAAAAAATGCGTTTGAATTTTTGCGGTTCAAATCGGAGTGGGAGCAGACAGTGAAGGATATCAAGACGTTGGTTGCGGAAGGTGTTGGATAGGGATGGCCGCTAAGGTGCTTTCCTGCGCGCAGATGGCCGCTGCCGACGCCTTCGCGGTGAAGGCGGGCGTGCCGTCGCTGACGCTGATGGAGAATGCGGGCCGCGCCGTTGCGGATGCCATCGTGGCGCGTTTCAGGCCCTGTCCAGTGGTGGTGCTGTGCGGCCCCGGCAACAATGGCGGCGACGGCTTTGTCGTGGCGCGGCTGCTGGATGAAAGCGGCTTCACCGTGCGCGTGGCGACAGACGGTGGCCACAAGGGTGATGCCGATGTGATGGCCGCGAAATGGAGCGGCGAAACAATCGCCCTGACGCCCGATGCGCTGCGCGGGGCGCGGCTGGTGGTGGATGGATTATTCGGCGCGGGCCTGTCGCGGCCGCTGGAAGGCGCGGCGGCGGCAATGGTCGAGGCACTGCATGATCTGCCGGTGGTGGCGATCGATGTGCCTAGCGGCGTTTCCGGCGATACCGGTCAATCGCTGGGCGCGGTGCATGTGACCGCCGTGCTGACCGTCACCTTCCACGCCAAGAAGCCCGGCCATCTGCTGCTGCCGGGCCGCGCGCTGTGCGGCGAGATCGTGCTGGCCGATATCGGCATCCCGGCGGATGCCGTCGCCACCCAATTGCACGAGAACACGCCCGCGCTATGGACTTATCCCTGGCCGCGCGCCGACGGACACAAATATGATCGCGGCCATTGCGTCGTGGTCAGCGGCGGGCCGACCGCGACGGGCGCAGGCAGGCTGGCGGCGCGTGGCGCCCTTCGCATCGGGGCCGGGCTGGTGACGGTGGCCTCGCCGCCGAACGCCGTGATGGTCAACGCGGCGCATCTCACCGCCATCATGCTGCAACCCTTCGACGGCGCCGAGGGACTGGCAAAGTTGCTGCAGGACAAGCGCCTCAACAGCATCGTGATCGGACCGGCCTTGGGTGTGGGCGGTGAAACAAGAGAGATGGTGATGGCGGCGCTGGCGAGCGGCGCAGCCTGTGTGCTGGACGCGGATGCGCTCACCGCCTTCCGCGACGATCCCGGCGCGCTTTTCGCACGCCTGCATGACCGTTGCGTGCTGACGCCGCATGACGGCGAGTTCGAGCGGCTCTTCCCCGGCCTGCGGGAAGATGGCGACAGCAAGGTCACAGCGGTTCGCGCCGCCGCCGCGCGGGCAGGCTGCACCGTGCTGCTCAAGGGCGGCGACACCGTGATCGCGCAGCCAGATGGCAGGGCCGTCATCAACGCCAACGCGCCTGCCTGGCTGGCCACCGCCGGGGCAGGGGATGTGCTGGCCGGCTTCATTGCCGGTCTGCTGGCACAGAGCGTGATGGGGTTCGATGCCGCCTGCGCCGGGGCCTGGCTGCATGGGGACGCCGCTTTTCGTGCCGGTCCCGGCCTGATTTCCGAGGATTTGCCGGAATTTTTGCCGGAAAGCCTGGCGGCTCTAGCCTCCCTCCATGACACTTGATATAGGGGCCCGCTTCGGCGCGGGAATCCTGCGCCAAGGGCGGACATGGCGGAACTGGTAGACGCGCTGGATTTAGGTTCCAGTGACGAAAGTCGTGGGGGTTCAAGTCCCTCTGCCCGCACCAGTTTCAAGACAGATAGATAGAGTAAGGACGTTCGAGATGCAGATCACCCAGACGCTTTCCGAGGACCTTCGCCGCCAGTTCACCGTCACGGTGTCGGCCAGCGAGCTGGACAACCGCGTCACCAAGCGTCTTGAGGACATGAAGGGCAAGATCAACCTCAAGGGCTTCCGTCCCGGCAAGGCGCCGCTCTCCCACCTCAAGAAGCAGTTCGGCAAGTCCGTGCTGGGCGAGGTGGTCGAGGAGGCCGTCAGCGAAGGCAGCCAGAAGGCGATCACCGACAACGCCCTGAAGCCCGCCATCCAGCCGCGCGTCGAGCCGGTGGGTGACATCAATGCCGTCGTCGATGGCAATGCCGATCTCAGCTTCACCGTCACCGTGGACCTGATGCCGGACTTCACCCCGACCGACGTCTCGACCCTGAAGGTCGAGAAGCTGGTCAGCGATGTCAGCGACGCCGAGATCGATGAGGCGGTCGAGCGCATCGCCAAGAATGTGCGCGGCCATGCCAAGCGCGCCGACGGCGAGCCCGCCCAGAAGGACGACATGGTCGTGATCGATTTCGTCGGCAGCGTTGATGCCGTCGAGTTCGAAGGCGGCACCGGCAACGATTTCAACCTCACGCTTGGCTCTGGCCAGTTCATCCCCGGCTTCGAGGACCAGCTCATCGGCGCCAAGGCCGGCGACAAGGTCGATGTGAAGGTTACGTTCCCCACCGAATATCATGCCGCCAACCTGGCCGGTAAGGACGCGCTGTTCGTCGTGACCGTCAAGGAAGTGCAGGCCCCCGAAGAAGCCAAGATCGACGACGCGCTGGCGCAGAAGCTGGGCCTGGACACCGTGGCGACGCTGCGTGACCGCGTCCGCGACCAGATCAAGAATGATTATGGCCAGGCCACCCGCATGCACCTGAAGCGCCGCATCTTGGATGCGCTGGACAAGGTGCATGACTTCGCGCTGCCGCCCGCGATGGTGGAAGCCGAGTTCGGCGCCATCTGGGCCCAGGTCGAGGCCGAGCTGGCGCGCGAAGGCAAGACCGCCGCCGACGAGGGCAAGAGCGAGGACGAACTCAAGGCCGAGTACCGCAAGATCGCCGAGCGCCGCGTGCGCCTGGGCCTGGTGCTGGGCAAGCTGGGCGAGCAGAACGGCATCACCATCACCGGTGAGGAAGTGAACCGCGCCATCACCGAGCGTGCCCGCCAGTATCCGGGCCAGGAGCAGCAGGTGTTCCAGTATTACGCGCAGAACCAGCAGGCCCAGGCCGAGATCCGCGCCCCCCTGTTCGAGGACAAGGTGGTGGATTTCATTGCCGAGCTGGCCCATGTCTCGGAGAAGAAGGTCGCCAAGGACGTTCTCTTCGCCGATCCGGAAGATGAAGTCGCCTAAGGCTTCGGCCCACGCCTCGTATTTGGCGGCAGCAACGCTATATTAAGCGGAACCGGCCAGTTTTCCGGTTACTGTCTGCTCACGAATCAAAAGGCGCCCGTCCAATGGCCTACGACAACAAGCCGCTCGAATTCTACAACAACACCCTGGTTCCCATGGTGGTGGAGCAGACCGCCCGCGGCGAGCGCGCCTTCGACATCTATTCCCGCCTGCTCAAGGAACGGCTGATCTTCATCACCGGGCCGATCGAGGATTACGGCGCCAGCCTGCTGACCGCCCAGCTTCTCTTCCTGGAGGCCGAAAACCCCAAGAAGGAAGTGCACATGTACATCAACTCGCCGGGCGGGCTGGTGACGGCGGGCATGGCGATCTACGACACCATGCAGTATGTGCGGCCCAAGATTCACACCTACTGCATTGGCCAGGCGGCCTCGATGGGCTCGCTGCTGCTTTGCGCCGGCGAGCAGGGCCATCGCTATGCCCTGCCCAATGCCCGGGTGATGGTGCACCAGCCCTCGGCCTCCTTCTACGGCCAGGCGGCCGACATCGCCCGCCACGCCCAGGAGATCGTCAAGCTGAAGCGGCGCCTGAACGAGATCTACGCCAAGCATACCGGCCAGTCGGTCGAAGCCATTGAAAAGCTTCTGGACCGCGATACCTACATGACGGGCGAGGAAGCCAAGGGCTTTGGCCTGATCGACAACGTCATGGAACGCCGGGCAGATGCCGGTGAAGCGGCGGATCAGGGCTGAAATCCGTCATTTCCGGGCTGACCCCGCTGGCGCAGTGGTCTTCCGGACCTGGCAAAAGTTCCCTTTTGCTCCGCGTTTTTAAGGGCTTGACAGGTTTTAAACAAATCTTGATCCGGCCAGCCTTAGCATGGTCGAATGTTGGGACGGCGGGGTGCTTCGGCTTCCGCCCATTGTGCAAAGCAGCAAACGCCTCCGGGTGGAAGCTGCCCCGCCCCGCGAAGGGGGCAAAAGGGTCGAAAGGGCCCGGTGGATAGAGATGAGCAAGGCCAGCGGCGGCGAGTCGAAGAACACCCTCTACTGCTCTTTCTGCGGCAAGAGCCAGCATGAGGTGCGCAAGCTCATTGCGGGCCCGACCGTGTTCATCTGCGATGAATGCGTCGAACTCTGCATGGAAATCATCCGGGAGGAGAACAAGACCTCCTTCATGAAGTCCAAGGAGGGCGTGCCCACGCCCCAGGAAATCTTCAAGGTCCTTGACGACTATGTCGTCGGCCAGAGCCATGCCAAGAAGGTGCTCTCGGTCGCGGTGCACAATCACTACAAGCGCATCAATTCGTCCGGCAAGAGCGGCGATGTCGAGCTGGCCAAGTCCAACATCATGCTGATCGGCCCCACCGGCTGCGGCAAGACGCTGCTGGCGCAGACGCTGGCGCGCATCCTGGACGTGCCCTTCACGATGGCCGACGCCACCACCCTGACCGAAGCGGGTTATGTCGGCGAGGACGTCGAGAACATCATTCTCAAGCTGCTGCAGGCCGCCGACTACAATGTCGAGCGGGCCCAGCGCGGCATCGTCTATATCGACGAAGTCGACAAGATCAGCCGCAAGTCGGACAATCCCTCCATCACCCGCGACGTCTCGGGCGAAGGCGTGCAGCAGGCGCTGCTCAAGATCATGGAAGGCACCGTCGCCTCCGTGCCGCCCCAGGGTGGCCGCAAGCATCCGCAGCAGGAATTCCTGCAGGTCGACACGACCAACATCCTCTTCATCTGCGGCGGCGCCTTTGCCGGTCTCGACAAGATCATTGCCCAGCGCACCCAGGGTTCCTCGATGGGCTTCGGCTCCAACCCGAAGGGCCCCGACGAGCGCGGCACCGGCGAGCTGCTGCGCGAGGTCGAGCCCGAGGATCTGCTGAAGTTCGGCCTGATCCCGGAATTCATCGGCCGTCTGCCGGTCATGGCGACGCTGGGCGACCTGCAGGAGCAGGCGCTGATCGAGATCCTGACCCGCCCGAAGAACGCGCTGGCCAAGCAGTATATGCGCATGTTCGAGATGGAAGGCGTCAAGCTGCGCTTCCAGGAAGAGGCGCTGCACGCCATTTCCAAGCGCGCCATCCAGCGCAGGACCGGTGCCCGTGGCCTGCGATCCATTCTGGAAGGTATCCTGCTGGAAACCATGTTCGAGCTGCCGACCCTGCAGGGTGTGCAGGAGGTCGTCATCACCGCCGATGTGGCCGATGGCAAGGCGCGCCCGCTTTATACCTATTCGGACAAGGTCGAGGCCCAGAAGTCGGCTTCGTAAGCCGGGATCGGGCATTGCGACAGGGTTAAAGTTCCCGGCGTTTCCGCTTGCTTGCCTGTGCATGGCCAACGCCTTGCGATGCTTGCGTCAATCGCTGCCTTGAAACCTTTGTGCAAGCGGCCCACTTTATTGTTTCCAGAGTCGGCCAAACCCTTCCGATCAAAGAAGGCAGGCGGCTTCTTCACCAATCTCTTCCGTGCCCAGGTGGGGCGGAAGGGCCGACATAGATACCCGGTTTGCTGGCCGGGCAGGAGCACGACATGGCGGACAATTCCGCGAAAGATTCCCCGAAGGACGCCTCCAAGGAGGTCACGACCATTACCGCGCCGGTGCTGCCGCTGCGCGACATCGTCGTCTTCCCGCACATGATCGTGCCGCTCTTTGTCGGCCGCGAGAAATCGGTGCGCGCCCTTGAAGAGGTGATCAACGAGGAGGGGCAGATTCTCCTGCTGACCCAGAAGAACGCCGCCGAGGATGATCCCACCGCCGACGGGCTGCACACCATCGGCACGATGGCGACCGTGCTGCAGCTGCTCAAGCTGCCGGACCAGACCGTTCGCGTGCTGGTCGAGGGCAAGTCGCGCTCGCTCGTGAAGGGCTTCACCGGCCGTACCGAGTATTTCGAGGCCGAGCTGGAAAAGCTGCCCGAGGACGCGCCCGTCGCGCAGGAGACCGAGGCGCTGATGCGTACTGTCAAGACCAACTTCGAGCAGTACATCAAGCTCAACAAGAAGATCCCGTCCGAGACCCTGGCTGCCGTGGCCGGAATCGAGGATGCGGCCAAGCTTGCCGATACCGTCGCCTCGCATCTGTCGGTGAAGATCGGCGAGCGCCAGGCGTTGCTGGAAACGCTGAGCACCACCGAGCGGCTGGAGAAGATTCTCTCGCTGATCGAGGGCGAGATCGGCGTGCTGCAGGTCGAGCGCAAGATCCGCAGCCGCGTCAAGCGGCAGATGGAAAAGACCCAGCGCGAATATTACCTCAACGAGCAGTTGAAGGCGATCCAGAAGGAACTCGGCGAAGGCGACGAAGGCCGCGACGAGATGAACGATCTGGAAGACCGCATCCGCAAGACCAAGCTGTCCAAGGAAGCGCGCGAAAAGGCGCAGGCCGAGGTCAAGAAGCTGCGCTCGATGTCGCCCATGTCGGCGGAAGCCACAGTGGTGCGCAATTATCTCGACTGGCTGCTGTCCTTGCCGTGGGGCAAGAAGAGCAAGGTCCGCAAGGACATTGCCGGCGCCGAAGGCGTGCTCAACGACGATCACTATGGCCTGGACAAGGTCAAGGAACGCATCCTGGAATATCTCGCCGTGCAAAGCCGCGTCGGCAAGATGAAAGGGCCGATCCTGTGCCTGGTCGGCCCTCCGGGCGTCGGCAAGACCTCGCTGGGCAAGTCCATCGCCAAGGCGACGGGCCGCGAGTTCGTGCGGATGTCGCTGGGCGGCATGCGCGACGAAGCGGAAATCCGCGGCCATCGCCGGACCTATATCGGCTCCATGCCGGGCAAGATCGTGCAGTCGCTGAAGAAGGCGAAGACGAGCAATCCGCTCTTCCTGCTGGACGAGATCGACAAGCTGGGCGCCGATTACCGCGGCGACCCGTCCTCGGCCCTGCTCGAAGTGCTGGACCCGGCGCAGAACGCCACCTTCAACGATCATTACCTGGAGGTCGATTTCGACCTGTCGGATGTGATGTTCGTCACCACGGCCAACAGCCTGAACATGCCGCAGCCTTTGCTGGACCGCATGGAGGTGATCCGCATCGCCGGCTATACCGAGGATGAAAAGCTCGAGATCGCCAAGCGCCACCTGGTCCCCAAGGCGGTGGAGGAGCATGGCCTCAAGACCGAAGAATGGAAGATCACCGATGCCGGTCTGCGAGACCTGATCCGCTACTATTCGCGGGAAGCGGGCGTGCGCAACCTGGAGCGCGAGATCGCCAACCTGGCCCGCAAGGCGGTGAAGGAGATTCTCTCCACCAAGACCGTCGCGGTCGAGGTGACGCCAGACAATCTGGGCACCTATGCCGGTGTTCGCCGCCATCGCTATGGCGAGATCGAGGGCGAGGACCAGGTCGGTGTCGTCACCGGGCTGGCCTGGACCGAGGTCGGCGGCGAGACGCTCACCATCGAAAGTGTCATGCTGCCGGGCAAGGGCCGTTTCCAGGCCACCGGCAAGCTGGGCGAAGTGATGAAGGAATCGATCGACGCGGCGCGGTCCTATGTCCGCTCCAAGGCGACCAGCTTCGGCATCGCGCCGCCCAAGTTCGAGAAGATCGACATCCATGTGCATGTGCCCGAAGGCGCCACGCCCAAGGATGGTCCCTCGGCGGGCCTGGCAATGGCCACCTCGATCATCTCGGTGCTCACCGGCATCCCGGTGCGCCGTGATGTGGCGATGACGGGCGAGATCACCTTGCGCGGACGGGCGCTGCCCATCGGCGGCCTGAAGGAAAAACTGCTCGCGGCGCTGCGGGCGGGGATCAAGACGGTGATCATCCCGAAGGAGAATGAAAAGGACCTGGCCGAAGTGCCCGACAATGTGAAGAGCGGCATGACGATCGTGCCGGTCAGCCATGTCGGCGAAGTGCTCAAGGTCGCGCTGGTGCGCGAGCCCGAAGCCATCGACTGGGTGGAACCCGAGGCCCCGGTGCTACCCCGGGTGGCGCTGGACGAGGGCGACCCCGATCCGCTCGTGACCCACTAGAAGTTGAACAGGAGCGTTGGCCCGGAAAAGTGGAGTTCCTGTTTTGCGCAGGCCACGCGACCAAAACCTGAAGTGAGGGCCCAGAAAGAACTTCCGGGCCCTCATTTTTGGCCGATTTTCGCGTAAAAACCAGGATTTCAGCGGTTTTTCGCCTTGCCCGCCTGCATGCCCCCCCCTAGAGTCCGGCCAGCAGGGAAGAGTCACAACAAGGAGCCATCCGTGAACAAGAACGATCTGATCCAGAAGCTTGCGGATACGACTGGTCTGTCCAAGAACGACGCCGCCAAGGCGGTGGATGGCACCTTCGACCTCATCGCCGCCACCCTGAAGGAGGGCTACGAAGTTCGCCTGACCGGTTTCGGCGTTTTCGTGGTCGCCACCCGCGCCGGCGGCAAGGGCCGCAATCCCCAGACCGGCGAAGAGATCACCATCAAGCCGTCCAAGACGCCCCGGTTCCGTCCGGGCAAGCAGCTCAAGGACTCGCTGAACTAGTATCCGGCTTTCGCGACGCCGCGCGGGATGAGAAATTCCCGCGCGGCTTCGTCTTTTGTGGCCAGCCGGTTTTCAGATTGGGGCGGTTAGCTCAGTTGGTAGAGCATGTCGTTTACACCGATAGGGTCGGCGGTTCGAGCCCGTCACCGCCCACCACAATTCCAGCCCAAAGCCCGACTTTCGTCTCTCATTTCCGGTGCAACTTCCCGTTGGCAATTTCCACCGGAGGTATAGGCTTGCGCCCATAATACCACCGGCCCGAAGGCCGGGGATTTCGGGAGTCACGCAACCAGCTTCATCATCGGGAGGGCATAATCATGGATGCATCGCGCAGGATGTTTGTCGGCATGGGCGTCGCGGCTGCGGCCGTGGCAGGGTCGGCCTTGAAGGCCTCGGCGGCCACAGACCCGATGAAATCGCCTTTCAACAAATTCTGGATCGCCGCCGTCACGCCAGTTGATCGCAACGGCAATTTCGACAACAGCGCCAACGACGCCATGCTGGCCTGGTGGAAGGCGCAGGGCGCCGACGGCGTGCTGCTGCTGGGGACCACGGGCGAGGCGCAGTCCTTCTCCATCGCCGAGCGCAAGAAGATCCTGGAGCAGGCTTCGAAGAACAAGCACGGCCTGGACTTCATCGTCGGCACTGGCGCCAGCAATTATCCGGACGCCATCGAGCTGAGCCGCCACTCCGCCGACAATGGTGCCGACAGCGTACTGATCACGCCGCCCTTCTATGACAAGAACCCCAACTCCAAGGGTGTGCTGGCCTATTTCGACAAGGTCTTCGCCCAGGTGAAGACGCCGGTGCGCTATTATCACATCCCGCGCACCACGGGCGTTCCGATCGAGGACACCAGCGCCTTCTTCACGGCGCTGGCCCAGCATCCCAACCTGGTGGGCGTGAAGGATTCCAATGGCGACGCCAAGGAATTCGATCTCATCACGGCGGCGATGCCAAACCTCAACGTCGTCACCGGCACCGACAACCTGATGGAGAACACGCTGTCCAGGGGGCATGGCTGCATCCTGGCCTCGGGCAACATCTTCACCAAGCAGAACGCCGCCATCTATGCGGCGCATCGCACGAATGGCGACTGGAAGGGCGCGCTGGCCCGCGCCGGTGATGCGCAGAAGGCGTTCCGCGCCACGGTTGGCGTCGGCGGCGAGGAAGTGAACAAATATGCCCTCAGCCTGCTGCTGAACCGGCCGCAAATCTATTCACGCGCGCCGACAGTGCCGCTGGACGAGGCGCTGAAGCCCAAGATCGCCCAGGCTGTCAGCCAGTTGAAGACGCTGGGCTAGACAACCAGACCGGTCGCTTTTGTCATTCGCAAGCAGGGCCGCATCAGGCTAGGTTGACGCCATGAAAATGCGTCTCCCAGTCTTTTGCGGCCTTGTCCTGTTATGTGCCTGTGGCGGCGGTGAACCCACACCACCACGATGGAACCCTTACGCGGCTGGTCCGCCGCGCCAGGAAGTCGTCAATGGCGGTCCCGTCGCCGCCATGAAGAAATACGATGCCAACAATGATCGCATCATCACGCGCGAGGAATTGCTGACGCGCCTGCGGGCCGACTTCGCCCTTGCCGATACGGCCAAGACCGGATGCCTGGGCGATGTGCAGGTTCTGGCCATCAACCAGCAGCGCATCGCGGAAGACCAAAGCACCGCCACGCCGCTGCAGGACTGGAACCAGGATGGCTGCGTCAATTTCCAGGAATTCGCCACCGCCCCGGTTTCGCTCTTCGACCAGTTCGACCGCGATGGCGATGGCCGGATCACGGCCCTGGAACTGGAGCCGCCCGGCGCGGGCAGGGCCGCGCCGGGCGAGGCCGCCAGCGGTGCGGACGGAAGAGGCAGGCCGTGGCGGGCGCGGCGGCCGGGGTGGACGCGGCTGCCCACCGCCCTGATCCGGCGGTGCGAAAAGCCTTTCTTGACTTGGGTTGGTGGCTCCCCTACATCGGCCCCCTTCGCGTGAATGCGGGGGCGTAGCTCAGTTGGTTAGAGTGACGGCCTGTCACGCCGTAGGTCGCGGGTTCGAGCCCCGTCGCTCCCGCCATTTCCTCTCCGGAATGGCATTTCAGGAATGCTTCAGTGGCCGTCGCTGCGCGGCTGATGCATCTCTCATTATTTGCGCTCCAAACCATCACTTTTTAAGAACCATTCGCAACTGATGGGGTGGTTTCCACCGCCTTCTTCGCTTCCGCGCGCGGAAGACAACTTTCCGGTTTTTCTGCGGCGAATCTTCCTTTAAACCGCGTGCGCGGGGTGTACTGCACCCGCGAAATGGCATTGGTCCATCCGCAGGGGCGCGCGAAGACGCCGGACGGGATCAAGGGGTTAGGCATGGAACAGTTTCTGCTCGGCTATCTTCCGATCCTGATCTTCCTCGGGATCGCGGGCGTTCTCGGTGGGGCGCTGATCGTGGTGCCGCTGGTTGTCGCCCCTTCCAAGCCCGACCCGGAAAAGCTTTCCGCCTATGAGTGCGGCTTTCCCGCCTTTGGCGACGCCCGCATGAAGTTCGACGTACGCTTCTACCTGGTCTCGCTGCTCTTCATCATCTTCGACCTGGAAGTCGCTTTCCTTTTCCCCTGGGCCATTACCCTGACCGAGAACGGCGCCTTCGCCTTCTGGTCGATGATGGCGTTCCTGGGCGTGCTGACCGTCGGCTTCATCTATGAATGGAAGAAGGGCGCGCTCGAATGGGAGTGATCCTCACGCCGCACGGCACGGCAGCCCGCTCGGGTGTCGAAGGTGCCGCGCCGCAGATTTCCGACAACGATCCCTATTTCAAGGCGCTGCAGCAGGAGATGGCCGACAAGGGCTTTCTCGTCACCAGCTCCGAGGCGCTGGTCAACTGGGCCCGCACCGGTTCGCTGATGTGGATGACCTTCGGGTTGGCCTGTTGTGCCGTCGAGATGATGCAGGCCTCGATGCCGCGCTACGACCTGGAGCGTTTCGGTATCGCGCCGCGCGCCTCACCGCGCCAGAGCGATGTGATGATCGTCGCCGGCACCCTGACCAACAAGATGGCTCCCGCGCTGCGCAAGGTCTATGACCAGATGCCGGAGCCACGCTACGTCATCTCGATGGGCAGCTGCGCCAATGGCGGCGGCTATTATCACTATTCCTATGCGGTCGTGCGCGGCTGCGACCGCATCGTGCCGGTAGATATCTATGTGCCGGGCTGCCCGCCCACTGCCGAGGCGCTGGTCTATGGCATCCTGCTGCTGCAGCGGAAGATCCGCCGCACCGGCACGATCGAGCGCTGACATGGCTGATCTCTCCACTCTCGGCCAGTCCATCTCTGCAGCGCTTCCCGGCGCAGTCGCCGCCGTGTCGGTGCTGCGCGGCGAGCTGACGCTGGAGGTCGCGGTCGAACAGATTGTTCCGGTGATGGCGCATCTGCGTGGCGCCGCCGATTGCGAGTTCAAGATCCTGGTCGATGTCTGCGGCAATGACTGGCCGCAGCGCGAAAAGCGCTTCGATGTCGTCTATCATTTGCTGTCGCTGACGAAGAACCAGCGCATCCGCATCAAGGCGCAGGTGGGCGATGGCGAAGCCATCCCCTCCATCATCGCCGAATATCCCACCGCAAGCTGGTTCGAGCGCGAAGCCTTCGACATGTACGGCATCATGTTTGCCGGCCATCCCGACCTGCGCCGCCTGCTCACCGATTACGGCTTCTCCGGCTATCCGCTGCGCAAGGATTTCCCGCTCACCGGCTATGTCGAGTTGCGCTACGACGAAGAGCTGAAGCGCGTTGTCTACCAGCCGGTGCAGCTGGTGCAGGAATTCCGTGACTTCGATTTCATGAGCCCCTGGGAAGGCGCCCCGCATATCCTGCCGGGCGACGAGAAGGCGGCAATGGCGCCGGGTGTAACCTCCGGCGATCCGGGCAAGAAGCCATGAGTACCGTCACCATCGACAACAATATGGGCGCCGAGACGCAGGAACCGTCGCTGACGCTGAATTTCGGGCCGCAGCATCCGGCGGCGCACGGTGTGCTGCGCCTGATCCTGGACCTGGACGGGGAGATCGTCACCCGTGTCGATCCGCATATCGGCCTGCTGCATCGCGGCACCGAGAAGCTGATCGAGCACAAGACCTACCTGCAGGCGCTGCCCTATTTCGACCGGCTCGATTACGTCGCGCCGATGAACCAGGAGCATGCCTATTGCCTCGCCATCGAGAAGCTGGTCGGGCTCGAGGTTCCCAGGCGCGGCCAGTATATCCGCGTGCTCTATTCCGAGATCGGCCGCCTGCTGAACCACCTGCTCAATGTCACGACGCAGGCGATGGACGTTGGTGCGCTGACCCCGCCGCTCTGGGGTTTCGAGGAGCGCGAGAAGTTGATGGTGTTCTATGAACGCATCAGCGGCAGCCGCATGCACGCGGCCTTCTTCCGCGCTGGTGGTGTCCACCAGGACATGCCGCCCGGCCTGGCCGAAGACATCCTGAAATTCTGCGATCACTTCGTCACCGTGCTGGACGATATCGAAACGCTGCTGACCGAGAACCGCATCTTCAAGCAGCGCAATGTCGATATCGGCGTCCTGACCCGCGCCGAAGCCGAGATGTGGGGCATGTCGGGCGTGATGCTGCGCTCCACCGGCCTTGCCTGGGACCTGCGCCGGGCCCAGCCCTATGAGTGCTACAACGATTTGGAGTTCAAGATTCCGGTCGGCAAGAATGGCGACAATTACGACCGCTATGTCATGCGCATGGAAGAGATGCGCGAGTCGACCAAGATCATGCGCCAGTGCATCGAGAAGATGCCGGCCGGTCCGGTGGTCTCCACCGACAACAAGATCGTGCCGCCGCGCCGTGGCGAGATGAAGGCTTCGATGGAGGCCCTGATCCACCACTTCAAGCTCTATACCGAGGGCTATCATGTGCCTGCGGGCGAGGCCTATGCGGCGGTGGAAGCGCCCAAGGGTGAGTTCGGCGTCTATCTGGTGGCCGACGGCTCCAACAAGCCGTATCGCTGCAAGATCCGCGCGCCCAGCTTCGTGCACCTGCAGGCAATGGATTATATGTGCAAGGGCCATATGCTGGCCGACGTTTCCGCGGTGCTGGGTTCGCTCGACATCGTGTTTGGCGAGGTGGACCGGTGAGCAACAATCTGATCGTCGCAAGCAGGCAGCTCGACGCCTACAACGCCCAGGACCTGGACACCTATGTCTCTTATTTCACGGAAGACTGCATCGTTTCCGGCCTGAACGGAACGCCCACCGAAACCAGCCGCGAGGCCATCAAGGCGCGCTATGCCAAGGCCTTCGCAACTTTCCCGCAGAACAAGGCCTGGCTGAAAGGCCGTGTCGCCGTCGGCAACACCGTGATCGACCATGAACTGGTCGTGCGCAGCCCCGGCGGCGAGGAATTCGAGATCATCGCCATCTACACTTTCCGCGACGGGCTGATCGCCCGCGTGGATTTCGCGAAGTAACCCAAGGTCAATAATGTCGCTGCGCCGCCTCGCCCCGCCCGATGTCCAGCCTGCCGGTTTCGCCTTCAATGCGGCGAACACCGAGTGGGTCAAGACAACCATCGCCAAGTATCCGGCGGGCCGCCAGGCCAGCGCCGTGATCCCGCTGCTGTGGCGCGGCCAGGAGCAGGAAGGCTGGGTCTCGCATCCGATGATCGAGGAGATCGCGAAGATGCTCGCGATGCCGTCCATCCGCGTGCTGGAAGTGGCGACCTTCTACACCATGTTCAACCTCGAGCCGGTGGGCACCTATCTGGTGCAGGTCTGCACCACGACGCCTTGCTGGCTGCGCGGTTCCGACGCCGTGGTCGAGGCCTGCAAGACGCACATCCATCCCCATCAGAAAACCGTCTCGGAAGACGGCAAGTTCAGTTGGATGGAAGTGGAATGCCTGGGCGCCTGCGTGAACGCGCCAATGCTGCAGATCCACAGCGATTTTTATGAAGACCTGGATGGCCCGCTGACCGAGAAGCTGATCGCCGACCTGCGTTCGGGCAAGGCGGTCAAGGTCGGTCCGCAAAATGGCCGCCGCGTTTCGTCGGAGCCCGAAGGCGGCGCTCAGTCTCTCAAGGATGCGGCGCTCTATGACGGTTCGATCATCGGCAAGCATGTGCCGAAGGCGCCGCCACCGCCGCCCCCGCCACCCGCCGACCCCAAGAAGCCGGGAACCGCCTGATGCTCGCCGACAAGGATCGCATCTTCACCAACCTGTACGGGTTCGAGAGCCCGGGCCTCGAGGGCGCGCGCAAGCGCGGCCAGTGGGACAATACCAAGGCCATTATCGACCTGGGGCCTGAGACCATCGTCGACATCATGAAGAAGTCGGGCTTGCGCGGGCGCGGCGGCGCGGGCTTCCCCACCGGCCTGAAATGGTCCTTCATGCCCAAGGAAGTGAAGGAGCGGCCGCATTATCTGGTCGTCAATGCCGACGAATCCGAGCCGGGCACCTGCAAGGACCGCGACATCCTGCGCAACGATCCGCACACGCTGGTCGAAGGCTGCCTGGTGGCAAGCTTCGCGATGCGCGCCCATGCCTGCTACGTTTATCTGCGCGGCGAGTTCATCCGCGAGCGCGAGGCACTGCAGCGCGCCGTCGATGAAGCGTACGCGGCGAAGCTGATCGGTAAGAACAACATTCATGGCTGGGATTTCGACCTCTATGTCCATCATGGGGCTGGGGCTTATATCTGCGGCGAGGAAACCGCGCTGCTCGAGAGCCTGGAAGGCAAGAAAGGCCAGCCGCGCATGAAGCCGCCTTTCCCGGCCAATGTCGGCCTGTATGGCTGCCCCACCACCGTCAATAATGTCGAAAGCATCGCGGTGGCGCCGACCATTCTGCGCCGTGGCGCCGACTGGTTCGCTGGCATCGGCCGCCCCAACAACACCGGCACCAAGCTGTTCTGCATCTCCGGCCATGTGAACAAGCCCTGCAATGTCGAAGAGGAAATGGGCATCCCGCTGCGCGAGCTGATCGAGAAGCATTGCGGCGGCGTGCGCGGCGGCTGGGACAATCTTCTGGCCGTGATCCCTGGCGGCGCTTCGGTGCCGCTGCTGCCCAAGAGCATCTGCGACGAGCAGCTGATGGATTTCGACAGCCTGCGCGCCGTGCAGTCGGGTCTGGGCACCGCCGCCGTGATCGTGATGGACAAGTCCACCGACGTGATCAAGGCAATCCAGCGCCTCTCATACTTCTACAAGCACGAAAGCTGCGGTCAGTGCACGCCCTGCCGCGAAGGCACCGGCTGGATGTGGCGCGTGATGACCCGCATGGTGAAGGGCGACGCCAAGGTGGCGGAAATCGACCTTCTGCAGGAAGTCACCAAGCAGATTGAAGGCCATACCATCTGCGCCCTGGGCGACGCGGCGGCCTGGCCGATCCAGGGCCTGATCAAGCATTTCCGGCCCGAGATCGAAAAGCGTATCGCCGAATTCTCAAAAGTGGCGGCGGAGTAGGTCATGGCCACGCGCAAGCTCATCGTCGACGGCAAGGAAATCGAGGCGGAAGAGGCCATCACGCTGCTGCAGGCGTGCGAGCAGGCGGGCGCGGAGATTCCGCGTTTCTGCTATCATGAGCGCCTGTCGGTGGCCGGCAATTGCCGCATGTGCCTGGTGGAATGGGTCGGCGCGCCCAAGCCGCAGGCGTCCTGCGCGCTGCAGGTGAAGGACATCTTCTCCAACAAGGACGGCACGCCCGCCAAGATCAACACGACCAGCCCTTACGCCCGCAAGGCGCGCGAAGGCGTGATGGAATTCCTGCTCATCAACCACCCGCTGGATTGCCCGATCTGCGACCAGGGCGGCGAGTGTGATCTGCAGGACCAGGCGATGGGCTATGGCCGCGCCGCCTTCCACCGCTTCAACGAGAACAAGCGCGCTGTCGAAGACAAGTATATGGGCCCGCTGGTCAAGACGATCATGACCCGCTGCATCGCCTGCACCCGCTGCGTGCGCTTTGCCACCGAAGTGGCGGGTGTGCCCGATCTGGGCGCCACCGGTCGCGGCGAGGATGTCGAGATCACCACCTATCTCGAAAAGGCCTTTGCCAGCGAATTGTCGGGCAACGTGGTCGATCTCTGCCCGGTGGGCGCGCTCACCAGCAAGCCCTACGCCTTCAATGCCCGGCCCTGGGAACTGAAGAAGACCGAGAGCATCGATGTGATGGACGCACAGGGCTGCAACATCCGCGTCGATACCCGTGGCCTGCAGGTGATGCGCGTGCTGCCCCGCCTCAACGAAGAGGTGAATGAGGAGTGGATCAGCGACAAGGCGCGCCATGCCTGTGACGGGCTTACCCGCCAGCGCCTCGACCGTCCCTATATCCGCGTCAACGGCAAGCTGAAGCCTGCGACCTGGGCCGAAGCCTTTGCCACCATCGCCGCCAAGGTGAAGGCGACCGCGCCGGAAAAGATGGCCGCCGTGGTGGGCGATCTCGCCGCCGCCGAGGACATCAAGGCGCTGAAGGACCTGATGTCGAGCTTGCGCGTCACCAACCTGGATTGCCGCCAGGACGGCGCCAAGATCAAGGGCGGCACGCGCCAGACCTATCTCTTCAACAGCAGCATCGCCGGAGTTGAAGCCGCCGACGCCATCCTGCTGGTCGGTGCCAATCCGCGCTGGGAAGCGCCGGTGCTGAACGCCCGCATCCGCAAGTCCTGGCTGGCGACTGGCGTCAAAGTCGCCAATCTGGGCCCGGCAGTTGATCTCACCTATCCGGCGGAACAGCTCGGCACCGACGTGCAAACGCTGGCCAGCATCGCCAATGGCAGCCATCCCTTTGCCAAGGTTCTGACCGACGCCAAGCGCCCCATGATCATCCTGGGTGCGGGCGCAATCACCCGTGCCGATGGCGCTGCCATCCTGGCACTGGCCGCGCGCATTGCCGGCGACACCGGCATGATCGGCCCGGCGGGCGGCCACGCCGATGGCGGCTGGAACGGCTTCAACATCCTGCACACCGCCGCCAGCCGCGTCGCTGCGCTCGACCTGGGCTTCCTGCCCGGCACCAATGGCCGCGACGTGGCCGGTATCGTGCAGGCTGCGCAGAAGGGCGAGATCGAGTTGATCTACCTGCTGGGCGCCGACGAGTTCGAAGTTGATCGCCTGGGCCGCGCCTTCGTGATCTACCAGGGCAGTCATGGCGATGCCGGCGCGCATCATGCCGACGTCATCCTGCCCGGTGCCGCCTATACCGAGAAGGATGGCCTGTATGTGAACTTCGAGGGCAGGGTGCAGCGCGGCCGCCGCGCCGCCTTCCCGCCGGGTGAGGCCAAGGAAGACTGGACCATCCTGCGGGCGCTGTCCGAAGTGCTGGGCGCCCGCCTGCCTTACGACAACCGCGCCCAGCTCGTCGCCGCCATCGTCAAGGATGCGGCCCATTTCGCCGATATTGGTGCGGCGCCTGTGCATGCCGATACCTCGGCCGCGACCTGGAACGGCATCGGTGAGAATGCCGCGCTGGACGCGTCCGTGCCGCTGACCGGCTTCATCGCCGATTTCTACCTGACCAATGCGGTGGCGCGCGCCAGCGAGACTATGGCCAGTTGCAGCCGCGAGTTCTCCGGCGCGACCAAGATGGCGGCGGAATAAGCCATGGCGCTGGTCTCCTTCTTCGAGAACACGGTTGGCTTGCCCCACGCCTGGGCCTGGTTCCTCAGCAATGCGGCGCTGATCCTGATCTTCGACGTCGTGCTGCTGGTGCTGATCGCCTACCTGCTGCTGTTCGACCGCAAGGTCTGGGCAGCGGTGCAGATGCGCCGGGGCCCCAACGTGGTCGGCCCCTTTGGCCTGCTGCAGACCTTTGCCGACCTGTTCAAGTTCCTGTTCAAGGAAGTGATCATTCCGGCCGGCGCCAACAAGGTGCTGTTCCTGATCGCGCCGTTCCTCACCGTGCTGCTGGCCTTTGCCGGCTGGGCAGTGGTGCCGATGGACGAGGGCATGGTGATTGCCGACATCAATGTCGGCATCCTCTATCTCTTCGCCATGTCGTCGCTGGGCGTCTATGGCATCATCATCGCGGGCTGGGCCTCCAATTCGAAATACCCTTTCCTGTCGGCCCTGCGCGCCGCCGCCCAGATGGTGTCCTATGAAGTCTCGATTGGCTTCGTCATCATCACCGTGCTGCTGTTCGCCGGTTCGCTGAACCTGTCGGACATCGTGCGGGCCCAGGCCACCACCGGCACCCTGGCGCTGTTCAGCTGGAACTGGTTCTCCATCCTGTTCCCCATGCTGCCGATCTTTTTCGTCTCGGCGCTGGCGGAAACCAACCGCCCGCCCTTCGATTTAGTGGAAGCCGAAAGCGAACTGGTGGCGGGCTTCTTCGTGGAATATTCCTCGACCCCGTTCCTGCTCTTCTTCCTAGGCGAATATCTTTCCATCGTGCTGATGTGCGCGATGTGCTCGATCCTGTTCCTGGGCGGCTGGCTGACGCCGTTCAATATCGTGCCCTTCACCTGGGTGCCGGGGATCATCTGGTTTCTGCTCAAGATCGTCTTCTTCTTCTTCATGTTCGCGATGGTGAAGGCCATGGTGCCGCGCTACCGCTACGACCAGTTGATGCGTCTGGGCTGGAAGGTTTTTCTGCCCACCTCGCTGGCCTGGGTGATACTGACCGCCGCCTGGGTTCTTTTCGTCCGGCCGCATCTGTGAGGGCTCATGGCTAGTCTCGACCGCACCGCGCGCCAGATATTCTTCTGGGAATTCATCCAGAGCTTCCTGCTCTCGATGCGCTATTTCTTCGCGCCCAAGGCGACGCTGAACTATCCGTTCGAAAAGGGTCCGCTGTCACCCCGCTTCCGCGGCGAGCATGCCTTGCGCCGCTACGCCAATGGCGAGGAACGCTGTATCGCCTGCAAGCTGTGCGAGGCGATCTGCCCGGCCCAGGCCATCACCATCGAGGCGGAGCCGCGCGCTGACGGTTCGCGCCGCACCACCCGCTACGACATCGATATGGTGAAGTGCATCTATTGCGGTTTCTGCCAGGAAGCCTGCCCGGTGGATGCCATCGTGGAAGGTCCGAACTTCGAATTCTCCACCGAGACCCGCGAAGAACTCTATTACAACAAGGCCCGGCTGCTCGCGAATGGCGACCGCTGGGAACGTGAAATCGCCCGCAACCTGGAACTGGACGCGCCTTACCGTTAAGGCCGAACGAGAGACAATATGTTCCAAGCAATAGCCTTCTACGCCTTCTCGGCGATCCTGCTGCTCAGCGCGGTCATGGTGATCGGCGCGCGCAATCCCGTGCATTCGGTGCTGTTTCTGATCCTGGCTTTCTTCAACGCAGCCGGCCTGTTCGTGCTGCTGGGCGCCGAGTTCCTCGCCATGCTGCTGGTGGTGGTCTACGTCGGCGCCGTCGCCGTGCTCTTCCTGTTCGTGGTGATGATGCTGGACATCGACTTCGCCGAGCTGAAGAAGGGTTCGCTGCAATATCTGCCGCTGGGCGGGCTGATCGGCCTGATCCTGGTGTCGGAGCTGGTGCTAGCCGGCAGCGCCTGGGTGCTGCGGCCGGCGCATCTGGAAGCCACCGCCAGCGTTATCCCGTCGGATGTCACCAACACCAAGGCGCTGGGGCACATTCTCTATACCGACTATGTCTTCCACTTCCAGATCGCGGGCATGGTCCTGCTGGTCGCGATGATCGGCGCCATCGTGCTGACGCTGCGCACCCGCCCGGGCTTACGCCGCCAGAACATCGCGGCGCAGAACGCCCGCACCGCAGCCATGTCGGTGGACATGGTCGATGTGAAGCCGGGCCAAGGCTCCGGGCAGGAGGGCTCGTAACATGGTCGTTGGTCTGAGCCACTATCTCACCATTGCGGCGATCCTCTTCACTATCGGCGTGCTGGGCATCTTCCTCAACCGCAAGAACATCATCGTCATCCTGATGTCGGTCGAACTGATCCTGCTGGCGGTCAACCTGAACTTCGTCGCCTTCTCCGCCTATCTGGGCGATCTGGTGGGACAGGTCTTCGCGCTGTTCGTGCTCACCGTGGCGGCGGCGGAAGCTGCCATCGGCCTGGCCATTCTGGTGGTCTATTTCCGCAACCGCGGCACCATCGCGGTTGAGGACGTCAACATGATGAAGGGCTGACGCGTATGTATGCCGCGATCGTCTTCCTGCCGCTTCTGGGCTCCGTCATCGCGGGCCTGTTCGGCCGCCTGATCGGCGCGCGCGCGGCCGAGCTGGTCACCACCGGTCTGCTGTTCGTGTCGGCGGCCCTGTCGGTCGTGACCTTCGGCCATGTGGCGCTGGGCGAAGCCGAAACCGCCATTGTGCCGCTCTGGTCCTGGATTCATTCCGGCGATTTCCTGGTGGACTGGACCATCCGCGTCGACACCATCACCGCCGTGATGCTGGTGGTGGTGACGGGCGTCTCGTCGCTCGTGCATCTCTATTCCATCGGCTACATGCACGAGGATCCGCATCGCCAGCGGTTTTTCTCATACCTGTCGCTGTTCACCTTCGCCATGCTGATGCTGGTGACGGCGAACAACTTCCTGCAGCTTTTCTTTGGCTGGGAAGGTGTCGGCCTGGCGTCCTACCTGTTGATCGGCTTCTGGTACCAGAAGCCGAGCGCCAACAACGCCGCGATGAAGGCCTTCATCGTCAATCGCGTCGGCGATTTCGGCTTTGCGCTGGGCATCTTCGGCATCTGGGCGATCTTCCGCACCCTGGATTTCGACGCGGTCTTCGCCATGGCCCCGGACATGGTCGGCAAGACCATGAACTTTGCCGGCTATGATCTCGATATCCTCACCACGCTTTGCCTGCTGCTGTTCGTGGGCGCGATGGGCAAGTCGGCCCAGCTCGGCCTGCACACCTGGCTGCCAGACGCGATGGAAGGCCCGACCCCTGTCTCGGCGCTGATCCATGCTGCCACTATGGTGACGGCGGGCGTGTTCCTGGTTTGCCGCAGCTCACCCCTGTTCGAACTGGCCCCCGTCGCCACCGGCTTCGTTGTCTTCATCGGCGCCACCACCGCCATTTTTGCCGCCACGGTCGGTCTGTTCCAGAACGACATCAAGCGGGTGATTGCCTATTCGACCTGTTCGCAGCTGGGCTACATGTTCGCCGCCGCCGGCGTCGCCGCCTACAACGCCGCCATGTTCCATCTGTTCACCCATGCCTTCTTCAAGGCATTGCTGTTCCTGGGTGCCGGCGCGGTGATCCATTCGCTGCACCACGAACAGGACATGCGAAAGATGGGCGGCATCTGGAAGCAGATACCGTGGACATGGGCCGCCATGCTGATCGGCAATCTGGCGCTGACCGGCGTCGGCATCCCCCTGCTGCATTTCGGTTTCGCAGGGTTCTATTCCAAGGACGCCATCATCAATTCCACCTTTGCCGCGCATACCGGCATCGGAACCTATGCCTTCATCCTGCTGGTGATCGCGGCGGGCATGACCAGCTTCTATTCCTGGCGCCAGTTCCTTATGACGTTTCATGGCCGCTATCGCGGGCTGGATCACGATGACCATCACGGCCATGCCGCCCATGATGGCCACGGCCACCATGCGCCCAAGCTGGACGAGATTCATGAATCGCCGCTGGTGATGATGATCCCGCTGGCGGTGCTGTCGCTGGGTGCGCTGTTCGCAGGCGCGGGCTTCTATCACCACTTCATCGGCGAGGGCGTCCATGAGTTCTGGCGCGCGTCGATTTTCCTGGGCGAGGGCGAGGAAGGCCACCTGCCGCTCTGGGTCGAGTTCGCGCCGCTGGTGGTGACGGTCATCGGCTTCCTGATCGCCTTCTACTATTACATCCTGCACCCCAAGCTGCCGAAGATGCTCGCCGCTCGCCGGGGCATGCTCTACCTGTTCTTCTTCAACAAGTGGTACTTCGACGAGCTCTATGACCTGATCTTCGTGCGCCCGGCGCTGTGGATCGGCCGCTTCCTCTGGAAGAAGGGCGACGGCATGGTCATTGACGGCCTGGGCCCCGATGGCGTTTCCGCCCGGGTGCTGGACGCGACGCGCGGCACGGTGAAGCTGCAGTCCGGTTATGTCTATCACTATGCCCTGGCGATGCTGCTGGGCGTGGTAGCGCTGGCCACCTGGTTCGTGGTGACGCGAGGTGGAATGTGAGCCTGCCGATCCTTTCCCTTACCACTTTCGCGCCGCTGGTCGGCGCCTTGGCCATCCTGGCGCTGCCCAAGGCCAACAGCGCCCGCTGGATCGCGCTGGGCACTACGGTCGTCACCTTCGCACTGTCGCTGGTGATGCTGGCCGGCTTCAATTCCCTCGATCCCGGCTTCCAGCTGGTTGAGAAGCTGGAATGGATGGGCGGTGGCATCTCCTATCACATGGGCGTGGACGGCATCTCGATCCTGTTCGTGGTCCTGACCACGGCGCTGATGCCCTTCGCCATCGCCGCCAGCTGGGAAAGCATCGAGACCAGAATCGCCGAGTACATGGTCGCCTTCCTGGTGCTGGAAACCATGATGATCGGCGTCTTCTGCGCCCTCGACCTGGTGCTGTTCTATGTTCTGTTCGAAGGTGGCCTGATCCCGATGTTCCTGATCATCGGCGTGTGGGGCGGCAAGCGGCGCGTCTATGCCAGCTTCAAGTTCTTCCTCTACACCTTTGTCGGCTCGGTGCTGATGCTGCTCGCGATCATGAGCATGTACTGGTACAGCGGTACCACCGATATCCCGACCTTGATCGCCAGCAGCAACTTCCCCGCCGGGATGCAGACTTGGCTGTGGCTGGCTTTCTTCGCCAGCTTCGCCGTGAAGATGCCTATGTGGCCAGTCCATACCTGGCTGCCCGATGCGCATGTCGAGGCGCCTACCGCTGGTTCGGTGATTCTGGCCGCGATCCTGCTGAAGATGGGTGGCTATGGCTTCCTGCGCTTCTCGCTGCCCATGTTCCCGGACGCCAGTCTGCTGTTCCAGCCGCTGGTCTTCACCATGAGCGTGATTGCGATCATCTACACCTCGCTGGTGGCCCTGGCGCAGGAGGACATGAAGAAGCTGATCGCCTATTCGTCCGTCGCCCATATGGGCTTCGTCACGATGGGCATCTTCACCCTGAACCATCAGGGCATCGAGGGCGGCATCTTCCAGATGCTGAGTCATGGCGTGGTGTCCGGCGCGCTCTTCCTTTGCGTCGGCGTCGTCTATGACCGCATGCACACGCGCGAGATCGCAGCCTATGGCGGTCTGGTCAATCGCATGCCGGTCTATGCCGCCTGTTTTCTGGTCTTCACCATGGCCAACGTCGGCCTGCCGGGCACCAGCGGTTTCGTGGGCGAATTCCTCACCATGCTGGGCGCCTACCGCGCCAACACCTGGGTGGCGATCTTCGCCGCCACCGGCGTCATCCTGTCGGCGGCCTATGCCCTGTTTCTTTATCGCCGCATCGTCTTCGGGGCGCTGGTCAAGCCTGCGCTGCAGACCATCCAGGACCTGACGCTGCGCGAGAAGGCCCTGCTGGTGCCGCTGCTGGTGGTCACCATCTTCCTTGGCGTCTATCCGAAGCCTGTGTTCGACGTCACCACGCCTGCCGTCATGAAGCTTGTTGACGGGATCAAGCTGCACAATGCCAACCAAGGAGCAGCCAAGTGACCCTGCAGGCCGATCTCCTGGTTGTTCTGCCCGAGCTGATCCTGGCGCTCGGCGCCATGACGCTGCTGTTGACCGGCGCCATCAGGGGCGGCAAGGCTGCACCCCTGGTCAACTGGGGCGCCGTCGCCCTGCTGGCCGTGGCCGGTGCGGTCGCCCTCTGCGTGGTGCCGGCTGACGCCACCGCCTTTGGCGGCGCCTTCATCGCTGATGGGTTCGCCCGTTTCGCCAAGATACTGATCCTGGCCGGCGCGGCGCTCTGCATCCTGCTGGCCGACGAATTCTTCACCACCAGCAAGCTGTCGCGTTTCGAGCTGCCGGTGCTGATGCTGATCGCCACCCTGGGCATGCTTCTGATGGTGTCTGCGGGCAGCTTCCTGTCGCTCTATATGGGGCTGGAGCTGCAATCGCTGGCGCTTTACGTACTGGCCTCCTTCAACCGCGATCACCTGCGTTCGACCGAGGCAGGCCTGAAGTATTTCGTGCTGGGCGCGCTGTCGTCCGGCATGCTGCTGTATGGCATCTCGCTGATCTATGGCTTTACAGGCAGCGTCGCATTCACCGCCATCGCCCATGTGATAGGTGAGATGGGTGTGTCGCTGGGCATGATCTTCGGCCTGGTCTTCCTGATCGCGGGCCTGGCCTTCAAGGTTTCCGCCGTGCCGTTCCACATGTGGACGCCTGATGTTTATGAAGGTGCGCCCACGCCGGTGACGGCCTATTTCGCCACCGCCGCCAAGGTCGCGGCGCTGTGCCTGTTCCTGCGCGCCATCCTCAGCCCGTTCCCCGAGGCGCTGGAACAGTGGCGCCAGATCATCGTCTTCATCTCGGTGCTGTCCATGGCGCTGGGTGCGCTGGCCGCCATTGGCCAGACCAACATCAAGCGCCTGATGGCCTACAGCTCCATCGGTCACATGGGCTATGCGCTGCTGGGCCTGGCGGCTGGCACCATCATGGGCGTGCAGGGCGTGCTGATCTACCTGGCGGTCTATGTCTTCACCAACCTGGGCGTCTTCGCGGGCATCCAGGTGATGCGCCGCAATGGCCATGCGGTCGAGAGCATCTCCGACCTGGCGGGCCTGGCGCGCACCGACATCCGGTTCGCGCTGGTCTTCGCCATGCTGTTCCTCAGCCTGGCGGGCCTGCCGCCCTTCGCGGGCTTCATCGCCAAGTTCTACATCTTCCTCGCCGCGATGCAGGCAGGGCTGGTGATCCCGGCAGTGCTGGGCGTTCTGGCCAGCACGGTGGGCCTGGTCTATTACCTGCGCCTCGCCAAGATCATGTTCTTCGACGAGCCCGCGCCGGCCCTGGACGTGCGCCAGAGCCTGGCGCCGCGCGCCATCATGGTCATGGCGGGTGCGGTGACGCTGGTGCTGATCGTGGTACCGCTGCCGCTGGTCAACGCGGCGGGCGCCGCCGCCAGGGCCTTGCTTCCTTGAACCATTGGCCGCCGGGTGTCGGCCTGGTGCGGCTGAACCAGATCGATTCCACGAATGCGCAGGCGCTCCGCCTTGCCGAAGCCGGCGAGGCAGGTCCGCTCTGGATCACTGCCGATCACCAGACAGCGGGCAAGGGCCGTCGTGGCCGCGTCTGGGAAACCGGCGCAGGCAATCTCGCCGCCACGCTGCTGTTGCGTCCCGGCGCGGCCCCTGCCCAGGCGGCGCAACTGAGCTTTGCCGCCGCTCTGGCGGTGGCCGATCTGGCGGTCCATTTCGCACCGCATGCCGTCATCACGGTGAAATGGCCCAATGACGTTCTGGCCGATGGCCGCAAGGTCGCCGGCATCCTGCTGGAGGCGGGTCGCGCCGACAACGAGAATGCATGGCTGGCCATCGGCATCGGCGTCAACCTTGCGGACCATCCCGAAGGCACCGAATTTCCTGCCACCAGCCTGGTAACGCTGGGGATCGTCCCGCCCGCGCCACAGACGGCCCTGGTCGCGCTGGCCGGCCGTTTCGCCCATTGGCAGGCCGTGTGGGCTGCGGAGGGGTTCGAGCCCCTGCGGACCGCCTGGCTGGCGCGGGCCGAAGGGCTGGGCCTTCCCATCCGCGCCCGGCTGCCGCATGAAGAGCGGCACGGAGCTTTCGAGGGCATTGACGCCACGGGTGCGCTATTGTTGCGGGAGCCGGGCGGCGTGCGCGCCATCACGGTGGGAGAGGTGTTCTTTTAATGCTGCTCGCGATCGATGCCGGTAACACCAATGTGGTCTTCGCGGTCTATGACGGCGACGCCATTCGCGCCCAGTGGCGCGCCGTCACCAAGGTGTCCCGCACTGCCGACGAGTATGCGGTATGGCTGAGCCATCTCCTGGCGCTGGAAGGCCTGTCCTTCAAGAATCTCGATGCTGCCATCATCGCCACCGTGGTGCCTGCCATCCTGTTCGACCTGCGCGACATGTGCCGCAAATACCTGAAGGTGGAGCCGATGCGGGTGGGCGATCCAGCACTCGACCTGGGCGCCAGGCCCGATGTCGACCGGCCCGATAGCATTGGCGCCGACCGGCTCTGCAACACGGTGGCCGCGCATGCGAAATATCCCGGCGCGGTGATCGTGGTCGATTTCGGCACCGCCACCAATTTCGACATCGTCGCCGCGAACGGCGCCTTCTCCGGCAGCATCATCGCGCCGGGCGCCAACCTGTCCATCGAGGCGCTGCACCAGGCTGCGGCGCTGCTGCCGCGCGTCGCCATCAACCGGGCCCAGAAAGTGATCGGGCGCGACACCGTCACCTCCATGCAATCGGGCATCTATTGGGGCTATGTCGGCCTGATCAGCGGCCTGGTCGAGCGCATCAAGGCCGAGTATGGCCAGCCCATGACCGTGGTGGCGACGGGCGGACTGGCGCATCTGTTCCGGCCCGACCTGCCCATGATCGATCATGTCGATCCCGATCTCACCATGCGCGGGTTGATGCTGATCCATGCCCGCAACGCCAAGCTCGCCTAAATGAAAAAGCAAGACGAACTGGTCTTCCTGCCGCTGGGCGGCTCCGGCGAGATCGGCATGAATTTCAATGCCTATGGTTTTGGCCCGGAGCATGACCGCAAATGGATCATCGTCGATTGCGGTGTGATGTTCGGCCGCGAGACCTCGACGCCCGGCGTGGACATCATCATGCCGGATGTCCGCTACCTGGCGGAACAGCGCGACAACATCCTGGGCATCGTCGCCACCCATGCGCATGAGGATCATATCGGCGCCATCGCGCCGCTGTGGCCGATGCTGCGCTGCCCCGTCTATGCCACGCCCTTCACCGCCCGTATCGTCGCTGGCAAGCTGGAAGAGTATGGCCTCTCCGGCAAGGTGAAGCTGCGCGAAGTGCAGGTCGGCGGTTCGCTGACGCTGGGGCCGTTCACGCTGGATTTCATCTCCATCACGCACTCCATCCTCGAGCCCAATCTTTTGGCCATCCGCACGCCCTTGGGCGTGGTGGCACATACCGGCGACTGGAAGCTCGATCCCGATCCGCTGCTGGGCGAAAAGACCGACGAGGCCGCGCTGAACAAGCTGGGCGAGGAGGGCGTGCTGGCGATGGTCTGCGACAGCACCAATGCGCTCAATCCCGGCAGCTCCGGCTCCGAGAAGGGCGTGCGCGACAATCTGATCTCGCTGGTGGGCACGCTGAAGGGCCGGGTCGCGGTCGCGGCCTTTGCCTCCAACGTGGCGCGGCTGGACAGCGCCGCCCGTGCCGCCAAGGCGAATGGCCGCCGCCTGTGCCTGGTGGGCCGCTCGATGCACAAGATGGTCGATGCGGCGCGCGAGACCGGCTACCTGCGCGACCTGCCGCCCATCGCCAACGAGGAAGACGCCGCCGAACTGCCGCCGCACAAGGTGCTGTATCTCGTCACCGGCAGCCAGGGTGAGCCGCGCGCGGCGCTGTCGCGCATTGCCGAGGACAATCATCCCGGCGTGGCGCTGGCGCAGGGCGATACGGTGATCTTCTCGTCGCGCATCATTCCCGGCAACGAGATCGGCATTTACGCCCTGATGAACAAGCTGGCGGGGCGCGGCATCGAGATCATCACTGCCAATTCCGACGATATCCATGTCTCCGGCCATCCGGCGCGGGACGAACTCAGCCAGATGTATCGCTGGCTGCGCCCGAAGATCGCCATCCCGGTGCATGGCGAGATGCGCCACATGACCGAACATGCGCGGCTGGCCTGTGCGCTGCAGGTGCCGCAGGCCATCGTGCCGCAGAATGGGCAGATGTTCCGGCTGGCCCCGGGCCGCTGCGAACTGATCGACGAAGTGCCATCCGGCTACATGCATCTGGATGGCCGGGTGCTGGTGTCGGAAAGCGCCGGGCTGGCAAAGGACCGCCGTGGCCTTGGCTTTGCCGGCATCATCGTCGTCACCCTGGTCTTGGACGAAAAGGGCCGCAGCGTCGCGCCGGCCGCCATCACCACCGAGGGTATTCCCGAACCGGTGGAGGCGGCGATCCGCAAGACCGTGGACGAACACATCGCCCGCGCCGGCAAGCGGGTCGATCCCGACGCACTGGCCGAAACGGTGCGCCGCGCGGCGCGGCGGGCGGCGAGCGATGCCTGGGGCAAGAAGCCAATCACCCGCGTCACGGTGGTGGAAGTCTGATGACCCTGTCCCAGATCATCCATCCCACCGTCCTGATCAGCGCCTTTGCCGTGCTGTGGTTCCTCTGTTTCTTCTGCCTGCTGCCCATCGGGCTGGGCGATGTCGATCCGGTGACGGGTGCGCCGAAATCGCCCCGGCTGAAATGGAAGCTGCTTTGTGCCACTGCCATCGCGACGCTGCTGTTCGCGGTGTTCTATGGCTTTGTCCATTTCGGCTGGATCACGCTTTAGGCGAATGCCACTTTCGCCATGAAGGCCAGCGCGATCACCACCACGCCCGCGCTGATCTCGCGCCAGCGCCGGTGCCGCGATACGTGGATATGAGACAGCGTCGGAATCGCATCAAGGCCCGGATGCGGCAGGCAGAAACCGGTTTGCAGCCGTGTGGATAGGCGCGTGCTGCGCTGCGACAGGGAAGCGCGGTTGATGAATTTTTGGAAAGCTGGGCTTCCGGGCCCGGATGGGCTGTGCGGGCGGGATGGTGATTGCTAGACTTGCCGCCAACCGCCGCATAAAGGGCGGAGATCTTCAGAGGGAGCACATTCATGTCCATCAAGTACGGCCTTGCCGCCGCCACCATCCTGGCGCTGTGCATACCGGCCTATGCCCAGTTCCTGGGCAAGAGTGCCGACGACCAGATTCCGGCCGGTGGCCGCATGGAGGGCCAGTACTGGGTGCCCAAGCCGACGCAACTGACGCCCTATACCGCGCCCAACAAGCCGGTCTGGCGCATCAAGGAGATCATCGCCGCGCAGAAGGGCAAGACCGACTGGGTGCAGCCCATCGTCCGCAACAAGGACCAGGAAGGCGACTACAAGTCCATCGGCCCGGGCAAGAAGACCAAGGCGATGTTCTATTCCGACGACCGCATGGTGTTCTTTGTCTATGATGGTTCGCTGAAGGTGAGCATCGATGGCGTGGGCGTGGAGCCCTTCACCGCCACCAAGGGCTTCATGGTCAACGTGCCCTTCCGCCATGTCTTCACGCTGGAGAATACCGGCACGACGCCTGCGGTCTATTTCGAAGTCCGCCAGACCGGCGCGGTGCCGGTCTATCCCGCCAGCGAAACGCCCGATCCGGTGCGCGGCCTCACCTACACCAAGGTGACGTCCACCCCCGGCCCGGCCAAGGACCGTTCCAACAACCCGGTCTATGTCGATTTCTACAAGCAGGTCGCCAATACCGACCGCGCCTATAGCGACAAGTTCGTCTGGGACGACCACTTCACCTCGAACATCCTGCGCGGCCGTGGCGCGCCGGTGCCGCCCGATAGCAACAAGGGCCATTTCCATGTCGGCTGGACCGAGTTCTGGTACGTGATGGAAGGTTCGATCGGCATCAAGATCGAGGGCGTGCCATACTTCAAGACCGAGTTCGGTGACATCATCACCGCCGCCCAGGGCCGCTGGCACCGCGCCGGTTTCGACCCCAGCGCGCCGTGGTCGACCCGCATCCCGGTCAATCCGCGTCCGCCGATCATGCACAATTTCGAGATCACGGGCGATTGAGCCTGTTTGCATGGCATCGTGAAACGCCCCGGCTGCAAGGCCGGGGCGTTTTGCTTTTGGCGCCGCCGTGCCATCCTTCCCGTCAACAAGAAGGACCCCTGGGATGAAACGCACGATCATGCTGGCGCTGGGCGCTGTGCTGTTGCTGGCCGGTAGCGTGACGGCGCAGCAGGCGCCTGTTCCCGTGCCGCTGTTCCAGCCCGATACGCGCTGGCCGCAGGCGCTGCCCAACAACTGGGTGCTGACCAACGTCACCAAGGTGTCGATAGACCGTCGCGACAATGTTTATATCCTGCACCGGCCACGGCAGACCGCGCCGGGCAGGACGCCCGCGCCTTCGGTGGTGGTGGTGGACGCCAATGGCAAGTTCCTGCGCGCCTGGGGCGGACCGGGCGCTGGCTATGACTGGCCCGATGTCGAGCACAACATCTTCGTCGATCATAATGACAACGTCTTTATCAGCGGCTCCAGCCCCGGCGGTGGCTCGACCTCGCAGATCTCGGACGACGTGATCCTGAAATTCACCGCCGACGGAAAATTCCTACGGCAGTTCGGCGGCCTCAACCGCGTCACCGGCAGCCAAGACACGATGGCCGTCAACAAGCCGGGCGATTTCTATGCCTGGCCGAAGACCAACGAGCTGTTCGTCGCCGACGGCTATGGCAACCGCCGCGTGCTGGTGCTGGATGCCGGTACGCTGGCCTTCAAGCGTATGTGGGGCGCGTTCGGCCGTCCGCCCACGGACGATGCCGCCTCGGGCGGGCAGGGCAACAATGGCGTGCCGGGGCGCGGCCCAAACAATCAAGTTCAGGTGCGGCCTGCGCCCGGCGCGGCGACGGTGCCCACGGGCGCGGAGCGGGAAGGCCCCGGCGCTGACAGCTTTGTCGGCGCGGTGCATGGTATCATCGTGTCGGATGACGGCATCGTCTATGTCGGCGACCGCAATGCCCGCCGGGTGCAGATGTTCACTCCGGAGGGAAAATACCTCGACCAGTTCTTCCTCAACCGGCAGGGACCGGCGGCGGGATCGGTCAGCGGCTTCGCTTTCTCCCGTGACCCGGAGCAGCGTTATCTCTACGTCTCGGATTTCTTCAACTCGCACCTGGCGGTGTTCGAGCGCAAGACCAGGCGCTTCCTCTACCAGTGGGGCCTGCGCAACGCGGAGCCGGGAAATTTCCAGGGCCTGCATCACATCGCGGTGGATTCGAAGGGCAACCTCTACACTTCTGAAACCTTGGGCGCGCGGGCGCAGAAATTCGAGCTCAAGGGCATGGGCAACAATTTGCCGCCCAATGCGCTGCCGGAAGGGGCGTCCGATGGCACGGTCCCGGCGGTGCCGCTGCGCTAGGCTGCGGGCGCTGGCCTGATCAGGCCGGATTGGCGAAGACGCGGCACATTTTCAGGGTAAGCTTAAAGGCCCGGTAACGCTTGGCCGCGCAGAGTTGCCGCGTTCATTCCGGGGCGCAAACATGATGTCTGGGGCGTGGTGCCTCTACGAGAAGCGGTCGCAGCGCTGGCTGTTCTGCCGCCGCAGGCGGGTCATCAACCCCGCCTCGGTGACTTTTCTCGCCATGGTAGCTCTCTCGCTGACGGCCTGGCTGAGTTTCATCGCTTAGTACGACCGCCCGATCAGGATTTCTTCCACACCCGGCGCGCCGGAGAAGATGCAGGCCGCGAATTCCGCCGGCTGGTCCAGCGGCGCGTTGCGGATGGTGAGCTTCAGCGCCTTCAGCTTGGTCTCCACCGCGTCCAGCGCCGCCCCGCTTGGCTTGCCCCACGAGACGCGCAGCCAGCCTTTGAACTCATCATCGCTGCCTGCGAAATAGCTTTCCACCCCCGCCCAGTCAGTGACGTCGCGCTTGATATTGCCATCCAGCCGCGCCTTGGCCTCGGCATAGAGGCCATGCTGGATCTCGTTCAGCATCTGCACGGCCTTTTCCTCGATGAACTCGCGGCGGGAAATTGCCACCGACTTCACCTTGTCGCCGTCGCGCAGGTCATCGCGGCGCATATAGGTGATGTTGCCGCCCGCCGCGTCGCGCGGGCCGATCTCGATGATGATGGGCGCGCCACGGCGGACCCAGTTCCAGCGCTTTTCCGCCGACTTGATCTTCTTGGTGTCGAGCAGGGCGCGGACGGGATAGCCAAAGGCGCTCAGGCTGGACAGCGCTTCGACCAGCGACTTGCAGTACGCCAGGACCTCTTCGTCCTCGGGCTTGTCGCGCAGCATCGGCACCACCACGATCTGGCGCGGCGCGATGGCGGGCGGCAGGCGCAGCCCGTCATCATCGCCGTGGGTCATGATGACGCCGCCGATCAGGCGGGTGGAAACGCCCCAGCTCGTCGTGTTGCAGAACTCCATGCCGCCGGCATCGTTCTGGAAGCGGATATTCTGCGCCTCGGCGAAATGCGTGCCCAAGAAATGGCTGGTGCCGGCCTGCAGCGCCTTGCCGTCCTGCATCATCGCTTCGATGGAATAGGTGTTCACCGCGCCGGGGAAGCGTTCATTCTCCGGCTTCTCGCCCGCGATCACCGGCATGGCCAGGACATGCTCGGCGAAGTCGCGATAGACCTCTAGCATCTTGCGGGTTTCCTCGACCGCTTCCGCCTCGGTGGCGTGGGCGGTGTGACCTTCCTGCCAGAGGAACTCGGTGGTGCGCAGGAACAGGCGCGGCCGCATTTCCCAGCGCACCACATTGGCCCACTGGTTGATCAGCAGCGGCAGGTCGCGATGGCTCTTCACCCAGCGGGCAAAGGCGTCGCCGATGATGGTTTCGGAGGTGGGGCGCACCACCAGCGGCTCTTCCAGCTTGGCGGCGGGATCGGGCACCAGCTTGCCGTCGATGTTCTTCAGGCGGTGATGGGTGACGACCGCCATCTCCTTGGCGAAGCCTTCGACATGCTCGGCTTCCTTGGCGATGAAGGAGAGCGGAATGAAAAGCGGGAAATAGCAATTCTCATGGCCGGTCGCCTTGATGCGGCGGTCCAGGTCCTGCTGCAGCAATTCCCAGACGCCATAACCCCAGGGCTTGATGACCATCGCGCCGCGCACGGGGCTGGTCTCGGCCATGTCGGCGTCGCGCACCACCGCCTGGTACCAGTCCGCAAAGCGTTCGCGGGTGACATTGAGGGCGCGCTGCATGGGAACTCCGGGAAAAAGCTAGTGACCTTTAGCCGATGCGGGGGCCGGTAAAAAGGGCTTCAGCCGGATCGCGGCAACAAGCGCAGTCAGGCCGCACAGGCACATCAGCAGGGCCATCGGGACAGGCGTCTGGGCCGGTATCGCACCCATCGCCAGCGAGCCCGCGAAGCCGCCGGCATAGATCATGATGCCCATCATGGCCGAGGCCATCCCGGCGCTGTGGCCGAACTCGGTCATGGCCAGGCCGCCGCCGGTGGAATTCACCACCCCGATCAGGGCGCAATAGAGGAAGGTGAAGGGCAGCAGGCCCCACAAGCCGCCCCAGCCGCCCCAGGCGAAGGCCAGGGCCAGCACGCTTGCCGCCGCCTGGATGGCGATCGCGCCGGTGAAGAACAGCCGCGCCGGGCGGCGCTTCAGCCAATGCGCCACCAGTTGCGATGTCACCACCAGGCCGATGCCGTTCAGCAGGAAGGTGTAGCCAAAATTCTGCGGCGAGACCCCGAACATCTGGATCGCGACATGGCTCCAGCCGGTGAGCCAGACATAGAGGCCGCAGCAGGACAGCAGCACCGGCGTGACATAGGCATAGAAATGCCGGTTCTTCAGGATGTGCCAATAGTCGCGCGCCACGGTCAGGGGATTGAGCGTGCGGTCGGAGCCGGGATGGCTTTCCGGCAGGCGGAACACCATCACGATCACCGTCAGCAGCGCGAGCAGGCATTGAATCCAGAAACCCATGCGCCAGTCCGACACCAGCAGCAGCCAGCCGCCCAGCAAGGGCGCGAACAGCGGCGACACCGACAGGATCAGCAGCATCTGGGCAAAGATGCGCGCCGCTTCGCCCGGCGGGAAGATGTCGCGGACGCAGGCGCGGGCCAGCACCGAACCGGCGCAGCCGCCCAGCGCCTGCAGCAGCCGGGCGGCGTCCAGCGCCAGCGGGCCGGGCGCCAGCGCACAGGCGGCCGAGCCCAGCGCATAGAGCAGCAGGCCCAGCAGCAGCGGCCATCGGCGGCCATAGCGGTCGGAGAGCGGACCAATGGCCGCCTGGCCGATGGCGATGCCCAGGAAGTAGGCCGCCAGCGAATGTTCCACCGCCGAGATCGGCGTGCCGAACTCCCGCGCGATGGCGGGAAAGGCGGGCATGTAGAGATCCACCGCGATGGGGGTGAACACCGTCAGCACGCCGAACAGGACGATCAGTTCGAAACGCCGGGCGGGGGTCATGGGAGCGGAGGGCACGGGCAGGGGATAGGCCCGCCTTTGCCTCTGCGCAAGACACGAAAACACAGACCCTGCCTCCCCCTCGGCGCGTAGCGCCTGGAGGGGGAGGTGGCCATAGCTGGCCAGCGTAGCGGTTAAGCCAGCGAAGGCCGGAGGGGGGCATTTATATGGACGGGTTCGGGGCCGCCCCTTAGCTTGGCCGGCATGGCCGACTCAAATCCCACTCGCCCGTTCGCGCCCTTCGAATGGATGATCGCCCTGCGCTACCTGCGCGCCAAGCGCAAGGAAGCCTCGGTTTCCCTGATCTCGGTCATCTCGCTGGTCGGTATCGCGCTGGGTGTCGCCGCGCTGATCATCGTCATGTCGGTGATGGGCGGCTTCCGCACCGAGTTCATCAAGAGTCTGCTGGGCTTCAACGGCCATGTCACGGTGCAGGCGGTGGGCCGCCCGCTGATGAATTACGACGCCGTGGCGGCGCGGCTGCGTACCGTGCCGGGCGTGACCCGCGTCGCCCCGATCATCGACGGGCAGGTGATGGCGACCGCCTATGGCGTCAATACCGGCATCATTGCCCGTGGCGTGCGGCGCAATGATCTGGCGACTCTCAAATCGGTGGCCGATTCCCTGACGCCGGGGGGGCTGAACCGTTTTGCCGCCGACAGCGTCATCATTGGCAGGGGGCTGGCGGACAAGTTCCAGATCCGGGTGGGCGACAGCATCACCCTGATCTCGCCACGCGGCGACGAGACGCCCTTTGGCACCACGCTGCGCAGCAAGGCCTATACGGTGGCGGGCATCTACAAGGTCGGCAACACGCTCTATGACAGCAACTTCGCCTTCATGTCGCTGGACGAGGCCCAGGCCTTTTTCAACTGGGATGCGAGCGTCACCGCCATCGAGGTGATGCTGGCCAGTCCCGAGAACAATATGGGCCTGCTGCCCCAGCTTGCGGGTGCGGCGGGAGCGGGCACGCGGCTGGTGCCGTGGCAGAACATCAATGCGGGCTTCCTGGAAGTGGTCAATCTGGAACGCAACGTCATGGGCCTGATCCTGTCGCTGATCATCGGGGTGGCGGCGCTGAACATCATCTCCGGCCTTTACATGCTGGTGTCCGACAAGTCGGCCGACATCGCCATCCTGCGCACGATGGGCGCGTCGCGCGGCGCCATCATGCGGGTCTTTTTGATCGCGGGCATGAGCATTGGCATCGCCGGTACGCTGCTGGGGCTGCTGCTGGGTGTTGTCTTCTGCCTCAACATAGAAGGCATTCGCCAGGGCCTGCAGTTCATCCTGGGCGTGAAGCTGTTCGACGACAATTTCTATTTCCTGGCGCGCATGCCCGCCGAACTCGATGTCATGGAGGTGGCGTTCGTGACGCTGCTGGCGCTGGGCCTCAGCTTCATCGCCACCATCTATCCATCCTGGCGCGCGGCGCGGCTCGATCCGGTGGAGGCGCTGCGCTATGAATGACGTGCTGCGCCTGGAAGACGTCACCCGCCGCTTCCAGGAAGGCGTGGGTGAGCTGGAAGTCTTCAGCGGTCTCAACATGAATTTGAAGCCGGGCGAGGTTGTCGCCCTGGTGGGGCCCAGCGGCGCGGGCAAGTCGTCGCTGCTGCACATGGCGGGCCTGCTGGAAGCCCCCACCAGTGGTGAAATCTACATCGAGGGTGTGGCGGCCTCGAAGCTGCCCGACGGCGAGCGCACCCGCATCCGCCGCGACCGCATCGGCTTCGTCTATCAGGCGCATCACCTGCTGCCGGAATTCGACGCGCTGGAAAATGTGATGATGCCGCAGATGATCGCTGGCAAAGCCAGGGCCGAAGCGGCGGCGGAAGCGGCGCGGCTGCTGTCCGCGCTGGGCTTGGCGCAGCGTCTGACCCATCGCCCGGCGCAGCTTTCGGGCGGCGAGCAGCAGCGCGTCGCCATCGCCCGCGCCCTGGCCAACAAGCCCAAGATTTTGCTGGCGGATGAGCCCACGGGCAATCTCGATCCGCGCACCAGCGGCGGCGTCTTCGACGCCCTGATCGCCATCGCGCGTGAGCAGGGGCTGGCGGCGCTGATCGCCACGCACAATTTCGAGCTGGCGGCGCGCATGGACCGGGCCCTGCTGCTGCATCAGGGCAAGCTGGTGCAGGGCACCGAGTTGCCGCGCGCCTAGCTATACCGTCGTATAGGCCCGGTTGCGTTTCCTCGCGGCTTCTTTTGAATCATGGTCACAAGCGGGAGCGCACCCTGTACGTCTCCCGCCCCCGTTAACCCCTGGGGTCATTTCGGTCACGTTTTGTTCTTGCATTCCGGATGGAACATAAATAGAACAAATCTGTTCAAACCGGGAGACGATCATGATGTGGGCCAAGGATGCGGCGGCGGGCGTGGGTTTGGTCCTGTTCATGGCGGGTTCGTTCGCCTTCGCCAACGGGGCCCAGGCTTTTCTCAGCCTGCTCTAGCTGTGGATAGGGCGCCTTAGGGCGCCCATCCGTCTCGGCCCCGCGCGATACTGCGCCGACACCCTGCGGCATCCTCATGGCTTCCTTCGTCCATCTGCGCGTGAAAAGCGCCTATTCGCTCCTCGAGGGCGCGGTGCGGCCCAAGGAACTGGCCAAGCTTTCGGCGGGCATGGACATGCCGGCCGTGGCCGTCACCGACAACGACAATCTCTTCGGCGTCTATGAAATCTGCGATGTACTCTCCCGGGCGGGGGTGCAGCACATTGTCGGCGCGCTGCTGTCGCTGGAAATGGGGCCGGCGGCCCAGTCCAGCCAGCGCACCATCAAGCCGCCGCAACTGCCGCTGCTGGTGCAGAATGAAGACGGCTACCAGAACCTCTCGCGGCTGCTGTCCGCCGCCTATCTCGAGGTCGGCCCCGGCGACTGGCCGCATGTCACCGGCGAGACGCTTGTCGCCCATGCCGATGGCCTGATCGCGCTGACCGGCGGGCCGGGCGGCCCCATCAACCGCCTGCTGGTGGAAGGCCAGCGCGCGGCGGCGGAAAGCCTGCTCGACCGGCTGGCCGCGATGTTCCCCCATCGCCTCTATGTCGAGTTGCAGCGCCACGGCCTGGCCGAGGAGCGCGCCGCCGAGGATGCGCTGCTGGACATGGCCTATGCCCGGGGCCTGCCGCTGGTGGCGACCAACGATGTTCATTTCGGCGCCGCCTCGATGTACGAGGCCCATGACGCGCTGCTGTGCATTGCCGGTGGCACCTTCGTCAGCCAGGACGACCGCCGCCGCCTGACAAAGGAGCATCGCTTCAAGACGCCGGCCGAGATGGCGGTGGTATTCGCCGACCTGCCCGAAGCAATCGAGAATACGGTGGAGATCGCGCGCCGCTGCGCCTTTGTGCCCAAGAAGCGCAAGCCGATCCTGCCGGTGTTCACGCCGCCTTCCGGCCTGACGGCGGAAGACGAACTGAAAGCGCAGGCGCAAGCCGGCCTGAAGGCGCGCATGGCCATTGCCAAGTCGCTGTATGCGGAAGAGGCCGCCTATCACGAACGCCTGGCCTATGAGCTGGGCATCATCAATCACATGGGCTTTCCCGGTTACTTCCTGATCGTGTCCGACTTCATGAAGTGGACGCGGGCGCAGGGCATTCCGGTCGGCGTGCGTGGTTCGGGCGCGTCGTCGCTGGTGGCCTGGGCGCTGGACATCACCAACCTTGATCCGCTGCGCTTCGGTCTGTTCTTCGAGCGTTTCCTCAATCCCGAACGCCAGTCGATGCCGGACTTCGATATCGATTTCTGCCAGGAGCGGCGCGACGAGGTCGTGCGCTATGTCCGGGGCAAGTATGGCCATGACCGCGTGGCGCAGATCATGGCGCTGGGTTCGTTGCAGGCCCGCGCGGCGGTGCGCGATGCGGGGCGCGTGCTGCAGATGCCGCTGGGCCTGGTGGATCGCATCGCCAAGATGATCCCCAACCCGCCGGGCAAATCCATCACCCTGGACGAGGCGATCGAGAGCGAGCCACGGCTGCAGCAGATCGCCGAGACCGAGCCGCTGGCGCAGCGCCTGTTCGAGATCACCAGCAAGATCGAGGGGCTCTACCGCCACGCCTCCACCCATCCGGCGGGCGTGGTGATCGGCGACCGGCCGCTGCCGGAGATCCTGCCGCTGTATCGCGATGCGCGCTCCGACATGCCGGTGACGCAGTTCGACTATGAGGATGCGGAGAAGGCCGGACTGGTGAAGTTCGACTTTCTCGGCCTCAAGACCCTGACCGTCATCGCCAAGGCCGAAGCGCTGCTGAGCCTGCGCGACATCACGCTGCGCACCCAGGACATCGATTTCGACGATCCCGGCACCTTCGAGATGCTGGCGCGCGGCGACAGTGTCGGCGTCTTCCAGCTTGAAGGCGCGGGCATGCGCGACCTGCTGCGCAAGATGAAGCCCGACCATATCAACGACCTGGTGGCGCTGGTGGCGCTTTATCGCCCGGGCCCGATGGACTCGATCCCGACCTATATCGCGCGCAAGAACGGCAAGGAGGTGGTGGAGTATCTGCATCCCTTGCTGGAGCCGATCCTGCGCGAAAGCTACGGCGTCATGACCTATCAGGATGACGTCATGCGCATCGCCCGCGAATTGGCGGGCTACACGATGGGCGAGGCCGACATCCTGCGCCGCGCTATGGGCAAGAAGATTCCGGCGGAGATGATTCCGCAGCGCAAGAAATTCCTCACCGGCGCGGCCGAACGCAACATCGCCCAGAACGTCGCCGAGCAGATCTTCGAACAGGCGGAAAAGTTCGCCGGTTACGGCTTCAACAAGGGCCATGCCGCCGCCTATGCCCAGGTAGCGTACCAGACGGCCTATCTGAAGGCGAACTATCCGGTCGAATTCCTCGCCGCCTCGATGACGCTGGATATCGGCAACACCGACCGGCTCAACATCTTCCGGCAGGAAGCGCAGCGCCTGGGCGTGACCATCGCCGCGCCAGACGTCAACCGCTCCGAATCCGTTTTCTCGGTCGATGCGGCCAAGAACACCGTCTTCTACGCGCTGGCCGCCGTGAAGGGTGTTGGCCCCCAGGCGATGGATCATGTCGTGGCGGTGCGCCGCGCCGGTGGTCCCTTCACGTCGATCTCCGACTTCGCCGCCCGCGTCGATCCCCGCCAGGTCGGCAAGCGCGCCTTTGAAAATCTGGTGCGGGCGGGCGCGTTCGACAGCCTCAATCCCAACCGGCGGCAACTGGTGGAAAATTCCGACCGGATTCTTTCCGGCGCACAGGCGGCGCAGCGCGAGCGCGAGACTGGGCAGAACAATCTGTTCGGCGGTGAGGCGCAGTCATCCGAGCTGCGCCTGTCGCCGATGCCCGACTGGCCGCTGCATGAACGGCTGGGCGAAGAGTTCGGCGCGATGGGATTCTATCTTTCCGGCCATCCGCTCGATTCCTATGGCAACGCGCTGAAGCGGCTGGGGGCAGTGACCTATGCCTCGCTGACCGAGGATCGCCGCCGCGCCGGTTTCAAGGCCAAGATCGCGGGCACGCTGATCAAGAAATCCGAACGGCGCGGCCGCAACGAACAGATGTATGCCTTTGTCTCTTTCTCCGATCCCACCGGCATGTTCGAAGTCATGCTGTTCCCCGAGGTGCTGCAGGCCAGCCGTCCGCTGCTGGAAGCGGGCAAGTCGCTGCTCGTCACCGCTTCGGCGGAATGGGATGGCGATGAACTGAAGCTGCGCGCTGCGTCCATCGTCGATCTTGATGCGGCGGCGGCGCAGGCGGGCGAGGGCATGGTGGTGCGGCTGGCCGATGTCGCCCATCTGGGCGCGTTCCAGGCGGAACTGAGACAATCGGGCAAGGGGCTGGTGAGTGTCGTGGTGCCCATCAGCGGTGGCGCGGAAGTCGAGATCGCCCTGAAGGAACGGGTGCAGGTGACACCGCTGTTGCGCAACAAGATTGCGACGTTGCCCGGCGTGCTCGCCGTGGAAGCGGTTTAAAGCGCCGCCACGCCTGCCGCGATCCGCTGCAGCCCTTCCGCCAGGTTGGCGGCGTCGCGGGCAAAGCAGATGCGCACGTAACTCTCATCGCGCGGATCGGTGCCGAAGGCCTGGCCGGGCGAAACGCCGACGGCGTGGCTCAACGCCAGCTTTTCCGCGAACGCCATGCTGTCCGTCAGCCCCTCGATCTTCAGGAAGCCATAGAAAGCCCCGTCCGGCTTCAGCCAGCGGATGCGGTTCTGCGTTTTCAGGAAATCGTCCACCACCGCGCGCCCCTTGGCGCAGCGCGCCAGCAGGTCGGCGCGGAACGCGTCGCCCTGCGGTGATAGCGCGGCCAGCGCGCCATACTGCAAAAAGTTGGGCGCGCCGGTGTTGTTGGTCTGGGCCGAAACCTCGAAGGCGTTCTCCAGCGATCTGGGATGCAGCAGCCAGCCCATGCGCCAGCCGGTCATGGCGAAGGGCTTGGAGAAGCCGGCGATCACGAACAGGGCATCGTCGGGATCGGCCACAGCCAAGAAGGACGGCGCGTGCTGGCTGCCATCGTAAGTGAGCGTGCCATAGACCTCGTCGGCGATGATGGCGATGCCGCGCGCCCGTGCGAAATCGAGGATGGCCTTCTGTTCGTCGCGCGTCAGGGTCCAGCCGGTGGGATTGCCGGGCGAAGCGATGAACAGCGCCCGCGTCCGCGCATCGCAGGCGGCGAACAGCTTGTCGAGATCGAGCTGCCATCGGCCCGCCTGCCAGTCTTCCTCCAGCCGCACCAGCCGGGGCTCGATCCCCATGACCCGGGCCGCATTGAAGATGTTGGGCCAGATCGGCGCGGGGATGACGATATTGTCGCCCGTATTGGCCACGCATTGCAGCGCGCTCACCACCGACAGCATCGCCGCGCCCGGCACCGTCACCCGCGCCACATCGACGGGAACATTCGTCGTGCGCGCATGCAGGTCGGCAATGGCCTGGCGCAGGGCGGAGAGCCCGCGCGCATTGATGTAGAAGGTCTTGCCGTCTTCCAGCGCAGTAATCGCGGCGTCGCGGATGAATTTGGGCGTGACCAGATCGGTCTCGCCCAGCCAGAGCGGGATCAGGCCGGGCACGCCGCGCCCCAGCTCGAAGATGCGGGCGAGGCCGGACGGTTGCAGCGCAAGGATGTCGGGGCGAAGCGGCGAGGACATGGGGCCGCTGTTTAGCAGGTCAGGGCCAGATTTTCAGATCGGTAACCGCAAGCCTGCCATCCCGCCGCTGCACGGTGGCGGCATAGCCATCGCGGGCATTTTCCCCGAACAGGAAATCGGCGTCGAACTGGCCCTCCACACGCCAGCGTTCCGTACCCGCCGGTGTGATCCTGCTGTCCCGGCAGGGCGGGAACAGGGCCGTGGCCACGGATTTGAGCCGTTCCCGCACCGCCTGTTGCGCCGCCTGGCAGGCGGCTTCGATGGGGTCGGGCGGCAGGGGCGGGGCGGCAGGCGGCGGTGCCAGCCACAGCGCGGCCACCAGCGCCATCGCCGCCAGACCGGCCAATCCCAGCCATTTGCGCATGATCACCGCCCTTTGCGGGCCAGAATGGCAGGGTTCGCGCGGGATTTCCGGTTGCTTTTCGAAGGGTTTGGCTTATAAGCCGCGCCATCTCGCATGCGCGGGTGGCTTTCGGTGGGTGTTCCATCGTCGCCGTCCGGTGGTCCCGACAGGGATTAGCCCGCGCATCTGGCCAACCGGTAAAGGAGACTATCTCATGGCTTTGCCTGATTTTTCCATGCGTCAGCTGCTTGAGAGCGGCGCCCATTTCGGTCACCGCCAGCAGCGCTGGAATCCGAAGATGGCGCCCTACATCTATGGCGCGCGCAACGACATCCACATTCTCGACCTGACCCAGACCGTGCCGCTGCTGCACCAGGCGCTGGTCACCCTGCGCGAGACCGCAGCCTCGGGCGGCCGCATCCTGTTCGTCGGCACCAAGCGCCAGGCCCAGGAGCCGATCGCCGCCGCCGCCAAGCGCTGCGCCCAGTACTACATGAACCAGCGCTGGCTGGGCGGCACGCTCACCAACTGGCAGACCATCTCGCACTCGATCAAGCGCCTGCGCACCATCGAGCAGACCCTGACCAGCGCCGGTGAATCTGGCCTGACCAAGAAGGAACTGCTGGGCCTGCTGCGCGAGCAGGACAAGCTGGAAAAGTCGCTGGGCGGCATCAAGGAAATGGGCGGCGTGCCCAACCTGCTGTTCGTCGTCGACACCAACAAGGAAGCCATCGCGATCTCCGAAGCCCGCAAGCTGGGCATCCCGGTGATGGCGATCCTCGACTCCAACTCCGATCCGGATGGCATCGCCTTCCCGATCCCGGGCAATGACGACGCCGCCCGCGCCATCGCGCTGTATTGCGACCTGGCCGCGCGCGCCGTCATTGACGGCCTTGGCCAGGGCCAGGTCGACGCCGGCATCGATGTCGGCGCCGCCGTGGAAGTCGAAGACACCGCGAGCCACGTCGAAGAGACGGTTCCGGCCTAATTCACTGCCTGACATGGCGGCGCACCAGTCTCGGTGCGCCGCCCCATAACTTCCGGAGAACACCCATGGCGAACATCACCGCGACGATGGTGAAGGACCTGCGCGACAAGACCGGCGCGGGCATGATGGACTGCAAGAAGGCGCTGAACGAAACCAATGGCGATCCCGAAGCCGCCATCGACTGGCTGCGCAAGTCGGGCGCGATGAAGGCCGCCAAGAAGGCCAGCCGCGCCGCAGCCGACGGCCTGGTGGGCATCGCCGTGTCGGGCAATACCGGCGCGCTGGTGGAAGTGAATGCCGAGACCGATTTTGTCGCCCGCAACGACGAGTTCAAGGATTTCGTGAAGTCGGCCGCCCAGATCGGCCTGAAGGAAGGCGGCGACCTGGAGAAGCTGCTGGCCGCCCCGCATGGCGGCAGCAATGTCAGCCAGGTGCTGACCGAGCTGGTCGCCAAGATCGGCGAGAACATGTCGGTCCGCCGCACCGTGGTGCTGTCGGTCAACCCCGGCGTTGTCGCGGCCTATGTCCACAATCCCGCCGCGCCCGACCTGGGCAAGATCGGCGTGCTGGTGGCGCTGAAGTCCGACGCCCCCGCCGACAAGCTGAACCCGCTGGCCAAGCAGATCGCCATGCATGTGGCGGCCGCCAACCCGCTGGCACTGACCGTCGAGCACATGGACAAGGCCTTGGTCGAGCGCGAATACGCCGTCCAGAAGGACCTGGCGCTGCAGTCGGGCAAGCCGGAAGCCGTCGTCGAGAAGATGATGGAAGGCCGCATGCGCAAGTTCTACGAAGAGACCGTGCTGCTGCAGCAGACCTTCGTGATCGATGGCGAAACCCAGATCACCAAGCTGCTGGAGAAGGCGTCGAAGGATTTCGGCGCTAGCGTCGCCATCGAGGGCTTTGTCCGCTTCCAGGTGGGCGAGGGCATGGAGAAGGTCGCCAGCGATTTCGCCGACGAAGTTGCCCAGATGGCCGGCACCAAGGCCTGACCCTGCGGCGTCAGCCGGGGTACAAGTTGCGAGAAGAATCAGCCGCCGGAGAACCGTATGCCCACGACGCCGGAATATCCCCAGACCAGATACAAAAGAGTTTTGGTCAAGGTCTCCGGCGAGGCGCTGATGGGCGATGGCCAGTTCGGCATCGATATCGGCACGGTTGACCGCATCGCCCGCGACGTGGCCGAGGCCGCAGCCACCGGCATCGAGCTCTGCATGGTGGTCGGCGGCGGCAACATCTTTCGCGGCCTGGCCGGTTCGGCCAAGGGCATCGACCGCGCCACCGCCGACTATATGGGCATGCTGGCCACGGTGATGAACGCCCTGGCGCTGCAGGCCGGGCTGGAGCGGGCAGGCGTGCCCAGCCGGGTCCAGTCGGCCATCGCCATGAACAATGTGTGCGAGCCTTACATTCGCCGCCGGGCCATCCGCCACATGGAAAAAGGCCGGGTGGTGATCTTCGGGGCGGGCACCGGCAATCCCTTCTTCACCACCGACACGGCCGCTGCCCTGCGCGCCGCCGAGATGAACTGCGACGCCATGATGAAGGCGACCCAGGTCGATGGTGTTTACAGCGCTGACCCCAAGAAGGACCCCAACGCAGTCAGGTACGATTCCTTGAGTTATCACGAGGTCTTAGCGCGCGATCTTAAGGTAATGGATGCAAGCGCAATCTCGGTTTCCCGGGAAAACGGCATCCCCATCCTGGTGTTTTCGCTGGGCGATGCGGGGGCCCTGGCGAAGGTGCTGGCCGGAACCGGCCGGGCAACCATTATCGAAGAAAAGTAAGAGTTTAGCGGGCCTTGGGCTCGGCTTTGCGGTAGGCTTGCCGCAAAGCAGACCGAGAGGCAGGGTTGGAGTGACGCATGGCTGACGCCTACAGCAAGGACGACATGGATCGCCGCATGAAGGGCGCGATCGCCACCTTCAAGAGCGAGCTGGGAGGTCTGCGGACCGGCCGCGCCAGCCCCGCGCTGCTCGACCCGGTCAAGGTCGAGGCCTATGGCAACATGGTTCCCATCAGCCAGGTCGGCAGCATCGGCACGCCGGAGTCCCGCATGATCACGGTGCAGGTCTGGGACAAGGGCCTGGCCAAGGCCGTCGACAAGGCCATCCGTGACGCCGGGCTGGGCCTGAACCCGCAGATGGACGGCCAATTGCTGCGCATTCCCCTGCCGGAGCTGAACCAGGAACGGCGCAAGGAGCTGTCCAAGCTCGCCGCCAAATATGCCGAAGGCGCTCGCGTCTCGGTGCGCAATGTCCGCCGGGACGGCAACGACCTGCTCAAGAAGCTGGAGAAGGACAAGAAGATCGGCGAGGACGAGCAGCACACCAAGACCGAAGAGCTGCAGAAGCTCACCGACGGCCACATCAAGGACATCGACGCCGCGCTCCATGCCAAGGAGCAGGAGATCATGCAGGTCTAATGTCGGAAGAGGCCCCCACCCTCCTGCCGCGCCACGTCGCCATCATCATGGACGGCAATGGCCGCTGGGCGCGCAAGCGGCACCTGCCGCGCGAGGCTGGCCATGTGGCGGGCGTTGCCGCCGTGCGCGAAACGGTGCGCGCCGCCGTGGATATGGGGCTGGAAAACCTGACCCTCTTTGCCTTCAGCAGCGAGAACTGGAAGCGGCCCAAGACCGAGGTCGGCGCCCTGATGGGCCTGTTCCGCCGCTTCTTCAACAGCGACATGGACGAGCTGGTGGCCAAGGGCTGCCGCATCCGCATCATCGGTCATCGCGGCCGCGTCGCCGACGACATCCACAGCATGATCGAGGATGCGGAACGCCGCTCGGTCGCCAACAAGGGGATGAACCTCACCTTTGCATTCGACTATGGGGCGCAGGAAGAGATCGTCGCCGCCGCACGCGAGCTGGCCCGCGCTGCCCGTGACGGCCGTCTCGATCCCGAAACCATCACGCCGGAACTGTTCGCCAGCCGCCTGTTCACCAGCGCGCTGCCGGAACCGGACCTGATCATCCGCACCTCGGGCGAGCGCCGCCTGTCCAACTTCCTGCTCTGGCAGTCGGCCTATGCCGAGATGCTGTTCCTCGACACGCTCTGGCCCGATTTCGGCCGCGCCGACCTGGCGGCGGCACTGGAAACCTTCTCGCAGCGCGAGCGCCGCTTCGGCGCCCTCAATTCGGAAAGCGCGGCGTGACACGGCTGGTATTCGGCATTCTGCTGGCCTGCGTCGTGATCGCCTCGGTCGCGCTGGGCCCCAATCCCTTCGCCATCCTGCTGGTGCTGGTGTCGATGCTGGCGGCGCGCGAATGGCACCGGCTGGTGCGCAGCGTCGAGATGCCGGACGTGCCCTTTCACCAGAATCCCTTCCACCTGCAGACCCTGGCCACCACCATCACGGTGGGCCTGGGCGCGGCGGCGATGCTGAACTACCTGCCGTGGCTGGCGCTGGCATTCCTGCTGCTGGGCACGCTTGGCGGCTTTGTGCTGGCGCGCATGCGCGGCGACAATGCGCTGCTTCAGGCGGTGGGCGTGCTCTATATCGGCGTGCCCGCGCTGTCGCTGCTGGCGCTGCATCTCTATCCCGTCGACCATGCGCCGCATCCCCAGCTGGTGGTGGGCTTCTTCCTGCTGGTCTGGGCCACCGATACCGGCGCGCTGATTTTCGGCAAGCTGATCGGCGGCAAGAAGCTGGCGCCGTCCATCTCGCCCGGCAAGACCATCGCGGGCACGCTGGGCGGCAGCCTCTGCGCCGCCATCGTCTATGGGCTCTATATCGGCTTCTATGGCTTTTCGGTGCTGCCGGCGATGCTGTTCGCCTTCGTCTTCAGCGCCGTGGCGCATGGCGGCGATCTTCTGGAATCCTTCGTCAAGCGCCGCTTCGGGCGCAAGGATTCCGGCAGCCTCATTCCGGGTCATGGCGGCGTGCTGGACCGCGTCGATTCCACCTTCGCCGCCGCGCCGGTGATGGCCTTGCTGGTCTTCGTGGCAGGCCTCAATCCCCTGTTTGGAGGTTACCGTTGAAGTCTATCGCCGCCACTCTTGTGCCCAATGACACGCTGCAGGCGGTGTGCGGCCGCAGCGTCACCATCCTGGGCGTGACCGGCTCCATCGGCGTCAACACCGCCGATGTCATCGCGCATGCGCGCAAGACCTATGGACCGCACGCGTTCCCGGTCACGGCGCTGACGGCAGGCGAGAATGTGGCGGAGCTGATCAAGCAGGCCAAGGCGCTGAAGCCGAAATTGGCGGTGATCGGCAATGCGGCGCTGTTCGCGGCATTGAAGGCCGGGCTTGCGGGCACTGGCATTGAAGTGGCGGCGGGCCGGGACGCGGTGATCGACGCTGCGGCACGGCCTTCCGATTTCGTCATGGTCGCCATCATGGGCGCGGCCGCCATCGAGCCGGCGCTGGCCGCCATCCGGCGCGGCGTCATCGTGGCGCTGGCCAACAAGGAATGCGTGGTCGCAGCGGGCGCGGTGTTCCGCGAAGCGATGGAAAAGTCCGGCGCGTCGGTGCTGCCGGTGGATTCCGAACACAACGCCATCTTCCAGGTGCTGGGCGGCGGCGATGCGGGCGAGGCGGAACTCGTCACCATCACCGCCTCGGGCGGGCCGTTCCGCGAATGGCCGCTGGAAAAAATGCGGGCCGCGACGGTGGAAGAGGCGGTCAAGCATCCCAACTGGGCGATGGGCCGCAAGATCTCGCTCGACAGCGCCACCTTGATGAACAAGGGGCTGGAGCTGATCGAGGCGCATTTCCTGTTCGCCCTGCCGCCAGAAAAGCTTTCGGTGCTGGTGCACCCCCAATCCATCGTCCATTGCCTGGTGTCGTATGATGACGGCACCACCATCGCGCATCTTTCGGCGCCCGACATGCGCACGCCCATCGCGCATGCGCTGGGCTGGCCGCGCCGTGTCTCCTCGCCGTCGCGGCGGCTCGACCTTGCCGCGCTGGGGCAACTGGTGTTCCAGCCGCCCGCGCATGACCGTTTCCCGGCGCTCAACCTCGCCATCGGCTCGATGCGTTCGGGCGGGCTGGCGCCGACGGTGCTGAATGCCGCCAACGAGATCGCGGTGCAGGCCTTCCTCGACCGCCGCATCGGCTTCCTGGATATCAGCCGCGTCGTGGGGGCGACGCTGGACCTGGATGTGACGGCGGGCGCCAACGCCGTGGACCTGGAAACGGTGCTGGGCGCCGATGCCCGGGCCCGTGTCGCGGCGGAAGAAATTTGTCAGCGCGTGTGGGCATAAGGAACACCATGCACATTCTGCAGCAATTCGCCGCCTGGGCCCCGATGGGCCTGCCCACATTCCTCTTCTACATCACCGTCGTCGTGTTCGTGCACGAGATGGGGCACTTCCTGATGGCGCGCTTCTTCGGCGCCAAGGTGGATGTCTTCTCGGTCGGCTTCGGCAAGGAAATCGTCGGCTTCACCGACAGGCGCGGCACGCGCTGGAAGCTGTCCTGGCTGCCCATCGGCGGCTATGTGAAGTTCGCGGGCGATGCCGATGCCGCGTCCACGCCCGACCGCAATGCCGTGGCGGCGAGCGCTGCGGAACGCGCGCAGATGATGGCGTTCAAGCCGGTGGGCCAGCGCGCGGCGGTTGCCGCCGCCGGGCCCATCGCCAACTTCATCCTGGCCATCGTGCTGTTCACGGGCCTGTTTATGTATGCGGGGCACACCACCATCGCGCCGGTGATCGGGCAGGTGAACAAGGCCAGTCCCGCCGAGATGGCAGGCATCCGCAGCGGCGATACCGTCAGCCGCATCGATGGCCGCGTCATCACCAGCTTCGACCAGCTTCCGGAAATCATCGGCCTGTCGGCGGGCCGCACCCTGGCCATCGAGCTGACGCGCGCTGGCCAGCCCGTGACGGTGCAGGTGACCCCCCAGCTTGTGCGGGTGAAGAACTTCCTGGGCGACGAGATGGAGACCGCCGTGATCGGCGTGCGCCAGTCGCCCAACGCCCCGGTGATCACCCAGCATTACAACCCGTTGCAGGCGGTCGGCGCGGCGTGCGGCCGCACCTGGGACGTGGTCCGGCTGTCGCTGCAGGGCATCGGACAGCTGGTTCTGGGCCGGGCCAGCCTGGATCAGCTCCAGGGGCCGGTCGGAATCGCCCAGATCACCAAGAAAGTCGCGGATTTCGGCATTCTGCCGCTGCTGAACCTGGTAGCTGTACTGTCTGTAAGCATCGGGCTGATCAATCTTTTTCCGATTCCGCTGCTCGACGGCGGGCATCTTCTATACTATGCATGCGAAGCAGTTCTGGGGCGGCCGCTTGGGGAGCGCGTCCAGGATGTCGGATTTCGGCTTGGGCTGGTCTTTGTGCTGGGACTTATGCTCCTGGCGACCTGGAATGATATAGCCCGCCTGAATCTTTTCTGAACCCATCGGCTTCACGCGAAGCCATAGACGAGTTTGCCGGACGGACATGCGGATCATTGCCCTGAAGAATGGCTTGCTGCGCACGACGTCGGTCTGTCTCAGCCTGGCGATGGCGGTCTCGCCGGCGGCGGCACAGATCGCCGCCGTGCCTGGTGGCCCCGCCGCACCGCCGGCTGCTACAGCGGCTGCGCCGGCTGCCGCCCTGGCGCCTGCCGCGCCCGCGCCGCGCATCATCCGCAACATCATCGTCACCGGCACCCAGCGCATCGAGGCCGCCACCGTCCTCACCTATGTCAACATGCGCGAGGGCGACACCTATGATCCCAACGAGGTGGACATCGCGCTGAAGGCGCTGTTCGCCACCGGCCTGTTCACCGCCGCGACGCGGATCGATTTCGATCCCAACAGCAACACCCTGACGGTGCGCGTCACCGAGAACCCCATCGTCAACCAGGTGGTGTTCGAGGGCCAGAGCAAGATCTCGGCCAAGGACCTCACCAAGGAAACCCAGATCAAGCCGCGCGCCGTCTTCACCCGCGCCAAGGTGCAGGCCGACGTCACCCGCATCATGGAACTGTATCGCCGCAATGGCCGCTTTGCCGCCCGCGTCGAGCCGCAGATCATTTCCCGGCCGCAGAACCGCGTCGACCTGATCTTCTCCATCACCGAAGGACAGACCACCGGCGTCAGCCGTGTCAATTTCATCGGCAACAAGGTCTTCAGCGACGGCACGCTGCGCAGCCAGATCGCCACCGAGGAAAGCGCCTGGTGGAAGGTTCTGTCCACCAACGACAATTACGATCCCGACCGGCTGGCCTATGACCGCGAGCTGCTGCGCCGCTATTATGTCCAGCGCGGCTATGCCGACTTCAAGGTCACCAGCTCGGTGGCGCAGCTGACCCCCGGCGCTGGCAGCTTCTATGTCACCTTCACCATCGATGAAGGCCCGCGCTTCCGCTTCGGCAAGGTCGAGGTGGATTCCAAGATTCCGGAGCTGTCGCAGGCGACGCTGATGCCGTTGCTGAAGGCCCGCAGCGGCGACTGGTACAATTTCACCCTGCTGCAGAACGGCATCGACGCCCTCACCAACGCGGCGGGCACGCGCGGCTATGCCTTTGCCCAGGTGACGCCGAAGTTCGACCGCGACCGCGAAAAGCGCATCATCAACATCTCCTATGCCATCGAGCAGGGGCCGCGCGTCTATATCGAAAAGATCGATATTGCCGGCAACACCCGCACCCTCGACAAGGTGATCCGCCGCGAATTCCGCCTGGAGGAAGGCGACGCCTTCAACCGCGTCATGGTGGATCGTTCGCAGCAGCGCATCCGTGGCCTGGGTTTCTTCAAGGACGTCAATGTGCGCAATACGCCGGGCAGCCAGCCCGACCGCACCAACGTCACCGTCGCGGTGACCGAACAGTCCACCGGTTCGGTCGCGGTCGGCCTGGGCTATTCGTCGGCCTCCAGCCTGATCGGCGATGTCAGCTATACCGAAATCAACCTGTTCGGACGCGGCCAGACGCTGAATGCGGTCGCGCGCATGTCCTATATCCAGAAGCAGTTCCAGCTCAGCTTTACCGAGCCGTGGTTCATGGATCGCCCACTCTCCGCCGGTTTCGACCTGCAGAAGGTCTATACCGACTATACTCAGGCCGCCTTCTCGAGCGACACCAGTGCGGCGGTGCTGCGGCTGGGCTTCCCGATTTCCGAATTCTCGGGCGTGCAGTTGACCTACATGTACAAGATCCAGTCGGTCAAAGTCACAGGCAGTGCGCCGCTGGAAATCCTGCTGTCCGGTGGGCAGCAGAACGGTTCGATCCTGGGGTATTCCTACAGCTATACCGACGTGGACGATTTCCGGAAGCCCACCGACGGCGGCAGCTTCTCCATCGCCCAGTATTTCGCGGGCTTTGGCGGCAATTTGCGGTACCTGGAATCGCAGGCGACCCTTGCCGGCTACGCCCCGTTCTTCAATGGCGCGGTGGTGGGTTCGCTGACCGGCAAGTTCAAGTACATCACCGGCTATGACGGCACCCCGGTGCCGGTTAACTCACGCTACTTCGAAGGCGGCGACAGCTTCCGCGGCTTTGCCATCGCCGGTGTCGGCCCGCGCGACGTCTCGCAGAGCGAGCAGATCTCCGCCGTGGGCGGCAATGTCTCGGCCATCGGTTCGGCGAACCTGAAATTCCCGTCGCTGTTCCCGGAAAGCTTCGGCGTCAATTTTTCGCTCTTCGCTGATTTCGGCACCGTCGGCCATCTCGACAATATCTTCGGCCGCACCTGCACCTCTTCCAGCTGCGTGCGCGACAATCTGGCGTTCCGCGCCTCGGCGGGCCTCAGCGTGGGCTGGAATTCGCCCTTTGGTCCGCTCAATGTCGATGTCGGCATCCCGCTCGCCAAGGCGCCCTATGATCGCGAACAGATCATCCACTTCAGCACAGGCACAGGACTGTAGACCCATGAAGAAGCTCTTTCCGCTCGCCCTGATCGCTCTTGCCTGCGTCACGCCTGCGCTGGCCGCACCGCCGCCCGCGCCCAAGATCGTGGTGCTGGACCGGGCCGCCCTGCTGCAATTCTCCAAGGTCGGTCAGGATGTCGCCAAGCAGTTGCAGGCGATGGGCAACCAGGCCCGCGCCGGTGTCGAGGCGCAGCAGAAGGCGTTGTCGGCGGAAGGTGCGGCGCTGCGCCAGCAGGTTGCAATCATGAGCGCCGAAGCGCGCAAGCAGAAGGAAGACGCCTTCAACGCCAAGGTGCAGGGCATACAGGCCGGTGCCGAACGCCGCCAGGCGCAGATGCAGCAGGCGGCAGCCTCGGGCCAGCAGCAGATTGCCAAGGAGCTGCAGCCCATCATCGACGAGATCGTCAAGTCGCGCGGTGCCAACATCGTCGTGGACAAGCAGGCGGTGATCTTCGCCAACAACAACGCCTTTGACATCACCGCCGAAGCCATCGCTAAGCTGGACGCAAAGCTTCCGACGATGAAGCTGACCCTGGGCGGCGCGCCCGCCAGCCCGTAAAGACGGTCGCGATGGCCGATCCACGCTTCTACCGCAACCAGGGGCCTTTTACGCCCGGTGTGCTGTGCGCGAAGCTGGGACTGACGCCGCCGTCCCATTCTGACGCCATCATGGCCGATGTCGCCGGGCTGGATGGTGCGGGGCCACAGCATCTTTCATTTTTCAACGGAGCCCGCAGCCAGCAGGCGGCCTTCGCCCGTTCCAAGGCCGGGTTCTGCCTGGTGCCGGAAAGCGGCGTGACGGACGCGCCGGACGGCATGACGCTGCTGCCGGCGAAATCGGTGGGCCATGCCTGGGCCGCTGCTGCCGCGCTGTTCTACCCGGAACATGGCCAGGCATTGTGGCCGCAGGCCGTGATCGATCCCACCGCCAAGATCGCCGCTGGCGCGATGCTGTCGCACAATGTGGTCGTTGGTGCGGGCGCGGAAATCGGCGAGGGCACCCGCATCGGTCCCGGCAGCGCCATCGGGCCCGGCGTCGCCATCGGGCGCAATTGCGACATCGGCGCCAATGTCACCATTACCCATGCCTATATCGGTGATGGCGTCACCTTGATGCCGGGCGTGCGCATTGGCCAGCCCGGCTTTGGTTTTGCGTCTTCCGGTGCGGGGCATGTCGGGCTGCCGCAACTGGGCCGCGTCATCATCCAGGACAAGGTCGAGATCGGCGCCAACTCTACCGTCGATCGCGGCGCCATCGGCGATACGGTGATCGGCGAAGGCACCAAGATCGATAATCTGGTCCAGATCGGCCACAACGCCAAAACCGGACGGCATTGCATCATTGTCTCGCAGGCGGGCATGGCGGGCAGCTCCGAGCTGGGCGATTTCGTCATCATCGCGGGGCAGGCGGCGGTGGCAGACCATGTTCGTGTCGGTTCCGGCGCGCGCATCGCCGGCCAGGCGGGCCTGCTCCCCAACACCACCTATGACGCGGGCGGCGACTATGGCGGCATGCCTGCAAAGCCGCTCCGGGAATGGGTCCGTGAACTTGCCGCCGTGAAGAAGCTGGTCCGCCAACAGAAGAAAAATGATCATGACTGATGCGACCGTTGATATCGACGCCATCCTGAAGCTGTTGCCGCATCGCGCCCCGTTCCTCTTTGTCGAGCGGATCACCGATATCGTGCCGTTGGAAAGCGGCACGGGCTGGAAGGCCGTGGGGTTCAACGAGCCCTATTTCCAGGGCCATTTTCCCGGCTTCGCCGTGATGCCTGGCGTTCTGCTGGTGGAGGCGATGGCGCAGACCGCCGGGGCGCTGGTGCAGCACAGCCTGGGGCTGGGCGCCGGCAGAAAGGTCTTCTTCATGACCATCGACAAGGCGCGATTCCGCAGGCCGGTGCGTCCCGGCGAGCTGCTGCGCATGCCGGTCAAGGCGCTGCGCCGCCGTGGCCCGGTGTTCAAGTTCGAAGGCAAGGTTTATGTCGGTGACGATCTTTGCGCCGAGGCGGAATTCAGCGCCATGATCCATGACGGCAGCGAGAAGATGGCCTGATGGCGGTGCATCCGACCTCGATCATCGAAGATGGCGCGGTGCTGGGCGCGGGTGTCGAGATTGGTCCTTTCTGCCATGTCGGACCGCGCGTAACGCTGGGCGAGGGCGTGCGGCTGCTCAGCCATGTCAGCATCCAGGGTGCCACCCGCATCGGCGCGCGCACCAAGATATATCCGCAGGCGGCATTGGGCGGTGACGGCCAGATCCGCAACAGCGATTTCACCGATGGCGAACTGGCCGTGGGCGAGGATTGCGTGCTGCGCGAGATGGTGAGCATGAGCTGCGGCAGCGCCAAGGGCGGCGGCATCACCCGCGTCGGCGCGCGCGGTTATTTCATGGCCAACAGCCATGTCGGGCATGACTGCATGGTCGGTGATGATGTCACCTTCGCCAATTCGGTCTGCCTGGGCGGGCATGTCACGATTGGCGACCGCGTGATTTTTGGCGGCCTGGCGGCGGTGCAGCAGTTCTGTCGCGTTGGGCGCGCCGCGATGGTGGGCGGCCTGACCGGCGTCAACCGCGACGTCATTCCCTATGCGATGGCCTTTGGCGATCATGCCGAACTGGCGGGCCTGAACCTGATCGGCCTGAAACGCAGCGGCATGAGCCGCGATGCGATCAATGCCCTGCGCGCCGCCTTCCGGCACATCTTCTATGGCAATGGTGGCGATCTGCGCGCCCGTGCCCGCGAAGCGCAGGCGCGCTGGGATGGGGTGCCGCAAGTTATGGAGGTTGCCGCTTTCGTGCTGGCCGATGCGAAGCAGGAGCTTTGCCTGGCGCGGCGGCGGGGCGGGGACGCGGCATGAGTGGCGCGCTCGGCATCATCGCCGGGGGCGGTGACCTGCCGCGCGCCGTGGCGCAAAGTGTGCGCGCCGATGGCCGCAAGGTCTTTGTCATGGCGCTCGCCGGTTCGGCATCCGGCGGCTGGATCGCCGATTTTCCCCATGAATGGGGTTCGCCCGGCGCGCCCGGCCAGGCCTTCAAGGCGTTCCGCGCCGCCGGTGTCACCGACTTCCTGCTGGCGGGCCAGGTTGACCGGCCCAAATTTTCCGAGCTGAAACTCGATGCCAGGGGCGTGCTGCTGCTGCCGCGCGCCCTGAAGGCGGCGCGCCAGGGCGATGACGGCCTGCTGCGGTTCATCGTGACGATGTTCGAGGAAGAAGGCTTTCATGGCGTCGGCGTGGCCGAAGCCGCACCCGGCCTGCTGTGCGGCGCAGGCGATCTGGGCCATCTGTCGCCCAGCGACTATCAGCGCACCGACATGATGCGCGCGTTCGCCATCGTCAAGGCGCTGGGCGCGATGGACGTGGGCCAGGCGGCCGTGGTCTGTGATGGCTTGGCCCTGGCGGTGGAAGCCGCCGAAGGCACCGACCAGATGCTGGTGCGCGTCGGCGGGTTGCGCGAGGCGATCTGTGGCACGCCGCAGGATCGGCGCGGCGTGCTGGTGAAGGCGCTGAAGCCGACCCAGGACGCCAAGACCGACCTGCCGGTGATCGGCATCGCAACGCTGGAACGGGCGGCGGCGGTTGGGCTTGCGGGCATCGGGCTGCAGGCGGCCGGGGCGCTGATCGTGGACAAGGCCGCCGTGGCGGCGCGTGCCGATGCGCTGGGCCTGTTCGTGACGGGCGTGCCTTTATGAAAAAAATCATGCTGGTCTGTGGCGAGCCTTCGGGCGACCAGCTTGGCGCCGAATTGATGCGCGGGCTGAAGGCGCTGGCGCCTGATGTGCAGATTACCGGTGTCGGCGGCGCTGCGATGGCGCGCGAGGGGCTGAACAGTCTTTTTCCGCTCGACGCCACCGCCGTGATGGGCCTGCGCGAAGTGGTGCCGGCGATCCCGCGCATCCTGGCGCGTGTCCGGCAGGCGGTTCAGTTTGCGCTTTCGACGCGGCCTGACGTCGTGGTCCTGATTGACAGCCCCGATTTCACCCATCGCATCGCGCGTGCCCTGAAGCAGCGTGATCCGGCCATGCGCACGGTGAACTATGTCGCGCCGCAGGTCTGGGCGTCGCGGCCCTATCGCGCCAAGGCGATGGCGCGCTATTTCGATCTGGTGCTGGCGCTGCTGCCGTTCGAGCCGCCTTTCTTCGAGACCTATGGCCTGAAAGCCGTGTTCGTCGGCCATCCCGCCATTGAGCGTGCCGCGCGCATGACCGGCGGGGCAGAGTTGCGGGCCCGGCTTGGCATCGCGCCGGACGCGCCGGTGCTGGCGCTGCTGCCCGGCAGCCGTTTGAACGAGATTCGTTTCCTGCTGCCGGCCTTTCGCCAGACCGTGGCGATCCTGGCACAGCGCATCCCGGGCCTGGTCACGCTGCTGCCCATCGTGCCGCATGTGGCGCATAAAGTGCGCGCGGGCGTGGCAGGCTGGCCGACCACACTGCACATCATCGAAGGCGAGGCCGACAAGTTCAGCGCCTTCAACGCCGCCACCGCTGCGCTGGCGGCGTCGGGCACCGTCACCACCGAACTGGCGCTGGCGCGCACGCCGATGGTGGCGGCCTATCGCATGGGCTGGCTCACCCACAAGCTGATGAACCCGCTGATCACCGCCCGCTACATGACGCTGGTCGATACGCTGCTAGACGCCAGGGCGGTGCCGGAATTCTACCAGGATGATGTGCAGCCGGAGGCAATGGCGGCGGCCCTGGTCCCGCTGCTGACCGATCCCGTCGCGCAGGCCAGCCAAGTCGTGCAACTGGACGAAGCAATGCGCCGGATGGGCCGCGACGAGGAATCGCCATCCTTGCGCGCGGCGCGGGCGCTGCTGGATTTCGTCGCGCAATAAGCCCGCGCATCAAGCCGCGCGACCCAACAAAAAAGGCGGCTCGATGGCCGCCTTTTTCATGCATGGATGGAAGTGATTACCGCTTGGTCACCGGCACATAGCTGCGCTCGGTCGGGCCGGTATAGATCTGGCGCGGGCGGCCGATCTTCTGGTGCGGATCTTCCAGCATTTCCTTCCACTGCGCGATCCAGCCCACGGTGCGGGCCAGCGCGAACAGGGCGGTGAACATGGAGGTGGGGAAGCCCAGCGCCTTCAGGGTGATGCCCGAATAGAAGTCGATGTTGGGATAGAGCTTCTTCTCGATGAAATAGGGGTCGGTCAGCGCCACCTTTTCCAGCTCCACCGCCACCTTCAGCAGCGGATCGTCATGCAGGCCCAGCTCGTTGAGCACAGCATGGGCCTGGACCTGCATTGCCTTGGCGCGGGGGTCATAGTTCTTGTAGACGCGATGGCCGAAGCCCATCAGGCGGAAGCCGCTGGTCTTGTCCTTGGCCTTGGCGACGAATTCCGGGATGCGATCGACGGTGCCGATCTCTTCCAGCATCTTCAGCGCCGCTTCGTTGGCGCCGCCATGCGCGGGGCCCCAGAGGCAGGCGATGCCCGCCGCGATGCAGGCGAAGGGATTGGCGCCCGACGAACCCGACAGGCGCACCGTCGAGGTCGAGGCGTTCTGCTCATGGTCGGCGTGCAGGATGAAGATGGTGTCCAGCGCCTTGGCCAGCACGGGGTTGACCTTGTATTCCTCGGCCGGGACCGAGAAGCACATGCGCAGGAAATTCTCGGTGTAGCCCAGCTCGTTGCGCGGATACACGAAGGGCTGGCCGACATGGTACTTGTAGGCCATCGCGGCGATGGTCGGCATCTTGGCGACCAGGCGATGGGTTGCGATCTCGCGCTGGCGCGGGTCGGTGATGTCGGTGCTGTCGTGATAGAAGGCCGCCATCGCCCCGACCACGCCGCACATGATCGCCATCGGGTGGGCATCGCGGCGGAAGCCGCGGAAGAACGCCACCATCTGCTCATGCAGCATGGTGTGATGGGTGATGGAGTAGTTGAACTTGTCGAACTGCGCCTTGGTCGGCAGCTCGCCATACAGCAGCAGATAGCAGCTTTCCAGGAAGGTGGAATGTTCCGCCAGGTCACCGATATTGTAGCCGCGATACTGCAGCACGCCCTTGTCGCCATCGATGAAGGTGATGTTGGATTCGGTCGAGGCGGTGGAGGTGAAGCCGGGATCGTAGGTGAAGATGTCTGTCTGGTCGTAGAGCTTGCGGATGTCCACGACATTGGGGCCCTGGGTGCCGGCATAAACCGGAAACTCGTAGCTCTTGCCCTCGACCGTCAGGCTTGCAGAACCCGCCGGCTTGATCTTGCTCTCTCTCATGTCCCCAATCCCCATATCTTGCAGTGCAGCAATTATAGGCGGAAATTTGCCGCCGTTACCAGCTATGCACCGCCAATTGTTCCGATTTCATGAACCGGCGTAAGCCCTTAATCGGTTGAGAGATTCCGCCCGGCCTAACAATGCCAACATCTCGAACAGGGGCGGGGAGCAGGCCTTTCCGGTCAGCGCCGCCCTCAAGGGCTGAGCGACCTGGCCCAGTTTCAGGCCATTGGCTTCGGCATGGCTGCGGGCGGCGGCTTCCAGGGCGGGACCGCTCCAGTCGGTGGCGTCCAGAAGGGGCAGGGCGGCGGCCAGTATGGCGCGGCCCTCCAGCGTCAGCAGCTTGGCCGCGGCCTCATCCAGGGCGCGGGGACCGTCCGTGTACAGAAATTCCGCAGACTGATTGAGTTCCAGCAGGGTCCGCGCCCGTTCCTTCAGCGACGGCATCGCGGCGCACAGGCGTTCCTGCGCCATGCCGGACAGGGTTTGCGGCGGCGTCAGCAGGCCCAGGAAGGTAACCAGCTCAGCCGCCAGCACATCGTCCGCCGTCTGGCGGATGTAATGGCCGTTGAGATTGTCCAGCTTCTTGTAGTCCATCCGCGCGGCGCTCTTGCCGATGGCCTCGAAGTTGAACCAGGCAATCGCCTGTGCGGTGGGAATGATCTCGTCATCGCCATGACTCCAGCCCAGCCGCAGCAGATAGTTGCGCATGGTCTCGGGCAGGTAGCCCATGTCGCGATAGGCTTCGACCGCCAGCGCGCCATGCCGCTTGCTGAGCTTGGCCCCGTCGGGGCCGTTGATCAAAGGCAGGTGGCCATAGACCGGTAAGGCGGCGCCCATCGCGTCGATCAACTGCAACTGGCGGGCGGCGTTGTTGAGATGGTCGGCACCGCGGATGACATGGGTGATGCCCATGTCGGCATCGTCCACCACCACCGCCAGCATGTAGGTTGGCGTACCGTCGGAGCGCAGCAGGATCATGTCGTCCAGCGTGCTGTTGTCGAACGTCACATCGCCCATCACGACATCCTGCACGATGGTCTGGCCGCTCTGGGGCGCACGCAGCCGTATGACATAGGGCTTGCCGTCTTCGGCGGGGCCGGGGGTGCGGTCGCGCCAGCGGCCGTCATAGCGCGGCTGCTGCTTGGCGGCCTTTTGCGCCTCGCGCATTTCGGTCAGTTCTTCCTGCGTCGCGTAGCATTTATAGGCCTTGTTTTCGGCCAGCAGTTTTTCCGCGACTTCGCGGTGCCGCCCGGCGCGGGCGAACTGGAAGATGGCGTCGCCGTCCCAGTCCAGCCCCATCCAGCGCATGCCGTTCAGGATGGCATCGACCGCTTCGGGGGTGGAACGCTCGCGGTCGGTATCCTCGATCCGCAGCAGGAAAGTGCCGCCGGTGTGGCGGGCATAAAGCCAGTTGAACAGAGCGGTGCGGGCGCCGCCGATATGCAGCATGCCTGTGGGCGAGGGCGCGAAGCGCAGGACAGGTTTTGTGATTTCAGCCATGATCGCAGCACTTAGAGCAGGGCAGCGAAATTGGCAAACAGCCGCGCCACGCCTGTGTGGTGGCGTGGCTGGACGGCGGAAAATGACCGCCGTCCCTTGTGGCTGCCGGTGGCGCTGGGCGCGGGCGCCTGTCTCTATTTCGCGCTGCCATCGGAACCTGCCATCGCGCTGGGCTGGGCCGCGCTGGCGGCGGCCGGCGCGCTGGCGCTGCTGCCGGCATGGCTGTGGCGGGCGCGAGCCGTGCTGGCGCTGGCGGGCGCGGCTTTTTACCTGGTGGTCAGCGGCGCGGCGTCGCCTGCGGTGCGCGCCTTCCTGATGCTGGCGGTGGGGCTGGCGGCGGTGATGCTGGACCGGCCGGCGCTGTCGCTGCGTGGTCTGGGTCTGGCCGCAGCGGCGATCCTGTTGTTGCGGCCCGAAGCCATCACCGATCCCGGTTTCCAGATGTCCTACGCGGCGGTGGCAGCGCTGCTGGCGGCGGCAGAGAGTGATGCCGCGCCGGGCAGGGGCACGCTGGCGCGCGTGCGCGGCGTTTTCGTCACCAGCGCGGTGGCCAGCCTGGCGACCTTGCCCTTTGCGCTGTTCCATTTCGGCCGCGCCGCGCATTACGCCGTGCTGTCTAATCTTCTCACCATGCCGGTGGTGGGCCTGGCGGTGATGCCGTTTGCGGCGCTGAGCGTGGTGGCGATGCCGTTCGGGCTGGAGGCGTGGCCGCTGGCGGCGCTAGGCTGGAGCATCGGCGTGATGATCGCGATGGGGCGCTCTGTGGCGACGCTGCCGGGTGCGGCGACCGCATCGGCAGCCCTGCCGCTGGCGGCGCTGCTGCTGCTGACGCTGGGTGGGCTGTGGCTGATGCTGTGGCGGAACCGCAAACGCTGGCTTGGGCTGTTGCCGATGCTGGCGGCGGTGATCGTGGCGCTGACGGCGCGCGGGCCCGACCTGCTGGTGGGCGGGGATGCGGCGACGGTGGCGCTGCGGGCCGCGGATGGCAGGCTCTATTTTGTGGGCGCGCCAAAGGAACGCTTCGCAGGCCGCGAATGGCTGCGGCGTGACGGTGATGTGCGGCAGGTGGAAGACATGCCCGGTATCGGAAAGTGTGACGGGCTGGGCTGTGTGGTGCGAACACAGGCGGGATTGGTGGTGCTGTCGCGCCGCCCGGACGGGCTGGCCGAGGATTGCGCCCGCGCCGCTATTCTCATCAGCGCCGCATCAGCAAAATGCGCAGGTCCGCGTCTGGTGATTGATGGGGGGACGCGCGGCGCACGATCAGGGCACTGCGATACGCTTCACGCCGGAACTGAAGATCGAAACCGTGCGGGGCTGGCGCGGGGAAAGGCCGTGGGTAAGGTGAGTAACTTGTCATGGCCCACCGGAGAGTGGGCCATCCAGGTGACATAGATTCGTTTGGCGAAAGCAGTGTCTGCGTCACCTAGGTGGCCCGCATTTTCGGGCCATGACAGCACGGATTTCAGTAACGCCTAATCAATCCCACCAGCTTGCCCTGCACCTTGACGCGATCCGCACCATAGAGCCGCGTTTCATAGGCCGGGTTGGCGGCTTCCAGCGCGATGGAGTCGCCCCGGCGGCGCAGCCGCTTCAGGGTCGCTTCCTCATTGTCCACCAGCGCCACCACGATCTCGCCAGTCGAAGCCGTGTCGGCTTCCAGGATGATGACGGTGTCGCCGTCCAGGATGCCGGCGTTGATCATGGAATCGCCGGTCACTTCCAGCGCGTAATGATTGCCGCGCCCGATCATGCCGCCGGGCACCGGGATATCGCCGACCTTGTTCTGCAACGCCTCGATCGGGGTGCCCGCCGCGATGCGGCCGACCATCGGCACGTTGACGGCGCTCTCGCTGTCGCCGCCATGACTGCGCCGGGGCGCCGGACTGCGGCTGTCGGCGACGGGACGGTGATCGCGGCCATGCCGCGACGGCACCGCGCGCAGCGCCTGGCTGCGGGTGGTGGCGGGGCGCAGCGTTTCGGCCATGTTGTCGGGCAGCTTCAGCACTTCCAGCGCGCGGGCGCGCTTTTCCATGCGGCGCAGGAACCCGCGTTCTTCCAGCGCCGTGATCAGGCGATGGATGCCCGACTTGGACTTGAGGTCGAGCGCTTCCTTCATCTCGTCGAACGAAGGCGGAATGCCGGATTCCCGGATGCGCTCATGGATGAACATGAGCAGCTCGTATTGCTTGCGGGTGAGCATCAATTCCCTCCGTGCGAACAAAGCCGCAACATAATCGAATCGTTCTACTTTAGTTCTATTTGAGCGTCAACCGAGGCGCCGGTCCTTTTGCGTCGTGGGTTTGTCGCGCATGCTCACGGGCTATCAGCCCGCTGCGCGCGACGCTCCTGCCCACGCCGCAAAAATCCTCGGCGCTTTCGCAGTATGCTTCATGGGAGCGTCAACGCCTGTTCAGCGGAACATGTCGTCGGGCGCGACCTTCGCCGCCTTCGCCAGCCGGGCGAGGCTCTCGGCGGAAAAGCCGCGCGACTGGCCGGTGAGATAGCTCATGATCTCGCCCATCGGCACGCCCGCTTCCTTGGACCAGCTGGAGGCGCGTAGCCGGTTGCGAGTCATGAAGGCGCGGAAGGCTTCCCGGCGCGTGTCGGGGCCGCCCGCCGCACGCGGGGCGAAGACTTCGCCCATGATGAGCTTTGGCGTCGCCCGGCTGCCGCGCTGCACCGTCTGGCGGGGTGTGTCCGCCATCGCAGCAGAGCGTGGTTTAAAATCACCGCTCTTGCCGCCTGACTTGGCCAGCAGCCGCGTGTTCTCGATCACCGCTTCCTTGTCGACCGCCTTGACCATGTCATAGACGGTCAGCGCCGCGATGGTGGCCGCCGTCAGCGCCTCCATCTCGACGCCGGTCTTGCCCACGGTCTTCACCGTGGCGGTGATGGTGATGCGTTTGCCGGCCGCTTCAAATGCGATCTCGGCACCGGTGATGGGCAGGGGATGGCAGAGCGGGATCAGGTCGGGCACGCGCTTGGCGGCCATGATGCCGGCGATGCGGGCTGCGGCCAGCACATCGCCTTTGGGGGCGGTGCCGTCCATCACGGCGGCAAAGGCTTCCGGTGACAGCATGATGGTGCTTTGCGCGGTGGCTTCGCGGGCGGTGTCGTCCTTGGCGGAGACATCGACCATGCGGGCCGCGCCCTTGTCATCCAGGTGACTTAAGGGATTTGCGGGGGGCTTGCTCACCGCCAGCCATTGCCCAGCAGCAGGCGCGTCGCGGCGGTGACATCTTTCTGCCGCATCAGGCTTTCACCCACCAGGATGGAGGTGACATGGGCGTCGGACAGGCGGCGCAGGTCTGCGGGCGCGGACAGGCCGCTTTCCGCCACCACATGGATATGCCGGGGGATGGTCGGCGCCAGCCGTGTCGTGACATGCAGGTCGGTGACGAAGGTCTTCAGGTTGCGGTTGTTGATGCCGATCATCTGCGGCTCCAGCGCCAGCGCCCGGTCCAGTTCTTCGTCGTCATGCACTTCGACCAGTACGTCCATGCCCCATTCGCCCGCCGCGTCGAGCAGGGCGCGGGCCTCGCCATCTTCCAGCATCGCCATGATGACCAGGATGCAGTCGGCGCCCCAGCTGCGCGCCTCCGCCACCTGATAGGGTTCTAGCATGAAATCCTTGCGCAGGACGGGCAGGCGCACCATCTCTCGCGCGGCAATCAGGTATTCGGGCGCGCCTTGAAAAGACGGCGTATCGGTGAGGATGGAGAGGCAGGCGGCGCCGCCTTCCTCATAGGCCTGCGCCAGCGACGGCGGATCAAAATCGGCGCGGATCAGCCCCTTGGACGGCGAGGCCTTCTTGATCTCGGCGATCAGGCCGTATTCACCCGCATCCTGCTTGTCTTCCAGCGCGTCGCGGAAGCCGCGCACCGGCGCGGCGTCGCGGGCGCGGGCGATGATGTCGGTGGGCGAAATGGCGTCCTTGGCGGCGGCCACTTCCTCGCGCTTGTAGGCGACGATCTTGTCGAGAATGGTGTTCATGTGTTCGAAGCGGCGATCAGATCATTCAGTTTGTCGCCCGCCACACCCGATGAAAGCATGCGCGCCGCGATCTCCACACCACCCCTTATATCAGAAGACGCGTCCGCCACCATCAGCGCCGCTGCGGCGTTGAGGCAGACAATGTCGCGGTAGGGGCCGGGCGCGCCATCGAACAGCCGCCGCAGGGCTGCCGCATTGTGCGCGGCATCGCCGCCCACGATGGCGGACAGGGGGCTGCGCGCCAGCCCGGCCTGTTCCGGGGTGAGCTCGGATAGGGCGATGCCGCCGCCCGCCAGCATCGCGGTCTGGGTGGCGGCGCTGATGGAAACCTCGTCCAGCCCGTCCCGGCCATGCACAATCCAGGCGCGTTCGCTGCCCAGAATCCGCAGCGCCTGGGCATAGGGCTCCAGCCAGTCGGACGCGAACACGCCGATCAGTTGCCGTTTGACCTGTGCCGGGTTCGCCAACGGTCCCAGCAGGTTGAAGATGGTGCGGCGGCCAACGGCCTTGCGGGCGGCCCCAACATGTTTCATCGCCGGATGGTGGGTCTGGGCGAACAGGAAGACGATTCCGGTATCCGCCAGCACGCGTTCCGCATGGGCGGGTTCCAGGCCGACTTTCACGCCCAGCGCTTCCAGCACATCGGCCGCGCCGCTGCGCGAGGTGGCGGAACGGTTGCCATGCTTGGCGACAGGCACGCCCGCCGCCGCGACCACGAATGAAACGGCCGTCGAGATGTTGAGCGTGCCCAGGCCGTCGCCGCCGGTGCCGCACAGGTCGATGGCGCCAGCCGGCGCGAGGACAGGCCGCATATGGGCCCGCATGGCGGTGACCGCGCCCACCAGTTCTTCGACGCTGGGCTTGCGGTCGGCGGTGGCCGACAGATAGGCGACGATCTGGGTGTCGTTCAGTTCGCCCCGGAAGAGGGCGTGGAACAGCGCCTCGGTATCGGCACGGCTCAGCGGCGCGCGCGCTGCGTCTATGAGGGGCGCAACGTTCATCAGGCGCGCGTCAGCTTGAGGAAATTTTCCAGCAGGGCATGGCCATTCTCGGATGCGATGCTTTCGGGATGGAACTGGACGCCATGCACCGGCAGGGTCTTGTGCATCACGCCCTGGATCACGCCATCTTCGCTGGTGGCGGTGACTTCCAGCACAGCGGGCATCGACGGCGGGTCGATGGTCAGCGAGTGATAGCGCGTCGCCTGGAAATCATTGTTCAGGCCGCGAAAGACCGATTTGCCGGTGTGGTGGATGGTGCTTATCTTGCCATGCATCGGCTGCGGCGCGCGCACGATGTCGCCGCCATATACCTGGCCGATGGCCTGGTGGCCCAGGCAGACGCCCAGGATCGGCACCTTGCCGTCGGCCTTGCGGATCACGTCCATGCAGATGCCCGCCTCGTTGGGACTGCAGGGGCCGGGCGACAGCACGATGCCGTCCGGCTTCAGCGCCAGCGCTTCGTCGGCGGTGATCTCGTCATTGCGGACGACTTTCACCTCTGCCCCAAGCTCGCCCAGATAATGGAAGAGGTTGTAGGTGAAGCTGTCATAGTTATCGATCAGCAGAAGCACTGGCTAACTAACCCTTTGATATAATTTCTATATAAAAACGGCATAGGCAATCTATACCCGCTTTTATACCCGCTTTTTAGAATGTAAGCGGCTGGTTTCCCCAATCTAGAACACAAACGGGCCTAAAAGGCAGGGTTACACATGTCACCCCCACCCCCCATTCGCCTTCGACGGGGTGGGGTCGATATTGAGATAGGTCAGCCACACAAATGGGTTCGATTTTTAGGCTCGGCACCTGAT